>Ga0075428_100005705_pt1 | contig 13841 bp, 11 predicted proteins | sample RhiMetdeltSRZDD2_FD_75291 | JGI IMG/M metagenome (GOLD analysis project Ga0075428, IMG submission 75291) | Populus rhizosphere microbial communities from Tennessee, USA - Rhizosphere MetaG P. deltoides SRZDD2 | ecosystem: Host-associated > Plants > Roots > Rhizosphere > Soil | place: USA...
CGGTCTGGCGATCGTGATCGGCCTGTTTCGCCATCGCGAGTCGCTGAACCCGGACGCGTTTGCGTCGCTCAAATGGTGATGCTCGCCCTGATCCCGCTGGCGCCGCTGCTTGGCTTCCTCGTCAACGCCAGCTTCGGCCGGCGTCTGCCGAAGACGACCTCGGGCGGGCTCGCGTCGGCCGCCATGCTGGCGTCGTTCGGTGTGTCGGTGCTGGCGGTATGGCAGCTCGCCGGATTGCCGGTCGAGCAGCGCGCCATCGAGCAGACGCTCTATACCTGGATTGCCTCGGGCGATTTCGTTCTCGATCTGACGCTGCGCGTCGATCCGTTGTCCGCCGTCATGATTCTCGTCATCACGGGAATCGGATCGCTCATCCACATCTACTCGACGGCCTACATGCACGACGAAGTGGACAGCGAATACGCGCGCTACTTCTCGTATCTCAACCTGTTCGCGGCGTTCATGCTGATCCTGGTGCTCGGCGCCAACTTCCTGGTGCTGTTCGTCGGCTGGGAGGGGGTCGGCCTCTGCTCGTACCTGCTGATTGGCTTCTGGTTCCGGAAGCAGTCCGCCGCCGATGCCGGCAAGAAGGCGTTCGTCGTGAACCGGATTGGCGACTACGCTTTCATCCTCGGCACGCTGTTCATTTTCGTGCGCTTCGGTACGCTCAACTTCCAGCAGCTGGCGTCGATGGTGGCGGCGATGCCGCCGGAAACTGGCGTCTTCGGTGCGATGTCAATCGCCACGCTCCTGCTGTTCATCGGCGCGACCGGGAAGTCGGCGCAGATTCCGCTTTACGTCTGGCTGCCGGACGCAATGGAAGGCCCGACCCCGGTCTCCGCGCTGATCCATGCGGCGACGATGGTGACGGCTGGCGTCTACATGATCGGCCGCAACGCCGTGCTGTTCAGCCACGCGCCGGAAACAATGTTGATTGTGGCCACCATTGGCGCGCTCACGGCGCTGATGGCGGCGACGATCGGGCTGGTGCAGAACGACATCAAGCGCGTGCTGGCGTACTCCACCGTGTCGCAGCTTGGTTACATGTTCCTGGCGATGGGCATGGGCGCCTTTGGCGCCGGCATCTTCCACCTCTACACGCACGCGTTCTTCAAGGCGCTGCTGTTCCTCGGGTCCGGTGCGGTCATTCACGCGCTGCACGGCGAGCAGGATGTCCGCAACATGGGCGGGTTGAAGCGCTACCTGCCAATCACCTACTGGACGTTCCTCATCGGCGCGCTCGCCATCGCCGGCGTGCCGTTCCTCTCAGGATTCTTCAGCAAGGACGAGATCCTGTTCGAAACATTCGCGGCAGGGCACTGGATCTTCTGGACCATGGGCGTCGTGACATCGTTGCTGACAGCAACGTACATGTTCCGCCTGGTGTTCCTGACGTTCCACGGTGAAAGACGTCACGACGTGCCCCCAGTGCTTCACCATGATGACGCGTCGCACCGACCGGATTCGGCATCGCACCGACACGATTCGGGATCGCACCTTCACGACGCTCCGCCGGCGATGGCCCTGGCGTTGATTGTTCTGGCGCTTGGCTCGGTGTTGGCCGGCTACATTGGCGTTCCGCACGTGCTGGGTGGGGAGAACCGTCTGGCGGCCTGGCTGGAGCCGTCGTTCCACGCGCCCCAGGCGACCGCCGTCGAGGTGTTCGAGGCCGAATCCGAGGCGGGCGAAGAAGGCGAAGCCGGCCTCGAGCTGACGCTGATGGCGGTGTCGAGCGCGATCGCGTTGATCGGCATCGGTCTCGCCGCGTTCATCTGGCTGAAGCGCCGCGACGTCGCCGCCTCGATGGCGCGCACCTACGCCGGGCTCCACCGGCTGCTGCTGAACAAGTACTACGTTGACGAAGTCTACGACGCGACCGTGGTGCAGCCGATTCGGATCGCCTCGCAGGAAGGATTGTGGCGTGGGTTCGACGTGCAGGTCGTGGATGGTGCCGTGAACGGCACCGGCGCGCTGGTGGCTGCGGGATCGACCGTGCTGCGCCGCTTGCAGACCGGGTCGGTCCGCGCCTACGCCGGCTCGATGTTCGTCGGCGTCGTCGTCATTCTCGGTTACTACCTCTGGAGATGATGCCCCTTCTCACGCTCTCGTGGCTCGTGCCGATCGCGGGGGCGCTGCTGCTGCTGTTCGTCGGCAACGCTGATGGACGTCGCGACGGGCTGATCCGCTGGCTTACGCTCGGCATATCGCTGGTCGTGTTCGCCGTGACCGTGGCGCTCTGGGTGTGGTTCGACGCGGCATCCGCCAGCTTCCAGTTCGTCGAACGCCGAGCGTGGATCCCCGCGTTCGGCATCGACTACTACCTTGGCGTCGACGGCATCAGCCTGCTGCTGGTCGTGCTGACCGGCTTCCTGACGCCGATTGCGCTGCTCTCGTCGTGGGGATCGATCGAGCGCAAGGTGAAGGAGTTCTCGATCTTCATGCTGGCGCTCGAGGGCGCCATGATCGGTGTCTTCGTGTCGCTCGACCTGTTCCTGTTCTACGTCTTCTGGGACGCCATGCTGATTCCGATGTACTTCCTCATCGGCATCTGGGGTTACGACCAGCGCGTCTACGCCGCAATCAAGTTCATGCTCTACACGATGGCCGGCAGCGTGCTGATGCTCGTCGCCATCCTCGGCCTCGCCTACCTGAACAGCACTGCCACCGGCAGCTACTCGTTCGATCTGCTGAAGCTCTACGCCCTCGACATCGCCCCGCCGGCGCAGATGTGGTTCTTCCTGGCGTTCACGGTAGCGTTCGCGATCAAGGTGCCGCTGTTCCCGTTTCACACGTGGCTGCCCGATGCGCATGTCCAGGCGCCAACCGCCGGCTCGGTCATCCTGGCCGGCGTGCTCCTGAAGATGGGCACCTACGGCCTGCTGCGCTTTTCGTTTCCGTTGTTCCCCGAAGCGGCCGCCTACTTTGCGCCCTGGCTCGCGCTGCTCGCGGTCATCGGCATTATTTACGGCGCGCTGGTCGCCATGGTGCAGCCGGACATGAAGAAGCTGGTGGCGTATTCATCGGTGAGCCACCTCGGCTTTGTCGTGCTCGGCATCTGCGCGATGAACACGCAGGGTGTCCAGGGCGCGATTTACCAGATGCTCGCCCACGGCGTCAGCACCGGCGGTCTGTTCCTCATGGTCGGCATGCTGTCCGATCGCCGGCACACGCGTCTGATCAGCGAATTCGGCGGCCTGAAGGGCGTCATGCCGCGCCTCTCGGCGGCGTTTCTCATCATCACGCTGGCCTCGATCGGCCTCCCGGGCCTGAACGGATTCGTCGGCGAGTTCCTGATCATGCTGGGCGCGTTCCGGTGGGATCCGCGGTTCGTCGTCTTTGCCGGGCTCGGCGTCATTCTGTCGGCCGTCTACATGCTGTGGATGCTCCAGCGCGTCTATTACGGCACGGTGACGCACGAGGAGAACGCGACGCTCCCTGATCTTCTCCCACGCGAGTGGGCCGCCGTGGTGCCGCTCTGCGCCATCGCCGTCGTGATGGGCGTGCTGCCGACGCTGTTCCTCAAGCCGATGGAAGCGTCGGTCGACGCGCTCGTCAATACCGTGCAAAGCGCGCAACAGCTGCAAGTCAGGATCGAACGATCCGAACGATCCGAACGTTGATGCCCAACACGTCTCTCGACGCAGTCGTGCCGATGCTGTGCGTGGTTCTGGCGGCGCTGGCCGTCATGGGCGCCGAAGCGTTCCGCGGGCGCGGCGAGGACATGCCGCTCGGCGGCCTCGGCATCGTCGGCTTGATTGGTACGGCCATCTCCTCGCTGCTGCTGTGGAACCGGAATTCCGCCAGCTTCGGCGTGATCGTCGCCGACAACTTTGGCCTGTTCGTCACGCTCGTGCTCGTGATCGTCGGCATCCTCACGATCATGTTTTCGTCGCCGGTGATCCGACGCGACGGCCTGCCGAAGGGCGAGTACTACACCCTGATTCTGTTCTCCATCGCCGGGATGATCATGATGGCCACGGCCAACGATCTGCTGGTCATCTTCATTGCTCTCGAGATTCTTTCGCTCGCTGTCTACGTCCTGACCGGCATCCGGCGCGACGATGCGCGCGCGACGGAGGCGGCGTTCAAATATTTCCTGCTGGGCGCGTTTTCGAGCGCGTTTTTCCTCTACGGCATCGCCTTCACCTACGGGCTGAGCGGGAGCACGCGCCTGGATCGAGTGGGCGCGTACGTCGCGGCCCAGTCGATGAGCGACAACCCGCTCATCCTGGTCGCCATCGGACTGCTGCTGGTCGGCTTCGCCTTCAAGATCTCCGCGGTGCCGTTCCACATGTGGACGCCCGATGCCTACGAAGGCGCGCCCGCGGTGGTAACCGGGTTCATGTCCACCGGCGTCAAAGCGGCTGCCTTCGCTGCTTTTGCCAGGGTGTTCCTGTCGGCGCTCGAGCCGTTCAGCGCCGACTGGGCGCCGATCATCTGGCTGCTCGCGGCCGCGACGATGATTCTGGGGACGGTGGTAGGAGTGGCGCAGAGCAATCTGAAGCGGATGCTGGCGTACTCGAGCATCGCCCACGGCGGCTATCTGCTGGTCGGGCTGGTGGCGGCGAACCAGGTGGGCAAGGCGGCGATCCTGTTTTACCTGCTGGCGTATGCGGTGACCAACCTTGCAGCCTTCGGCGTGATCGCGCTCCTCGGCGCTCGCGACGACGCCAACGACGAACTGCGGGACTACGCCGGGTTGTGGCACACGCGGCCGGCGCTCGCCGCGCTCATGACCGTGTGCCTGCTCTCGCTCGGCGGCCTTCCGCCGACGGCCGGCTTCATCGGCAAGTGGTACATCTTCAGCGCGGCCGTCAGCGCCGGCTATTACGGACTCGCGATCATCGGCGTGCTGACGAGCGTCGTCTCGGTGTTCTTCTACCTGCGCGTCGTGGTGATGATGTACATGGCCGATCGCGACGCCGCCCTGGCGATGCCCGCCAGGATTACAGGCGTCGGCTTCGCGGCGCTGGTCGCGTCGATTATCGTAATTTTCTACCTCGGGATTCTTCCCACTCTCGCACTCAACTTCGCTGCCGAGTCGATCGCCACGATTTTCTGACGCTGTCGGTATGTCAGAATTGATCGGGCATCACCATGGCAGCCGAACAATCAGAACACGAGCGCGACATGCAGGTGCTCGAGGCGGAGCTCAAACGCCTCGAAGCCGAATACAACATGTTTTTCGCCGGACGGCTGCCGCGGCCGCCATGGGAGACCCGTACACGCGTGACGGGCCTGTTCAAGAAGTTCGATCGCATCCAGAACACGATCAACAACTACGCTGTGAAGTTCCGCTTCCAGACCCTGCAGTCGCGGCTCACGTCGCAGATCGATCTGTGGGATCGCGGCCTCAGGTCCCGCGAAGAGGGGCGCGCGGGGGGCCCGTTCGCACAGCAGCCAAAAACGGTGGAACGGCCGAAGCCGGCGAAGGACCGCGTGATCGGCGTCACCACCTTGAGCGATCCGTCGCAGGAAATGGACAAGGTGCAGGAGCTGTACACCAGGCTGGTCGAGGCCCGGCGCGAAGCGGGACAGGAAGGCGTCCCGTTTGCCAAGTTCTCCGAGCTGGTCAAGAAGCAGGTCGGCTCGCTCCGTATGAGCGGGAGCACCGAAGTGGCATTCCGCGTGGCCTTGAAGGACGGGAAGGTGGCGTTTACGGCGCGGGCGATGAAAGACGGGAAAGACGAGGATTAACGCGGGAAGAATCGCCCGGCGCCGACGGGCGGCGCCGGGCAGGTCGTACTGTGGTTCTAGGGCTTGCTGACGTTCCCCGCCTGCGGACCCTTGGGACCATCGACGATCTCGAACTCGACCGCCTGACCCTCCTCCAGGGACCGGAAGCCGTTGCCACTGATAGCCGAGTAGTGGACGAACACGTCGCTGCCACCCTCGCGCTCAATGAACCCGTAGCCCTTGGCGTTATTGAACCACTTGACCTTGCCTGTAATACGCATCGTTCTTCTTCCCTGCTTGCTCTGACAATGAGCTTCGAGACACAAAAAAAGACCGCGAGTGCTTGCGCGGCCTCGACTCCTACGCTATGGGAACGCCCCTTAACGCAGGCTTATCCTAAGCGGCTCCCCATGAGCTGTCAAGATCCGGGCACCGTATGCCGCGCGCCCTTTTAAGCGTTTCCGACAAGTCCGGGCTGGTCGAATTTGCACGTGCGCTTGCGACACGGGGGTTCGATCTCGTGTCCACGGGCGGGACCGCGCGCGCCCTGCAGCAGGGGGGGCTGGCTGTCGTCGGCATCTCGGAGGTGACCGGTTTTCCCGAGATGATGGACGGCCGCGTGAAGACGCTGCACCCGCGCGTCCACGGCGGGATCCTGGCCCGCCGCGGGCGGCCGGAGGATCTCGCCTCGGCCGCCGAGCACCAGATCACGCTCATCGATCTTGTCGTCGTCAATCTGTATCCATTTGTGAAGGCCGCCTCGAATCCCGACACGCCGTTCGAGGGGCTGATTGAGGAGATCGACATAGGCGGCCCGAGTCTGGTGAGGGCGGCTGCCAAAAACTTCCCGGATGTGCTCGTCGTCGTCGAGCCCTCCGACTATGGCGCGGTCCTCGAGCAGCTCGATCGGCCGGGCGGCCCCACCACGGACTTCAGGCTCGGGCTGGCCCAGAAGGCCTTTCAACATACGTCAAGCTACGACAGCGCGATTGCCGCGACACTGACCCTCTGCTCGGTTCGCGACGATGGTTCGTTTGAGCGATTCACACCGCCGCCCGAGGAGGCGCCAGAGGAGTTCGTTTTTTACCTGCATAAGTCGCGCGACTTGCGATATGGAGAGAATCCGCATCAGAAAGCCGCGTTCTACGAATCCACCCTCACCATCCTCCAGGGCAAGGAACTGTCCTTCACCAATCTGCTCGACCTCGACGCGGCGCAGCGCACCGTCGCCGAGTTCACGGAGCCTGCGGCCGTGGTCATCAAGCACACGAATCCGTGTGGCGCCGCGACCGGGGAGGACATCGCGCGCGCCTACGCGGCCGCGCGCGACGCAGACGCGCTCTCGGCCTTCGGTGGAATTGTCGGTCTGAACAGACCCATTGACGAGCGCACGGCGACGGAGTTGACCGCCACCTTCATCGAGGCCGTCGTGGCTCCTGCCGTCGAGGAGGCAGCCAGGCCGATCCTTGCAAAAAAACAGAACGTGCGAGTCGTCGTGCCGATGGAGGTGATCAGCGACGGCGGCCTCGTCTCCACCAATCTCCGGACTAGCGAGGTCGAGATTCGTACGATCAAAGGTGGGGTGCTCCTGCAGTCGCCCGATTCCGCGAGTGAGGCTCGCGATCCCTGGCCCACAGGTGATTTCCCGAAAGTCGTGACGCGGCGCGCACCGACCGCCGCGGAGTGGCAGGCGCTGCGCTTCGCGTGGCGCATCTGCGCCCACGTCAAGTCGAACACTGTGCTGTTCACAGCGGCCGATCGTACGCTCGCGATCGGCGCCGGGCAGATGAGCCGTGTGGATGCCGTGAACGTCGCGCGGATGAAGGCGGGGACCCTCGGCGCGAATGCCCTGGCTGGCTCGGTGGCCGCCTCCGACGCGTTTTTTCCGTTCCGCGATGGCCTCGACGCCGTCGCCGCCGCGGGCGCCACGGCCGTCGTGCAGCCCGGCGGATCGGTGCGCGATCAGGAAGTCATTGCGGCCGCGGATGAGCACGGCCTCGCGATGGTCTTCACCGGCGTGCGCCACTTCCGCCATTAACCGGAGTAAGATCTGCGGGCTTCGGCTGGAGGAGCCATGAACAAACTAGTGTTGGCAGTGATTTCGGCGATCGTGCTCACAGCGACCCTCGGCGTCTCGGGGCAGGGGCAGGCGCCGGCGCCGGCCGGCGGCCAGGCGCCTCCCGCGCCGATGGCCATCAAGCAGGTGAAGCCCGGGCTCTACATGGTGACCGGCTTCGGCGGCAACAGCACCGTACGCGTCACCGACCAGGGCGTCATCCTCGTCGACACCAAGAACCTGGGCGATGGGCCGTTCAACGATCTCGTCGCGCAGATCAAGACGGTGACGAGTCAGCCCGTGAAGTACGTATTCATCACGCACGTGCACCAGGATCACGCCGGCAATATCGGCCGGTTCAAGGCGGCCGGCGCCGAGGTGATTACCTACGAAGGGCTGAAGAAAAATCTCGAGACCGGTGGTCTTGACGGCAAGGGCTACACGTCGCCTGCCGGCAAGCCGGATCCGCCGAGCTCGACGTATTCAGGCAGGAACCGCGAAGTCAAGGTTGGGAACGTCGTCGCCCGGGCGTATCACTTCGCCAACGCGCACACGAGCGGCGACTCCGTGGTGCTGTTCCCCGATGTGCGAGTGATCGCGTTCGGGGACGAATTCGTCGATCAGCAGCCGAACGCCGATTTGCCGAACGGCGGCAGCGTCCTGACCTACCCGAAGGCGTTGGAAGAAGCGCTGAAACTCGACTGGGACGTCGCGATTCCTGGGCACGGCAACAATCCGATGACGCGTGCCGACGTGCAGGCGTATCAGAAGAAGTGGGCCGCCATCGCACGGAAGTCGCTCGAGCTGCGCAAGAAAGGCGTGGCCAAGGAGCAGATCCGCCAGCAGATCTCGGCGGAGCTGCCCGAGATTGCCCCCTGGATGATGACGGGCATCATCAACGACATGCGCCTCGACCTGTTCTACGCGGAACTCACCAAGGCAATGTAGAGACAGGCCTTGCGGTCCGCCTTTTCTCTCGTGGGGGCCGGCTTTAGCCGGCTCAACGCGTACTCGTGTGCGCTCGTATACGGTTTCGCGATTGCGGGTGTGCTTGCCGGGCTGACGATGGTTGGCGAGGCGCAGCAGGCAGCACCCGCCAGTGACGATCCGGTCAAGACGCTCGTCGGCCGCCTCGATCTCGAGCGCTACAAAGCCACCATCAAGGGGCTCACGCAGTTCGGCGATCGGCGGCAGGGCACGGAGCGCAACCGCGCTGCCGTCGACTGGATCGAGGGGCAACTCAAGAGCTACGGTTGCCCGACAGAGCGCCTTCATTACGAGTTCAACCCGCCGCCACCGCAGCCCCAGCAGGCTCGCGCCGGCGGTCCGCCTGCTCCGGTGATTGCCAGCGGAGAAATCCGGACCGGCGTCGGCGGGTCGCGCTACCGCGGCATTACCAGGCCGACGGTCGTCAACAACGATCCAGCGGCGCAGCCCGACCCGGCGCTGCGCGCGCTCAACACGCCGCCGACCGTGCCTGGTCCGCGCGAGCAGGTGTACTGCACGAAGGTGGGGTCGACGCGGCCCGAGGAGATGTACATCCTCGGGGCGCACATGGACGGCATCGGGTGGGGCGAAGCCGCGAACGACAACGGATCCGGGACGGCGCTCGTGATGGAGCTCGCGCGCATCCTGAGCAGCCCGGACGTGCAGACCGAGCGCTCGATCCGGTTTGCGTTGTGGAACAACGAAGAGACGGGCCTCGAGGGCGCGCGCGCCTACGTCGAGCAGCGCGCGGGGCTGCAGGGCAGGGAGAATCCCGTCCGCTCAGGCCGCTACCCGGAGCCCAGGTGGATCGCCATGATCCAGCACGACATGATGCTGTGGGATCACGGCATGCCGCGCGTCGACGGCACGCTCAGTCCGGAGCAGCGGCCGGAGGCGGACGTCAACATCGAGTTCCAGTCGACGGCGAAGCGCGCGGACGAGGCGATGAAGCTGGCATTCTTCTTCCGCGATGCCAACGAGAAGTACGCAACCGACTATCCGGCGGCGGTCGGCTCGCACATGACCAATACCGATTCCACGCCGTTCATGGACTTCGTGCCGTCGATCAGCCTGCGTGAGAACGAGCGCGGCATGCACACCGGCGCCGGCTGGAACCCGCACTGGCACCAGCCGACCGACATGTACACCACCTTCTCCGACAAGGATTTCCGCCTCGGCCTCAACGCCGCCCAGACGACGCTGGGCGCGATTGCGCGGCTCGCCGGCGCTACGCTCAAGAAATAGAGGCCGACCTTTAGGTCGGCCTTTTCTATGTGGCCTGTGGCGCCGGGTATCTCGACTCCGCGCGCCGTCTCCGCAACCCACCGAGAGGCGTGATATCCCCGTCTTCGTCGCGATGGCAGTTCTCCGGCGCGGAGTCCGGTGCGCGAAGTCTGCGTTGAAACGTTCGGGACGTGCGCTGAATGCGCTGAGCCGGCACCACACTCCAAGAGTAGCGGCCTGTGGCGCCGGGTGTCTCGCGGAGCGAGCCGGACTCCGCGCCCGGGGGCTGTCGTCACGACTGGGCTGGAACATCACGCCGCTCGTTGGGTTTGCGGAGCCGGCGAGCGGAGTCGAGATATCCAGCGTCGCAGGCCGCTAGCTTGCGGCAGACGCGTCGAACGCCCGCAGGAGCTCTGTGGGCGTCACCACTGACGGGCCGAACTTCGCGACGGCGATGCCGGCCGCCTCATTCGCCATGCGCGCCGCTTCAGTGAGCGTGGCGCCGGCCGCCATTGCCAGCGCCATCGTCGCAATCACGGTGTCGCCGGCTCCGGTCACATCCGCCACCTCGCGAGCGGACGCCGGGAGCGATCCTTCCGCGTCGTAGGCAAGCAGCCACATTCCCTGATCGCCACGGGTCATCAGCACGGCCCCGCATCCGGCGCGTTCTCGGAACGCGCGCGCCGCCCCCTTGGCGTCGTCTTCGGTGCGCACCCGCATGTTGGCGGCAATCTCCGCCTCCTGATGGTTCGGAGTGATGACGGTGGCGCCGGCGTAGTAGTCGATGTGCGGGATCTTTGGATCGACCAGGACCGGGATGCCGCGCTCCTTGCCGGCCGCGGTCACCGCCCGCATCACCCGCGCGGTGACGCCGCCCTTCAGATAGTCGGACACCACGATCGCCGAGGCGTCGGAGCTGTACTGCTGCACCGTCGTGATGATGCGCTGTTCGACTTCGCCTGTGACTTCGGCGTCCATCTCGTAGTCGACGCGGGCGACCTGCTGGTTTCGCTCGGTGACGATCCGGACCTTGGTGGTCGTCGGCCGGGCAGAATCCCCAATCAGCACCGGCGCAATGCTGGCCTCGCGGCACGCGCTCGCGAGCGTCGCCGCCGCCTCGTCCTGGCCGGAAACGGCGACCAGGGTGGCGAGGCCCCCAAGCGCCGTGACGTTGTGCGCGACGTTTGCCGCGCCGCCGATCCGATGGCTTTCGTGGTCGAACATCACGACCGGGACGGGCGCTTCCGGAGAAATCCGCGTGACGCGTCCGGCGATGAACTTGTCGAGCATCGCATCGCCGACGACGAGAATGTGGACGCGGCTGAGGCCGGCGGCAATCGCCCGGGCGCGATCAGGTGCGAGCGGGGGCAGCATCGGGCCGTGCCGCCGCGAACGGCAGCGTGATCAGGACCAGGAAGAGCATGAGGAACTCGGAGTCGCCGAAGTTGTATTCGAACAGGCCGGCCGCGAGCATCCCGGCGGTCGAGGCGAGCGCCATGGCCGCAAGCATACGCTGGTGGTGGTTTGAACCACGACGATCACGAATCTCATGGGCGTTGGTCGTGGGCGTCGTGTCCGTCGTGGTTGAAGACCTGAACATCCGAAACAGGCTGATCACGAGCATCACGACGAACCACCCCCACGCGGCAACGGCAGGCAGTCCGCGTTCGGCCGCGATCTGCAGCGGCACGTTGTGCAGGTGCGGGTTCACCTGATTGACGGCGTAGTCGGGCCGGTACTGTTCGTAGACGCGCGCCACCATGTTCGGCCCGACGCCGGTCAGGGGATCGGCCGCGACCATGCGCGCGCCGATTTCGATCATGGCGAACCGATCCTGGTTCGCCGGGTCCTGCGCGTTGAACGTCGACGTCAGGCGGCTGGTGAAGCTGTCGGGCGCCATCACGAAAAGCACGGCCACCACCACGGGGAGCAGCGCCGTCAGCCGCAAGTCCTTCAGGACCAGCAACAGGCCGACCGCCACGCAGGCGCCAATCCAGGCATTGCGCGTGAACGTCAGGACGAGCGCGACGACCAGCGCCGGCATGATCAGGGCGGGCCATGCGCGCGCGCGCGTACCGAAGACGACGCGCGACGCCGCTGCGCACAGGATGAGCATGACGACCCCGGAGTACGTCATGTAGTGCGAGAGCGTGCCCTGCGGACGCTGCCCGAGATTGTCGTAATGAAGCAGCCCGTACTGAATGATTCCGTAGACGGCGGTGGCCGCGCCGATGGAAATGACGACGTCCACCACCGATGCCGCGCGGGATCCGCGCGCGATGTCGTACACCGCGGGGACCATCGCCAGCAGCACGAGCTGCTTGCTGTCGATCAGGCTCTCGCGCGGATCGACGGAGAAAACCGATGCGACCAGCGTCAGGAGGGCGTAGACGGCAAGCGGAAGGAAAAACGCGGGCGCGGCCGGCCGTGTCCGTTCCTGAACGCGCATCGCCGCCCAGGTCACGAACATTGCGGTCAGGAGAATGTAGGCGAGCGCGGGAAACCATTGCAGCGCCGCTACGACCCCGAACAGCAGGACAAGCGCCGTCCGCTCGAGTGTCGCCGCGGCCCGCGGCGCCGGCATGCTGATGGCTGCAGTCGTCATGCGCTGTTTCGAGCCTCGCGTATCTCCTGTTCCGCGGACCAGACAGGTCCGCGCCGCATCAGCGCGCGTTCGACGGCGGCGACGAGGCGGTCGGGCGAAATGCGGGTCAGGCAGCGAAAATCGCCCGGCTCGCAGTGCCGCTGGTGACACGGGCGGCACGGTAGCGGACCCGCATCGATCGCCTCCGCAAACCACCGCGGGTCGCGCCAGGGCATCGATCGGGTGGCGAGCGTGGGCCCGAACAGCGCGACGATCGGCGTCTGGGTGGTCGCGGCAATATGCAGCGGACCGCTGTCGCCACCAATGTACACCGCCGCGCGGACAGCCAGGGCGCGAAGTTCGGCGACGTCGAACTGGCCGTGCGAGATGGCGGCGCCGGCCGCCGGCCCGAGCCGGGCGCGGGCCATGTCGACAATTGCGCGAGCAGCCTCCGCGTCGGACGGACCAGATGTCACCATGAAGCGGCGCGCCGGCTCGCGCCGCGCGAGATCGGCGATCGCCTGCGCAAATGCCTCCTGCGGCCATCGCCGGAACGGGTTGCCGGCGCTGACGTGCAGCACGACCAGGTGATGCAGCGGACCGACGCCGGCGTGACGGAGCACGGCGTCGATGCGCGCGGCCGCGTCAGGATCGCTGGCCATCTCGACCGGGTCGCGTGCCGGGTCAGCGGCATCCGCGCCGAACGGCGCCAGCAGGTCCCACTGCTTGAGCACCGAATGCCGCGGATGCAGATCGTCGGGACGATCGATGACGTGGGTATACATCCACGAATGGCCCGCCATCCGGTAGCCCACCCGCATGGGCGCGCCGCTGGCCCACGTCAGAAACGCGCTCCGGGGGCCGCCGTGCAGATCGATGGCGACGTCGAACCGCCGGGCGCGAAGCCGCCGTGCCCAGGTGAGATCGTCGGCCCAGCGTCTGACGCCGGAGCGCTTCGGGATGATCAGGACTTCGTCCAGGTGCGGATTGTTCTGGACGACCGGCGCCGCGAGCGGCTCGACGAGATACGTGAGGCGTGCACCCGGCTGAAGCCGCCGCAGGGCCCGCAGCAGCGGAGTCGTGAAGACGACGTCGCCAATCAGGCGCAGCCGGACTACAAGAATTTGCATAGCTGGTAGCTGGTGGCCGGTAGCTGGTAGGACTTCTTGCTACGAGCTACCAGCTACAACCTACCGGCTAGGGTTCTATCGTCGCCTCGTCAATCAACATCACCGGGATGTCGTCCTTGATCGGATACACACGATGGCACTGGTCGCACTTGAGCGCCGCGCCGTTTTTGACCAGTTTGACCGG
>Ga0075428_100005706_pt1 | contig 13839 bp, 6 predicted proteins | sample RhiMetdeltSRZDD2_FD_75291 | JGI IMG/M metagenome (GOLD analysis project Ga0075428, IMG submission 75291) | Populus rhizosphere microbial communities from Tennessee, USA - Rhizosphere MetaG P. deltoides SRZDD2 | ecosystem: Host-associated > Plants > Roots > Rhizosphere > Soil | place: USA...
GCCCGCCGTGGGAGGAGTCGGAGCTCGGGCGTCTTCGCGACGCCCAGCGCCACCGCGGCCCGGACGACGCGGGGAGCTGGATCTCGCCCGACGGACGCGTGGGCCTCGCGCACCGCCGTCTCGCGATCGTCGACCTCTCGCCGCTCGGCCACCAGCCGATGGCGAGCGAGGACGGCCGCTTCCGCGTCGTCTTCAACGGCGAGATCTACAACTTCCGCGCCCTGCGCGGCGAGCTCGAGGCGCGCGGTCACCGCTTCCGGACGGAGAGCGACACCGAGGTGCTGCTGCACGGCTGGCGCGAGTGGGACCTCGCGCTGCTCGACCGGCTGCGCGGGATGTTCGCCTTCGCGCTCCACGACGCCGCGCGCCGCGAGACCGTGCTCGCGCGCGATCCGCTGGGGATCAAGCCCTGCTACCTCCTCGACGACGGCCGCCGGCTGCTCTTCGCCTCCGAGGTGCAGGCGCTGCGCACCGTGGCGGCGGACGGCGGGATCGATCCCGAGGGCATCGCGGAGTTCCTGCTCTGGGGCTCGATCGCGGCGCCGCGCACCCTCTACCGGGGCGTGCGGGCGCTTCCCGCCGGCAGCTTCGTGCGCGTGCGCGATCGCGCCGTCGAGGCGCCGGTCGCGTACTTCCGGCTCGAGCAGGAGCTGGGGCGCTCGCAGCCGATGGCCCCCGACGAGGCGGCGGCGGCGTTGCGCGAGGCGCTGCTCGACTCGGTCCGCCACCACCTCGTCGCCGACGTGCCGGTCGGGGCATTCCTCTCCGGCGGCGTCGACTCCTCGGCGCTGGTCGGCCTGATGGCCGAGGTGCACGGCGCGCCGATCCGCACGGTGACGCTCGCGCTCGACGATCCGGCGCTCGACGAGGCCGGCCTCGCCCGGGTCGCGGCCGACCTCTACCGCACCGACCACCACGAGGTGGCGATCCGGATCGGGGAGGTCCGCGACCGCGTCTTCGACGCCGTCCGCTCGCTCGACCTGCCGTCGATCGACGGCATCAACACCTTCTTCGTCTCCGAGGCCACCGCGAAGACCGGCCTCAAGGTCGCCGTCTCGGGCGTCGGCGGCGACGAGCTCTTCGGGGGCTACCGGAGCTTCGAGCGCATCCCGCGCATGCGGAGGATCCACGACGGGGTCGCGCGCCTGCCCGGCGGCGGGGCGCTGCTCGCCGCGGGGGCGAGGGGCCTGGCGGCGCTCTCCTCCTCTCCGGTCGCGGCCAAGCTCGCCCGCGCCGCCGCCTGGGCGGGGGACGACGCGGGCGCCTACTACGCGGAGCGAGGCCTCTTCACGCCGGCGGAGGTGCAGGCGCTGCTCGAGCCCGGGCTCGCGCCCGCCGTCGAGGCCTGCGAGCCGCGCCGTGCGATCGGCGAGCGGCTCCGCCTCGCGGATCTCCCCCCCGACGAGCGGGTCGCGGCGCTCGAGCTGCGCCGCTACCTCGAGGTGCAGCTGCTGCGCGACACGGATGCGACGGCCATGCGCCACTCGCTCGAGGTCCGCACGCCGCTCGTCGACCGCGAGCTGCTGCGCGCCGCGGCGCGCGTGCCGGCGAGCGAGCGCCGCGCGGGACCGGCGAAGCGCCGGCTGCGCGAGGCCCCGCGGCCGCCGGTCCCCGACGCGCTCTGGCAGCGCCGCAAGCAGGGGTTCACGCTGCCCTTCGAGCGTTGGCTCCGGTCGGGGAGCCTGCCGCTCGAGCTCCGGTCGCTCCCGGGCCTGCGAAAGGAAGCCGTGGATCAGGTGGTGAGCGGTTTTCGCGCCGGCCGGCGGCACTGGAGCCGCGTCTGGGCACTGCTCGTTCTGCAGCGCTTCCTGCCGCTCGCGCTGGTGGCCCTTCTCGCGGCGAGTGCCCTGGGGCCCGATGCGCGGGCCGCCGACGCGGAGTCGTGCGGGGGCGCGTGTCCTCCGCCGCTGCTGTCCGCGCCCGCGCCTGCGCTGCGGCGCGGGGTGCACCTCACCTGGCGCGACCCGCACGCCGCACTCGCGACGCGTTACGAGCTCGAGCGCCGGCGCCGAGAAGGCCCGTGGACCCCGGTCGCGCAGGTCGCCGCCGGCCGGCCGGCGCACCACGACGACGCGGGCTCGCGCGGCGACGGCCTCGACCTGGGCGAGTACGAGTACCGCGTCCGGGGCCTCTATCGCGGCGCCGCGGCGCCCGCGTGGAGCGAGTGGTCGCCGGCGCAGGCGGTCGCCGTGCTGGAGGCCTGCGGCGACGCGGGCGGCGAGCTCACGGGCCTGCCGCGCGTTGTCGCGGACGATGGCAATGGCGATGGCCGCTACACCGGCGCGGATATCGAGCGCGGCCTGCGCCGCTGCGCGGGGCTCGGCGGCTGCGTGCTCGAGGCGCTGCCGGTCACCTACGACGACGTCGCGATCGCGATCACGGACGGCGCCGACGGGTCCTGCCCGGTGGAGCAGACCGCCTGCCTGACCGCCGCCTTTCCGAAGGGCATCGCGATCGAGGGCCACGGCCCGGACACGGTGCTGCGCTCGCCGCTCTGGCGCTCCCCGTACCTGCCCCAGCCGGTCCTCGAGGTCTGGCACCGCCCGGACCTTCGCATCCAGATCCGCCACCTCTCGCTCGACGGCCGCAAGGCGGAGCAAGGCGACCCGCTGCCGGGGCAGAACGACGCGAACAACTGGCGCCACTACGGGCTCGAGGTCTGGAACCAGTGGCACCAGGGCGAGCAGCGCAATCGCGACGGCTGCGTGCACGACGTCACGGTTCATGACTTCATGACGCGCGGAGTCTCGCTGGCCGACGTCGAGAACTGGAGCGTCGAGCACAGCACGATCGAGGACATCGGCTGCGTTCGCAGCCTCACCCCCTGCCCGCGCCTCACCATCCCCGAGACCTTCGCACCCGGCTACACGTCCACGGGCATGGGCGTGATGGTGGGCTGGTACAGCGACGACGTCGTCGTGCGCGCCAACTGGATCCGCCGCGTCGCCAAGTACGCGCTGGGCTTCAAGCACGGCAAGGAGGGCATGGAGACCTCGATCCGCCGGCCGCGTGTCGTGGACAATGTCGTGGATGAGGCGGGAGCGCTCGGAATCTTCGTCGGCGGGGTTGCCGACGGTGTCTTCCAGGGCAATCGGATCGCCACGACCGACGGCCTGAACCCGCAGCCCGAGGGGCGCGCATTCAACGACACTTTCGGCATCTCCTGCATGGGCGCACTCGAGGGGACGCGCTTCGAGGGCAATCGGATCGAGGATGCGGGCGGCATGGCCATCCAGTGGATGTGCACAGGCACCGGGAACTCCGTCACCGGGACGCGGATCACCGGCAGCTGCCGCCTCAAGGGCCCGAGGAGCTGCGCCCCGGGCGCAGTGCGCTCGTGCTACGACCAGCCCGACATCTGGGTGGCCGCCAACGCTGCCGGATCCCTGGCGCTCCTGGACAACTCGGTGGCGGGATCCCGCTGCTCGGCTCCGCTCGCGGCGGACGCCAGCAAGCCGGGTTTCGAGATCGTGATCCGAGGAGGGCGCTACACGGCGGGGCGCGACGCGACTCAGCCGGTGCGCTTCAACGGCGTCGACGTGCTGATCGACGCCGGAGCGCGGTTCGAGGGCACGACGCTCGCCTTCGGTGCGACCTCGCGCGCCATCCTCGCGCCGTCGGTGTCGGTCACCGGGAAGCCCGAGCGCTTCCAGATCGACCGCGGCGCCCAGGTGCTGGCCTGCCCCGAACGACCCAGCTACTGCCAGGAGATATGCTCGCGCGCGGACGCCCCCGCGTGGTGCGAGGCGCCGGGCGCACCCGTGCAGCGCTGATCCTCGCGAGCCGCGCCACCGCTCCTGCGATGCTCAGGGGCGCTCGCACACCGTCACCATCACCCGAGCCCAGCGTTCGGGCAAGAAGCGCCCGACGGACTCGTCGAGGACGCGCGTCGCGGCGTTGTAGAGCTGGAAACGCCAGCCGAACTCGAAGCGTCGCCCGAGCCTGGCCCAGCGTCCGAAGGAGCCGGGCCACTCCTGCACCTTGGCGTACATCGCGGGGCCGATCAGCAGCTTCTCCTTGCCGCGGTGCGAGAGCGGGCGCAGGCCCGCGGCCTCGAAGGCGAACCGGTTGGCCGCCGCGTCCTGCCAGCCGGAGTGGCCCTCGCGGTCGATCAGGATCTCCTGGAAGAGGGCGGGGTCGGCGGCGCGCATCCGGCGGTAGAGCGGGTGGTCGCCGTCGACGTCGTAGAGCAGCACGAGCTTCCCACCGGGGCGGAGCACGCGGCAGAGCTCCGCGAGCACGCCGGGCTTGTCGCGCGGCTGGATGTGCTCCCAGACGTACGAGCCGATCGCCGCATCGATCGACGCGTCGGGAAGCGGGATCCCGCGCGTGAGGTCGACCTGGAGGCACGCCGCGTAGATGTCCGCGACGCGAGCGAGAGAGGCGGCTGAGAGGTCGAGGCCGAGCGCCCGGTAGCGGTGCGAGAGGTAGCGGATCCCGCTCCCGCAGCCGAGCTCGAGGACGGTGCTCCCGGCTGGGACGTGCCGGTGCACCGCCCACACGTAGCCGGACATCATCAGCCACAGCGGCCAGGTCCACGGCCCGCGGTCCCTGCGCGGGAGCCAGCGGATCGTGTTCAGGTAGCGCCCCTCGTAGAAGGCGTCGTCGCCGCCGAGGAAGCGGACGACGCCGGCCTCGAGCGGGTAGCGCGCTCCGCAGGTCCCGCAGCCATAGCTCGCGGCCTCCGCGTCCAGGGCGAGCTCGGCGCGATCGGCCGGGCAGACGAGCGGCAGGCTCTGCGGCTGCACGGATCGGACGCTAACAGCGGAGCGATCGCGTGCACAGCTCGAGGCGCGAGCCTCCTCCCCGCTCCCGCGCAGATCGGTGATACTGTTGCGACGTCTGGCGCGCTTGGGGGGCCGAGGTCTTTGTCCGGAGACATCCGCCACCGGGTCTACGAGAACGATTCCCTCCTCGAGTTCGCCCCTTTCCGGCCCGCGCCGGTGTTCGACTGCGGCCGAGGGCCAGATCTCCATCGCGCGGAAGCGCCGCGATGACCGTCGCGCGCGGACTCGGCGAGAAGATCTCCGTCTGCCTCCTCACCTACAATCACGTCGCGCTGATCGAGTCGACGTTGCGGTCGATCCTCGCGCAGACGCTCGACGGGTACGAGATCCTGGTGAGCGACGATTGCTCGACCGACGGGACCTGGGAGCGCATCCGGGCCCTCGCGGAGGAGGATCGCCGGATCCAGCCGATCCGCACCCCGCGCAACCTCGGGATGGCAGCCAACGCGAACTTCGCCGTCGCCCGGGCGACGCGTCCCTACGTCGCACTGCTCCACCACGACGACCTCTATCGGGAGGACCTGCTCGAGCAGTGGGCGGGCATCCTCGAGCGCGACGCGCAGGTCGTTTTCGCCTTCAACGAGTACTCCCTCCACGGCTCGTCCGAACGCTACGTGCAGCCGATCGAGGGCGAGCGTATCGACGGGGGGCTCTTCTTCGAGAGCTATCTGCTCCCGTTCTGGGGCTGTCCGGTGCGCGGGACGGCGATGGTACGGCGAGAGGCCTGGGACCGTCTGGGCGGCATGCGCGAGCGCTTCGGGCTGCTCGCCGACGTCGACCTCTGGATGCGGCTCTCGCGAATCGGTGCGGTCGGTTACGTCCACGCGCCCGTGATCGAGGTCCGCCAGGACCGACCGGCCTACTATCCGATGATCTACCGGGGCGAGTTCCTGTCCTGGGAGCGGCAGCGGATCCTCTACGAGATCCACGCCGCCAATCGGCTCGAGACCCTCGACTTCGGGTCGCCGTTGGCGATGCTCCGCTGGTGGCACTTCCGGGTCCGGTTGAGCGTCGAATCCCTGCGTTGGATCGTTTACGCGCTGGTGAAACGCCGGAGAGAGCTGATCGCCACGTGCCGACAGGCCGAGACGCCCTACGACCTGCCCGGGCTGGGGCTGCTGCGCCGGATGCTCCAGCGGACGGCAGCGAGGATCGGAGCGGCCGGCGGCAGGGCATGAGCCCGCCGCCTCGCGAGCGTCTCCCGCGATGAGGAAAGGGTCCGTCGAGACCCGGACCGCGAGGGTCGTCCTGGTGACGACCCTTTCGACGGCGCTCTCCGTGCTGCTCCAGCTCGTGAGCGTGCCGCTCTGCCTGCGCTTCTGGGGCAACGAGACCTACGGCCTCTGGCTGGCGCTATTCGCGCTCTTCAACGTCCTGCGGACCCTCGACACGGGCTTCACCGCCTACGTCGGGAACCAGCTGAATCTCCTGTATCACCAGGACCAGGCGGCCCTCCGCAGGACGCTGGCCTCCGCGGTCTCGGGCGCAGTCGTCGTCGGCGGCCTCCAGCTGGTCGCTGGCGGCGCGATCCTCGCCGGCGGTGCGCTCGCGGCGCTGCTCGGCGTGCCCGAGGGCGCGGTGCGCCAGGGCCAGGCGGGTCTCGCGCTGGTGCTGCTGCTCGCGGGCTGGATCCCGATCGGTCCCTACCTGGGCGTCGTGCACCGCCTGCTGATTCCCGCCGGGATGCTCTACGAGTCGACCTGGTGGCTCATGGGGGTCCAGATCACGCAGACGGCGGCGCTCGTCGCCTCCGCGGTGCTCCAACTCAGCATCACCGGAGCCGCGCTCCTGTTCTCCGCGACGCAGTTCGGGATCTACGTCGCGTCGGCGCTCTACGTCGCACGCAAGCTGCCGCACTTCGTCCCGTGGTGGAAGGATCCGTCGTGGTCCGCGGGAGTCGGGGACTTCTGGCGCTCTACCGTGATGATCGGCGCGAACTTTCTGGTTCAGGGGGGGACGAATGGCCTGGTGATGCTCGTCTCCTCGGGGCTCGGCGCCGCCGCAGTTCCAGGGTTCACGACGGTTCGCACCCTGGCGAACCTGTGGACGACGCTCGGCAACGTGTTGACCTCGCCGCTGCTCCCGGAGGTCGTCCGCTACCACGCGCAGGGCGACGGCGGAAAGCTCCGGACGGCATACGAGGCGCACCTGGTGATCGCGACGACGGCCGTCAACGCGTCGATCCTGGCGACCTTCCCGTTTCTCGACACGCTGTATCGGCACTGGACGGGAGGCCGCGTCGCGCTCGACGAATCGCTCCTCTGCTGGCTGCTCCTGTCCATCGCCGTCGGCACTCCCGGAGCGCTGATCGTGCAGTACCTGACCGGCATCAACGAGCTGCGTGCAGTGACTCTGATCTTTACGGCTCGCGGGCTCCTGCCGCTCGCACTCGGCTTCGCATTGCTGCCGAGCCTCGGCCTCGCGGGGATTGGAGTCGCGCTCGTCGTCGGCGAGTTCATCGGCCCGCTCTGTCTCGGCGTCCTGCTCTTCAGACGGCGGCTGGCCCGCCTCGGCATCCGCTCGAGGGCACCGACCGGGCTGCCGATGACACTCGGGACGCTGTCGGTCGCGCTCTTCCTGGTGATGCGCGCGACGTCCGCTCCCCATGCCCAGGCCCTCCATGGCGCGGCCGTCGCCGGGGTACTGGGGAGCGCCGTCTGGGGCTGGAGCCGGGTCGACGCCGAGGTCCGCGAGCGCGCGCTCCGCTTGCTGCGCCGCCGTACGGTGTGAGGCGCGTTGCTCGTCCGGGCTGCGGATTCGCCGAGGCTCCGCGCGCAGGCCGAGTCCGCGAAGCGCGAATGCGTCGCTACCCTCCTGCCGATAGAGGTTCGGGGCGGGTGAAGGGTCCCGAGGAACAAGTCGGCACCGCCGCTCCCGCCCGGTGGGATGCAAGGGAACGCAACGGGAGGCCGGGGTGGAAGCTCACGCCATCAGGCAGTCGGCCGTCTCACCCCCGGTGCACGCGGCTTCGAGCGTCGGCCTGCTCTTGCGCCTGTTTTCGCTGCCCCTCCTGGGGTTTCTCGTCTTCGGCGCGGGCCTCGCCGTCGGACTCCCGTCCAATCGGATCCCGATGCTTGGCGTTACGATCGTCACCGGAGTCCTGATCCTCGCCGTAGTCGCAATAGACCGCGCGCGCGCGCCCGAGCGCCGCAACCTCCTGCTCACCCTCTTCTCCTTCTCGTACTTCGTCCACTTCGTGCTCCCTGTCTTTGTCACCTACCTCGGCGACCTCGGCTACAACCCGGAGTCCTCCGTCAATCCGATACCGCTGACACCCGAGGGCGTGACCCGCGGTCTCCTCGCTGCCCTCACCGCGTACGCGATGCTCGTCGCGGGGTACTTCCTGCCGTTCGGACCCCTGCTGGCGAAGGTCGTTCCCCGGATGCGCCGCGAGTGGTCCGCCGAGACGGCTCTCGCGGTGGCCCTCGTGATGATTCCGGCGGGATGGGTCGTCGTTCTCGGCGCACAGTTCGGGCTGATTCCCGAGCGCGCGGGCAGCGGGATCCTCGGCTCGGTCGCCCATTCCGCGAGCATTGGGATTGGACTGATCGTGCTGTGCTACCAGCGCTACCGCTCGCGGGCGGCGCTCGTTCTGCTCGCCCTCGTGATCCCGCCGACGATGCTCTTCAATTTCTTCACCGCCTCGAAGATCCTCTTCCTGATGCCGCTGCTCCTGATCGCGCTGGTACAGGTGATCGTGACCCGCCGGCTGCGCTGGTGGTGGGTCGCGGGCTTCCTGGTGCTGATGTCGCTCTTCTACCCCGTGGCCGAGGTCTACCGCCAGTACCTGTTCAAGAACGAGCTCAGAGCGGTGGAGGTGATCGCGAGCCCGCAGCGCGCATTTGGGTTGATGGCGAAGTTCACCACGACCAGCGACCCGACCGATTACGTCACTGCGGGCGTCCAGAGCACGGCCCGGCGGCTCGACTGCGTCGGCATCCTCAGCGTGATCGTGCGCGATGCGGGTCATCGTGTGCCATTCCAGGGCGGGTGGACCATCGCGTACATCCCTCTGACCTACATCCCGCGCCTGCTCTGGCCGGGGAAGCCGAAGTTCACCACCGGGCAGTGGGTGACCGATAATTTCGGCTCCGGACCCCAGATCCGCTCTTCCACCGGGGCGACGTGGATGGGCGAGCTCTACTACAACTTTGGGTGGACCGGCCTCGTGGTCGGGATGGCGATCCTCGGCGTCTGGTTGCGCCTCCTTCAGGAGAGTTTCCTCGGCATCCACGCGACGATCCCCGCGATGCTCGCGGGGATCATCACGATCATCGCGCTCATGGGGGGTGTCGAGGGAGACCTGCTGATGCCGACCAACGGCGTGATCTTCGGCATCGCCCCGATCGTGATCGCGCACCTCATCGTGCGTGCGACCACGGGGCGTCCCGCGCGCCCTCCGCCGCCGCTCTGAGCCCGCTGAGTTGGGGGGGGTCGGGCTCTAGACCAACTCTCCGCGCCCGCCCGGATTTCCCGCGGGGAGGGGCGTTGACTTCCAGCGCCACGCGAAATTTCCATCCTTGTGACACGCGTCGCCTCGCGCGCCCACATCCCTCCTAGGGTCTTCCCGTGACACGGGAGGGCTTCAGCGTGAGCAGCGCGGAGCCGAGGAGAGATCGGGAGGGTGGCGCATGGCGGTGCGGGACGGGGCGAGGATCCTGATCGACGGCACGATGGCGCGAGGCGGCGGGGGCTTCACCTACCTCGTGAACATCGTGCCCCGGATCGCCCGCCTTGCCCCCGACGAGCGCTTCCTGCTGCTCGTGCGCAACGAGCGGCTCGCGAGCTCGATCCCGCACGCGCCGAACCTGACCCTCGAGCTCCTGCCGGAGGCGGGTCCCACCGCGCGGCTGTGGTTCACGGCGTCCGAGGCCGCCCGCATCGCCCAGGGCTGGGAGGCCGATCTGTACTTCTCGGCCGGCGAATGTGCGCCGCTCGGCGGGGCCTTCCCCCGGATCGCGAGCTTCCGCAATCCGGTGGTTTTCCGGCCGCCGGATCCGGACGCTCCTCACCGCGAGCGGCTCCGCCTGCGCACGCTGCGCGCTCTCGCGGGGCTCTCGGCGCGGCGCTGCGACCGGATCATGTTCGTGAGCGAGGACTCCGCGGCCTGGATCGGCGACGCGGTCGGCCTCGCGCCGGAGCGACGGACGGTCGTGCACCACGGCATCGATCCCGCTCGCTGGCGGGCGGCGCGCGGGCGCGACCCCGTGCATCCGTGGCCCTACATCCTCTCGGTGGGCTCCGTCTACCGCTACAAGAACTTCGTGCGGCTGATCGAGGCCTACGCGGCGATGGCGCAGCGCAGCCCGGACCTCGAGCTGCCCGACCTGGTGATCATCGGAGACGACCAGGATCCGGAGTACCTGCGCAAGATGCACGAGGCGCGGGCGGCCACGGGCAAGCTCGCCGGGCACATCCATCTGCGCGGCGAGGTTCCGTACGCCGAAGTCCCCGCCTGGTACGCGGGCGCCGAGCTCTTCGCATTCCCGTCCAGCCTCGAGACCTTCGGACATCCGCTGCTCGAGGCGATGGCTGCCGAGGTGCCGGTCGTGGCGGCGGACATCCCGGTGTTCCGCGAGATCGCGGCCGACGCCGCGATCTACGCCGACCCGGCCGACGTGGAGGCGATGGGGTGTGCGCTCCTGAGCGGGCTCAGCGACCGCGCGGGGCGCGAGACGCTCGTGAAGCGGGGCCGGGAGCGCGTCCGCCACTTCGGCTGGGACCGCACGGCGCGGCTCCTGCTCGGCCTCTTCGCGGACGTGCTCGACGAGCGCGCCGTCGCGCGCACGTCCTGGCGCGCGAGCGAGGCCCTGCCCGAGGAGCGAGCTCGCCGGGTCGCCTAGGGCGAGCGTTCCGCCTCGCCCGTCGGCGTTTCCTCCAGGTCCACTCCGCCGGCTATCCTGCGGCGCCGTGACGCGGCCCCGGGTCCTGATCAACGCGCTCTCGCTCACGCTCGGGGGCGGCCGCAGCTATCTGCGCAACGTGCTGCGCGAGCTCGCGAGCGATCCGCGCGGCTTCGAGTTCACGGTGCTCGTGGCCGATGGCCAGCTCTCCCGCGAAGAGGCGGCGGGGATCCCCTTCGAGGTGCTGCGCCTGCCGGCGGCCCCCCCCGCGCTACGCAGCGCGGTGCGCGTGCTCTACGAGGAGGCCGCCTTGCCCCTGCGAGCCCGCCGCTACGACCTCCTCTATTGCGTCGCGGACCTCTCGCCCGCGATCGCCGCGACGCCGACCGTGGTGCTGCTGCGCAACCTCAACATCTACGACCGCCGCTTCTACGACGACCAGCGCACGCGCGCGCTCTACCGCTTCGCCCGGGTCGGGGTGCGCCGCTGTCGGGAGATCATCTGTCCCACGCGCGCTGCCGCGGACGTGATCGCGGCGAGCATCGGGATCGACGCCGGCCGGATCAAGGTGGTGCCGCACGGGATCGCCGCCGAGGCCTTCGAGGCCGACGCGGCGGCCCACGCGGCGAGCGTGCCCTACCTCTTCGTCTCGGCTGCGGTCGAGCGCCACAAGAACCTCGGCGTCGTGATCGAGGCGCTCGTACGCCAGCCGGACCCCGCGCTCGAGCTGTGGATCGCGGGGACGGTGCTGACCGATCCGGGCTACGCGGCGGCGGTGCGGGGGGTCGCGCAGCGGCTCGGGGTCGAGAAGCGCGTGCACTTCCTCGGCGCGATCCCCTACCGCGACATGCTCGCCTACTATCGCGGCGCCGCCGTCTTCGTCTTCCCGTCGCTGATCGAGACCTTCGGCCATCCGCTGCTCGAGGCGATGCTGGCGGGCTCGCCGATCGTGGCGGCCGACATCCCCTCCTTTCGCGAGATCGCCGAGGATGTGGCGCTCTTCTTCCCACCCGCAGACCCGGTGGCGCTCGCGGACGCGATCGAAGCGACGCGCGCGGCGCCCGAGGCCGCAAGCGCACGCGCAGCCAGGGGTCGCGAGCGCGCGGCGGAGTTCTCGTGGCGCCGCTCCGTCGACCAGCTCTGCGAGGTCCTCGCCGGAGCGCTCGCGCCGCGCTGAAGCGGCGCCAGCGCTCCGCTCCGATCAGGAGGCGAGCTCCACGCGCTGGCCGGTGCGCACCGACTCGAGGATTGCGAAGGTCGCGTGCGCGCCGGCGCGCAGGCCGGCGAGATCGAAGGGCGACGGGTCGCCCCGGCGCAGCGCCTCGACCACCGCCGCGACGGCCGCGGTCTGGCCCTTGTCCTGGCCGAAGCTGCGCAGCCTCACCCCGCCGCTCCCGCGCGTCCGGCGCCAGCCCTCGCAGCGCACCGTCCGGCCGTCGGCCGAGGCCTCGAAGCGCTCCTTCGGAAGCTCCGCGCCGGCGCGCGCGAGGTACTCGATCGCTGCCGTCGAGCCGTCGGCAAAGGCGAGCAGCGCGAGCGTCGAGTCGTCGCGCTCCGGGTCGCGCCCGAGCGCGTGGGCGAAGACCGAGACGGGGGAGGCGCCGACGAGCCAGGCGCAGAGGTCGACGAAGTGGCAGACCTCGCCGACGATGCGGCCGCCGCCGGCGCGCGGGTCGGTGATCCATGTCCCCGCCGGCGGCGGGCCGGCCGACACCGAGTAGTGGATCGCGAGCGGTCCGCGGCGCCCCGCGAAGGCCTCCTGCACCGCGCGCGCGTGCGGCGAGAAGCGGCGGTTGTAGCCCACGGCGAGGAAGCCCCCGGTCTCGCGTGCGGCGTCGATCACGCGCTCGACCTCGCCCGGATCGAGCCCGATCGGCTTCTCGAGCCAGACGGCCTTGCCCGCGCGCAGCGCGGCCTCGGCGAGCGCGGCGTGGCTGTCGTGGCGCGTCGCGACGACGACGAGGCGCACGCTCGGGTCGGCGAGCGCGGCCGCCGGATCGGTGGCGCAGGTCTCGAAGCCGAAGCGCTCGGCGCTCTTGCGGGCCGAGCCGCCGGTCGCCGTGACGAGCGCCGCGCGCCGCACGCCGCGGCAGCGCGCGAGCGCCGGCAGCAGCACCGACTTCGCGTAGTTCCCGGCGCCGAGGAAGGCGACGCCGAGCGCGCCTTCGGCGACGCCGAGCGCGCCGTCGACGGCGCGCGGCGCGGAAGGCGCCACGCGCTGCGCGTGCCGGGCGGGGCCCTCGGAGGCGTAGTCGAAGACGACCGAGAGCGCGCGGCGCTCGCCGCTCGCGAGCTCGCGGTAGACGCGCGGCGCGTCGGCGAAGGGCACGCGCTCGGCGTCGAGCCGGCCGGGCGCAACCCCGCCCGAGGCGACGAGGGCGAGGAAGGCCTGGAGGTTGCGGTTCTCCGTCCAGCGCACGAAGGGCAGCGGGTAGTCGAGCCCCTGCTCCTCGTAGCGGCGGTCGTAGCGGCCGGGCCCGTAGGACATGCTGACGACGAGCTCGAGCTCCTTCTCGTAGAGCAGGCGGCGGTCGAGCTCGATCGGCATCGCGCCGACGAGCGAGATGCGCCCGCGCCGGCGGCAGAGCTCCGCCGCGGTGCGCAGCGGCGCCGCGCTCTCCGAGGACGCCGCGACCAGCGCGAGGTCGACGCCCCAGCCGCCGGTCGCGCGTGCGCTCCACTCGGCGGCCAGGCCGTCGGGCGCGGCGCTCCACTCGGCGCCCTGCGCGAGCGCCTGCTTCGCGCGCTCGGGGTTGGGGTCGAGGCCGAGCACGCGGCAGCCGTTGGCGCGCAGGCACTGCACCGCGAGCTGCCCGATCAGCCCGAGCCCGACGACGGCGGCGACTTCGCCGAGCGTCGGCTTCGCGAGGCGCAGGCCCTGGAGCGCGATCGCGCCGACGGTCGCGTAGGCCGCGTCGGCAAGGGCAACGCCGTCGGGCACGCGCGCGACGAGGTTCTCCGGCACCGCGTTCCACTCGGCGTGGTTCGCGTAGCCCGCGCCGGCGCAGGCGACGCGGTCGCCCGGGGCGAAGCCCGCCACGCCTTCGCCGACGGACTCGACCACCCCGGCGCACGAGTAGCCGAGCGGCTGCGGGGCCTCGAGCCGGGTCGCGACCGCGCTCCAGGTCGCGACGGGTCCGTCCTGCGCGAGCTTGCGCGCGACCTGGCGCACGAGGTCGGGCCGGCTGCGCGCCTTGCCGAGCAGGCTC
>Ga0075428_100005707_pt1 | contig 13838 bp, 16 predicted proteins | sample RhiMetdeltSRZDD2_FD_75291 | JGI IMG/M metagenome (GOLD analysis project Ga0075428, IMG submission 75291) | Populus rhizosphere microbial communities from Tennessee, USA - Rhizosphere MetaG P. deltoides SRZDD2 | ecosystem: Host-associated > Plants > Roots > Rhizosphere > Soil | place: USA...
GACTACATCAAGCTCTTCGACTACGACGTGAAGCTTCTCGGCGCCGCACTCGCCAAGGCGGCGGGGAATTAAAGGTGGACCTCTCGGTCTTCCAGTTCCTCGCCGCGCCCTTCGCCGCCAGCTTGATCCTCACTGGGATCCACGCCTACCTCGGCGTCCACGTGGTCGAGCGCGGCGTCATCTTCGTGGACCTCTCCCTCGCGCAGATCGCGGCGCTGGGGGCGACGATCGCCCTGCTGCTCCCGTTCACCGGCAACGATCCACACGGCCCGTGGGTCTACTGGATCAGCCTCACGTTCACGTTCATCGGCGCCGCGATCTTCTCCACGATCCGCAGCCGGCGCGCCCGCATCCCCCAGGAAGCGATCATCGGCATCTCGTACGCGGTGGCTTCTGCGGCGGCGATCCTGGCGATGAGCAAGGCGACCTCAGAGAGCGAGCATCTCAAGGACATGCTGGTTGGGAACATCCTGGCGGTCTCGTGGCCGGAGGTGATGCACACGGCCTTCCTCTACGCCCTGATCGGCGCCTTCCATTACCTGTTCCGCGGGAAGTTCCTGGCCATCTCGCTGGACCACGACCAGGCGGAGAAGTCGGGCCTGAACGTGAAGCTGTGGGACTTCCTCTTCTACGCGTCCTTCGGCTTCGTCGTGACGTCCTCCGTGGCGATCGCAGGTGTTCTGCTGGTGTTCTGCTACCTGATCGTGCCGTCGGTCGCTGCGATGCTGTACGCCGACCGCATCGGCCCGCGCCTTGCGATCGGCTGGACCATGGGGACGATCGTCTCGGCTCTCGGTATCTACCTCTCGGTCAAACTCGACCTTCCGACCGGGGCGACCATGGTCTGCACCTTCGGCCTGGTGCTGGTGCTGATGGCCGCGGTGCGCCCGCTGCTGCAGCGCAGCGCCTGACGCCGGGCGGGGTATCATCCCCGCCCGTGCCCGCGCAAGATCTCGTTGCGATCGTCCGGGACGTCGCGCGCTCGATCGAGCGTTGCGAGCTGACGCACATCTCGCGCGAGCCGATCGACCTCGGCCGCGCCCGTCTGCAGCACGAGGACTACATCGCGGGGCTCGGGCGCAACGGCGTCGAGGTCGTTCGCCTCGATGCGGACGAGGCGTATCCCGACGGGTGTTTCGTCGAGGACGCGGCCGTCGTCCTCGACGAACTGGCGGTGCTGACGATGCCCGGTGCGCCGACGCGGCGTGGCGAGGTCGCGAGCATCGCCGAGGCGCTCGCGCCGTTCCGACGTGCGATCGAGCGGGTCGAGCTGCCCGCGACGCTCGACGGCGGAGACGTGCTCTTGGCCGGGCGCCGGATCTTCGTCGGGCGGGGGACGCGCACCAACGACGCTGGCATCGAGGCGCTGCGGCGGATCGTCGCGCCGCACGGGTATGCGGTGACTGCCGTCGAGGTGCCCGGCTGCCTGCATCTGAAGAGCGCGGTGACGGCCGTCGACGACGGCACGCTGCTCGCGAACCGCGCGTGGCTGGACGCGACCCGCTTCGACGGCTTCGCGTTCCTGGACGTCGCGCCCGAGGAGCCTGGCGCGGCGAACGTGTTGCGCGTCGGCGACGAGCTCTGGGCGCACGCGGGCTGCCCGCTCACGGCGGAACGCCTGCAGCGGGCCGGCTTCCCGGTCGTGCCGGTGGACATCTCGGAGTTCGTCAAGGCCGAGGCGGCGCTCACCTGCAAGAGCCTGTTGTTCCGGAGGGTCTGATGGCGCAGATGTGGATCGGCAACGAATGGCGGAGCGCCGCCGATGGTCGCGTGTTCGAGGTTCGGAACCCCGCGACCGAGGAGGTGGTCGACACCGCGCCCCGGGCGGGCCCGGCGGACGTGGACCGCGCCGTGGCCGCCGCGAAAGCGGCCTTCCCCGAATGGCGGCGAACGCCCGGCCTCGAGAAGGCCGACAAGCTCCATCACGCAGCCCGAAGCATCCGCGCCGACCGGGAGGGACTTGCGATCTTGCTCACGAAGGAGGGCGGCAAGCCGCTGCCCGAGAACCGCGACGAGATCGAGTGGATCGCGGGGTGCCTCGACTACTACGCGGAGATCGGCCGCGACAACATCGGGCGCGTCATCAGCCCAGTCGCGCGCAATCAGTTCAACTTCGTGGTGAAGGAGCCGTACGGAGTCGCGGGCCTGATCGTGCCCTGGAACTATCCGCTGCTGCTGCTGAGCTGGAAGCTGGCCGCGGCCATGGCCGCCGGCAACGCGGTGGTGGCGAAGCCCTCCGAGCACACGCCGCTTTCGACCCTCCGCCTGATGCGCCACTTCGAGGAGTTCCCGGCCGGTGTCGTCAACGTCGTCACCGGCTACGGGCCCGAGGCCGGCATGCCTCTCGTGGAGCACCGCGACGTCGAGGTCGTGGCCTTCACTGGCAGCCAGGCCACCGGCCGCAAGGTCGCGGTCGCCTGCGCCCACCAGCTCAAGAAGTGCCACCTCGAGCTGGGCGGGAACGATCCGTTCATCGTGGACGACGGCGTCGACCTCGACGTGGCCGCGAAGGGTGCGGCCTGGGCCTGCTTCCTCAACATGGGCCAGGTGTGCACGTCGGCCGAGCGCTTCTTCGTGGTCGGCAAGGTCTTCGACGAGTTCGTCGACCGCTTCTGCGCGTACACGAAGGGCCTGCGCATCGGCGACCCGATGGGCCCCGACGTGGACCTGGGCCCCATGATCAGCGCGGTCCAGCGCGAGAAGGTCGAGACCAAGGTGGCCGAATCGGTGAAGGCGGGCGCGAAGGTGCTGGTGGGCGGGAAGCGGCCCGAGCGCTTCGAGCGCGGCTACTTCTACGAGCCGACCGCGCTCGTGAACGTCACCACGGCGATGGCGCTGATGCGCGAGGAGACGTTCGGACCTGTGGCGCCGCTCGTACGTTGCAGGGACATCGACGAGGCGATCGCGCTCGCCGATGCGTCCGAGTTCGGCCTGGGCGCGAGCATCTACACGAACAACCTCGAGCATGCCATGAAGGCCATGGAGCAGATCCACGCGGGGACCTTCTGGATCAACGACCCGCTCACCGACAACGACGCCGGGCCGTTCGGCGGGATGCGGCGCAGCGGCATCGGGCGCGAGCTGGGCGGCGAGGGCCTCGAGGATTTCCGCGACAGCAAGCACGTCCACATGGACTACGTCATCGGCGCGAAGAGCTACTGGTATCCCTATCGGTACGACCGACCGAAGGAGTGACAGCCATGCATCGCGTCCCAATTGCCTCATGTCACCACGTACCTCATGCGGTTCGCCTCGCCATCGCCGTCCTATTCCTCTGGCTTGCAGTTGGGAGCACGCGAGCTGTCCCTCAGCAGGAGGCACTAGCGGGCTCCGACATCCGCCTCGTTCGTTCCGTCTCTGGAACGCGTGGGGCACAACGTGGCGGGATCTTCGAGGTCGAGGATCCGCGCAGCGTCTTCAGCCTGCCCCAGGACCGCCAGGTCCTCGTCTACTTTGAGTGGGAGGGCGGGAAGCCCGGCATGAAGCACTACGAGGGGCGTTGGAAGGACCCTAGTGGCGCGGTCGTTCTGGTGGCGCCTGCCGACCAGGCGGCCAGCGGCCGAAAGTTCGGCATGTATTGGACCCTTGCTTTGCCGGACACCTTGGCGACCGGCTTGTGGGCGCTCGAGGTGTCGATCGACGGCCATCCCGCCGGCACACACACGTTCGAGATCCGTAGCGGGCGCCCCGCAGCCGCGCTGTCGGCCGCTCAGCTGTACGATCGGGCCCGCGATGCCGCTGCCACCGTGGAGAGCCTCGGCCGGGCCGGTGAAGTCTCAGCCATCGCAGTCGCGACTGCGCTGAACCGTGACTTCCTTGCCACGTCATTCAACGCCGTCGACGGCGCGACGCGGCTCAGGATCGCGCTCCCCGATGGTCGCCGGCTGGAGACTCGCGAAATCGGCGCGTGGAGCCGCCGCGACGGTTGGGCTGTCATTCGCGTTCCGGAGCACGGGGTCGCCGCCTTGCCTCGTGGAATCGCAACGGGCGTCGGCGAAGCATTGTTCGTCCTCGACACGTACGACGACGGCGGCCGAGTTATCGGGAAGACGAGCGTGGTGGGTGAGGCCAAGGCATCGGCCACTGGGCGGCGGCTGCTGTTGGCCGACGCCGTGGCCGCGGGTTCACCGGTATTGAACGGTTCCGGCGAGCAGGTGGGCATCGCTTCCGCTTCGAGCGAAACGACGCTGGGTGAAGTGGGTGTCCGGTTTGCCCGGTCCCCCGTGGGGCACAGTCGTGGCTCGACCCTCCTGGGGATGGACGCGCTGCCACTTACCCCCGACGCCTCCGTTTCCACGCTCGATGAGCTCACGGCTCAAGGCCAATTCATGCGGCCGCTGTCGCCCGAAAGCAGGCACGTCATCAGCGGCGTCTTCGCCGGCAAGATGCAGCGGGGCGGCGTGGTGCCCATGCCCCTTGATCAGCGGAACAGTTTCGCTCGAGGCGAGGGCCAAACGTTCGTGTTCGTACAGTGGAACCCACAGGAGAAGCGCGAAGCCGCTTCGAGCTACGAAGCTTACGACGCGGACAACCGGCCGGTCGCGCGCAGCCAGGTGGCACGGCTGAAGCTCAAGCCAAGGGAGCTGATGTTCTCGACGTGGGGCTTTCCCATCGACCGGTTGGCCGCCGGCACCTACCGCGTCGATCTGCTCCTCGACCAGCAGCCCGTCTGGCGCGGTTGGGTGCGAATAACCGACTGATGGCCGCTGTCAGCGCGAGGCCATGGGCACGGCGGACGATCGGCGCTCGACCGAGCGCAGCCTTAGCGTCCCCGCAGATAGTCGTCCGTCTTGTCCAGCCAGTCCTGGCGCGGCGGGCTGAAGATGTCGACGTCGAGCGTGTCCTCGAGCGCCTCGGCCTTGTGCGGCAGCCGCGACGGGATGACCAGCACTTCGCCCGATCTGATCACGCGTTCGTCCTTGCCGTCCTCGCCCAGCCAGAAGCGAAGGGCGCCGTCGAGGACGTAGGTGAGCTGCTCGTTCTCGTGGGAGTGCGTCGGCACGATGCAGCCCTTCTTGAGGTAGACGTGGGCGAGCATGATCCGCTCCCCGGTGACGAGGCGCCGTCCAAGGAGCGGGTTCAGCTCCTCCCGGGGCAGATCCTCCCAGCGATGCAGGCGTGCGTTCGTCTCGGCCACGTGAACCTCCAGTTTGGTCCTCGATCCTCGCAGAAAAGAGAAGTCAGCGCACGTTGACGTCTCGCGCTACCTCATTGACTCGGGAGGCCAAGGTCCAGTACGACTGTGGCGTTGCTTCCGCAGCCGCGCTTCTCCACACAAGGCAGCGGATTAAGGTCTACTGCTTCCGCGCGGCGTTCCGGCGGGGCGGACCGAAACATCCTGGAACACGTCGTCCAGTCCATCCCAGCCCTCCCCGCCGCCGTACCTGACTGGAGATTCGGAGCTCGGAGCTACTTGTACGCGCCGACTCCACAGACCTGGCTTCCAGCCTTCTTCACGAAGCTGACCTTGGTCTCGACGTTGCCCGAGACCGGGTTCTTCCATTTGTATTCGACGGTGCCCCCGCCCTTCTCCGCGACGGCGATGATCTCAGCCCCGACGGCCTTGCCGTCCACGTCCTTGATGGTGGTCTCGTCCTTTCCCAGCATGGCCTTGTCGATGTGGGCGGTGACCTTCTTGTCGGGACCGGAGCAGAACACATAGAGATCCCGGTCCTGGAAGCCGCCCTTGGGGTCATTGAACGCGGCGAGGGCCTTGGCCTCGCCCGACGATTCGATCGCCTTCACGGCCTTGTCGAGGAGCGCCTTGGCTTCCTCTTGCGTTCCCTTCTCGGCCCCCGCCGCCCATCCGGCGGCCAGTACGCACACCACGGCGCAGAATGCGGCTTTCCTCATGGACGCTCTCCTTTCACGATGACGGCTCCTCATGAGAGTCGACATGTCGCCAATCTACTCCCGGCCTGTCACCGGCGCCAGGCACGGCTGCGTGATGAGGAGGATCGGTCAGCGAGGTGAGCGAAGGCGGTAGACGAGCGACGCCGTGCGGATCACCGATTTCCGCTAGCCGGGGTGGACTACGGCTTGACCGTGTACAGGCGGCGCGCGAGCAGGCTGGTGGCGAGATCCTTCGGAGCCGCGTAGCACGAGGGCGTGCGCGCCAGCTCGAAGCCTTGGCGGCGGTACGCCTCGGCCACCAGCTCGGCGCAGAACCAGCGCTGGTCGCGCCGGGCCCGCGTGCGGAGACAGAACGTGATCCGCAGGAGAAAGCGCGCGAGCCCCACGAAGTCGAAGGGCTTGCCGAGCTGCTCGAGGGCGAACAGGGTCGCCTTGTGACGTATCGCGTTGGGAGCGTTGATCTCGAAGTAATCGATCCCGCCTGCGTAGCGCTTCGCAACCTCGGACATCAGGCCCAGGCTGACCCCCTTGCCCACGGCTTCGAGGCAGTAGCGCCGCTCCTCGATCAGGTAGACGAGGCCGACGTGGGAGTACACGCTGCCGGTGGCGGCTCGGATCATGGCGCTGACCGGGCTTCGACCCCGAAAGGCGAGCAGGTCGCCCTCGCGGAATGTGGCTCGGACCTCGCGGTAGGGACGCGCCGCGCGCAAGGCCGCGCGGGCCGAGCGCGCTGCACTCACGGAGCGGATTCGAGGCGATCGGGCAGCAGGAAGACCTGGCGGGCCAGGTCGGACTGCAGGGTCTCGGGCCGATAGTAGCGGTCCAGGATCGAAGGCCGCCAGGTGAACAGATCGGCGTTCCGCTCGGCGAAGCCGGCGAAGGTGTCGCCAGCGGGACCACGCGCCATGCGCTCCTGGATCAAGAGCAGGTAGGCCCAGGTGACCGTCTCGTGGTAGAGCCCAGGCTTGCCGACTCTCCGTGCGAATTGACGGAGCGCGGCCGTGAAGCGTGCCATGGCCTCGGCGGGCGAGGCGTGCTTCAGGAGCAGCCACGCGGCCCGCACGTGATCGCGGTGGTGGAACTCTTCGGGCGCCAGCGTCGCCGCCTCGAAGGCCTCCAGGAACGCCGCTTCGGTCATGGCTGCGGACCCTCGTAGAGGCGATGGCTGGCGCGCGCGTCGAGGTCGAGGCCGAACACGCGCTTGAGGTCGGCGACCCTTCGCAGCGAGTCGTCGCCGAAGGGCGGCTTGCCCTCGAAGGCATGGAGCACGATGCCCTCGAGCAGGTCGCCCAGGCTGATGTCGTGATAGTCCGCGAGGGCTTTCAGCACCTTGAGCAGCCGCTTCTCCAGCCGAACACCCGTCTGGACGCGTTCGACGCGGATGCGAGCCCCGTCCGTGCGACGGGACGCGCGCACTTGGGGGGGCGCCTTGATTCGCATGGGCTATGGTACAGATGTACCAACGTACCAGTCAAGCGTGGCGCACCCTTTCGGTTCGCTGCCACCGGAGCTAGGCTCTTGGGCGCTGCCCGTCATGCTCGGGATCGAAGGCCGGCGCAGTCCGCGCGTGGTGTTGCACATCGGCATCCTCATAGAGGAGCCGGCACCGGTCTGCCCGGGCCGCACCGCGGTCGTGAACCGCCACGGCGCCCTCGTGCTGAGCCCACGTTCCTACGAGCTCGGCACGTCCCTCGGCCTGCGCAACCTCGAGAGTGGAGAGCGCGTCACCTGCCGCGTCGTGTGGAGTGGCGGACAGGACGAGACGAGCTCCCACAAGCTCGGCGTGGATTTCTCGGAGGAGCGCCCCGACTTCTGGGGCCGGGACTACGAATCGGCGATCCTCGCGGAGGATGAGGGCGCCGGCTAGCGCTGCTGCAGGAACGCCTCGATCTCCTCGACCGTTCGTGGCGCGCCGGCCGAAAGCCGCACCAGGCCCTGCTCGGTGAGCAGGAAGGAGTCCTCGACGCGCACCCCGATGTCCTTGTACTTGCGGACCGCCGGCCGCACCTTCTCGGCGAACCCCTTCATCTCGGGCGCATCGTCCAGGTGGTCGAGCGCCTGCTCGCGGACGTAGATCCCCGGCTCGATCACGAACGCCATCCCCGGTTCCAGCGGGCGCCGATAGTCGCCGACGTCGTGGACGTCCATGCCGATGTAATGGCAGATGCCGTGTGTGTACCAGGTGCGGAACTGTTCTCCGCTGGCATCGGTGATGAGCCCCAGCCGCAGCAGGCCCGCCTTCGCCACCTCGGCCGCGGCCTTTTCGATGTCGGACGTGCGCTGGCCCGCGCGCGCCGCCTTCATGCCCGCCTCCTGGGCGCTCAGGACCAGGCGATACAGCTCGGCTTGCTCCGGCGAATAGCGGCCGCTGACTGGCCAGGTGCGCGTGATGTCGGCGGTCAGGCCCTGGTAGCTGGCGGCAGCGTCGACGAGGACGAGGTCGCCGGCCCGAGTCTGTCGTTGTGACTCGTTGTAGTGGAGGATCGTGGCGTTCGGTCCGCTGCCCACGATCGACGGGTAACCCCAGCTCATCGCGCCCTTCTTGAGATAGACCTCCTCGAGCGCTGCCTCGATCTCGTATTCCCAGCGGCCCGGCTTCCCGGCGCGCATCCCGGCGCGATGGGCCTCCGAGGAGATGTCAGTGCTGGCCTGCAGGACGCGTCGCTCGTAGGGTGTCTTCACCTGACGCAGAGCGTGAACGAGGTCGGTGGCGTCCACCAGCGTGGCGCCCAGGAAGCGCGGGCGCAGCTTCTCGGCGAGCTCGAGCGCGGGGGACAAAGCCTCCCCGGGCCCGGGACGCTGGCCGAGAGCGATCGAAAGGCGCGCGCGGCCGGCCTTGAGCGCCTCGAAGAACGCCTCGTACTCGCCGTCGTAGTCGCCCCAGCGCGTGCCGGGCGGCCGGCGGTTGGCGAGGCGCTTGAGGAACTCTTCGAGCTCCGAAGCGTGGTGAATGGTCGCGATCCCGCTGTGGGCGCGCGCCTCGTCCTTGCTCAGGCGATGGCCCGAGCGGTGCTCCTGGTTCGGGTCCGGGTCGCGGACGAAGAGGACCTCCTTGTTCTTGACATTGCCCGGCATCAGCAGCAGCGTCGTCTCCGGCTGCGCGACGCCGGTGAGATAGAGAAGGTCGCTGTCGGGCCGATACTCGTAGTTCACGTCGAGGGAGTAGACCCTCTCCGCCGCGCTCGTCTGGATGAAGAGCGCCTCTGGGCCCAGCGCGTCCATGAGCCTCCCGCGTCGCGCCGCGAGGTCGTCCTGGAGCTCCCCCGCCCTCACCGGGAGCGTTCCGAGAACGGCGCAGAACGAGAGCGCGAGCCATCGCATGGGACCTCCCGGGATCGAGATCCGCGAAGGCTACACGAAACGCTGGCCGGCCGGTGCGTCAGGTCCGGACGGTGGCGTCCGTGGCACGCTGCGCGCGGTGGTAGGCCGTCCAGGCGGCGATCAGGTGGCAGATCCAACCCAGCGTGCCGCCGCTGCCGATCCAGAAGCCGGGCGTCACGATGAGCCAGAAAATCCCGCGCAGGAACTCCCCGTTGTAGATCTGCCCCACGCCGGGGATCAGCAAGCTGAGGACAGCCGCAGTTCCGGGGTTCTTCATCTCTTAAGAGATTACGCCCGTCGGGGATACGAGGTTCCCGCTACGGCTCGCTGGCCAGGGCGGGCAGCGCAGGCGGCGCTGGTCGACCCTCGGCACGGCCCCGCAGCCGCTCCACCCGGTCGACGCGATCGAGGCGGAGCAACAGGAGGCCGGGAACGGCGAACAAGAGGTGGAGCGGCCAGAAGAGCTGCTCGGGCAGGCGGGCGTAGAGTGGGAGCATCAGGATCGGGTTCAACACCACCGCCAGGCTCCAGGTGGCGCCGTAGAAGCCCAGGTAGCGCCCGCGCGCCTCGGGCGGCGCCCAGTCCGACACGAACGCCATCTGTTGAGGCACGGTCAGGATCTCGCCGATGGTCCAGAGCACCATGCCGGCCAGGAACCCCGCCCAGTGGCGGAAGATGCCCAGCATGCCGAAGCCGATGCCGGCCAGCAGCATTCCGAGCGCCGCGACCGGGAGGCGTCGCGCGCGGCCCAGCGCCTCGACGGCGCTCACCTCGAAGGCCGCGATGATGAGGCCGTTCGTCGCGACCAGGGCCCCGTATACCCACGCGGGATAGCCGGCTGCCCGCGTCACCGAGAGCGGCAGCACTGTGATGAACGAGAGCACCATGGTCGCGAAGCCGAGTGACGCCAGGAGCACCTGGGCGAACACCGGGTCGCGCCACGCCGGCGGGATGGCCTCGCTCGGCGCGCCAGGGCCGGACGGACGCGTCTCGCCGATCTTGAGCAGCACGATCGTGCCGAAGGCGATCGTGGTGAGCCCGTCGACAGCGAACAGCACGCGCCAGCTCCAGTCCACCAGCAGGCCGCCGATGGCCATGCCGAAGGCGAAGCCCAGGTTCACGGCGACGCGCAGGGCGGCGAAGCCGCTGGCCCGATCCTGAGAGGGCAGCCGATCGGACACGATGGCCGAGGAAGCAGGCCGATACAGATCGGCGAGGAACGCGAAGACCAGGAGCAGCGGTACGAAGGCGCGCACCGAAGCCGCTGCGCTCATGGCCACCGCGAGTGCGCCGCTGCCGAAGAGCGAAAGCACCAGAGTGCGGCGGCGGCCCAGCCGGTCGGTGAGATGGCCGCCGACCACGATCGACACGAGCGAGCCGACGCCATAGATCATGACGAGGCCCGCCGCCTGCTTCTCCTGGAGCTGGAACTCGCGTGCCAGCACCAGCGTGAGGAACGGCAGAATGAAGCTGCCCGCCTTGTTGACGAACGTCCCGGCGATCAGCATCGGCACCGGAGGCGGCAGCCGCTGCATGACGGCCAGGGGCGATCGAAGCATCCGGCGATTCTGTCACGTTGGGTAGACTAGGCCCTTGATCGTGGCAGCCCTGCTCGAGAGCTGGGGGCGGCGCATGGCCCCGGGCTCGGAGGTCGTCTCGGAGGACCTGGAGCGGATCACCGCGGGCCGGGCGTTGTCCCGAGGCCTGGCGCGCTCCTACGGCGACGCCTGCCTCCCGGCGCCGAGCTCCTCCGAGATCGTCGGCACGACCCTCGCCGACCGCATCCTCGCTTTCGACCCAGCCACCGGCCTGCTCCGCGCCGAAGCCGGCCTGTCCCTGAGGGAGATCGTGCGCCTGTTCCTGCCGCGCGGCTTCTTCGTGCCGGTCTCGCCGGGGACGATGTTCGTGACGCTCGGCGGCATGGTGGCGGCGGACGTCCACGGCAAGAACCATCACCGGGACGGCTGCTTCGGAGCCCACGTGACGTCGCTGCGCATGCGCCTCGCCGACGGCCGCATCGTCACGGCCTCGAGGAGCGAGAACCCGGACCTGTTCCGGGCCACGCTCGGCGGCATGGGGCTCACCGGCCATGTGCTCGAGGTCGAGTTCCGGATGACGCGCGTGCCCTCGCCATGGATCCTGTGCGAGAGCGAGCGCATCGACGACCTCGAGGCCTTCGTGGCTGGCCTCAAAGCCGCGGCCCGCGACTGGCCGTTCACTGTCGGCTGGATCGACTGCCTGTCCGCCGGGCGTCACATGGGACGCGGCATCCTGTTGCGCGGGCGGTGGGCCGAGCGGGGCGAAGCGCCCATGCGCCCTCCGCGCCCGCTGCCGCGCCTGTCGGTGCCGTTCGTGCTTCCCGAGTGGGCGCTGTCCCGCTTCACGATCCGCATCTTCAACGAGGTCTACTACCGGGCGCATGTCGCGCGCTCGCGCCGCCGCGTCAGGCATCCTGAGCCGTTCTTCTATCCCCTCGACGCGATCCTCCACTGGAACCGGATCTACGGCCGGCGCGGTTTCTTCCAATACCAGTGCGTGCTGCCCGAAGCGTCCGCGCGGCGCTTCCTCGAGCTCCTGACGTCTTTGGGCGGCGCGTCGTTCCTGTGCGTGATCAAGGACTGCGGAGCCGAGGGCGAGGGCCTGCTCTCGTTCCCGAAGCCCGGCATCTCGATCGCCCTCGACATGGCCGTGCGCGACGACACCCAGCGCATCGTGGACGCGCTCAACGAGCGCGTGATCGCCGAGGGAGGGCGCGTCTACCTCGCCAAGGACGCCTTCACGCGGCCCGAACACTTCCGCAGCATGGAGCCGCGCCTGCCCGCGTTCGAGCGCGCGCGCCGCCACTGGGACCCGGAGGGGCGCATGAAAAGCGCGCAATCCGTGCGCGTCCTCGGCGATGCTCCGTGAAGGCCGTCCTGCTGGGCGCGACGAAGGGCATCGGCCGAGCGCTGGCGCGCCTCATGGCCGAGCGCGGCGACGCCGTCTTCCTGCTCGGCCGCGACCTCGAAGCTCTCCAGAAGAGCGCGCGCGATCTCGAGCTGCGCTCCGACCGCGGCGTCGAGGTGGGCGTCGCGCACTGCGATCTCGAACATCCGATGAGCTATGCCCTCGCCCTGGAGGCCGCCGACAAGGCCTTGGACGGCTTCGACGCCGTGGTCGTGACGGCAGGGTCGTTCGCCACCCAGGAGAAGCTCGAGGCCGACCCAGGCCTGCTCGCCCGCGTCCTGGACGCGAACTTTCGCGGCACCATCCTGTTCTGCGAGGCGGTACGGAAACGACTGCTGGCTCGCGGCGGCGGCACGCTGTGCGTGTTCAGCTCCGTGGCGGGGGAGCGCGGCCGCAAGCCGGTCGGCCTGTACGGCGCGACCAAGGCCGGGCTCTCGCACTACCTCGAGAGCCTCGACCACAAGTACCGGGCTGCTGGCCTCCGGACCGTCTGCATCAAGCCCGGCTTCGTGAAGACGAGCATGACGGCCGGCCTGCCCGTGCCGCCGTTCGCCAGCGAGCCCGAGGCGGTCGCACGCGTCGCGCTGCGCGCCATCGACCGGGGCACCCCCGCCGTCTACGCGCCTCCGATCTGGGCGCTGATCATGCTCGTGATCCGCAGCCTGCCGCGCGCCGTCATGCGCCGCGTGGGGTTCTAGGCCAGCAGCTCGCCCTTCATCACCGTGACCGCGTGGCCCGCGAGCAGGACGCGATCGCCGCGGAGTTCGCAGCGCACGGTGCCGCCGCGCGTCGAGCACTGGAAGCCCGTCAGCTCGTTGCGTCCGAGCCGCTCGGCCCAGAACGGCATGAGGCTGCAGTGCGCGGAGCCCGTGACGGGGTCCTCGTCGATGCCGTAGAAGCCCGCGAAGTACCGGGACACGAAGTCGTAGCCGGAGGCCCCCGCCGCCGCACGGGCCGTCACGATCACCCCGTCGGAGAACGTCCGCAGCGGGATGAGGTCGGGCTTCAGCTCGCGGACCGCCTGCTCGGACTCGAGCTCCACGACCGTGTTCTGCTCCTGGGCGCGATGAGTTCGGGCCACGGCCTTCGGCGTGGCGCCGAGAGCGCGGCGGATGTGCTCGGGCAGTTCGGCCGGGAGGACGGGTAGCGCGGGGAAGTCCATCGCGATCGCGCCGTCGGCCCGGCGTGCCGTGAGCCGCCCGCTCCGGGTTTCGAACCGGGCTTCTTGCTCCTCGGGCAGGCGCCCCGTGGTCCACAGCGCGTGGGCGCTCGCCAGCGTGGCGTGGCCGCACAGCGGCACCTCCGTGGCCGGCGTGAACCAGCGCAGCCGCCATGCGTCGCCCTCCTTCAGCAGGAAGGCCGTCTCGGCGAGGTTCATTTCGCTCGCGACCTGCTGCATCCATCGGTCGGGCCTCGGGCCGTCGAGGAAACAGACGGCGGCGGGATTCCCCCGGAACGGCTCGGCGGTGAAGGCGTCGACGGTCATCAATGGCAAGGGCATGCGAGCTCAGCCTCTCATGTGCGCGCGACGGCGCCCGTCTGGGTGAAGGCGGCGTGCAGCCGCGCGTCGCCCGCGATCTCGGGGTGGAACGTGGCCGCCAGCACGTGACCCTGGCGGACGAGGACGGGCTCGCCGTCGAGGCGGGCCAGCACTTCGACGCCGGGGCCCAGCGCACGGATGCGCGGCGCGCGGATGAAGACGGCCGCCAGGCTTCCGC
>Ga0075428_100005708_pt1 | contig 13836 bp, 9 predicted proteins | sample RhiMetdeltSRZDD2_FD_75291 | JGI IMG/M metagenome (GOLD analysis project Ga0075428, IMG submission 75291) | Populus rhizosphere microbial communities from Tennessee, USA - Rhizosphere MetaG P. deltoides SRZDD2 | ecosystem: Host-associated > Plants > Roots > Rhizosphere > Soil | place: USA...
AACGCGTCCTTGCGGCGTCCCGCCCGCCACAGGCTGTCGGCCGCGCGCAGCTCGCGCACCATGCCCTCGCGCGTCCCGGGCCCCAGGTCCACAAGCGAGATCTGAGCTTCGCCGTTTCGGAACAGCTGCTGGCGGCCGTGATCGAGGTGCTCCCAGTCTTCGGGAAGCACGAAGGCGACGCGGTGGTGGCCCACCTCGACGGTTCGCGTCGTCGTCTTCTCGGCCGAGCAACCCGACCCGACGGCCATGACGAGGATCAGCGCGAGCCCGAGGGTCGCGTCACTTGGGCGCGGCATCCGTCTCCCCGGGGAAGGTGATCGATTCCACCACGCGATGGAAGGTCGCGAGGTTCTCCCGCTTGCCCTGGTAGGTCGCGTTGAATGCGCACCCGTTCACCACCCAGAAGATCTGGTGATAGAGCAATCGGCGCCCGTCCACGATGAGGGTGTCGTCACTCGCGAACGCCGGATGGTCCACGACCACCGTGTCCCGCTCGTAGCCGATGCGCCACCACTCGGGGTGCTGCATGCGCTCGGGTCTCAGCCGGATGCGAGGGAGGATCTCCTGGAGCGTGGGCTGGTAGGAGGCGGCGGCCCGCACCGCCGATTCGAGATCGGAGGCGACGAATCCCGGGCTCTCGGCCAGATAGTCGGCACTGGCCCGATCGAGCCAGGTGTTGATCGCCAGGGCCGCCTCGGCCTCGCGCTCGGAGAGCGGATCGTCGGTGCGCGCGCGAGCGAGCGAGAGCTCGTGCATGAACTCGCGGCGGTAAAGCGAGTCGCGGCGGGAGAGCAGTCGCTCGAGCGCTTTGCGACGGTCGCGCTCGGCCAGCTGCCGATAGGCGGCGACGCTGATGACCTGGCCGCCACCGCCTCTCAGGATGAAGCGCACCCCGAGCGTGCCGCCGGAGTTGTCCCCCTGGCGCTCCCAGCGCGCGGGGGGAGGCGAGAACGTGATGGGCTGGGCGACCCAATTGAACGTCTCGGCCCGCTCGAGCTTCTCCGCCCCCTTTCCGCAGCCGGCGGCGAAGGCCAGAGCCAACGCCAGGAGCGCGACGGCACCACCCTGTGTGAAGCGGGGCATGACTCCCTCCCTGGAGTGTGCTGGACATACATCACCGCTCACGCGGGCGACGCCGAGCCTGCCGCAGTTGCTCCGGGGATGTCCATCCAATTCGGCCTCTGCCCGACCCGGGGCGACGCTCGGTGGTACGGTTGTCCCCGTGACGCGCATCCCACGCCAGGTCGAGGCCGAGCGCCTGGACGCCTTACCCGCGAGCGATCCCGCGGCGATCCGGTCGAGGCGCGATCTCCAGCGTCTCAATCGTTTGATGGGCCAGCCCGGGGCGATGGCTCGGTTCCTGAGAACGCGCGGCGTCACGCGCTCGATGCGACGCATGGTCGATCTGGGTGGGGGAGATGGCACGCTCCTGCTCGAGGTGGCCCGGAAGCTGGGGCCCTGGCGCGACGGCGTACAGGCGGTGCTGGTCGATCGCCAGATGCTGGTGAGCGAAAGAACCCGGGAGGGGCTCGAGGCGTTCCGATGGGCTTTCGAAGCGGCGACATCCGACGTCCTCGAATGGCTGGCCCGAGCGCCGCGGCACGAGAACACGGCGATGATCGCCAACCTGTTCCTTCATCACTTCGACGATGCACCCCTGCGCGCGCTGTTGCAGCACGTGTCCAACCAGGCGGAGCTGTTCGTCGCTTGCGAGCCTCGTCGTGACCGGCTCACGCTTCAGGCCAGCCGCCTGGTGGGGTGGATCGGCTGCAATGCCGTGACGCGACACGACGCCCCGATTAGCGTGCGAGCCGGCTTCACCGGTCGCGAGATCTCGGCCCTCTGGCCTGCCGGTGGGGACTGGCGCACCAAGGAAGGGCCGACCGGGCCATTCAGTCACTATTTCGTGGCATGGCGCGAAGCGCGAGCACCGCGTTGAGGCCGCCGAACGCGAACGAGTTCGAGAGCGCCGCATCGACCCGCGCCTCGCGCGCCCGATTCGGCACCACGTCGAGATCGCACTCCGGGTCCGGCGCCGTGAAGTTGGCCGTCGGGGGCAGCACGCCATGATGGAGCGCCAGCACGGTGGCGACCGCCTCGAGCGCTCCCGCGGCACCCAGCGCGTGGCCGTGCAGGGACTTGGTCGAGCTCACCGCGAGCGACCGCGCGTGGGCGCCGAACACGTCGACGATCGCCCGCGTCTCCGTGGCGTCGTTCCCGATCGTGCCGGTGCCGTGGGCATTGATGTAGCCGATGGCGTCGGGCGGGAGACCACCGTCCTCGAGTGCCGCGCGCATGGCCCGCGCCGGGCCGGCCACGGCCGGCTGGGTGATGTGATGGGCGTCGGACGAGAGACCGGACCCCACGAGCTCGGCGTAGATCCGGGCCCCGCGCGCCCGTGCTTCCTCCAGCGGCTCGAGCACCAGCATGGCGGCGCCTTCGCCGAGGATCATGCCCTTGCGATCGCGCGAGAACGGCCGGCACGTGTCGGTGGAGATCACGCGCAACGCTTCCCATGCCTTGAGGCTCGCGTAGCCGAACGGTGCCTCGCTGCCACCGGTGAGCGCCACGTCGGCCCGGCCGTCCCGCACCATCCAGAGCGCCTGTCCGATGGCATGGCTGGCCGACGAGCAGGCGGAGGAGACGGAATAGGCGGGACCGGTCAGGCCAAACTCCATCGCGACGTGGCTGGCGCCGGCGCTGGACATCACCCGCGGGATCGTGAGCGGATGGACGCGATCGCGGCTCCGGCGATAGAGCTCGACGAATTGGGCGTCCTGCGAGGCCTGCCCGCCGACCGCGCTGCCGCAGATCACGGCGGTGCGCTCGCGCAACGCGGGCGTCCAGTCGAGTCCCGCGTCGCGCACCGCCTCGCGCGCGGCGACCACCGCGAACTGGGCGAAGCGATCCAGCAGCTCGACCTGCCCGGGCTCCAGGTGGGCCGCCGGCTCGAAGTCGCGCACCTCGGCCCCGTGGGAGAAACGCAGGCTTCCGGGCTCCGCCGATTGCAGGGGCTGGATGCCGGGTCGCCCATCGGAGAGCGCCGACCAGAACTCGCGGGCGGTTGGGCCCAGAGCGCTGATGGAGCCCAGGCCGGTCACGACGACGCGACGCCTCACCCCGATCTGCTCCACCGGAGTTCCCGCCGCGTCACGGGCTGGCGAGCGCGGTACGCTGGAGCCGGCGAATGCACTCGATGATGTCGCCGACCGTCTTGACGCCGCGGGCCTCTTCGTCCGGGATCGACACGCCGAGCCTGTCCTCCAGCTCGAACAGCAAGGTGATCGTGTCGAGCGAATCCAGCTTGAGAGACTCGAGCGTGTCGTCGGGGGAGATGCCGTTCGCCGATCCGGGCTTGACCTTGGCCAGGGCGGAGACCACCTGTTCCGTCAGGGTGTCATTCATGGGTCATCATCTCCGCCCGGGATTCTAGGGGTTCGATGGACCGGGCACAACGCGTCGGCGTTCCGCGCTTGCTACAATCGCCCCGGCCGCCATCGCTCCATCCGGAGGATTCCGCGTGACCGAGGGGAACGGGGCCTCGCCGCCCATCACCATCGCCGCCACCGCCACGGCGGTGCCACCCCATCGCATCGGGCGCGACGAGGTGAAGCAGTACATGCAGCAGGTCTTCTCGCTCGACGCATCACGGCTCGAGGCGATGCTGGCGATCGTCGACCACTCGCAGGTCAAGCAGCGCTACTGCATTCATCCGATCGACACGATCATCCGCCGGCGCTCGCTGGAGGAAGTGAACCGCCAGTACGCGGAGCACGCCGTGCGGCTGGGTGCCCAGGTCGCCGAGGAGTGCCTGGCGCGTGCGGGCAGGGCGGCGTCCCAGGTGGACCTGCTCATCACGGTCTCGTGCACCGGCGTGATGATCCCCTCGCTGGATGCCCACCTGGCCAACCGCTTCGGCTTTCGCTCCGACGTGCGCCGGCTGCCGATCACCGAGCTGGGCTGCGCGGCGGGGGCCGCCGCCCTCGGTTACGCCGCCGACCACCTGCGCGCCTATCCCGATGCCACGGTGCTGATCGTCGCCGTGGAGCTGCCGAGCCTCACGTTCCAGCGCGACGACATCTCGCAGGCCAACCTGATCTCATCGATCCTGTTCGGCGACGGTGCCGCGGCCGCCCTGGTGACCGGCGCCGGACCCGGCTGCGCCGGGTGCCCTGGGCCGCGGATCGTGCGGACCGAGAGCTTTCTCTTTCCGGATTCGCTCGGCGCCATGGGGTTCGACCTCCAGTCGAGCGGCTTCCACATCATCCTGTCGCGCGATGTGCCCGAGCTGATCAAGAAGGAGGTCCGTGGCCTGGTCGACGGCTTCCTGGCCCGTGCCGGGCTGCGGCGCGACCAGCTCGGGGCCTTCATCGTGCATCCCGGAGGGCAGAAGCTCCTCACGTTCATCGAGGAGGAGCTGGGCCTGGCTCCCTCGGACACCGAGTGCTCATGGCACGTGCTGCGGGAATACGGCAACCAATCGAGCGTCTCGGTGCTGTTCGTGCTGAACGAATGGTTGGCCCGGCACGCGCCGCCCCAAGGCACCCACGGGCTGCTCGCCGCGTTCGGCCCGGGGTTCAGCGCGAACGTGATCCTGTTGCGCTGGGTTTGAGCCGGCGATGATCGTTCGCAGCGGCAGACCCTCCACGACCGACGTGCTGATCGCTGGTGGCGGTGTGGCCGGGTCGACGCTGGCGATCCTGCTCGGGCGCGCGGGGCTGCGCGTCGAGCTGTTCGAGCGGGACGCATTCCCGCGCGAGAAGCCGTGCGGCGAAGGCATCATGCCCGCCGGGGTGGCGGTGCTCGATCGCCTCGGCCTCGCCGCGGCGGTGGGGGGCGTGCCGCTCTCGGGCGTGCGATACCACTTCCGCGGGAGGACGGCGACCGGGCCCTTCCCGAGCGCGAATGGCACGGCCGTGACCGGCCTCGCCCAGCGTCGCGCCGTGCTCGATCGCGTGCTGTTCGAGACCGCGGCCGCCACGCCGGGCGTGACGGCCCGCACGCGCGCGTTGGTCGAGCGCCCGATCGTCGATCGGGGCCGGGTCATCGGTCTCATGGTCAACGGCTCAGCGCGGCGAGCCCCGCTCACCGTGGCCGCCGACGGCGCGCGCTCGCCGCTCCGGAGAGCCCTCGGTCTGGACCGCCCGGCGCGGCATCGTCGCGTTGGCATGCGGGCGCACTTCCAGCTCGCCGCGGGCACCGAGGTCGCGCCCTGGGTGGACATCCTGCTGGGCGAGCAACACGAGCTGTACGTCACGGCGCTGCCGCGCGGGGAAATGCTGGTCGCGGCCCTGGCGAATGCCCGCGCCTTCGACGCGCCGGCGGAGTCCCTGTTCGACCGCTGGTGCCGTGGACAACGGTGGCTCGCCGATCGGCTGCGCGGAGCCCGCCGGGTGACACGGCTACGCGGCGCCTCGTCGTTGACCGTGCGGGCGAAGCGCGGCGTCGGGCCCGGGATCGTGTTGCTCGGGGACGCCGCCGGGTCGCTCGATCCGATCACCGGGGGCGGCATGACGCACGCCCTCGAGTGCGCCGAGCTGCTCGCTCGCCACGCGCCCCGCGCGATCGACGAGGGAGACGGATGGCTCGGGGCGTTCGAGCGAAGGCGACGCGCGCTGCTCTTCGACTATGCGCTTCTCACCCGCGGCCTGCTCGAGCTCGCCAGGCACCCCGTCGCGATCGGCCTGGTGCTCGCGGCCCTCGAGGCGTGGCCGGGCGTGATGTCCCATCTGGTCGGCGTCGCCGGCGGAACCCGGTCGCTGTTCGGCGCTGGCGGGTCCGTTCGGCGGGCCGCCGGCGCGGTCGGGGTATTGACGGTCCTCATTGCGATGACCGGCTGGGTTGGGGGCGGTAGCGCCGCCCTGGTCCCAACGAGCACGCCTGGAGCTCACGTCGCCGCGGCGCCCGCCGCCGATTCGACGGTGGTGGACGCAGCCGTAACGCCGGCCGCGCGTCCTCCCGGTGCCGCCCTGCTGGCCGCGGGGGACTCCGCGATCGCCCGGCTGGACCTGGATGCCGCCACCGCCGCCTACCGTCAGGCGCTGGTCGCCGCACCGCAGAGCTACGAAGCCACGTGGAAGCTCGCCCGGGCGATCGCCGACCGGGCGACGCTGACCCCGAAGGCCGAGGATCAGAGGCGTCTGTGCCAGCAGGCGGAGTCGCTGGCGCGAGCCGCCGTGGCGCTCAAACCCGCGGGAGTGAAAGGTCACGCGTTCCTCGCCGTTGCGCTCGGCAAGCAGGCGATCTTCGTGGGAGGGAAGACCAAGGTACGGCTGTCGCGCGAGATCAAGGCGGAGGCGGAGCGGACGCTCGCGCTCGACCCCAACGACGACCTGGCGCACCACGTCCTGGGTGTCTGGAACCGCGAGGTCGTCGAGGTCTCGGGGATCCTCAAGTTCTTCGCGAACACGTTCCTGGGCGGGATTCCGAAGGCGTCGCTGGAAGAGTCTCTTGCTCACCTCCGCAAGGCCGCGGAGCTGCGTCCCGACGTCATCCCGCACCGGGTCGAGCTCGGGATCACGCTGGCATCGGCGAAGCGCTATCGGGACGCGGAGAAGGAGCTCGCGCATGCCCTGGACATGCCCACGAGCTGGGTCACGGACGACTTCTATCGGACCAAAGCTCGGGACGCGCTCGCCCGCGTCCGGCGAAAGCTGCGTTAGGCGATGAACGACGGTCCGCCGCCGGGGTCAGCCCCGGTCTGGGCGCTGGCGTTGTTCCTCGCCGTCCTGGCCACGCAGCGTGTGAGCGAGCTGCGCCTTTCCGCGGTCAACACGAGGCGGCTCGTGGCGCGCGGCGCACGCGAGCACGGGGCTCGCCACTTCCCGCTGATCGTGCTCGTCCACGTGCTCTTCCCGCTGTGCCTGGTCGCCGAGGTCGTGGCGCTGGGTGCGCGGCCCGGTGAGTTGTGGGCGCTGTGGCTCGGGCTCTGGCTCGCCGCCCAGGCGCTGCGGTATGCGGCGATCCGCTCCCTCGGGGAGCGCTGGAGCGTCCGCATCCTCGTGCTGCCCCGCGAGCCGCTCGTGCGGCGCGGTCCCTACCGGTTCATGCGGCACCCGAACTACCTCGCCGTGATCGTCGAGCTGCTCGCCGCGCCGCTCATGTTCGGCGCCTGGCGCACGGCGGTCGGCATCTCCCTGCTCGACCTGGTTGCGCTGGGCATGCGGATCCGGGCCGAGGAGGCCGCGCTGCGGGGCAGAGCATCGCCCTGATCGCGCGATCGCACGGTCCCACACCCTCGACCGTTCTCCTTCCCCCTAACTCTCCCTAGCTCCACGCATTACACGACCTCCGTGACCTCCCGGGTGGGAGGGGAGTCAAGCCGTGCTCAACCGCCCCGAACGATCATCCCCGGCAGACGCGCTCGCCTCGATCACGATCGCGCACTGGCTCGTCGCCCCGGAGGTGATCCATGTCGTCCCATGCGGACTCGGCCGCCCCGATCAGAACGTCGCTCCTCCTCGCTGCGCTCGGAATCGCGTTCGCCGGTGCGGCCCACGCGGATCGGACCGCCACCTACGTACCCGGCACCATCACGTTCAGCCAGAACGTGGGCCTGCGCGCTCCGGTCACCACGCGGGACGGCGAGCCCAGCGTGCGGGTGGACGTGCGTGGCAACTGCTACGTGGGCGGCATCCGCGGCGTGCCGGCCGGCGTCGATCTGTGGCGGTTCGACCTCGACAAGAACAGCCCCACGTTCGACCCCGGCATGCAGAACCCCACGTACCTCGGCCAGCCGGACGCGTTCCTGCCTCAGGACCCCGAGGATCCGACGACCGGGGGCGCCGACGGCGGAGGGGATATCGACATCTCGGTGAGCTTCCCCACGCACCCCGATTCCGTTCCGGTGCTCACCATCACGAGCCTGGCCCTCGCCAACATCTCATCGGCGGTCTCCTACGACCGCGGCGAGACCTTCGACCTCTCTCCGGCCACCGCGATCGCCCCGGCCGACGACCGCCAGTGGAACGAGGCGACGGGCCACAACCGCGTCTACCTCCTGTATCGCGCGCCGATTCCCACGAGCGGGCTGTTCGTCCAGCGTTCCGACGATCACGGCATGACCTACCCCACCCTCGGCGTGGTGAGCGCCTCCCCGCTCGGCAGCACGCCCGGCTACATCGACGTGGACCACGCGAGCGGCCGCGTCTACGTCGCGCACCAGACCGACACGCAGGGCATGGTCTCGCGCTCGAGCGACGGCGGAATGACCTGGCTGACGGCCACGGTGGACGGGAGCACCGCGCATGGCACGCTCTTCGACGTGGTCAAGGTGAGCGGCGATGGAACGGTCTACTACCTTTGGTCGAGCCTCCAGAACATCTACCTGTCGCACTCGAGCGACGGAGGGCTCACGTGGTCGCCCAAGGTCCGCGTGAACGACAACGCGGCGTACAAGACCAACATCCAGCCGTGGCTCGAGGCGGGAAGCGACGGGCGCGTGTGCGTGGTCTGGTATGGCTCGACCAGCCCGGTCAACAACAGCGCCGCGGACTGGGTGGTGCTCTTCGCCCAGAGCCTGGACGCCGACTCGAACGCGCCCACCTTCGCCCAGCAGGTCATCAGCGACCACAAGATCCACGGCAGCAACGTGAGCCTGATGGGGCTCGGTGGAGCCAACAACCGCAACCTCATCGACTACTTCCAAGTGGCGCTCGATCCGCAAGGTGCCGCGGTAGTTGCGTTCACCGACGACCACAACGATTTCGAAGGCCACGTCTACGTGACGCGCCAGCTCGACGGTCCGAGCCTCTATGCCCCCGCCAACGGCAACGGCATGGTCGATCCCGAGAGCCCGCCACCGCTGCCGTCCCAGGACTTCGGCTTGCCGGAGGTCACCGACTTTCTCCACGACGCCACGACGGGACTGCTTCAGCCGATTCCGGAGGACAGCCCATTCGACATCCTGTGGATCGACTACGGCTGCGAGTACTCCGAGACCCTGGGCCAGATGATCGTGGCCACCATGAAGCTCTCGAGCCTGGCGGCGATCCCTGCGGACGTGCAGTGGCGCGTGAACTTCAGCGCCGATGCCCCGGGGGGATCGCCCGGCGTCCCCGGCCTCTCGGATCGCGGGCAGCAGTTCTTCATGCGGGCCGAGCTCGACAACTCGATCAACTCGTTCGTCTGGGGCACCGCCGCCCGGTCCGATAGCGGCCACGTCAACTATGTCGGCCGCGGGAACTGTGACTTCGGCGAGATCAATCAGACCGACGGCACCATCACGCTCAAGGTGGCGCTCAGCCAGCTCAACGCCTTCGCCAATCCCGACATCGGGCCGGGCACGCTGATGAGCGGCCTGCGCGGGCAGAGCCTCGAGCCCGGGTTCGAGGGGCCTCCTGGCAATCGGCATCCATTCCGTGACCACACCCGCGGCGGCGGGACGTTCACGTTCCCGGGCTGCGGCGTGGTGGGCGTGCCGGGGGAGGAGCCCGTCGCGGAACACACCCGCTTCCTGGGCCCGCCTGCGCCCAATCCGGCGGCGGAAGGCGCCTCGGTTCAGTTCCAGGTGGCCAAGGCAGGGTTCGTCGAGCTGTCGATATTCGATCCCTCGGGCCGCAGGGTGAGGACGATCCAGGCCGGACCGCTGTCACCGGGGCGCTACACGCGACGATGGGACGGTCGTACGGACCGGTTCTCGGACGCCGCGCCCGGGCTCTACTTCTTCGTGCTCAATACCGCGGAGGGGGTGCAGACCCAGCGATTGGCCTGGCTGCGATAGCCTGGGAGGGGCCGGCGACCAGCCCATTCGCGATACGGTCGAGGGGTCGTGCGCTCCCAGCGCGGGCCTAGAAAGGGGACGGCGACTGCTTCTGCCGCGCCCGCTCGGCCGCCTCACGCAACGCGATCGCCATCGTGGTGGGCGGGTCGTCCACCGGCAGGGCAGGCGGAGCCTCCGACGGCACTGCCTCCGGCGTGTGCGCGGGCCTTTCGCCCGGGCCGCCGCGGGCGTCGGCCTGCTCATCGGCGGCCAGTGCCGCGCGGATGGAGAGCGAGATCCGCTTCTTCGTCATGTCCACCGCCATGACGATCGCCTCGATCTCCTGGCCCACCGTGAGTGCATCCTTGACCCGCTCGGTCCGGTGCGGGGCGATCTCGGAAACATGCACCAACCCATCGATCCCCGGCGCCAGGGTCACGAACGCGCCGAACTCGGCAAGGCTCGCGACCATCCCCCTGACGCGCATGCCGGCCGCGAAACGCCGCGCGATGTCGCTCCACGGGTCGGGTGCCGAAGCCTTGATGGAAAGGGCGATGCGCGCGCGGTTATCCCGGCCGGCCTCGATGCGCAGCACGCGCACCCGCACCCTGTCACCCTCGCGTAGAACGTCGCGCGGATGCGAAACGCGCCCGTACTGGATCTCCGAGACGTGCACCAGGCCGTCGAGCCCGGGCGCCAGGCTCACGAACGCGCCAAACGCCTCGAGCCGGGCCACCGTCCCGTCCAGCTCGTCACCGGGCTTGAGCGCCGCGAGCCGGCGCCGCGTCTCCTCCTCCTCGGCGCGCCGCAGGAGCTGACGGCGGGAGAGAACGAAACTGCGCCGGGAGTCCTCGATCCCCGTGACCAGGAACTCGAGCGTGCGACCGACGTACGTGGATGGATCCGCGCAGTAGCCGTTCTCGATCTGCGACAACGGGCAGAAGCCGCGCGCGCCGCCGACATCGACTTCCAGCCCGCCCGCATTCAGCCCGGTGACGCGGCCCGCGACCGGCACACCCCCCGCGTGGGCATCGCGTACCTGTCGGAGCGCCGAGCCGGGATCGGCACGAAGCGAGGGCGCGAGCACCACCTGATCGCCCGCATCGAGGACGAACAGATCCAGCGCCTCGCCCATGGCAATCCGCAGTGAGCCGTCTTCGTTCCGAAAGTGGGACAGGTCGGCGACGGCCTCGCTGCGGGAGCCGATGTCGAGCAGCACGTGCTCCGCACCGATCGCGACAACGGTTCCCCTCACCTTCATCCCGGCCGCGATGCGGCCCCGCTCGCGCGGTGCGGCGGCGCCTGGGGGCGCGGCCCGCTCGAACGCCTCGAGCGCGCTCGCGAACTCATCTAGAGCCGGGCGCTGCTCGTCGTCAGGATCGCCAATGATGGGGGGCCGATGGCTCATGAACCGCGGATGATATCACCACGGGAAACGCATTTCAGAGCTGGCGGAACCGAGGAGAGCACGACAGCAGTTTACCTCGTTTGATCGGGGAGGAGCGGTCGCGGTGTTCACCCACTTCGAGGCCAGGGTTTCCGGGGATGGGCGGTTCGGTTAGTCTCTTCCGCCATGTCGCTGGCCGCCGGCACTCGCCTTGGTCCCTACGAGGTCCTCACCCCGCTGGGCTCGGGCGGGATGGGCGAAGTGTATCGGGCTCGCGATTCCCGCCTCGGCCGCGACGTTGCGATCAAGGTCCTCCCGGAGAGCTTGTCGAGCAGCCCCGAGAGCCGCGCTCGCTTCGAGCGCGAGGCCAAGACCATCTCCAGCCTCAACCACCCCAACATCTGCACGCTGTTCGATGTCGGGCACGAGGGAGAGACCGGCTATCTGGTGATGGAGCTGGTCGAGGGCGAGACGCTTGCCACGCGCCTCGAGCGTGGGGCGCTCACCACGGAGCCGCTCCTCAAGATCGCGACCGAGATCGCGGATGCGCTCGACCGCGCGCACCGCAGTGGCATCGTCCACCGGGACTTGAAGCCCGGGAACATCATGCTGACGAAGTCCGGCGCCAAGCTCATGGACTTCGGGCTCGCCCGCGGGGCCGGGCTCGCGCCGGCCGCGGGAGCGATGTCACAGACGCCGACCATGAGCCGGTCCCTCACCGCCGAAGGCACGATCGTCGGCACCTTCCAGTACATGGCGCCGGAACAACTGGAAGGCCAGGAGGCCGACGCGCGCGCCGATCTGTGGGCGCTGGGCTGCGTGATCTACGAAATGGCGACCGGCAGGCGCGCCTTCGAAGGCAAGAGCCAGGCCTCGCTGATCGGCGCGATCATGAATCAAGAGCCGGCGCCGATCAGCACCGTCTCGCCGGACCCGGCTTCGCCGGGTACCCCGCCACCGGCGCTCGAACGGATCGTTCGTGCCTGTCTCGCCAAGGACCCGGACGATCGCATCCAGACCGCGCACGACGTGAAGCTCCAGCTGCAGTGGATCGCCGAGGGCGGCTCGCTGGCCGGGGTCCCCGCTCCGGTCGCCGCGCGCCGGCGCAGCCGCGAGGCGGCGGCCTGGGCGATCGCCGCCGTCGCGACCATCGCGGTGGCCGGCCTCGGCGCCATGCTGCTGCTGCGCAAGCCCGGGCCCGCGCGGGTCAACCGGTTCTTCGTGGAGACGCCCGAGGCGGTGGCAGGCATCGACTGGCCGCGGCTCTCCCCCGATGGCCGTCAGCTCGCGTTCATGGCCACCGACTCCACCGGCGCGCGGCAGATCTGGATCCGCCCAATCGACGCGCTCGAGGCGCATCCGGTCGGGAGCAAGGCTCCAGGGCGCCCCTTCTGGTCGCCGGACGGGCGGTTCCTCGCGTACATCCTCGACGGCAAACTCAAGAAAGTCCCGATCGGCGGCGGCCCCGCCGTGACCATGGCCGATGCGCCCGGCGGCGCGGATGGATCGTGGGGAAGCGGCGACGTCATCGTCTACGACGGTTCGGGCGGCGACTCTCTGCGTGCGGTGCCCGCCGCGGGCGGCTCCGTGAAGCCGGCCACCCGGGTGGACAGGGCTGCAGGCGAATCGGGTCATGGGTGGCCCAGTTTCCTCCCCGATGGCCGGCATTTCCTGTTCGTCGCCACGACCAGGGACGGCCAGCGCATGAAGGTCGGCACGCTCGGCTCCCTGAAGACCGTGGACCTGGGTCCGAGCGAGGGCCGGGTGGAGTACACGCCGCCGGGCTACATCGTGTTTCCGCGCGAGGGGACGCTGCTCGCTCAGCGGTTCGACGCGCGGGCGTTGAAGACCGTCGGAGAACCCGTCCCGGTCGGCGAGAGAGTCACGATTGGCCAGGCGAGCGGGCACTTCACCCTCTCGGGGGAAGGCACGCTCTCCTACAGCACCCAGACCTCGGAGGCGAAGAGTCACCTGGTCTGGATGGATCGTTCGGGGCGGGTGCTGGCGGACGCGAGCCCGCCGGACGCTTATCAGGACGTCGCCCTCGCGCCGGATGGCCAGCGGGCCATCGTCGCCATCGTGGACCCGCGGTCGGGCCGCCAGGACCTGTGGGTGCGCCACCTGGTGCGCGGGGTGATGTCGCGGCTCACGTTCGGAGAGGGCGAGAACTGCTGGCCGATCTGGTCGCCGGATGGGAGCCGGATCGCCTGGGCCTCGAATCGCGCGGGGTTGTACGGGATCTACCTCCGGCTCGCGTCAGGTGTCGGTCGCGAGGACTCGCTGGGGCACGCTCCGAACGCCGATGAAGGCCCGTGGGACTGGTCCCGCGACGGACGCTGGATCCTGACCACCGCCCAAGGTCCGACGAACCGTTGGGACATCTGGACGCACGCGACCACCGGCGGCCTCGCTCCGAGCGCGTTCCTGGCGACCAGCTTCAACGAGCGCAGCCCCCGGCTGTCGCCCGATGGGCGGTGGATCGCCTATCAATCCAACGAGTCGGGGCGGGCCGAGATCTACGTCCAGCCGTTCCCGGGACCTGGGGGGAAGTGGCAGGTCTCGACCGGCGGCGGTACCCAGCCACAGTGGCGTGGGGACGGAATGGAGCTGTTCTACATGGGTGCCAACCAGAACCTCATGGCGGTGCCGGTCGCCACGGGCGAGACGTTCGAGAGCGGGAACCCCGTGGCTCTGTTCCGCGTGCGGCTCACTGAGATCATTCAGGGCGGATGCGGCTGGGCGGTGACGT
>Ga0075428_100005709_pt1 | contig 13833 bp, 7 predicted proteins | sample RhiMetdeltSRZDD2_FD_75291 | JGI IMG/M metagenome (GOLD analysis project Ga0075428, IMG submission 75291) | Populus rhizosphere microbial communities from Tennessee, USA - Rhizosphere MetaG P. deltoides SRZDD2 | ecosystem: Host-associated > Plants > Roots > Rhizosphere > Soil | place: USA...
TACGTGTCGCCGGGGGCGATCCACACCATCCCACCCGGCGTCTACACCGGTAACCAATACGACGCGATCAGGCTCTGGGATACCGAGGTGCATGAGTCCGAGACTTGGCCCAATCTTGGCATTCCCTACGTCACGGGTGTCGAGCTCGTAGTCGAAGGCCAGGCGAACCCCATCCTCACCCTCGAACCCGGTGTCGAGCTTCGCACATTGCAGACGGGAAGGATTCGTGTCGGCGTTCTGGCTCCGGGAGGGTTGCGCGCGTTGGGAACGGCCGCCGCGCCGGTCAGACTGATCGGTGAGGTGATCCCGCCGAGCCCTGGTTTTTGGAGGGGTGTCTATATCGGAGCGCAAGCCGATCCCACCACGCTGATCGATTATGCCACCATCGAAGACGCAGGTGGCTTCGACGGTGTCATCGGCGCGGGCATTCACATCGAGCAAGATCTCGGCGAGATCGTGAAGCACACGGTTATCCGCCGGTCAGCAGAATGTGGGATTGTGCGGGTGAGTGGCACGACGTGGACGACGGACTTTACGGCGCCGCATCTCGCAAACCAATTCGAAAACGTTTCGGGTCCAGCGCAGTGTGGGCCTTAGGGTTGTCACCCCCAGTCTTTTGAGTCTGGTGCGACGCGGCGCATGGAGCGGAGAAACTGGAACGCGGAACGGGGAACGCGGAAGTCGGAACTGGAATCGACTGTTCCGCGCTCCGCCTTCCGCGTTCCGAATTGCAGTCCCTCCACCTTCTCCGCGAGCACGTTCACTGTCCCGTCGTCCTTGGCCAGCTTGCCGCTTACCAGCACAAACGGCTCGCCACGGATCGCCGCGCGATAGCGATCGTAAACATCGGTTCGCACGATCACATTCGTCATTCCGGTTTCGTCTTCCACGAGCAGGAAGACCGTCCCCTTGGCAGTCTGGGGCCGCTGCCGCGCGACGACGAGACCAGCCACTTGGCACTTGACCCCCGCCTTGAGGTTCTCGAGATCCCGGTTGAGCGTCAGGCCTGGTGGTAAAGCGTTACGTACCAACGACAAAGGATGTCCGCTCGCCGAGAAGCCGAGGGTGGAGTACTCGGCCAGCAGACGCTCGTGAGCAGCCAGCCCGCCGAACGCCAACATCTCGTGGGGGTGGTTCAGGGCCAGCTCGAGCTGGCGGCGGCCGCGGCCATCGCCCGATTGGGATGCATTGGGCGGCAGCCAGAGGCCAACCTGCCACAGCAATTCGCGCCGGGTCAGGCCGAATCCGTCGCAGCCACCGACCCACATGAGCGCCTCAATGGCCGTGCGTTTGAGCCTGGGCGGCGCGCGGCGGATGAAATCTCCCACGCTCTTGAATGGGCCGTTCTTCTCGCGCTCCTCTACGGTCGCTGTAGCGGTCTCCTCGCTCCAGTGACGGATGAATCCCACGCCAATGCGTAGGGCTCCGGAGTTCCCCGGGGCGTGGCCCCGGGGCACGCTGCCTGCCTCTTCAACAGTGCACCAGACATCACTCACGTTTATGTCGGGCAACCGCAATTGAATGCCATTGCGCATGGCGTCGCGGCCCAGGGCATCGATCGAATAGAAACCCATCGGCTGATTATTGAAGAGCGCGACGTAGTACTCGACTGGGTGATAGTGTCTCAGCCACGCGGACTGATAGTCGAGCAGGCCGAACGCCGCGGCATGTGATTTGGGGAAGCCGAATTCGCTGAACGCGATCACCTGACCGAATACTTTCTCGGCGGTGGCCTCCGGGACGCCGCGGTTCAACGCCCCTTGCCGGAATTCTTCCCAGAAGCCCGCAATCAAATCGTGTGACCGGCGGCGGCTCATTGCGCGGCGCAACGCCTCGGATTGTCCCGAGGTGAATCCGGCGAGCGCCTGGCAGACCTGGAGCACCTGATCCTGATAGAGAATCACGCCAAGTGTTTCGGCGAGGCAGTCGCGCAGCAACGGGTGATCGACGGGCGGCTCGTACGGCTGGCCGGCGGCGTGAGCGCGGCGCTGCTCTTCGCGCCGGCGGACGTACGGGTTCACGGCGCCGCCGACAATCGGTCCCGGTCGCACGATCGCCACTTCGACCGCGAGGTCTTCGAGATTGCGTGGCCGGCTGCGACGAATCATCTGGATCTGCGCGCGGCTCTCGATTTGAAAGAGACCAATCGTGTCCCCCGCGCAGATGCGGTCGTAGATCGCCGGGTCCTCGAAGTCGATGCGCGAAAGGTCGGGGGGTGTCCCCGTGCGGCGCGCGATCAGTTCGACACACTCCTCCACGAGCGACAACATGCCGAGCGCGAGAAAATCGATTTTGATGAAGCGCGCGTCGTCGCAGGAGTCCTTGTCCCACTGACAGACGACGCGGTCTTCCATGGCGGCGCGCTCGAGCGGCACGAGCTCGATGAGGGGGCGAGACGAGATGATCATGCCACCCGGATGCTGCGAGACGTGGCGAGGCAGTCCGCGTATTTCGCATGACAACTCGCACAGCGACTTCCATAACGGCGAGTTCTTCCGATCCGTGAACCCTGGAAGGTGATCCATTTCGTCGGCCAGTCCGTCCGCCCGCCCGTCGGCCAGTTTTGCAACCAATTCGATTTCCCCGAGCGGCAAGTCGAGCGCTTTGCCGATTTCGCGCACGGCCGAGCGCAGCCGGTAGGTGGGGAACGAACAGACGAGCCCCACGTGCTCGGCGCCGTAGCGCGTGTACACCCGCCGGATCAGCTCTTCGCGAATTTCGCGCGGGAAATCGAGGTCGATGTCCGGCACCGATGCGAGCGTCTCGTTCAGGAACCGGCCGAGGAAGAGCTTATTGGCGATCGGATCGATATGAGACAGGCCGAGCAGGTAGCAGACGATCGATGAGACCGACGATCCACGCCCCCGACCCGGGAGAAGATTGCCGGTTGCGCGGCGCGACCCGCGCCGGACATCGATGCCGACCTCGCGCGCGAGATCGAACAGGTCGTGATAGACAAGAAAGAAGCCGCTGAGCTTGTGCAGCTCGATGAGCTTCAGCTCTTCATCGAGCCGGCGGACGGCTTGCGTGTGATAAAGCGAGCCGGGTGGGTAGCGCTCCCGCAACCTGGCATTGCACAGCTCGGCCAACGCCTGGGGAGCAGGTGCCCGGTCTGCTCCCCGGAAGTCGGGAAAGGTGTACCCGAGGTCTCGCGTTAGGTCGAAGGCCTTGCAGCGCTCGGCGATGGCCAAAGTAGTAGCGACAGCATCAGGACAGTAATCGAACAGCGCAACGACTTCTTCCAGTGGCCGCAAGTAAAATTCGCTGTTCGGATTTCTGACCCGGTGGGAGCCATCGAGCGTCGTTCGATGGCGGATCGCGACCATGACGTCGTGCAGGCGGTGGAGGTCGCGGCGGTGGTAATGCACGCTTCCAGTTGCCACGACGCTCAGTCGTACGTCGTCCGCGATGCTCTGGAGTGCCTTCGTCAGAGCCCAATCCCCCCTGACACGATTCCGCTGAATCTCGACGAAAAAACGATCGGCGCCGAATATGGCTTTGCATCGATCGGCGAGCTTTCGGGCGGCGCCGATCCCCATTCCTTCCAGCGTCCGTGGCAACAGCCCATCACGGCGGGCACCCGACAGAATGATCAGACCGTCGTGACGCGCTTCGAGCGTGCTCAGCGGCAGCCGCGGATCGAGTCGCTCGGCGCCTAGGTGCGTTTCCGTCAACAACCGACAGAGGTTCGAGTACCCCTCTGGTGTTTCGGCTAGCAGGACCAGCTGCGAGCCGTCAGTCAGTGTGACTTCGGCGCCGGTGATGCTCTGGATGCCGAGCGGCTTGGCGGCGTGCGCGAAGGCGAGCGAGCCATAGAGGCCATTGCGATCGGTGAGCGCGATGGCGGGATACCCCAGCCGGTGTGCCTCGGCCAGGATTTCGTCGGGCGGCGAAGCGCCGTCCAGGAATGAGAATGCGGAGTGGCAATGAAGCTCGGCGTACACTGGAGGCTGGCGGTCAAGAAGAAAAGGCGGCGGTCGAGGCGGTCAAGAGACAACGGCGCCGGTCGTGGCGGTCAGGCGGTCTGCATGAACCATTCATGAGTCACGAGATCCTCAAAGAGAACCACACGAGCACCACCCTCCAGCAATACCGCGAAGTAGCGACGTGAGATGAGCTGTCTCCACCACTCGTCATCGATTCGCCACATCTCGAGAACAGTCTCGACAACCGCCTCGACCGCCGCCTTCGCCTCTTGACCGTCGCCGTTGCAGTTTGACCGCCATACCTTCGCCGGCGAGCCATCAGCATGTAATTCAACCGCCACCAGACGGGGAGCATTCAGGGTTCGTAGTCGATCAGTGCGTAGCGGCGCTCTGGCAGGCGCGACCATGGCTGCACCTCGATGATGTGATACAAGACGGCGCGTTTGACGCGCATGCGGATTTCGCGCGCCGCACTGCGCAACGCGCGCTGTTGACCTGCGCGAGCGGCCGCCTGCGCATCGCGCGCGAAGAGCTGCAGCTCGGTCGTACCGGGAGCGAACGCGGTGAACTCGAGGATGAGACGTTCGACGCCGCCCGTCGGTGGCGACTGCTCGAGCCGTGTCCTGAGGGGCGCGGCGATGCGGGTGGCGTCAGCAGTCGGCTCCTTCAACAGAATGTTGGCGAGCCAGGAACGTGTAGGGGCGCAGCATGCTGCGCCCCTACCACCGTCCTCGTCTCCCACACCAGTTTCCAAATCGGCATGCAGGCGCAGCGCGTGCACGCGCCAGCCAATGCGACGCGGGTGTTTGAGCGCGCGAGCGATCAGCTGATCGAGCGAATGGACGAGCAGCTCGCGCTCCCCGACCGGAGTGAAAAACGTGATTGCAGCGACGATCGGCTCGGGCGCGATTCGTCCTATGACTGGTTCGGCGGTGCGGCCGGCCGCAAGCTGCCACAATCGCTTTCCCACTGCGCCGAACTGCGCCGTGACCGCTGTTTCGGGAAGCGCCGCGAGCGCGCCGAGATTGCGAATGCCGAGCTGTCGCAGGCGGCGATGGACGCCGGCATCCAGAGGGAGAACGGCGATGGGTTGGGCGGCGAGAAATTTCTGTTCTTCGCCCGGCGACACCACGATCGCTTCTCCAGGCTTTGCCCGACTCGCCGCTACCCAGGCGGTGAACTTGCCGAGTCCCAAACCCAGTCGGACGGACGGTCGGTCGGAGGGACTGACTGTCTGACGAATCGCCTCCACGAGTCGCTTCTGCGAACCGTAAATCCCGTCCAAGCCGTCCGTCCCCACATAAGCCAATCCCAGATCGCCAGGCTCAACAACCGGACTCACGTCGTTCAGCGACGAGAGGAGTTGGGAAAAGCGCTCGTCGTAATGCACCGGATCAGGCTCGATGATGCGCAACGTGGGGCAGAGACCAATCGCCTGGCTGACCGTCATTCCGGGCTTCACTCCGGCATGACGGGCGAGAGAGGAGACCTGCCAGAGCTTGCGGGTGGTATCGGGTGCGAGCAGAGCGACGGGGAGAGCGACCAACCCTTCATGACGCGCCTCTTCACAGCGGAGCGGGAAGAGGGGGATCCAGACGCAGGCGGCGGAAGAGCTATGCTGAGCCATTGACAAAGTCCCCCAAGGGGACCCGAATATATCCCGAAAACTGTCGAGGTCGCAAGGATACACCCGAATTCATCTAAGTCATTGACACATTTTTATTTAGGTGTGATATCCAGGACCTCTATGCGCATCACTTTGGCGTTATCGCTCGCCATGCCGACCCTGGCTGTGAACTCCATCGCTGTGACCCAAGCGATACCAAAACCCGACTACGTCACCTACCTCCCGCGCGAGCCCTTGCTTCCGGTCCAGGCATCAGCTGGAAACAAGCGATTCCACCTCTTCGGCGACTCCACTGCGGCTGGCTACCGAGATGTGGCTCCCCGGGACGGCATCGACGACGACCGCGAGCATGCGCTGCGCATGCTCGCCATGCGATTTGCACCGTGGATGGTGCGGAACTCGATCGACTTCCCGATGGATGTTCGTCGGTTCATTGAAAGGGGAGCTGCATCGACGCTCTTTATCGACAGCCTGGATTTATCACAAGAGCGTCCACGTTTGGTCGGCACTGAAACAATCGACTTTGGAATTCTCGATCCAATTTCGGATGCTCGGCTGCTGGGGCTGATCGATCGGTTCGCGCCGGAGCCCCCGCCCGTTGTGAGCATTCCTCGTCCCGATCTCGACCTTCGCTATGTCATGTATTTCGACTTTCCGGGCGAGGCCCCGGCGTCCTGGAATCGGGAGTTTGAAGGCGCGGTGCACGGATCTATCGCCCGGAAGTACATCGGCTACGCGAAAGCGTTCGTGCATCCGTTCATCCACGACCTTCCCGCCCCCAGTTTCGAGACGGCCCGTCACGAGCTCGTCTTCCAGTACTGGTTTTTCTACCCCTACAACGATGCCGGGAACACACACGAAGGAGACTGGGAACACATCAACGTGGTTGTCACGCCGCGGCGGCAGGGATCAGAGCCGCTCACCAGCGCGATGATGGCGGAAGTGTTGGCGCAGCTGGCCCAACCTGATGAGTTCGTGATTCGCCGTGTAGAGTACTACTTCCACCACTGGGTATTTGCGGCCGACTATCTGACCCCGAACGTGTACGCTCCCCGCGCGGAGTGGGAACGAGAAGTCGAGCAGCTGCGCGAGGAGCGGGTGGGCGAGCGGGAGATCTGGCGGCAGATTCGGCGCCAGGCCTATCTGGATGACGCCGAAACAAAGCTGAACCTGCATCCGCTCGTCTTCATCGGCGGCGACAATCGCAGTCTGCAGCAGCTCATCTCCTCGTCGACGCGTTTGGGGCGGGCAAGTCACGGCTCATATCCGTTCCCCGGTCTCTATAAGGATGTGGGGCCACAACAATCGGGTGAGCTGGTGCGGACGCCGTGGGATGTCTTCCGAACCGCACCTGACTCCGCCGCTGCCGAGACGAATACGGTCGTGCGATTGGACAACGCCGACCGGCTCGAGATCATTCCCGACTGGGAGCTGGTACTGCCGCTGGTGCGCGGCGATCCGGTCGCGCGTCGCAAGTGGGCGTGGCTCGTCCTACCGATCCGCTTCGGGTACCCGGCGACGCGCTCTTCCTTCGCGGGCATCGTGCGCTACGCAGAAACCGGCAATACATCGGTCGTGGGGCCGCCCTACAACGGGGGGTGGAATCGCGCGGGCGCGGCGAGTGGCTACGACAGCTATGTGCCACACCGCTTGAGCGCCTATTTCCCCGCGAGCCAGCAGGACAATTACCGCACGGGGTGGGGGTTCTGGAACCTCACCATCCCGACGTTGGTGACTTTGCCACCGTTCGACATCGCGTACCGGCTGATCACCGCTCCGGCCCGAGCCGCTGACCGCAACAGCTATCCCGCGTTCTTCGGCTCCGAGGATGTGCCATTTCGGTTCGTCGGCGTCACGATGGGAGTTTCATCCTTCCGGATCCCCGACGCGTTCCTGAATCTTGCCGGCTTTTCGGAGACCGCCTCGCCCTTTTTGGAGAAGGTCATAGCGCTCGCGGGGCCATCCGACAGCGTCACGGTAGACGTGATCCATCCCACGACCGACCGGGTATCCACACGGTACTACGGAGTGACTTTTTTTCTCGGACGCCGGTTCACGAGCGAAAGCACGATCCGCCACACAAACGGCGGGGTCCGCGCGGACGTGACGGTCAGCACGCAGCCGGGACGGTTTCCGTTGACGCTCAACATCGACATGTGGGAATACACGGGCAGCGTGCGCTACAATCTTTCAGCGGGGAGCCTGCAACCCTTTGTCAAAGGCGGATACGGCTTGAGCTGGTACCGCGTCACAAACGCGAGGTTCAACGGCGAGCTGTTGGGAAATGGGACGACGCGCTGGACGCGCCGCCCCGGTGTCTTCCACAATCTATTGCCGAATACCTGGCACATCGGTGCGGGGTTGGAGTTCATCCCGGTGCGCGGCGTGGGTCGTCTCGACCTGGGGTTTCGCGGCGATCTCACCGTCCACAGTCACCGTTTGGGACTCAAGGCTGACAACCTCCTCCTGGCTCAGGACGCGCACGTGACCAGGCTCCATGCGGCGATCGGGACGGTACTGAGTTATTAGCAGACAGGGGAACGCATACAGGCGGATCTATTCGACGAGAGTGATCTGCTCTTGCGCAAGGCGCACAGGAAGCGCCTAGACGGCTCGCTAATCACGGTCTAGCTTCGACTTAGACCCCTCCGGTTTGGAGCGCATATGAACCATCTTCGTCCCTGGCTTCTTCTCTCGATCTCGCTCTGTCTTCCCCTCGCTGGCCTGTCCACCCAAGAGCAAGCAGCGGCGCGCACCATCGCCCCGACCGACAACCTCGTCGTCGACGGAATTCCGTCCATTCCCGCCGCCCTCGCCGGCGAAGTGCGGCGCTACACGGAGTCCCGCGGCGCATCGCTGAGCGGTTGGCACCCCGTCGAGCGCGAGATCCTCATCAGCACCCGCTTTGGCAACACGAGCCAGTTGCACCGCGTGCGCATGCCGGGTGGCGCGCGCACCCAGCTCACGTTTTTCGAAGAGCCGGTCGGCGGCGGGACCTACGAGCGCAAGACGGGCAAGTACATCGTGTTTGGCAGAGACGTTGGCGGCAATGAATTCAACCAACTGTATCGCTACGACGTCGCCAACGGAGCCGTGTCGCTGCTGACGGACGGTGGCCGCTCACAGAACGGTGGCGTGAACTGGAACCACGCGGGTGACCGCATCGCATACGGATCGACCCGCCGCAACGGCGCTGATCGCGACATCTGGACGATGGATCCGGCGAATCCCGCCACTAACCGCATGCTCGTGCAGAACAGCGGGGGCGGATGGGGTGTGCTGGACTGGTCGCCGGATGACAAGCAGCTGCTCGTGGTTCAATACATCTCGGTCAATCAGAGCCATCTCTGGCTTGCGGACGCGGCCACTGGAGCCATGACGCGCCTCACTCCCGAAGGTCGCGACTCGGTGGCGTGGTCTGGGGGCCAGTTCGCGACCGACGGACGCGGCGTTTACGTCACCACCGATCAAGGAAGTGAGTTCCGGCGGCTGGCATACGTCGAGCTCGCGTCGCGGCGGGTCACGCCATTGACCGGTGACATCCCCTGGGACGTGGATGAATTCGACATGGCGCCGGACGGCAAGACGATCGCGTTCACGGCGAACGAGGCCGGTCAGTCCAAGCTCTACCTGTTCGACAGCGCCACGCGCCGCCATCGCGCCGTGGCGAATCTCCCGGCTGGTCAGGTATTCGGGCTGGTCTGGCACCTGCGCGGGAGGCACCTCGGCTTCACCGTGAACTCGTCGCGCTCGACGTCGGACGCCTATTCGCTCGATGCGCAGACCGGCGAGATCACGCGCTGGACGGAGAGCGAACTGGGCGGGCTCGTCGCCGCTGAGCTCTCCGAGCCGACGTTGATCAAGTGGCGCAGCTTCGACGGGCTCGAGATCACCGGATACGTGTACCGGCCGCCGTCACGCTTTGCCGGCAAGCGCCCGGTCATCGTCAACATCCACGGCGGGCCCGAGGGGCAGTTCCAGCCCGGCTTTGTGGGGCGTACGAATTACTACCTCAACGAGCTGGGCGTCGCCGTGATCTTCCCGAACGTCCGCGGCTCGACAGGCTACGGGAAGACGTTCGTCAAGCTCGACAACGGCATGAAGCGTGAGGACTCGGTCAAGGACATCGCCGCGCTGTTCGACTGGATCGCACAGCAAGCCGACCTCGACGCGACCAAGGTCATGGTCACCGGCGGTAGTTACGGCGGTTACATGACATTGGCAGTCGCGACACTGTACAACGACCGGATCGCCTGCGCGGTCGACATCGTAGGCCCGTCCAACTTCGTCACCTTCCTCCAGAACACCGAGAGCTACCGCCGCGACCTGCGCCGCGCCGAGTACGGCGACGAGCGCGATCCGGCGATGCGGGCGTTCCTCGAGCGCACCGCGCCGGTCAACCGGGCGGGGAACATCAAAAAGCCGCTGTTCGTGGTACAGGGTGGTAACGACCCGCGCGTGCCCCGGACGGAGTCCGAGCAGATGGTCGCCCGCGTGAAGCAGAACGGAGGTCCTGTCTGGTACCTCATGGCTAAGGATGAAGGCCACGGCTTCCGTAAGAAAGGCAACGTGGACTTCCAGTTCTACGCGACCGTCATGTTCGTGCGCCGGTTCTTGCTCGGCGAGCCGGAGGTGCGGACAACCAGCCAATAGCTTGACGCAGCCCGATCTCTTCGGACCCGAGGCGCTCCCCGCTCCGAGCCGCGAGGTCGTCGAGTTGGCGCGCGGCGTGCCGCCCGATATCCGGTTCGGCACGTCCACGTGGACCTACGACGGCTGGGCGGGGGACGTCTATCACCGGCGCTATCGGGGTCCGCAGCCGGCGCAGCGTCTCGAGGAGTACGCGCGCTACCCGCTGTTTCGCACCGTCGGGATCGACAGCGCATTCTATGATCCGCCGTCTGAAGAAGAGCTCGCCGCGTATGCCGCCGCGTTGCCGCCCGGCTTTCGGTGCGTCAGCAAGGTATGGGATCGGATCACCGCCAAGCGGCTCGGCCAGGACGCCCCGCAGCCCGGCCTCGCGGGGATGCGTAATCCCGATTTCATGAATGCGGAGCTGTTCAAGGACCAGGTCCTCGGCCCGTACAGTCGCATGTTCCGCGACCATGCGGGCCCGTTTGTATTTGAGTTTCAGGCGATGCGAGGAAAGGATCTTCCCGATCCGCTGCAATGGGCCGATCAGCTGGACGATTTTCTTGGCGCGCTGCCGCGAGACTTTCGCTACGCCGTCGAGCTGCGCAATGCCGAGCTGCTGACGGACCTGCACGGGGAAGTCTTGAAGCGCAACCGTGTCGCACACGTTTTCAACTCGTGGACGGAGATGCCGTCGATCGGGGAGCAGCTCGATCTCACGTGGACTTTCCCGACCGACTTCACCGTAGCGCGTGCTTTGCTGAAACCGGGCCGCCGATACGCCGATGCCGTAAAGCAGTTCCAGCCCTACGACAGAGTCCAGGAACCGTTGGCAAGTCTGCGGCAGGATCTGGTGCGTCTGGTGACGCTATCGCACCGGCGGCGAGTCGAGGCGTTCATCCTCGCGAACAATCGCGCGGAGGGAAACGCGCCGGGGACGATTCGGGCAGTCGCCCGGGAATGGCTGGAGCAACACACCGCCGACTAAGGCAGGCTTCCGCGCAGCTCCAGCTCGCCTTGAACCGGCAACTTTGCCGGCCGGTAGCGGTCGAACATGGCGCTCTGATTCCTGAACCCGTGCTTCTTGCGCAGTTTCTCGATCCGCCGCGACAGCGCCCTCGCATAGTCGCGTGGCGCGTACCCATGTCCCGCGTAGGCCCGCTGGTACTTCGGCAGCAGCTCCGGAAAATGCTCTCCCAGTACCGGAAGGAAGCGATCCCGGATCGCGGGATAGAGTCTGAGCGGCCCCGCGTGAATGAACCGCGCGCCGGCGTTACGAGCGGCGGTGAACAGCACCTCCAGATGCGCGACGTCGTCCGTGATACCGGGGAGCACCGGCGCGATGATCAGGCCTGCATTCACTCCGGCGTCCACCAGCTTGCGCAACGCTCGAAGCCGCGCCCCGGGGACTGGCGACCGGGCTTCGAGCTTGCGAGCGAGCCGTGCGTCCGCCGTAATGAGCGAGACGTGGACCTGAAGCTCGTTGCGCTCCTGGAGCCGCACCAGCAGATCGGCGTCTCGCGCGATCAGCGGGCTCTTCGTGATGATCCCGAAAGACAGGCCTTCGCACCGGATTAACCGTTGCAGCACGGCTCGCGTTACTCGAAAACGCCGCTCGGCAGGCTGATACGGATCGGTCGCGGTGCCGATCACGATGGATTCGCCCACTGGGACCCGTTTGAGATCGGCGTCGAGCGCCCCCACCACTTGCTCCTTCACGAAAATGCGTTTCTCGAATGCTTCCCAACCATGCGCGCCGCGGTAATCCGCAAACTCGGCGTCGGTAAGCTTGCCGGCATCGTGCGCGCGCTCGACCACGTAGCGATGCGTGTACCGCGCGTAGCAGTAGCTGCACCCGAACTCGCAGCCGACGTAGGGATTGAGCGACCAGTAATCCATGCCGGTCGCGCTTGGCGGGTTGAGAACGCGGTGGGGAGTTAGGGAGACGAACTTTGTGCCGCGGAGGCGCTCGTCTAAAACGACGGGCGGGGGGGCGGATGGGCGGATGGGCTGTATCAAGGGGAGTTGATGAGTCTTAGCCACAGCGTGCCCACCCGCACCGTAGGCAGACAACACAGCCGGACTGATTCGCGACTTTGGCGCCGCAGTCAGGGCAAGTTGCTGATTTCGGGGGCTTTGTAGGGGGTTTGGTGCGTACAGCCATGCCCCCGAATATAACCCGAAGACTACGAGGAGGCTACTCGGCGCCTCCACCCGTAGTACACGGGCACGCCAAGGAGCACGAGGAGCAGACCCAACATCGCGTAAGTCCGAGTTGCGTCCTGGATCAGCAGGTCGATCGCAATCAACCCGGTCAGGACGACGTACAGCGCCGGCAAAACTGGGTACCCCGGAGCCCGCACCGGGCGCGGGAGGTCAGGGCGCGTCTTCCGCAGGCGGAATAGTCCGATGGCGGTGACGGCATAGAATGCGACAGCGGCGAAGATGACAAAGTTGAGCAGCTGACCATACGTCCCCGACAGGCACAGGATGCTGGTCCAAATCGCCTGCACGATCAAGGCGAGCGAAGGTGTCTTGTACGTGGGATGCAGGTTCCCGGCGGACTTAAAGAAAAGATTGTCCCGGGCCATCGCGTAGTAAACGCGCGCACCCGACAGGATCAGACCGTTATTGCACCCGAACGTCGAAATCATGATGGCAACGGCCATGATGTAGAGGCCGGGCGTTCCGAACATGGCCTGCAACGCGGCCGTGCCCACGCGGTCCTGCGGCGCGTGCGCGATGGCGTCCGAGGGCAGAACATTCAGGTACGCAACGTTCGCAAGCACGTACAACGTCGTGACCGTCAGGACGCCGACCGCCATGGCGAACGGCAGGTCTTTCTCGGGATTCTTGAGCTCGCCCGACGCGAACCCGACGTTGTTCCACGCATCCATGGAGAAGAGCGAGCCGACCATCGCCGCGCCGACGATCGGGAGCACGGAGAGCGAGAGTCCAACAGGCGACCAGAAGTTCGCCCCAAAGTTGGCAAGAATCGCCTCGGCGTTGCGACCGATAGTCAGGCCAAGCACGATCAGGCCTGCGAGTGCGGCCGTCTTGATGGCGGTCAGCGAGGTTTGGATGAACGCGGCCGTGCGGACGCCGCGGACGTTGATCCACGTCAGCAGGGCGATGGAGGCGATGGCAAAGACGCGCTGCGGTGACAGTCCCACATCGATTGCCCCAATCGGCGCGGGAAACTGAATCCTCATGCCGAGGAACACGTCCGGGGTCAACGCCGGAATGAGCACCCCCGTGAAGCGCGCGAACGCAACTGCGACGGCCGCAATGGTGCCCGTCTGGATCACCACAAACAGCGTCCAGCCATACAGGTAGCCGAAGAGCGGGGAGATCCCCTCGCGCAGGTAGACGTAATTGCCGCCCGCTTTCGGGAACATCGCCGCCAGCTCGCCATAGCTCAGCGCGCCGAGCAGCGTGACGACACCGGAGAGGATCCAGACGGTGAGGAGCAGGCCTGGCGACTGCACTTGCCGCAGGATCTCCGCGGCGACGATGAAGATGCCGGACCCAATCATGGACCCGACCACGAGCGCGGTGGCGTCGAGTCGGGAAATCGCGCGAACGAACTCGACGCGCGGGGATTCAGGCGGGGCAGTGGTCATGGCCGATAACCTAGTTGTCCTCGCA
>Ga0075428_100005712_pt1 | contig 13827 bp, 13 predicted proteins | sample RhiMetdeltSRZDD2_FD_75291 | JGI IMG/M metagenome (GOLD analysis project Ga0075428, IMG submission 75291) | Populus rhizosphere microbial communities from Tennessee, USA - Rhizosphere MetaG P. deltoides SRZDD2 | ecosystem: Host-associated > Plants > Roots > Rhizosphere > Soil | place: USA...
GAGTATTGAGGTGCCATACTCAAAGACTCTCACAAAGGCTATGCCCTTGGCTACTCGTCACCTCATAAAATGTGTCCCGGCATCAGACAACGTCGCATATCTGCTCATATGTGCACCATAGGAAACGGCAATGATCTTTGCAAGGGTCTGTTGGAAGCTTCATCAGGCGTGATGGTCCCTGTGGCGCAGTCGTCTGGAAGGGACGCGCGGGCGACTGCGCGTGTGGGGGCACACAAAAAATATGGCGTGCCACACGCTCCTGGTGCTGGGGACAGCGCCCAGCACCCCCAAAAAGCCCCCCCTGCCTTCCCCGCCGGACCATCCCGAGGCCCTGACGCGAAGAAACCCCTGAAGCTTCACTCCCCCTTCACCTGAGCCGCCTGTCCAGACCGTGCATTGCCTCACTACGCCTTGCTGCGCGTCGATGCGGCGGACTGCCGCGGGGCGCTGGGGACGCCGCCAGCGACGCGAGCGAGGGGGGCCACCGGTGGGCGACGCGGAGGATGCACCAAGGGCGTTTCCAGGGGGTGCGATCCCGAGGGGATGGCGCTAAAATGGCTTTGTTTTACCTATCCCCTCGCAAGGGCACACCGCAGGGGGCCGGCGGCGTGGGGTGGACGATAGGGTGGGTGCGCCGTCGGTGGAACAGGCCGTTCGCATGGCCTATACTCACGTGACGTCCAGGCCTTTCTACTTCGCTTGATCGAACGCTACCGCGCTGGCACACGACCGATGGCGTGACTCGTGCGGCGCGATCCGCACACGGCGATCCATGACGCGGTGGCGGACATGCTGACAGGGCAAACGATCCAAGCCATGCCGCAGATGCGACAGCCCAGCGGGCGAGAGAGGCAGGCAGGGAAGTTCGAGGGCTGGACCGCGACACGGGTAGGCAGGAGACGGTGAAAGCTCAGCGCTTGGTGCGCCACTGAGGACCCAGCAACCCATGACCGCACGCATGATGCACCTGAACCTGTTTTTATTCGGTTGCGGCCATCACAGAGGAGCCTGGCGGCATCCCCATTCGTCGGTCGAACGGCTGGGGGATATCCGTTACTACGAGCAATTGGCGCAAACCGCCGAGCGGGGCAAGCTAGATGCGGTCTTTTTTGCCGACGGCCACGCCGTGGGCAATGTCGCGGACGGCAGCGCGTGGTTTTTAGAACCCTTAACGGCGCTGGCGGCCATGAGCCGGGCCACGGAGCGTATTGGCTTAATCAGTACCGTATCGAGCACCTTTGCGACGCCGTTTCATACAGCCCGTCAGGTGGCGTCTCTCGACCATATCTCCGGCGGTCGCATGGGCTGGAATGTGGTGACCTCCATGTTTGATGTGGAGGCGCGTAATCATGGCTATGAAGCCATGCCCGCCCATGCCGAACGCTACCGCCGGGCCGATGAATTTGTGGAGGCGGTCCTCAAGCTGTGGGATTCCTGGACGGATGATGCGTTGCAGTGGGATCGGGGTGGACAGTATGCCGATCCGGAGAAGGTGCGGCCGATTCACCACCGGGGCGAGTATTTTCTGGTGGATGGCCCCCTCAATGTGCCCCGGCCGCCGCAGGGGCACCCGGTGTTGTTCCAGGCGGGCGCCTCGGAGCCGGGCCGGGAACTGGCTGCCCGCCGGGCCGAGGCCATTTATGCCGTGGCCTGGGACTTGCCTGCCGCCCAGGCCTATTACCGGGATATCAAGCGCCGGGTAAAGGCTGCCGGGCGCAGTGCCCCTGTGCTCATTCTGCCGGGCCTGGTCCCCTATGTGGCCGCGACCGTCGAAGAGGCGCAAGCCAAACAACGGGAACTGGACGGCTTGTTACCGGTGGCGGCCTCGCTGCGTCAGCTGGGGCTGTTTACGGCGCAGGACTGCCTGACCTGGGAGCTGGATGCGCCGGTGCCGCCCTTGCCGTCGCTGGAGGCCTTTACCGGGCCGAAGGGACGTTACAGTACCATATTGCGGATTATTGAAACCGAACACCCGACGGTCCGGCAGTTGTTGGGCCGGCTAGCAGCCGGCGGTGGGCACTGCACCCTGGTGGGCACACCTGAGCAGATAGCCGATCATATGGAGCACTGGTTTGTCAATGAAGGCGCCGATGGCTTTAACCTGATGCCGCCGTTGCTGCCGGGTGGCCTGGAGGACTTTGTGGAGCAGGTTGTGCCGGTGCTGCAACGCCGCGGGCTATTCCGCACCGCATACGATAGCGCCACCCTGCGGGGGCATCTGGGGCTGGAGCGGCCTTAGGGACGCTCGAAAATTAAACGAGCCATCCCATGCTATACTCCAAGCATTCTCATGCTGGAGGTATGCCGATGGCACGGACCGACTCGCTCAAGGCACTGCTGATCGAGACCGCAAAGTCGCTCAAGGTCAGTGCTCGGCGCGAGGGTGTGTCACAGGTGTGGATGCTCTGTGCGATGAACCCCCTAAACCCCTAGCAATTTCACACGTGAGCAATACCTGTGACATACCTTCACGTACAGCTACCCCGTCACAGGGCCCATTGCGAGGGAATGGATCGCAGAGCCCCTTTGCACGTGGGCTGTGCCTCTCTCGGGACCGAAAGGCGAGAGCAACGGGGCACACCAAGCACACCGCCACACTGGAGGCGTCCTCGCTCCTCGACCACACACCCCATCCTGCGGTATCCTTCTCGTGGGGATTTCAGTCTACGGGCGCGTCACGGTTGCCCACGTTTTTCTGCCTCATATCGAGATGCACACCCTGCTGCGGATGGCATGCCATATGCGCCTGGTGCGAATGCTGATGGTCACGGTCGTTCCTCTCGCTCTTGCCCTGGGCGGAGCCTGGTTCTACGCGTGTCACTGGTACGCAGCGCCAGGGCCGCTGACCGAAGAGAAAACCGTCCTCATCGCGCCGGGCATGGGATTCAGGGGTATTGCGCGTGTCCTGGCCCAGGAAGGGGTGATTGGGCAGCCGCGCCTCTATATGCTCAGGGTGCTGATGGCGCAGCAACACGCGGCATTCCAGGCGGGGGAATATGCATTTCTGCCCGGTATCGCTCCGCAGGAGGTGACGAAGAAGCTGACGCAGGGCGAGGTCGTGATGCACAGCCTCACGATCCCCCCAGGGTTAGTGAGCGAAGACATCAGAGCCATCCTGGCGCAGGAGCCGCTGCTGACCGGCGCTATGCCAGACGACATCGCGGAAGGGGCCTTGTTACCCGAGACCTATTTCTTCCGGCGAGGCGACGGCCGTATCAAGGTGATAGCGCGCATGCAGGCCCATATGCAGGCCGCATTGGACAAAGCCTGGAAGGCCCGCAAACCGGACGTGCCGCTGCGCACGCCGCAGGAAGCGCTGACCCTGGCCTCCATCGTGGAAAAGGAAACGGGGCTCCCGCAGGAACGGGGGAGAGTGGCCGCGGTGTTCCTCAACCGCCTGCGGCTCGGCATGAAGTTGCAATCCGATCCGACGACGGTCTACGGCATCTTCCGCGCCAATGGCGAGCGCAAGTCGGGACTCACCAAGCGCGATCTGGCCAGTGATTCCCCGTATAACACGTATCTCATTCCTGGCCTGCCGCCGGGGCCGATCACACATCCCAGCCAGGCGACCATCGAGGCGGTGCTGAACCCGCCTGAGACCACCGAGCTCTATTTCGTCGCCACCGGCAATGGTGGTCATGTCTTCGCGACAACGCTCGACGAGCATCAGCGTAATGTCGCCTCTTACCGCAACGCCGGTCACAGGTCCAAAGACTAGCGGTACGTGCCTCGCTCAATTTCGGGTAGTGCTACACAGGTCATGCTGAGGTTGTAGCCCTCGTGAGATTGGAGTAGCAAATGCAAGACTTGAGAGCACCGATGTGGTGCACCAGCTTTTTGGAGAACGAGCGCGTCTCGCGTACCAGGCGGGCAGACACAGTAGTGTATCTGGTCGTAGAGGTTTCCTGGGTGTAGGCCCATATGATGTGGAGGGGCCGCACGGCGGGCGGCGCTCTTAGCCCGCATCGGCGTGGCGGTGCTGCCTGTGGTGGCAGGCGAGCGGTTGACAGTCGAAGCGGGGCGTCTGGCTCAGCAACACCGGGTATGGCAGCTCACCGCAGGGCACGTCATCTCCCCTGAGCCTGCAGCGTTCTCCTCCTGAGTATGCCGATGACGCATACGCATAAATTTCTGCTAGAATAGCCCACCATCCAGACCGAAGCCTGTCACCCCACCGGAGGAGAAATCGCCGATGCCTAAACCGTTGCTCGCTGTCCTCGTCGTTCTCGTCTGCATCACGAGTGCCCCTGGGCCGGCCTCTAGCCAGGCGCCTGGCCCACGACCAGAACTCTCGGGAACGCTTAACCTGCTGTGTACACCGCAGATTGTCTGGTGTGAGGGGATGAAGGACGAATTTCAGAAGGTCTATCCCAGAGTGACCGTCGAGTTCGTGCGCTTGTCGTCCGGCGAAGCGCTGACGCGCCTGCGCAACGAGAAAGCCAACCCACAGTTCGACATCTGGTGGGGTGGACCGATTGATTCGTTCATCGCTGCTAAGGCGGAAGGGCTCCTGGAAGCCTACGACTCGCCGCATCTGGCGAACCTCATCGATCCCAAGTTCACAAAAGACCCGGAGAACTACTGGGCTGGCATCTACGTCGGCTCTCTGGGCTTTGCCAGCAACAAAAACTTCCTGGAAAAGCACCAGCTCAAACCACCGCAATCGTGGGACGACCTCCTCAATCCCGCCTTCAAGGGCCAACTCGTCATAGCGCACCCCGCCAGTTCGGGCACCGCCTATACCGCACTCATTACAGTGTTGCAGCTCAAGGGGGAGGACAAGGGCTGGGATTATTGGAAACGGTTTAATGCCAATGTGTGGCAATATACCAAGTCCGGGGCAGCGCCAGCACAGCACATTGGCCAGGGCGAGGCGGCTGTTGGCGTGGTCTTTTCCCACGATATCGTGGCGCAGATGGAGAAGGGCTTGCCCATCGCCCTGAGCTTCCCACAGGAGGGGACAGGCTGGGAGATCGGTGGCATGGCCCTGCTCAAGGGCGCGAAGCATGCCAATCTAGCGAAAGCCTGGTTTGATTGGGCCCTGGAACCGGCGACGCAGGAACTTGGCCCCAAATATACGGCTTACCAGGCGCCAACCGTCAAGGGAGCGAAAGCCTCTAAGCCAGAGTTATTGGGCGTGCTGTTGATCGACTACAATTTTGAGTATGCTGGCAAGAACAAAAAGGCCTTCATTGATAAGTTCACCAACGATATCGCTGCCACTCGGTAGTAGGCACACTGGCAGGGGAGAGACAACGCATGCTAGCGTTCAGGCGCCGTTACCACGAGTTGCACCTGCTGGCGCAGGACCGAGTGCTCCTGGCTGGCTTGCTCGTGGTCGGTGCTTTCACGCTCACCTTCATTGTCTGGCCGCTTGGGCGCGTCATCGTCCAGGGGTGCTTTACCGCTGAAGGACAGTTCAGCCTCGAGCAGTTCCACCGCTATGTTGATCCCCGCTACACGCATTACTATAACCGCATCTTCTATGACACAGTACGCATGGGGCTGCTCAGCGCCAGCTTTGGCACGGCGTTGGGCCTGCTTTTTGCCTACTGTATCGTGCACTGTCGTGTCCCAGGGAAGTCGCTGGTGCACCTCCTGGCGCTTTTACCGACCATCTCGCCGCCATTCGCCATCGCCCTGGCGGCAATCTTATTGTTTGGTCGTAATGGCCTGGTGACACGCCGCCTCCTCGCCGACGGCATTGGTCTAGATGTGTACAGGCTCGGCTTTGATCTGTTTGGCATGACCGGCCTGGTGTTCGTGCAAACTATTACATACTTCTCCGTAGCCTACCTGATCCTGCGCGGCATGTTGGAGCGCTTCAATCCAGCCCTGGACGAGGCCGCAGAAAATTTAGGTGCCTCGAAATTCCACGTCTTCCGTACCGTGACCCTGCCGATGCTCATCCCTGGTCTGGCCGGGTCGTTCTTGTTGCTCTTCGTCGAAAGCCTCGCCGATCTCGGCAACCCGCTGTTTATTGCTGGCAACACCACCGTCTTGTCAGCCCAGATCTTCATCGCTATCAATGGCGAGTACGACCAACAAAAGGGCGCTGCGTTATCGCTGGCCCTGCTCCTGCCGACGCTCACCGTGTTCTTGCTGCAACGCTACTGGGTCAGCCGGCGCTCGTATGTGACCGTGACGGGCAAACCATCAGGCCGCACACTGCCAGCCACCGTGTGGTATATGCGCTGGCCCTGTATCCTCGCCACATACGGCGTGATGTTGCTGATCTTCACGCTGTATATGACGATCGTGGTCGGTTCGTTGACGCGCGTCTGGGGGGTGGACTATACGCCCGACTTGCGCCACTATGCCACCGCCATGACGCGGGGTATCGAAGCGTTTATGGATACGACCTTTCTGTCAGCCGTGGCCACACCACTGGCGGGAATTGCAGGTATGCTGATCGCCTATCTGGTGGTGCGCAAAACGTTTAGTGGGAAAGAGGGGCTCGATTTTGCCTCCAACCTGGGCGGTGCGGTGCCGGGCACCATCCTCGGTATTGGCTACATCCTGGCGTTCATCAAGGCACCCCTGATCGTCGTGGGGCTTCTCTATGTGCTCCTCGCCGGCTATCTGGCTGCCGCTGGCGCAGCGCGTTCCTGGGGGCAAGCGGCTCTGGTTGTGGCCGGGAGTCTACTCGGCCACGGGCTCATCGCAGGTTGGCAGTGGTATGGGGGAGAGGTCGATACCTGGCTCATCATCTGGGCCGGCGTGCTCATTGTCCTGGGCGCAGTGGGGATGGTCGGGGCACGGCCAGAAGGACGATGTCACGCACCGCTGGTCCTGGGGGGCATGGGCCTCTATCTGTTCGCCTGCTCCCAGATACCGCCCCTCACCGTATCCCTGGCAGCCTGGGGCCGCGGGCTCGGAGGCATGCTGGCCCCCAAAATCGTCACCAATATCGCGGAAGAAATTGACGTCTTCTTCAGACCGCCTCTGGCGCTGCTGGGCCTGTTCTATGCCTTGCTAGGTGCCTATGCCATTGGCGTGCTGCAGCAGCGCTGGCGCCTGCTGTATAGCCTGGGGCTCATTGCCATGAGCTATGTGCTGGTCTTTGTCCAGGAGCCGCTGGCTCTGGTGGGCACGCCGTACATCATCATCATGGCCTACGCGGTGCGCAGCTTACCGGCCTCAGTACGTGCCGGGATAGCGGCGCTGCAGCAAATCGACCCGGCCATCGAGGAAGCCTCGACCAACCTCGGAGCTGACACCGGGTATACGTTTCGGCACGTCACGCTGCCGCTCATCTTGCCAGCCTTCATCGCTGGTCTCATCTTCAGTTTCGCGCGGCACATAACCAGCCTCTCGGCGATTATTTTTCTGACCAATCCGCGCTGGCGTATCCTCACGGCCCTCATCCTCAGTGAGGTCGAGCAAGGCGGTATGAGCGTGGCGGCAGCCTACTCCGTGCTCCTCATCGTGCTGGTGTTCGGGGCCATTGGCGTTATGTCCGTGGTGGCAGGGCGGGCGTTCAGGACCGAAGAGGGCGTGGATATGGCGCTGGGAGCAGGATAGCGCTGGGAGCAGGATAGGAGAAGTCAGCATGGCCCTCAATCTCGGTATGATTGGCGCTGGCCACATGGGCACGCTGCACGCCAGGAACTTGATGGCGGACCCGCGTGTCCACATTGTCGGTGTGACAGACGTCATGCCGGACAGAGCAGAAGCGTTAGCGCAGTTGTGTCAGGGACGGCTCTTCCCCAATGTAGAGGCACTCCTGGCGGCTGGTGTCGAGGCGGTCTATGTCTGCACGCCCAACGCGCTGCATACTGAAGCGGTGCTTGCCGCCCTGCAACGCCACGTGCACGTCTTCTCTGAAAAACCCATGGCAACGACCCTGCGCGACGCCAGACAGATCCTGGAGGTAACCCGCACCAGTCGCGCCTGCTATCAAGTGGGCCACAACCGCCGTTTTGCACCAGTCTATACTTTTGCCAAGCAACAAATGCTCGCCGGTTTTGTGCCAACTTCAGCAAATATCAAGATGAATCGGGGCGAGTTAAAGAATCCGCCCTGGGTGGCTAACACGCGCCTTACCGGCGGTTTTCTCTATGAGTCCACCATACACCTCCTTGACATGCTGCGTTGGCTCCTGGGTGAGGTCGTCGAGGTGGAATGCCGGGCACGCGCCAGTATCTACAGCGAACTGGACGATTTCGTCATGCTGTTCACCTGTGCGCGTGGACAGCACTGCGCCTTCTCGTCGTGCGCCCATACCGCGTGGGCCTTCCCCTTCGAGCGCGTGGAGCTATACGGCGACCATGCCCAAATCGTCACAGAGGAAATGGAGAAAGTCTCCTATGCCTCAGGTCTGGGGCAACCTATCGTACAGCACGACTTCTTTCAGCTCGATATCCCGCATAAGTGGGGCTATCGCGAGGAGGATACACGCTTTGTAGACGCCATCCTCGCCGGCACGCCACCGCCCGTGACAGCAGAGGACGGCTATAAGGCCGTAGAGTTGGTCGAGGCATGCTATCTGAGCGCGCAGCGCGACGGCGAGCGCTTCCGGCTGCCGTTGTGAGCACCTCACCAAGACCTTCACGGCGCGCCTGTGAGGGGGAAGTGACCGCCGTGGACGATGCCTCGCTTGGCATCGCCTAGAGGGAGTTTGTTACCCTCCTAGGTCAGTCGGGATGCGGCAAGATGATCGCCCTACACCTCATCGCCGGTTGTGAATCCCTATGCAGGGGCGCATCATGCTGGATAGCCAGTGCCTGAACGACATGCCACCCAACCGCCACGCTATGGCCGTGGTGTTCGAATTTTTTTATCCTACGACCAAAACTGATGCATCCAAACGCCTCTGGCAAGCGTTTTCCTTAAAAGGGCATACTACCTCACTCGTCTCCTTGAGCAACTGTGTCACCCTCCAGGCCCTGGGGTATTTGGCATTTCTTAAAAAACCGCTCGATTTGGGGTCACTGTTCTAAGCATCACCGCATACTCCTGCAATACAGGTTTTACAGCGAATTTGCAGGTATGACCAGGCATTTTCACAGAGATAAATCAGGTTACGGACGTCCAGTGTGCATATGCTTATGGCTCTCTTTGAAGAGAGGGAGTAGATGGTCATGCTTCCAGTAGACCTGTGCTTATAGACGCCAGGCTAGGCAGCAACTCCCATGGAGGAGACTGGATACCCGCCGACGTGAGCATCCAGCACACGGTTGTCGCGGAACATATGTCAAAATTGTCATTTTAAGAAACACCGAATGCTCCCCAGACCTCAGGCTGCGGCCGAGATGCTGTGGATAAGCGGCAAGCTGTCGGTCTGGGAGAGCATATACCGAAGGGACAACCTCCAAGTATCAGAAGAGATGTGTAGGAGTTACGCGAAATGCAGGGGAGTATTCTCAAATTTCCGGTCTATGCCCCCGAGGGTTTGCTGTATGCCCCCGAGGGGCTGACGTGTCTGCACCGCAGAGCAACTTGGAGATGCTGTGTTTTGCCGGTTTAAAGTTTTTTCGTCAGGAGGAAGACAAAATGAGACGCTCGACACTGTCAATCATGTATCTCGTGGCAATGCTTTGCCTTGGGCTAGCAGTGCCCTTGGCGCTGGCCGATGATGGTCCCCAGGCCAGCGCCACCGTCAGCTTTGGCCAGTGGCAAACTGGTCCAGCCGACGGACCACCTCCAGTCCTGGAGCTGGACAGGTTCCTCCCCCCCAATCAGTCACCGCGAACTCGCAACAATCACCAACTGATACCGAACGAAGTCACCATCAAGGCAGGCGGGTCGGTTAACTTTATCAGTAATTGCTCAACCCGGCTCGAACAAGGAACGGACAGGCGAAAGGGCCTTCTGGATGGCTTGATATGCGGATAAGCCCTGACGTTTGCCCGTATTGACAACCGAGCGGACAGCGGCAAACAGGTCCCGGCCCCAGTCAGAACGAAAGCCATGGGTGACCTTCCGAAAGACTGTACTCATACGAATGGCCTGCTCGCTGGAGTTGTTGGTGGGCGGGATAGAAGCGTCTCCCAGGAACAGGAAGAGGTTCTCCTGAATCGCCGTGTACCGTTTCTTCAAGCGTTGGCCATGCGTCGTGTCCGGCTCCAGGGCCAAGTATCCTGCCAGGCGGCGTCTGAGGTCTCCTCGATACTGCGAGAGCGTGGACGCGGCCAACCGGTCGCGGCGTTTATGGATGGCAAAGGCACGCAGGAACAGGGCCTTCATCCGGGGGGCAAACACCGTATCCCCAGCCTCCAGGGCAAATTGACAATCCCGCAGTTGATGAGCCAAACAGACCTGCCATTGCTCAGCGGGGTGGTGCTTTTGGGCACTGTAGAGGTCGGACACCCAGACGCGTGGGCGATGGTCGCCCAGCACTTCCTGGATCACCCCGTGGCCCCGGCTTGGGCGAATTACATGGATGCACACCTCGTCGTTCTGAAACACCCATTCCCACTGGTTCTTGCCGTTGACGCGGGCGCTCGTCTCATCACTGCACAGCAGACGGCTCCTACGCAGGCGGGTGAGGATCTCCGACACCCGATGGTCCAGGTGGGCTTTGACCCCATGGAACAGGTTCGCCAAGGCCCCTTCACTGATGGCGAGGTCGAAGACCTGCACAAAGAGCCCCGCCAGGCGCTCGTAACTGATCGCATGAGTGTAACGCAGGGAGGTCGCGAGACTCTGGATGGAGGCTCCAAAGGGGGTGCCGGGTTCCATCCCCACTGGGACCGGGGCCACATAGGCCTGCCCACAGTGGGCACACTGACCACCATACTGTTCCACACGGGTGACGAGAGGCTTGACCGGTGGTAATTCAATCTTGTCATAGACGGTATGCAACTGTTGGGCGGTTTCTTGGACGCCGTGTCCACAATGCGGGCAGCTCTTCGCTTTGGCCACGATGATGTGGTCCGGCTCCGGGGACAGCGGCCGTCCCCCGCCAGCACGACCGACGCTGGCCTCGCGCCGCTCGCGTGGTGGGCGTGCCGGGGTATTCGCCTTAGGGGTTTTGGAGGGAGGAACGCTAGAATTCCCGGCGTGTTTGACCGGCTCCAGAGAAGCGGTCTCCAAGGCAGCGAGGCGGGCTCGCAGGTGCTGCACCTCCGCCCACAACGCCACAATGAGCGCGTCCTTGTCCGGTTCCGAGAGTTGTCCAAGTTCTGGCAAGCTGTTCATGACAGCACTATGTGCCATCTCAACCCGTCTGTGTCAAGAGGGTTGCATCAAATGGGAGGTTGAGCAATTACCTTTATCATTGGCGGTTTTCACAATCCCATCGTGTATGAGGAGGGGACTCAACCTGACGAAATCAAGCAAGCAGTAAACGTAGCAGGTGTAAATACTACTACTACAAGAGGACCAAATCCGTTTCCGGCGGCGGTCCTGATCGACTATCAGCCGAACCGCATCTACCGGGGACTGGATCCGAGCTTGCAACCCCTAGACCTGAGTGGAGCTTTTGGACAAGACCGTGTCGAAGTCGTGTTTTTTCCTAAGCCAGGGACCTATCTCGTGATCTGTGGAGTCCGTGCCCATTTTCTCAATGATAACATGTACGGTTTCGTACATGTAGAGGAATAGGACGATTGCGTAAGGTAGTCTGTTAAAACCCACAAGCACGCAAGGCAGGGCAGGCGCGACTCTGCCTTGTGCATCTCGGGCAAATGCGCTATGGGTGTATGGAGGAGACCGCATCATCTGGAGTTGCACGTCACCTGGCCTCTATCCGTATATCTGCTCGTGACCCAATGAATTAGGGATGGAAGGGACTGTCATCGTATGACCGTAGGACCTCGTGAGTGCGCTGGCGAACGAGGAGAAATGACGATGCGACGGCTCCTGGGTTTCCCTGTGCTCGTGCTCGTGTTCCTTGGGAGCGTTGTCGCCACCCCAGGGGTGGGGAGGGCCACGACAGAAGCCGAACTCTCCCCGCAGACGAGTGAGGCGTTCCAGGTACTGATCACGACTGCCGAACTGGTGGTGGGGCAGAACCGCTTCGCCTTCGGGCTCCTCAAGGAGCATCAACTTCTTGAGGATGCCCATGCTGTCGTGCGCGTCTATGCCCTCGAGGGCCAGCAAGGGCAGCTGAAGACAGAAGTGCCAGCCTCCTATGCGAGGCTGGAGGTCGTCGAGCAGGGCAACCGTGTGCATGTCCATCCAGATGGAACACGGCATGTGCACCATGAAGAGACCGATATACGGGGTATCTACGTGGCGCAGGTCTTCTTTGAGTGGCCTGGCATCTGGGGGCTGGAGGTGCTGGCCACGGAGGGCAACGGTTCCACAGAGGTGTCGAGATTTACGGTGCAGGTCCTGGCAGCTCCCTACACCCCGGCACTCGGTACGCCAGCCCCGCGCAGTCACAACCTCATCGCCAGTGATGTCACCGACTTGCGACACATCGATACGAGCGACCCACCGGACCCACGCCTGCATCAGGTCCGCATCGCCGATGCGATCGCGCAAGGCAAGCCGCAGGTGATCGTGTTTGCCACGCCGAAATTCTGCACCAGCCGCGTCTGTGGCCCAGTCATGGATATCGTGCGGCTCCTCCTGCCAACTTATGGTGACCGGGTAGTCCTCATACACCAGGAAATCTGGCAAGACTTTGCCACGCAGCGAGTGACGCCGACGGTGGAGGAGTGGCGTCTGCACTCTGAACCGTGGATCTTTGTGGTGGATGAGAAGGGTATCATTCGTGCTAAATTTGAGGGACTGACGACGGCACATGAAATAGCCATGGCTCTGGAGCAGATGCTCGAACGACGCTAGGCAAGCCACTTTGCGGTTGACCCCCAGACGGAAATGCTCTACTTTGGCCTTATGGCCATGACTTCACGAGCGTGCCAGACAGGGGGAAACAATGTCCGGCAGGTATCTCGCCCTTGAGCACCTAACTAAGACTTTCTCATCGCGCCCCCGTGAGGGAGAAGTGACCGCTGTAGACGATGTCTCGCTTGACATCGCCCAGGGGGAGTTCGTCACCCTCCTGGGTCCGTCGGGATGCGGCAAGACGACTGCCCTGCGCCTCATCGCCGGTTTTGAGTCCCCTACACAGGGGCGCATCATGCTGGATGGCCAGTGCCTGAACGACGTGCCACCCAACCGCCGCGCTATGGCCATGGTGTTTCAAAGCTATGCCATTTTCCCGCACCTGAACGTCTTTGAAAACATTGCCTACGGGTTGAAAGTGCAAAAACTCTCAGCCTCCGAGATCCGCCGGAAGCTCGCCGAAGTGCTGAGCCTAACCGCGCTGACGGGCATGGAATATCGGGCCCCTAATCAACTCTCCGGTGGACAACAACAGCGTGTCGCACTGGCCCGTGCGCTGGTCATGGAACCGAAGGTGTTATTATTCGACGAACCGCTGTCGAACCTCGATGCCAAGCTGCGCGAGCAGATGCGGGCAGAAATTCGCCGCATCCAGCAGACCCTGGGGATCACGAGCGTGTACGTCACCCATGATCAGGCGGAGGCGATGGCGCTGTCTGACCGGATTGTCGTCATGCACCAGGGCAAGATGGTACAGGTTGGTACGGCGTACGATGTCTATCGCCGCCCGGTCAACGCCTTCGTGGCCGATTTCATCGGTAAGGCTAATTTGCTGCAGGCACGCGTTGTCGGGGTGTGCACAGATCGCCTCGACCTCGAAGTGTTCGGCCGCCCCCTCAGCGTCCCGTCAGCAAATGGTGGGTACCGCGTCGGTGAGTCAGCCACACTGCTAGTACGTCCGGAAGCGATTCTGTTATTGGAGCGTGGCAGCGAGGGCTACCCAGGTCGCGTACGCCGTACTGCCTATCTCGGCCCTCTAGTGGAGTACGATGTTGACGTGGCTGACATGGCGCTCTGCCTGACGCA
>Ga0075428_100005714_pt1 | contig 13824 bp, 2 predicted proteins | sample RhiMetdeltSRZDD2_FD_75291 | JGI IMG/M metagenome (GOLD analysis project Ga0075428, IMG submission 75291) | Populus rhizosphere microbial communities from Tennessee, USA - Rhizosphere MetaG P. deltoides SRZDD2 | ecosystem: Host-associated > Plants > Roots > Rhizosphere > Soil | place: USA...
GCGCGACCACACAACCGATCAGACAGGGGGAGACTCTCTTGGCAGCGAAAACCGCTTCGTTTCGGCCGTTGGCGCGCGCGTGCGCGCAGACGCTCGCAGCCGCTGCGCTGGTAGCCGGGACGGCTCAGGCCCAGGAGGCCGGCCAGCTCGAGGAAGTCATCGTAACCGCGCAACGCCGCGCGGAAAACATGCAGGAGGTGCCGATCTCCGTAGCAGCGCTCGACGGTGAGCGCATGGACGCCTTGTTTGAGAGCGGTGAGGACATTCGCGCGCTCGCAACACGCATTCCGAGCCTGTACGCCGAATCATCGAACGGCCGGATTTCGCCTCGATTCTATATCCGGGGTCTCGGCAACACCGACTTCGACCTGGCGGCGTCGCAACCCGTGTCCGTCGTCATGGACGAAGTCGTCCTCGAGAACGTGGTACTGAAGAGCACCCCGCTGTTCGACCTCGAGCGGGTGGAGGTGCTGCGCGGACCGCAGGGCACCCTGTTCGGCCGCAACACGCCGGCGGGCATCGTCAAGTTCGACACGAAGAAGCCCAGCCAGGATTTCGATGCCGGCTTCGCGGTGAGCTATGGAGAGCTCGACACGGCGAGCGTCCAGGGCGCGATCGGTGGCGGGCTCACGGACTCGGTCTCCGCACGGGTCGCCGTGCTCTACCAGTCGCGCGGTGACTATATTGACAACACGTTCACCGGTGAAAGTGACGCGATGGGGAGCTATGAAGAGCTCGCGTGGCGGGCACAGCTTCTCGCTGAGCCGTCGGATGCATTTCGCCTGCTCTTAAACATACACGGCCGAGACAACGATGGTACCTCGGCTATCTTCCGTGCCAACGTGCTTGGCCCGGGCAGCGACGGGTTTAACTCGAACTATGATCGCGAGTCCGTATCGTTCGACGAAGGTGACGATAACCCGCAGTCGGCAGAAGGCCTCGGTGGTTCGATCCGCCTCGAGTACGACTTCGACGAGGACACGACTCTGACGTCGATCACCGCGTACGAATCGACCGAGAGCAAGAGCGAGGGCGACATCGACGGCGGATTCGGCGCGGGATCCGCCCCGGACGCAGGCCCGTGCCCGCCGGTAACGCCGGCAGCCCCGTTCTGCATCCCGTTCCCGTCACACAGCCAGGATGGCATCGACGACCTCGATCAGTTCACGCAGGAGTTCCGCCTCGCCTCCCTGGCGTCGGAGCAGCTGTTCTGGCAGGCCGGAGTCTTCTACTTCGACTCGAAGTTCTCCGTTCTGACCCTGCCGTTCTTCGTGCCGCCGACCACGGTCACGCACGAGAACACGGCCTGGGCCGTTTTCGGCCATGTGACCTATGACGTCAGCGACAGGCTGAGTCTGACCGGCGGCGCGCGATACACGGACGACGAGAAGGACATGTCGGCGGCCAGCTTCGCACCGGTTGCGCCGGTATCGGTTTCCGACGATCAGCTTACCGGCGACATCAGCGCGCTCTACCGGGTAAGCGACCAGTTCAACATCTACGCACGGATCGCAACCGGATTCCGTGCCCCGACTATCCAAGGTCGAGACATCGCGTTTGGCGCTCCCGCGTCCACAGCCGATTCGGAAACGATCACCTCATACGAGGCGGGTTTCAAGTCGAATCTCGCGGACAACCGGGTGCGCCTGAACGGCTCCGTTTATTTCTACGAGCTCAAGGATCAACAGCTGACCGCAATCGGAGGCGGCGGCAACTTCGTGCAGCTCCTCAACGCAGACAAGGGCACCGGCATGGGTTTCGACCTCGACGGCGAGTTCCTGGTCACCGACCGACTGCTGCTCACGGCCGGCTTGAGCTATACGGATACTGAGCTCAAGGACGACCTGACCTCTGGGGGTTGCGGTTCGGGACTATGCACCGTGACCGACCCCGTGGACGCAAATGGCAACTTCATTATCGACGGCAATCCCTTCCCGCAGGCGCCGGAGTACATCGCGAGCATCACGGCGCGCTACGGCGTGCCGGTCGGAGACGACGGCGAATTCTTCGTGTTCACTGACTGGGCGTTCCAGGGCGAGACGAATTTCTTCCTCTACGAGGCCACGGAGTTCAGGAGCAAGGACACCTACGAGGGTGGCCTGCGGATCGGCTACTCGATGAACGACGGCCAGTACGAAGTCGCGGTTTTCGGTCGCAACATCACCGATGAAGAGAACGTCAAGGGCGCCATCGACTTCAACAACCTGACGGGCTTCGACAACGAGCCGCGCATCATCGGCGTGTCGTTCCGGGCAAACTTCGACTGAGTCCCGCATGTCCCGGCTGCCGGTGAGGGCGCGCGTACCGGCGCGCCCGTGGCTTCCCTTCCTCGTCGCGGCGCTCGCCACAGGTTGCGCTGGGCAGCCCGGCCACGGCAGCGGCGACGCGACCGCCATCGACCTGATCGTCGCCGGCGACCACGTGGTCACCATGGACGGTGACCGACCGGTGCTCGAGAACGGCGCGGTCGCGATCGACGACGGTTTCATCGTCGCTATCGGGCCGCGCGAGGAGATCGCGCGGCGCTACCGCGCCCGCGAAACGCTCGACGGCAAGGACCGCGTCGTGCTGCCCGGTCTGATCAACGGCCATGCACATTCCGCCATGACCCTGATGCGCGGCATCGCGGACGACCGCGAGCTCATGGACTGGCTGCGCAACTACATCTTTCCGACCGAGGTCCGGTTTGTCGACGCCGAGTTCGTGCGGATCGGCACCGAGCTCGCCTGCTGGGAGATGATCCGCGGCGGCACGACGACCTTCGTCGACATGTACTACTTCCCGGACGCCGTGGCGCAGGCGGTCGAGAAGTGCGGACTGCGTGCCTTGGTCGCGCCCACCGTGATCGACCAGAAGAGCCCCGATGCGAGCGACGCCGCCACCTCGTTGCAGGTCGCAGCTGACTTCGCCGCGCGGTGGAAGGGGCGCAACAACCGGATCATTCCAGTGATCGGGCCGCACTCGCTGTATACCTTGAAGCCCCCGCAGCTGGAGGCCGTTCGTACCCGGGCGCGAGACCTCGGAGTCCCCGTCAGCATCCACCTCTGCGAGTCACGCTTCGAGATCGACTACGCGAAGAAGAATTATTCGAAGACACCGATCAAACTGCTCGAAGACATCGGGTTCCTGGACGGGCCGACCATCGGAGCACACGTCATCTATCCGACGGACGAGGAGATCGGGATTCTCGTCCGGCACAAAGTCGGGGTCGTCCACAATCCGACCTCGAACATGAAGATCGCCTCGGGTGTCGCGCCGGTGACGAAGCTGCTCCAGGCCGGCGTCGCGGTGGGGTTGGGCACTGACGGGGCAGCGACCAACAACGATCTCGATCTCTGGGAAGAGATGCGGCTCGCGGCCTTTCTGCAGAAGGTCTCGACGATGGATCCGAAGGTCGTGCCCGCTCGAACCGCACTGGAGATGGCTACGTCGGGGGGCGCCAGGGCGATCGGCCTGGGTGATCAGATCGGCTCCTTGACCGTTGGTCGCCGTGCCGACCTGATCCAGGTGTCGCTCGAAGACCTGCATTTCACACCCCTCTACGACCTGGTCTCGCACCTCGTTTACGTCGCCGATGAGCAGGATGTCGTCAGCGTCGTCGTGGACGGCAAGGTGCTGATGCGCGAGGGCGAGGTGCTTACGGTAGATGTCGCGCGGGTGCGGGCCGAGGCGGCGGCACTCGCCGAGCGGATACGCGCCTCGGTCGTCGAAAAGGACGCGGCGGCTGACTAGCTCTGGTGGGTTAGCTTTCTCTGAAATGTCAAGCATGGGGCGATGTAGGAAATTTCCGGCAGCATCAAGCAGGCAATGTCCGTCAAACGCCGGAGCCGAAAGGAGTAAGCTATACCTGTCCAAGCGCTAGGGGCTAAAACCCGTCAAGCAGTAGGACGGGTGAAGGGCCACGGAGTGGCCCTTTGTCTTTGTGGAGCATCCTCTCGCGAGGGTTGCACGGCCGCCCGGCCCGATCCACTCTCGCTATCCCAAGATCAAACATGGCCGGTGACCCGGATCGGGAGTTCCGCGCACAGGCGGGTGCGCGGCCGTCAGGAGTAATACGGTATTGAATCTGACGGGTGCCAGTCTGCTCGCTCACGTCCGCTACGCAGTCGCTCGGCTGCGGCCGAACGACATGACCTCCGAGGTCTCGCTGGCAGAATCTCCGCTGCGGTCGGAGTTCCTGAGCGCCGACCAGCTCGAGCAGCGCGGACGAGACCTCGCGCGTACACACATCGTGTCGCAGCGTCGTGCGGCGGACAAGTTGTTGCCGCGGCTGACAGCCAACGAGGACATCCTGCGCAGCACGTTTGCGCAGTTGACCGAGGCCGTCACCGCCGATCGACGGGTGACGCCGGCCAGCGAATGGCTGCTCGACAACTTCTACCTGGTCGAGGAACAGATCCGCACTGCAAGGCGGCACTTGCCGCGCAACTACAGCCGCGAGCTTCCACAGCTGGCGGAGGGCCCTTGCGCGGGATTCCCGCGCGTCTATGACATGGCGCTCGAAACGATCGCGCATGGAGACGGACGGGTCGACCTGGAGAGACTGAAGCGATTTATCGTCGCTTACGAAAGTGTGACGGCGCTAAAGCTCGGCGAGCTCTGGGCAATCCCGATCATGCTGCGCCTCGCACTGATCGAGAATGTCCGCCGCGTGGCGCTGCGCATTACGGCTGGCCGGACCGACCGCGATCTCGCGGAAGTGTGGGCCCGCCGTATGATCGGCACCGTCGAGCGGGACCCCAAGGACCTGATCCTGGTGATCGCGGACATGGCGCGCTCGGATCCGCCGATGTCCGCGCCGTTCGTATCCGAGTTCGTCCGCCTCCTGCAGGGACAGAGCCCCGCCCTCGGACTGGCGCTCAGCTGGCTCGAGCAACGATTGGCCGAACCCGGCCTCACGACGGACCAGCTGATTCAGGCGGGCAACCATAACCAGGCGGCCGACCAGGTGACGATCGGTAATTCGATCGCGAGCCTGCGTTTCCTCGCGTCCGTGGACTGGCGCCGCTTCGTCGAGTCCGTAAGCGAGGTCGACCAGGTACTGCGGTCCGACCCGGCCGACGCATACGCGGGAATGGATTTCGCAACCCGCAATCGCTACCGACAGGTAATAGAGCGCATCGCGAAGAGGAGCGGACAGACGGAGCGTCAAATCGCGGAGGTCGCACTCCGGCTGGCGAGCGAAACGCGGGCACGGACGGGCGTGGATGACCTCGAGGGTGCACGGCGTGCACACGTAGGCTATTACCTGATCGATCGAGGACTGCGTGAGCTCGAGCGGGCGGCGCGATTTCGTCGTCCCGTATCCGAAGTCGTCCGCGACACGCTGGTGCGAGGGCCGCTACTCGCATATCTCGGCGCAATTGTGCTGATTACGATTCTGACCAGCGCCGTTATCTTGCCGGCCACGGGCAACTCGATCGGCTGGCGTCTCGCAGTCTACGTGGCCGCCCTGCTGCTTGCGACGAGCCAGCTCGCTGTCCCGCTGGTAAATTGGTTCGCGACGCTGGTAGTGGTGCCGCGCGCGCTGCCGCGGATGGATTTCTCGACGGGCATCCCGTCGACCTCGCGCACGCTGGTGGTCGTACCGACCTTTCTCAGCACGATTACCGGCATTGACGACCTGGTCGACGCGCTGGAAGTCCGCTTCCTTGCCAACCGGGATTCAGGCCTTCGTTTCGGACTTCTGACCGATTTTCCGGATGCGGCCGCTGAGACGCTACCGTCAGACGAAGCCCTGCTGCTTCATGCGCGCCTGCGTGTCGAAGGTCTCAACGGGCAATACGGCGGCGACACGTTCTATCTCTTCCACCGACCGCGCCGGTGGAACGCCGGCGAGCGCGTTTGGATGGGGTATGAGCGCAAACGCGGGAAGCTATCCGACCTGAACTGGCTGCTTCGGAAGGGGGCGTCGGAGTCGGCAACCGAGCGATTCTCGCTGGTGGTCGGCGACAGCGAGGCCCTGGCTGACACGCGCTACGTCGTCACTCTGGATACCGACACGCAGCTACCGCGCGACGCCGCCCGTGAGCTCGTCGGCACGATGGCGCACCCGTTGAATCGCCCCGGTTACGACCCTGCGAGACAGCGGGTGTGCAAAGGCTACGGGATCCTGCAGCCGAGAGTGAGCCCGAGCCTGCCGGGAACAAGCCGCTCTCGTTACGCGGGTCTGTACAGCGGCGATTCCGGGATCGATCCGTACACGCGTACGGTCTCCGACGTGTATCAGGATTTGTTCGGCGAGGGATCATTCATCGGCAAGGGCATCTATGACGTCGACGCATTCGAGCAGGCGCTCAATGGCAGGTTCCCCGAGAATCGGATCCTCAGCCACGATCTCCTGGAGGGCTGTTATGCGCGCTCCGGGCTGATCAGCGACGTCGAGGTGTTCGAGGATCACCCCGCGTCATACCTGGCCGACGTCTCACGCCACCACCGCTGGATCCGCGGCGACTGGCAGATCGCGAGCTGGCTGTTGCCCTGGGTACCGGTGGGAGACGGTCGCCTGCAACGAAACCCGCTTTCGGCGCTGTCGCTGTGGAAGATCGCCGACAACCTGCGCCGCAGCCTGGTACCCGTGGCGCTGCTGCTGCTGTTGCTCGCCGGATGGCTGACCCTTCCCTCGCCGCGGCTCTGGACCCTTGTGGTCGTCGGCGTCCTTGTCTCGCCGGCATTTCTCGGGATCCTGCAGCAGTTGTTCCGCAAGCCCCCGGACAGCGTGTTGCGACTGCACGTTGCCATGACGCTGCGTTCGGCCGTGGTGCGGTTCACCCACGCACTGCTTGCGCTCGTCTGCCTGCCGCACGACGCGTTCGTCAATACCGACGCGGTGCTGCGTACGACGTGGCGCATGCTCGTCTCCCACCGACGACGCCTCGCGTGGAGCCCGTTCGGTGCGCCGTCGCAGAGCCTTGCGCCATCGCTGCTGGCGTCGTTTCGGTCGATGTGGGTAGCGCCGGCCGTTGCGACGGCGACCCTCGCCGGGCTGGCAGGTTCGAGGCCGGCCGCACTGGTGTGGGCGGCACCGGTCCTCCTGCTGTGGTTGTTGTCGCCGGGCATCACGTGGTGGCTGAGCAAGCCGCTGGCGCGGCGCGAGCCGCGTCTGAAGCCGAGCCAGGAAGTCTTTCTCCGCGGGCTGGCCCGGCGCACGTGGGCGTACTTCGAGACCTTCGTCGGACCGGAGGACAACTGGCTGCCTCCGGACAACTTCCAGGAGCTGCCGGTACCGAGCGTCGCGCACCGCACATCGCCGACCAACATGGGCCTCGCGGTGCTCGCCAACCTGACGGCCTACGATTTCGGGTACCTGACGGCTCAACAACTGCTCGAGCGTACGTCCAACGCGTTTCGCACCATGGTGTCGCTCGAGCGGCACCGGGGTCATTTCTACAACTGGTACGACACGCGGACTCTGCGGCCGCTGCTGCCGATGTACGTATCGACGGTCGACAGCGGAAACCTGGCGAGCTACGTGCTGACGCTGCGTGCTGGCCTGCTGGCGCTGCCCGATGATCCGATCCTGTCACGACGCGCATTCGCGGGCCTCGCGGACACGCTGGACGTGCTGCAGGAGTCGATTGGCGCCGATGCCGGCGCGGCGCTCGCAGCACTCCGGCAGGAGGTCGGCTCGAGCACGGTCGCTGGCCCCATGCCGCTCCGCGATGCGAAGCGGCGACTCGACCGGCTGGCGGAGCTCGCCGGCACGCTATCGATCCCCGATGCCGGCTACGACGTGCGCGACACGACGACCAACACTTCCCGGACCTCGGACTGGGCCGCGATGCTGCTGCGACAGTCTCAAGCCCTCCGTGACGAGCTCGGTTGGCTCGCCCCGTGGCTCTCGCTGCCCCCGGCTCCGGCGGGGCTCGCGGTGCTGCTGCCGGACACGCGGACACCGAGCCTGCGTGAGGTTGCCGATCTCGACTCGAAGCTCTCGCCAGAATTGGCGCGCGCGCTCGAGACCTGCGCGGATGCATCCATCCGTGACTGGCTGATCGAGCTGCGCGAGTCGGTGGCGGCCGGCAGTGCGGTCGCGCGACAGGCGATCGAAGACAGCGAACGGCTCGGCGCCCAAGCCAGTGAGTTCGCGAACGTGGACCATGGCTTCCTGTACGACCGGAGTCGCCGACTGTTCCGGATCGGCTTCAATGTCAGCGAGCGGCGGCTCGACTCGAGCTACTACGATCTGCTTGCTTCCGAAGCGAGGCTCTGCAGTTTCCTCGCGATTGCGCAGGGCGCGCTGCCGCAGGAAAGCTGGTTCGCGTTGGGACGAATGCTCGCAATCGCCGGCGGCGAGCCCGTGCTCGTCTCGTGGAGCGGCTCGATGTTCGAATACCTGATGCCGCAGCTGGTGATGCCGAGCTATCCCAACACGCTCATCGACCAGACCAGTCGCGCGGCAGTGCAACGGCAGATCGACTACGGGCGCCAGCGGGGCGTGCCGTGGGGCATCTCCGAATCGGGCTACAACCTCGTGGATGCGAACCGCACCTACCAGTACCGGGCCTTCGGCGTGCCGGGGCTGGGATTGCAACGCGGCCTCGGGGACGACCTGGTGGTGGCTCCGTACGCGTCGGCGCTCGCATTGATGGTTGCACCCGAGGCTGCCTGCAGCAACCTCGAACGGCTCGCCGCCGCCGGGCTGCTCGGCCGCTTCGGAATGTTCGAGGCGATCGATTACACGCCGTCCCGTCTGCCGCGCGGGCAGACCGGTGCGATCGTCCACAGTTACATGGCGCACCACCAGGCGATGAGCCTGCTCGCATTCGCCGACCTGCTGCTGAATCACGCGCTGCAGACGCGCTTCGAATCCGACCCGGCCTTCAAGGCGACGCTGACCTTGCTGCACGAGCGAGTACCGCGATCGGCGGCCGTGCACGCGCACCCTGCTGCGCTGCCCGGCACGCCTGTCATCGCCGAGCAGCCGACGGCCGCGACGCGCGTGATCGCGAGCCCCGACACGACCGCGCCGGCGGTGCAGCTGCTGTCGAACGGCCGTTATCACATGCTGGTGACCGGCGCGGGCGGCGGCTACAGCCGATGGAAGGATCTCGCGGTCACGCGCTGGCAGGAAGACCCGACGCGTGATCACTGGGGAACTTTCTGCTACGTGCGCGACCTGGCGAGTGGTGAGTTCTGGTCGAATGCGTCGCAGCCCGCGCTGCGACGGCCTGAGCACTATGAGGCGATCTTCACCGAAGGGCGGGCGGAATTTCACCGCCAGGATCGGCTCGATGGTGCACTGATCGAAACGCGTACCGAGATGGTGGTCTCGCCGGAGGACGACATCGAGCTGCGCCGCATCCGGATCATCAACCGCTCGCGTGCGCGCAGGGCCGTGGATTTTACGACGTACGCGGAAGTCGTGATGGCGCCTGCGCCCGCGGATACCTTGCATCCGGCCTTCAGCAAGCTGTTCGTGCAGACCGAGATCCTCAGGGAGAAGCGCGCGCTGCTCTGCACGCGCCGGCCGCGCTCCCGCGACGAGCAGCCGGCCTGGATGTTTCACCTGGCGACGGTCCGGGGTGGACTGCCGGGTGAGCTCTCCTTCGAAACGGACCGCGCGACGTTCATCGGTCGCGGCAGAACGGCTGCGAATCCACGCGCGCTCGCGACGAATGAACCGCTGTCCGGCCGCGAGGGCCCGGTTCTGGACCCGATCGTGGCAATCCAGCAGCAGATGGTCCTGGAGCCCGATCAATCGGTGACGATCGACGTGGTGACCGGCGTCGCCGCCACACGCGACGGCGCGGAGCACCTGATCGACCGCTATCAGGACCGGCACCTCGCCGACCGGGTGTTCGGTCTCGCGTGGACGCACAGCCAGGTCGTTCTGCGGCAACTGGACATCACGGAATCCGAGGCACAGGTCTATCAGCGGCTTGCCGGCGCAGTTGCTTACGCCGGCGCCGCCCTGCGCACTGACGTGAGCACGGTGCTGAACAATCGCCGTGGTCAGTCCAGCCTGTGGGGCTACGCGATCTCGGGCGATCTGCCGATCGTCCTGCTGAAGATTGCTGATCGCGAGAACATCCAGCTCGTCCGGCAAATGCTGCAGGCGCGGTCGTACTGGCGGCTCAAGGGCCTGGTCGCAGATCTGGTGATCTGGAACGAGGAGCACGGCGGCTACCGTCAGCAGCTGCATGACGAGGTCATGGGCCTGGTCGCCGCTGAAGCCGGAGTGATCGATCGGCCCGGCGGCATTTTCGTCCGCACCGCCGATCACATCACGCCCGAAGACCGTGTCCTGCTGCAGGCGGTGGCGCGCGTCGTGATCGTCGACAACCGCGGCACGCTGGCGGAGCAGATCAAGCGCCGCGTGCCGCCGGTTACGCCGCCGCCGCTGCTGGCGACGACGAAGCGCCGTCAGCCCGAGGATGCCGTTCCGGCGGTCGCGCCTCGCGCTGACCTGATATTGACGAACGGTGCCGGGGGCTTCACGCGCGACGGGCGCGAATACGTGATCACGCTCGCGTCCGGGCAGTCGACGCCGGCCCCGTGGGCCAACGTGATCGCAAACCCGCAGTTCGGAACGGTCGTGTCCGACAGGGGCTCCGCGTATACCTGGAGCGAGAACGCGCACGAATTCCGCCTTACCCCGTGGCACAACGACCCGGTCAGCGACGAGAGTGGGGAGGCGTTTTACCTGCGCGACGAGGTGACGGGACGCTTCTGGTCGCCGAGCCCCGGGCCCGTCGCTGGGGGAGGGCTCTACGTGACCCGGCACGGCTTCGGCTACAGCGCCTTCGAGCACGAAGCCTCGGGCATTCGATCTGAATTGATCGTGCACGTCGCAATCGATGCGGCGGTCAAGTTCTGGGTGCTGAAGGTCCGCAACGAATCGGGTGAGCCGCGCAAGCTCTCCGCCACCGGCTACATCGAGTGGGTGCTGGGCGATCTGCGCGCGAAATCCGCGATGCACGTGACCACGGAAATCGATCCGAAGACCGCCGCCCTGTTCGCACGCAATCCGTTTAATTCGGATTTTCCGGACCGGATCGCCTTCTTCGACGTCGACGACCAGGGCACAGGCCGGACGGTGACGGGCGATCGCGCGGAATTTCTCGGCCGCAACGGAACGATGCAGAGTCCTGCAGCGATGGCGCGGGCGCGGTTGTCGGGCAGGGTGGGTGCGATGCTCGATCCCTGCGCGGGCATCCAGGTCACTTTCGAACTTGGCCCCGGTCAGGAACGACAGCTCGTGTTCCGCATGGGAGTGGGCGCGGGCATCGATGAAACGCGGGCGCTGGTGACGCGGTTTCGCGGCGCGACGGCATCGCGAGTTGCGCTCGAATCCGTTTGGGACTACTGGAAGCGGACGCTCGGCGCCGTGCAGGTCGAGACACCCGACGAATCGCTCAACGCTCTCGTAAATGGCTGGCTGCTCTACCAGACGCTTGGTTGCCGGATCTGGGCTCGGAGTGGGTTCTATCAGTCGGGCGGCGCCTTCGGGTTTCGCGACCAGCTGCAGGATGTCATGGCGCTCATCCATGCCGAGGCGCGCCTGACGCGCGAGCAGCTGTTGCTGTGTGCGAGCCGGCAGTTCGTCGAGGGCGATGTCCAGCACTGGTGGCATCCGCCCGCCGGACGTGGAGTCCGCACGCGTTGCTCCGACGACTATCTGTGGCTGCCGCTCGCGACCTGCCGTTACGTATTCGCGATTGGCGACACGGGCGTACTCGACGAAACAGTGCCCTTTCTTGAAGGGCGTGCAGTCCATCCGGACGACGAGTCCTACTACGACATGCCCGGGCAGGCGGGCGACTCCGCGTCGCTGTACCAGCACTGCGTACGTGCCGTCCGATATGGCTTCCGTTTCGGGCCGCATGGCCTGCCGCTGATGGGTTCCGGCGACTGGAACGACGGCATGAACATGGTCGGCATACACGGCAAGGGGGAAAGTGTCTGGCTGGGCTTCTTCCTCTATGAGGTTCTGCAGCAGTTTTCGCAGCTGGCGCGCCAGCATGGCGATGCACCCTTCGCCGATGAGTGCGACGCCGTCCGCACGCGGCTGCGCGAGAGTATCGAGAGTCACGCCTGGGACGGGCAGTGGTATCGACGTGCGTATTTCGACGACGGGACGCCGCTGGGCTCGGCGACGAACGCAGAATGCCGCATCGATTCGATTTCGCAGAGCTGGTCCGTGCTGTCCGGCGCAGGCGATCCCGCACGGGCGGGGCGCGCGATGGAGGCGCTCGATTCACAACTCGTACGGCGCGACGCCTCGCTGATCCAGTTGCTCGATCCGCCCTTCGACGAGTCGAGCCTCGACCCTGGCTACATTCGCGGTTACGTTCCCGGAGTGCGGGAAAACGGTGGCCAGTACACGCACGCGGCCATCTGGGCCTCGATGGCATTCGCAAAGCTCGGCGACGCACGGCGAGCCTGGGAATTGCTGACGATGATCAATCCAGTGAACCACTCGCTGTCAAGCAAGGACGCGGCGACCTACAAGGTCGAGCCCTATGTCGTCGCTGCTGACGTCTACGCTTCGCCGCAGCACGTCGGGCGGGGCGGTTGGACCTGGTACACCGGCTCCGCGGGCTGGCTGTATCGCCTGATCGTCGAATCACTGCTCGGGTTGCGTCTCGAAGTCGACAAGCTGCGGTTCAAACCCTGCCTGCCGGCAGATTGGCGGTCGTTCAAGCTGCATTACCGCTATCGCAAGACGACGTATCGCATCCTCGTAACGCAGAGACAGGCGACCGGTGAGGAAAATGCGGGGCAGGTGACGGTTACGGTGGATGGCGTGCCCCGACGTGACCAGGCCGTGCCGCTGATCAACGACCGCATCGATCACGCGGTCGAGGTAAACGTTCTGACGGCGCCGACCGCTGCCGGTTGAGCCTGCATTGGCGAGCGGTGCGCTACCGGCCCGCGGCAGTGATCAGTGCAGGAAGCTCGTGCCGTGATCCATGGGCGGCAGCCCGAAGTGCGCCGCGAGGCTCTGCCCGATGTCCGCCATCGTGGCGCGCCTGCCGAGCGGTCCGGGCCGAACTTGTGGTCCGCTTACCAGCACTGGCACGTGCTCACGCGTGTGATCGCTTCCCGGCCAGGTCGGGTCGCAACCGTGATCGGCGCTGAGGATCGCGACGTCGCCAGGTCCGAGCCGCTCGGTAAGTGCAGGCATGCGCGTGTCGAAATACTCGAGTGCGGCGGCGTAGCCATCGACGTCGCGACGATGGCCATAGAGCATGTCGAAGTCGACGAAGTTGCTGAACACGATCGAGCGGTCCGGCGCGGTGGCCAGTGCCTCGAGCGTCGCGTCGAACAGCGCCGCGTTGCCCGTCGCTTTGACCGAGCGGCTTATGCCGCAGTGCGCGAAGATGTCGGGGATCTTGCCGATGCCGATCACCTCGCCACCACTCGCAACCAGCTTGTCGAGCACGGTCGGCGCGGGCGGTGGCACGGCATAGTCGCGGCGGTTGCCGGTGCGGACGAAATCGCGCGCACTCGTGCCGACGAACGGCCGCGCGATCACGCGGCCGATCCGGTATTCGTCGACCAGCTCGCGCGCGATGAGGCACAGATCGAGCAGCCGCGCGAGGCCGAACGTCTCCTCGTGGGCCGCGATCTGGAACACGCTGTCGGCCGAGGTGTAGACGATGGGCTTACCCGTGCGCACGTGCTCGTCGCCCAGCCGCTCGATGATCTCCGTGCCCGAGGCGTGACAGTTGCCGAGCACTCCCGGCAGCCGACCGCGCTCGATCAGCTTGTCGAGCAGCGCTTTCGGAAATGTGTTCTGCAGGCCGCGGAAGTAGCCCCACTCGTAGAGGACGGGCACGCCGGCCATCTCCCAGTGCCCGCTCGGCGTGTCCTTGCCCG
>Ga0075428_100005715_pt1 | contig 13823 bp, 10 predicted proteins | sample RhiMetdeltSRZDD2_FD_75291 | JGI IMG/M metagenome (GOLD analysis project Ga0075428, IMG submission 75291) | Populus rhizosphere microbial communities from Tennessee, USA - Rhizosphere MetaG P. deltoides SRZDD2 | ecosystem: Host-associated > Plants > Roots > Rhizosphere > Soil | place: USA...
GCTGGAACACACCGTTCGGGAAGATCTCAACCGGCGAGCGCAGCGGGCACTTGCCGTTCTCCGTCCGTTGAAGGTCGAAATCGAAAACTACCCCGAGGGTCAGGCCGAGTTCGTCGAGGCGGTCAACAACCCGGAGGATGCAGGCGCGGGCGTTCGGCAAATTCCTTTCTCGCGGGTGCTCTACATCGAAGCCGATGACTTCATGAAGGACCCGCCCAAGAAGTTCTTCCGCCTCTCACCAGGCAGCGAGGTTCGTCTCCGATACTCGTACATCCTGAAATGCGAACGCGTGATCATGGACTCTGCGGGCGTGCCGATCGAGCTCAAATGCACAATCGACACAGAGTCACTGCGCGGCGCGACGGCCGCACGCCGGGTGAAGGGCACGATCCACTGGGTCTCGGCTGCTCACGCTGTGGACGCGGAGGTGCGGTTGTACGATCGACTCTTCCGGTCGGAGGACCCTGGCGACAACGGCCGCGACCCTCTGACCGATCTCAACCCCGAATCACTGACTGTGCTCGCCGGGTGCAAAGTGGAATCGATGCTGGCAGGCGCACCGCCAGGCATGAGATTTCAGTTCGAGCGACAGGGTTACTTCTGCGTTGACCCTGATTCCCACCCCACCGCGCCGGTGTTCAATCGCACGGTCACGCTCAAAGACACCTGGGCCAAGATAAGCGGGAAGAGTGGAAGGTAGAAAGTTCAAAGTGGTTCAACGCTTGTAGTTCGTTGACCACGTGCGAACCTGTTGTGCGACCGTCATCGCCTGCGGTTCTGCGGACATCCGGTCGGTCGGCCAGGGCAGTCGCCACGTCCAGTTTTGATCACCGACGGTCGCGGGGTGATTGATGCGATCACTCCAGCCGAACACGTCCTGAATCGGCAGGATGAGCAGATTCGCGGCAGATGCGAACAATGCCTCCAACAACGCCGTTCGTACGGATGATGACAAGGCGGCCGACTCGATCGCCAGCGTGCGTTCCCTTTCACTCAATCGGCTTCGTACCGATGGAGTGTCGAGCACTGCCCGTCGCTCCTCCAGCGGAGCCTGCGCCCACCACACCGTCATCGGTTCGGTGTCATGCGTGCCGGATGTCGCAACGGCCGCAGCGGGATACTCCAGCGGATCCCTGAAGGGCTGTCCACGCGCGTGCCACCGGCGCTCCCAGCGGAAGACCTTGTAGCCGGGGATGACCGCGCGCGTCAGCGATGCTCGTACAAAATCCGGCACCGTGCCCAGATCCTCGGCGACGAGTTCGACGCCCGTCGACCTGAACACGCTCAGCACGCCTTCGCCGAGTGCGACCTGCGAGGGCTCGTCGGCGGGCGTGAACACGCCCTTGCCGCCGCTTCGCGGCCGAACGAACGTCCGGTAAAAGCCGACGACGTGGTCCACTCGATAGCCGTCGAAGAGCTGCGCCATCCGCCTGGCACGCAGTCGCAGCCAGTCGAAATCTCGTTCTTGCACCACATCCCATAGATACGGCGGCAAGCCCCAGTCCTGCCCGGATGCACTGAAGGCGTCAGGCGGAACACCGACTGAACCTTCCTGATCGAACTCGTCCTGTCGCGACCACACATCCGCACTGTCGCCGTTCACCATGAACGGCAAGTCTCCGAAGAGCGCGACGCCATTCGATCGCGCGCGGGCTGTCGTCCATTGCTCGCTGGCGATCCATTGCAGATACGTGCGGTAAAGAATCTCGTTTCGGAGGGCGTGTCGCTCGGCCTCGATGGCGCGCGGGTCTCGATTGCGGATGGGCTCTGGCCAATCCGTCCACGCACGCTCGTCGTACCTCGCGTGCAAGGCGCGAAAGAGCGCGTATTCATCGAGCCACCAATCGTGTTCGGTCGCGAAAGTGCGGAGCGCGGACGCGCGTGTGGATTCGCTCGCCCACTCAGTCCTCACGAAATGGTCGAACGTCCGTCTCAGTACGATCTGCTTCAGTTCGCGAACCGCCCGGTAGTCAATCGCTGGAGCAGATCGCACCCGATCGAGCGCCTGTCGAAGATGTCCTTCGAGGTTTTTCTCTCCTCCGAGAGCCGCAAAGTCCTCCATGTCCGCAAGTGAGATGTACTGCGGGTCGATCGCCATCGCGCTCAGCGAACCATAGGGGGATGGGTCGTCTGGCGACGTTTCCGTGATTGGCAGAAGTTGCAGCAGGCGCTGTCCGGCGCCAGCCAGCCACGCCGTCATCCGATCGAGGTCACCGATCTCGCCGATGCCCCAGCTGCGCGCTGACGGCATCGAGAACAGCGGCACTAGCATGCCTGCACGGCGATCATTGGACCCGAACGTCATGAATGGAAGGAGTTGTGAGGAATCGAGACGACGATCCGATTATCCTCTGTGCTCGCCCGGTGATGAAGCCGGCGTCGCGGCAAACCTCAAGGCGCGTGCAAACGCATCCGCGAACTGATCCGGAGGAGGGAGAAGGCTGACGACGATAAAGGCTTCGTGAGGAAAGTCGAAGAAGTACCCGGGGTGCACCAGTACCCGCTCACGCTCGAGCAATTCGAGTACGAGCGCCTCTTCGGACCGAAAGGCTGGCACTCGCGCTACGAGGGACCAACCGCCTTCAACTGGCAAGAGCGTACAGGCCGGGCGCTCACGGGCCAGGTCCCTGGCGCGCGCCAGGTTACGGGCTGCGCGCTGGCGAATCTGATCTCTGACGGCCGCTCCCCGAGCCAGCAGCGACGGTGCAGCGCCTTGGACCGAGGTCCCGACAGACAAAAATGTATCGGCGATGATCTCGAGCGCGGCCAGAGCTCGGGCGCGCTCGTCGTGCCGTCCACCGATCACCATCCACCCCAGTTTGATCTGTGGCAGCCCGAGCGACTTCGACGCGCCGCCCAACGTGAATGAGAGCACATCGAGGTGCAGGACACTTTCTGTGAGAGCGGCGCCGACGTCGAGTGGATAGTCTGCAAACACTTCGTCTGCCACGATGGCCCATCCGCGCGATCGGCAGATCTCCGCCAGCCGGTGCGCTTCATCCCTCGTCACGTACGAGCCTGTCGGGTTATTCGGCGACACCAGGAGCAGCGCTCGAACAGTTGCCGGCGCCTCGAGAACTGACTCGAAGTCGATCTCCCACCGTCCGTGATACCGAAGATGGTAGGGAATCGCCTGCACTGCCTCCAGGCGTGTGAGGTGCTCGAAGAGAGGATAGCTGGGCTGCGGCACCAGCACGCTCTCACCGGGATTGCAGAGCAGCTTGAAAAGCCAACTATAGGCTTCGCTCGAGCTCGCTGCGACGACAACCTGAGCGGGATCGACCCGGGAACCGCGCCGCGCGTAGTCCGCGGCGATCGCTTCGCGTGCTACACCAAGGCCGAGCGGCTGAGGATCGTATCGAGCGACGTGGTCCGCGCTCAGCACATCGAACAGATCGTCGGGATAAGCAACTCCAACGGCCGTCGGGTTGGAGTCGGTCAGGTCGACGATTGGGATGCCGGCGGCCCGCAACGACGCAACGGCGCGACTGAGCGGGTTGATCTCGGAGTGGGGTGGAAGACGATTCGAGAACATTGCACGCGACCACGTCGTTCAGACCGTTGCCCGATGCGCGTCCTGAGGGTCGTTACGACGCGCGAACGCTGAGTACTCGAGCATCTGCGCCTCGAGGTCGCATGGATAGGAGATCTCGACGTCGACGATCGCCCCAGAATCATCCCGACGGGCCTCGAGCATCGGCATCACGAAACCCGTGTAAGACGGCAGGTGCAACCGGTCGACCCGGGCGACGATCTCATCCCGCAGGGACGGGTCGAAGTGCACGCCATAAGTCTCGAACAGAGCCCGCGCCGCCGTGAGGTCGCCTTCGCCCTTGATGCGTTGGACCTCAGCGAGCAGCCGCCCGACGCCCTCGCGAAATGCCACCGCGTCGACCATAACGAAGTAGGTATTGCCGTCACGTCGGCGTACATCGACTGCGGACGTGTGAGCACGCAACCAGTTCACGACCATCTGCCGGTTGCGCATGTGGTCTTCTTCGAGCTGGGCGCCCTCCCGGACACGCCTCAGTTGAACGAGCGCATTGCGGACGTAGTACTCGAACTCGGTGGCGACGATGTGATCGTGGTCTTCGGCCTCGACAATGCCCAGTTCCACGAGCTTTGAATCCGGGAGGAAGTAGAGTGCGACCAGGTCCGCGCGTGCTTCCTCGATGGCGGAGTACTGTTCGCCCAGGAGCTTGTGCGGCGGCTCAGTCACACCCGGAGCCATTTGGCCTGAGCCGTGACCGATCACTTCGTGCATCGCAGTGGTGAGCTCCTGAGCAAACCCTCCCCACTTCTTGGCTCGTTCGGCCTCCTCGGCGCTCCAGGAGAATTCCACTCTCATGGCCTCCGGGGTCGACCGTTCATAGGCTTCGCTGACGTTGGTCAGCGAGACGGACTTGCTGCCGTATCGCTCGCGAATGGCCTGGTCGTTCGGCAGATTGATGCCGATGGCGGTCAACGGGCCAGAGTCGCCTGTCTCAACAACCACCTCGATCGCGCGGGCGGTTACACCAGCGACGTTCGCCTTCCGAAACCGCGGATCCCACGGCATGCGGTCTTCGAACCACTGCGCGTGCCGGGCTAGCGCTTCGATGTCGCGCGTCTTGGCTTCATGAACGTAGCTGACGATTCCCTCCCAGGCGCCTTTGACGCCACGAGGGTCCATGTAGACCTCGACAAAGCCGTTGATGGTGTCGACAGGCGAATCCTGATCGCGCACCCACGCGATGTCGTAGGCAACCCGATCGACGTCCTCGCCGGTCTCGTAAAAACGGATGAGTGCGTCGAGGGCCTCACCCATTGACGGCGAGGCGAACGGTATCGCATCGCGCAGATGCCGGACGATCCGGCGGATCTCGAGATCGTATCGGCCGCCGACTCTATACACCTCCTCCACCAGGCGGCCATCGTTTTTCGTCAAACGCGAGTTCAACCCGTACCGTTCGTTGAAATGTTCGAGGTGCGCGAGCGTGACACCTGCGTACAGATTGTTTGAACTTGTGGCCAGCATGTCCCGGCCGGGGCCCGGTGTTTTATTCGTGACCGTCGGCTCGACCGCAGGGTCCAGGAACATCGGCGCGAGCCGGTCGATCAACCGCTCGACCGATTCACCAGGCGTCATCGAGAGAACCGCACCCGATTTCGCGGTAGCGGATGCGGCGTGGAGCAACTGCTGTCGAGTGAGTCGCAAGACGAACTTGCGCGCACTCACATTGTTGTACGGGCCGCTGTTGATCCAGAAGAGTTTCGTGTAGCGCCGAATCTCGCCGAGCACGTTCGCATCGATGTCTCGTCCATGCGTGAGCATCGCTTCGAGAACCATTCGCATCTCGAGACTCTGCGCATGCCGCTGGTCGTAGTAGATATCGCGGCCGGCGAGCGCGGCGAGGTACAAGTGCCAGATGAGAACCTTCTCGCGCAGCGGGAGATCGGCAAAGCCGTCAGCATACAGCTGCACGACCGCCGCATCATCGATCTGTTCAAGAAGATAGCGCCTGTCAGAGCTCAATCGTTTCTCCATGGCCGGGTGTATACGGCGTCCAGGATAGCCGCTCATGTATGAGCGCCTTCAGCGCGTCCATTGGCGCCGGCTCCCCATGCACGAGACACAGGCGTCGAGGAGCAGAGCCCAATGTTCCGAGCCACTGCAGGATCTCACCGCGATCGGCGTGGGCCGACATCGAGTCGATCTTCGCGACCTTCGCGTTCACCGGAACGCTGTGGCCATGGATCCTCACTTCTCGGGCGCCGTCGACCAGCTGTCGCCCGCGAGTACCAGCGGCCTGGTAACCCACGAAGAGCACCGTGTTCTTCTGATCAGGCAGCGTCGCTGCCAGGTGATGTAGGACGCGACCCCCGGTTGCCATGCCGCTCGACGAGATCACGATTCCCGGTCGACGGCTTGCCGTGAGCTCTTTGGACTGCTGCGTGGAGGCGACCGTCTGGAACCGTGTCGTCGCGAAGGCGTATACGGGACCAGACGTCGGGCGCAGTTCTGGATCGAGCTCTGCGACACGCGCCGAGTAGTACCTCAGGGCCTCAGTCGCCATCGGGCTATCGACGTACACAGGAAGCACCGGAATACGATGCTCGGCTTCCAATCTGCGAACCCAGTAGAGCACTTCTTCAACGCGCCCGATGGCGAAGGCCGGGATCACCAGCTTGCCGCTTCGGGCGGCAGTGTCCTTAATCACGGCTGCCAGCTGCTCTCCCGAATCATCCGGCTGGTGATCACGGTCACCGTACGTGGATTCGACCAGCACGACATCGGCGGCGATCGCACCCGAGGGATCCGGCAGAATCGGCCGGTTATAACGTCCAAGGTCGCCACCGAACAGAATGTTCGGGCCACCTGCGAGTCGCACGATCACGAACGCCGAGCCGAGCAAGTGGCCGGCTGGGTGAAACTCGACAGAGACGCCCGGTGCGACCTCGATCGGTCGTTCAAAGCCAAGTGGCTGCAAGTAGGTGAGCGCTCGTAGTGCGTCACTCTCGCCAAAGAGCGGCAGTGCTGGATCGTGCTTCGAGTACCCGTGCTTGTTTGCCTGCCGAGCATCCTCCTCCTGAATGCGGCCAGCATCCGGCAGGACCAATTGACACAGGTCTTTCGTCCCTGGCGTGCAGAAGACACGCCCCTTGTACCCCTGCGCGGTCAGCCGGGGAAGGTAGCCCACATGATCCAAGTGGGCATGGGTGAGGACCACAGCATGGAGGCTACTGGGCAGAACTGGAAATTCGTCCCAGTTTCGGAGACGGAGCTCCTTCAACCCTTGGAACAGGCCGCAGTCGAACAATACCTGCTGTCCGTTGTGTTCGAGGAGGTACTTGGAACCGGTGACGGTGCGGGCGGCACCAAGAAATGTGAGTTTGGCCACGTGACGAATGACGATATCAGGGTTCTTCTGGATCTGTCGCGGGAGCTTCGCCTGCGCCCGAGCCTACCGCGCGGTGCTACTCTGTCCAACATGGGAAAGCGGGCTCTTATTGCTGCCGTCTCGGTGAGCATTCTGGCGATGGTGCCGACAGTCGACGCGCAAGTCGGCTCTCGTCGTCTCACCATCGACGACATCTACAACCCGACTCGCCGGATCAACTTCAGTGGAACACCGGAGACGGCCATTACGTGGCTCGATTCGGCAGCCTATCTGACTCGTCGACGAGGGACGAGCGGTACCGAGTGGCTCAAAGTAGACGCGGGGTCGGGCCGCACCTCTCCGCTCTTCGACGCCACTCCCATGGAAACAGCACTGGCCTCGCTGCCCGGCGTCACTCGCGATGAGGCCGCACGGATCGCACACTCCGATGACCTGATCTTCAACCCGTCGCGTACAGGCGCACTGCTGACCATCGCTGACGACCTCTACTTCTATTCCTTCCCGGCGGCAAAGGCAGAACGGCTGACGACTGAGACAGGCGAGGAGGAAGTCCCGACGTTCAGCCCGGACGGGCGCATGGTCGCATTCGTTCGCGACAACGACTTGTTCGTCGTCGACCTCACGTCGCAGCGGGAACAAGCCGTCACTACCGACGGGAATCGCGAACGCCTCAACGGCAAACTCGACTGGCTCTACCAGGAGGAGATCTACGGACGCGGACAGTTCAAGGGCTATTGGTGGAGTCCCGATTCGACTCGCCTGGCGTTCCTTCAACTCGACGAACGGCCGGTTCCTGAATACACGGTCGTGGACCACATTCCGTATCGCCCGGCGCTTGAGGTCACCGACTACCCGAAGGCTGGGGATCCGAATCCGACTGTGAAACTCGGCCTCGCTCGTGTGGCGGGTGGCGGCCCGTCGTGGGTCGATCTCAGCGACTATTCGGCGCTCGAATTTCTCATCGTCAACGTCGGCTGGACTCCCGACTCATTACAGGTCGTTCATCAAGTGCAGGACCGCGAGCAGACCTGGCTCGACTTGAAGCTCGCTGACGTGTCGACCGGACGCACGCGTCGTCTGCTTCGGGAAACGACGTCGGCATGGGTCAACGAGAACGGTAACCCCGTATGGCTAAAGGACGGATCGTTCCTCTGGTTCAGCGAGCGCAGTGGCTTCAAGCACCTCTACCGCTACAGCGCTGCGGGGGAAATGGTCAAACAAATCACCTCCGGCCGCTGGGACGTCCGTACCTTGTTCGGTGTGGACGAGACCAACGGCGTCGCCTACTTCTCGTCAGCCGAGCGGAATCCGATTGCGACCGACATTTATCGGATTCGACTCGATGGCAACGGAATGACCCGGCTCTCACAAGGTGGTGGGACCAATCGAGCGATTTTCAATCCTGACTTCACGCTGTACGTTGGCGTGTGGAGCAACGTCACGACGCCGACGCAAGTGCGGCTCCATCGCGCCGATGGCTCTGAGGTCCGCGTCATCGACGGCAATGCTGTGCCGGTCCTTGCCGAGTTCAGGCTGTCGACACCCGAATTCGTGCAAGTGAAAACGCGCGATGGTTTTGTGATGGACGGGATGCTGATCAAGCCACCGGACTTCAACCCGTCTCGTCGCTATCCTGTCTACCAATTCACCTACGCGGGGCCTGGGGCAGCCCAAGTTCGCGATCAATGGGGTGGCACTGACTACATGTTCCACCAAATGCTCGCGCAGCACGGCGTTGTCGTCTGGATTCTCGACAACAGGAGCGCGAGCGGCAAAGGTGCAGAGTCCCAGTGGCCCGTGTACGGCCGCCTCGGCGAAATCGAGTTGCAGGATCTCGAAGACGGTGTCGCGTGGCTGAAGCAGCAACCGTGGATTGACCCATCGCGTCTCGTCCTGAGCGGCTGGAGCTACGGTGGCTTCATGACCGCGTACGCCTTGACGCACAGCACGAGCTGGTCAGCAGGAATCGTCGGCGCACCCGTGACTGATTGGCGGGACTATGACTCGGTGTACACAGAGCGGCTGATGAAGATGCCCCAGCACAATGCTGATGGCTATCGTCGCACGGCACCCCGCTTCGCAGCCGACCGGTTGAATGCGCGCATGCTTCTCATCCACGGGACCATGGACGACAACGTCCACATGCAGAACTCGGTTCAGTTCGCCTACGAGCTGCAAAAGATCGGGAAGCCATTCGAGATGATGGTCTACGCCAAATCGCGGCACGGGTTCAGCGATCTCCGCTTGATCGCACATCTTCACCAGACGATGTTCGACTTCGTCATGCGCGTGACTGAGCCGACCGGTTCCCTCCCACGCTCGTCACGCGAGTAGATGCTGGTCGATACCCTTGGCGGCGAGGCCGCCGTCGTCGCCGTGGAGCTTCGCCCTCCACGAGCCGAGTTGGGTTCGCTGGAGGGCATGGACGCCTGGATCGACAGCTACCATGAGATCCGCCGACTCGGGAGACATCGTGTTCCAGCCTTTCTCACTGATAGCGCCGTCGGTACGCCAGAAGAGAACAGCCTGCGACATCTCAGTGCGAATCTCGGACACGAGCTCCCACGCGACCTCATCACGCCGTTTCTGACGAGTAAGCACCCACTCGATTTCTGCCTCTCGTACGCCGAACAGGCGTGGCAACAGGGTTTCACGTCGCTCGTCGTTCTGGGTGGTGACACATCGGTGGGACGACCGCGGTGCGTCGAGCATGCATGGGATTTGCGACGTCTCATCCGCGAACGCGAGCCGCGACTCTCGCTCGGAGGATGGGCCAATCCGCACGCGTCATCCTCGCAGCAGGTGGACTTCCTGCTCGACCCGCGCTTCTGTGCCGAGTTCTACCTGACGCAGGTCGTGAGCCATCTCAATCTGGAACCCGTCAAGCGATTCATTGCGGAAGCCGATCGCCGACAGGTGCCACTTCCCGGGATGTTCAGCGTCTTCTACTATCGAAGCGCGAGCCCAAAGACACTCGCAACGTTAAGCCGCTTCATGCCAGTGCCAGTCGAGGGGTTGGTGAAAGAATTCGCCTCTGGCTTGACCGCTGTCGAGATTTGCGCACACACGCTGCAGGCAGTTCGCGCGCTTGGCGTACGGCACTTTTGTATCTGCAATCTGCCGATGCAGGACGCGTGGTCCACACTTTCTGCGATCCTTGAGAAAGCGAACGTAGGCGTTTGAAACTTGGAGTTATTTCAAATGCCTTCCGCCGTCGACCCGTATCGTCTCCCCAGTGACGAAGTCGCTGTCGATCAACGCAAGCACCATCTTGGCCACTTCCACTTCGCCACCCCATCGGCCGAGCGGTGTTGCGCGCTCGACAGCGGCAAAGGTTTCGTTCGATGTGTCCTCTGGCGCCACTATCGGCCCTGGTGCAATCGCGTTCACTAGGATCTGATCCTTCGCCAGTTCGAGAGCGAGCGCTTCGGTCAAAGCCGCGACTCCGGCCTTCGCGACGTAGTAGGTCAGATATCCGTCGTACCTGGGTCGGCCACTCCGGGCCAGCCAGTCGCTGAAGTTGATGATGCGCCCCCCGCGCAGTCGCCTCATGTGAGGCGTGGCAGCGCGAGCGCACAACCAGCTTGCTCGTAGATCGACGTCGAGTTGCGTGTCCCACATTTCGACTGTGAGGTCATCGAACGGGACGGCTGTGTACACAGACGCCATGTTGACGAGCACATCGAGGCGACCCAGACCCGCGACTGCGCCATCGACCACCCGCTGACACGCATCGGGTTCGCGCAGATCCGCCTGCAGGATCAGCGCGCGTCGTCCGAGGCTTTTTATGACCCCTGCCGTTTCCTCCGCCTCTGCTCGTGATTGCCGATAGACGAGCGCCACATCGGCACCTCCGCGAGCAACCTCAGTCGCCACGACGGCGCCAATGCGCCGTCCGCCCGTTATCAAGGCCACTCGACCATCGAGATTCATGGCCCAATACTAACGAGCCTCTGGCCGCTCTGCTACGATTCCGGACATGAACCGGCTGGTCGCCGCCGCTGTCGGGTGCATCGGGTGTGGAGCCGTTTCGGCAGGCGCCGTCCAGCTCACGCTGGATCGGCGGGCCATCGAGGAAGCCATCTACGTCGGCCAATCCCGAATCGAGTCCGAGCGCACCAAGTTTCACACTCCCTACCGCGTGGTTGTCACACAGCCGCCGGTCGACTGGATCGACGTCATCACACCATTTCACCGGGTGGAGCTTGCCGCGGAAATGAATGCGCGCAGTGGCGGCCGCTTGTTCGGTCAACGCGAAGCGATGGACGCGCTTCGAGACTTCCCGAATCAGATCGACTTGGTCATCGAGATGAGCTTCCACCCGCTCAACACGTTCGTGGCCGTGCCGCCGTATCAGGTGGAGATCCTCGTGCCGGGAGGCCGTCGCATGGCTCCGCGACGTGTCGATCGGTTTCCCCGATTCGGACCGAGATCCGAATCGCCGAGTCCCGCCCTACCTGCTCCGAATGCCAACGCCGTGTTTGGCGGTGGGCAACCGGTTGTTGGCGGAACGATGATCGCCGCGCTCGATGGATCGGCGCTCGACCTGAATCAACGAGTTGAAGTGTTGGTGCTGGATGGGAAGACCGAGCTGGCGCGAGCGGCCGTCGATCTGGGGAGGATGCGATAGAGCGGATCCGCCGAAACGGATCCGCTCCAATCGCAGTAGAGCCTAGGACAGGACCTTGATGACGACGCGGCGATTCTGGGCGCGACCGTCACGGGTGTTGTTCGGCGCAATCGGCTTCTCTTCACCGTAAGAGATCACGTTGATCTTGAACAGCGGAATCTGGTGCTGCTCATAGAGGTATCTCTTCACGGCTTCGGCGCGCTCGAGACCGACCTTGTTGTTGATCTCTGGTGTCCCACGGTTGTCCGTGTGGCCTTCGAGTTCGATCCAGATGGCCTTCGGATCCGCCTTGAGTTCCGTGACCATCTTATCCAGACGCGCCTTAGCCTCGTCAGGCAGCACCGCCTTGTTGAATGCGAAGTTGCCCTGATCCTCGCTCAGGGTCACTTCGTAGATCAGCCTGCGGGACGCGGCCTCGACTGTGTTGACGCGGTTGTTGACCGTCACGACTTTGCCATCAACCTCTTTCGCCGAGGCTGCGGCTGCATCGGCCGCCGCGCGCGCGGAAGCTGCAGACTTGCCCGCGGCTTCGGCCTTCTCGTCAACCACGCCGATCCTCTCCTCGTTGCGGCGGGTTCGCTCCTGTGTCTCCTCGACAGTGCCAGTCAGCGTGTCAACCTTGCTATTGACATTGCCAACCTCGGTTCGCACGAACTTCTTGGTCGCGCACGCCGGGGCAACAGCCACGGACAGTGCCAGTATCGATGCTGCCAACAGACTCTTCCGCATGATTTGCTCTCCCTATGACGAACTAACTTCCGCTGCGCGGAGGGCCAGACATGTATCCTCCCCGCGCATGGACGACTAGACCCCTCTTCCGCGTACGAATCTCGAGTGGATGCCACCCGGGACGATCTCCTGGCTCGAAGCTGATCAAGTACTGGTGCCGGAGCTCGGTGAACAGATCTTGAATAGCCACGGAGATATGCGCCGGCGTACTCGCCACGCGCATGTCTCCACCAGTCCAGCGAGCCAGATCGTCAAGCGTCGCAGTCTGCGTGGATCGGCTATCGCTTGTGACTTCGAACTCAGTCCCGGGATGATCGAGCGGAGTAACAACCGTCAGCAGGTAAACGGGCACGTCAATGGAGCTCGCGACCGCGGAGACTTCTGCCGCCGTCAGTCTGCTCCCGGTATCGACGCCATCTGTAATGACCAGCAATGCACGATGGCGATTGGCGCGCTCGCTGACTGTCGTCGCGGTATCGGCGATCGCATCGTAGAGGGATGTCTTGCCCCAAGGCGTTCCTTTGAGGCTGACGCTGTGAATCCGCTCGAGATCCTTCGTGAACCCCACCACTTGCTGAAGCTCCGAGTCGAACGTAAACAGCGCAGCTTCATCCGTCTTGGTTCGCAGCCTCATCGTCGCCACGCTGACGGCTTCACGCGCGCGGTCCATATTGCCGCCGACAGCCATGCTGCCGCTGATGTCGAGGAGAATGGCCAGGCTGATGGGTGAGTCGCCGGCGTAGAAGTCGAGAATCTTGGCGGGCCGCCCTGCGTCAAGCACCGTGAAGTCGGACTTCTGCAGATCGCGAACCACTTTGCCGTTCTCGTTGCGTACAGCGACGCTTACCGTCACTAGATCGACGCCAGACTTGAACGTGGCCTGGGGTTGCTGGGCTAAGCCTCTTGGATCGTTGGTCTGTGCGGAGAGCCAGCCGGCCGAAGCCAGGACTGTGAGGACGATAGCCGCCAATCTCCGCATGCGCGTGAGATCTTATCAATGCGCTTGCCAGCATTGGCGATCGTGATGGCTGAATAACTTACAGCCACGACGCCTGTTCGCCAGCCTCCAAATGCCATGCGAAACGTGTAAATGTTACTTTGATTGAAGCTCTGGTTTTACCAAACCGATGGGCTGTTTTGGGCGACGGACTCGACGAGCTTCACGACTTTGGCCGATCTTCTCGAAGTTTCCAGAATCTGTCTGGCCTCGCGACGCTCGCGTAAGAATTACGCGATCGCCTCTCCAATAATCCGGAGTCGTGTCTTGAATCAATGCAATTGATTGACTCATATGTAGTTACACGCTTCACGCTGATGACTGCCAAAGTTGAGCTTGCCCCCTGACGGGCTCGCCGGAATTCCCTGCAGCCTTTAAGATGAGCAAATGCCCACACGAAACTCCCGCCCCGTGCCGGTTGCCGGGCGAGTCAACCGATTCTCTTACGCGATCCGCAACATCGTCGCGGAGGCGAAGGCCGTAGAGGCTCAGGGGAGACGTGTTCGGTACCTGAATATCGGCGACCCGGTAGCCTTTGGGTTCCACACGCCTCCGCATCTGGTCGAGGCCGCGACCCGCGCTATGC
>Ga0075428_100005719_pt1 | contig 13821 bp, 16 predicted proteins | sample RhiMetdeltSRZDD2_FD_75291 | JGI IMG/M metagenome (GOLD analysis project Ga0075428, IMG submission 75291) | Populus rhizosphere microbial communities from Tennessee, USA - Rhizosphere MetaG P. deltoides SRZDD2 | ecosystem: Host-associated > Plants > Roots > Rhizosphere > Soil | place: USA...
TGGTCATTGACCAAAATCACCAGTGACCAGTGACTAATGACAAGTGACTAATGACAAGTGACTAATGACAAGTGACTAATGACAAGTGACTAATGACCAATGACCAATGACTAACTCTTATTAAACTCCGGTGTGCGTTTCTCGGTGAACGCCTGGTATGCTTCGCGAAAGTCCGGGTTGAGCATGCATATCGCCTGCGCCTCCGATTCCGCTTCCAGAGCCATTTCCAGGCTCATATCAAGTTCGCGATTAAGCGCGGCCTTGGTCATCCCCAACGCAAACGCCGGTCCCGCGGCGAGTTTCTCGGCCCAACGCATCGTCTCGGTTTCGAGCTCCGACGCTAGAACCACCTTGTTGAACAGGCCGATCTTCCCCGCCTCGTCCGCGCTTATGAAATCACCGCTGTAAAGCATCTCGGTAGCCTTGCTGAGACCGACTACTCTTGGCAGCAAAAACGCCGCGCCCATATCCGCGCCCGCAAGGCCCACCTTTACAAACAAGAAGGCGATTTTTGCCGTATCGGCCGCGATCCGCAGATCACAGGCGAGTGCGATGACCGCGCCGGCGCCGGCTACGGTGCCGTTGAGGGAAGCGATGACCGGCTTGTTGAGAGATCGAATCTTCCGGATCAAGTCGCAAGTCATTCGCGTGAACTCGAGCAGGCCGCTCATATCGCACTTGAATAACTCCCCGATGATGTCCTCGACATCGCCGCCCGAGCAAAAGCCCCGTCCGCGCCCGGTTATCACAACAACTCGCACCTGATCGCGCGAGCTTAGAGCCGCAAGGGTGTCGGTGAGCTCCCGATAGACATCAAACGTCAGAGAGTTCAGCCGGTCCGGTCGATTGAGAGTAATAATCGCAACAGCGCCTTGCTCCTCGTACAAAAAACTCTTCGGATCGATGTCCTTCACCGTCTTCACTGTTTATCACCGCTCGGCGGCGCTGCGGGGATTACCGCAATCGCCTCGATCTCGACCTTAGCCAGCGGTTCGAGCAGGCTGCGGACTTCAACAAGACTCATCGCCGGAAAGTGTTTGCCCATCAACTGGCGATACGCCGAGCCGATTGCGCGCAGCTGTGCGTTGTATTCTCCCTTGTCGGTGACAAAGATCAGCAACCTTCCGATGTTTTCGGGTTGGCCCCCTGCGTCCCGGACAACCGCCAAAACATTCCCCAGCGCTTGGGCGAACTGGTCGGCGAAGTCGTCGCTAACTATTCGGGAATCGCGATCCCATCCGATCTGCCCGGCGATAAACAAAACCGAGCCGCCTTCAAACAGGATCCCGTTGCTGTAGCCTCTAGGCTGACCGAGGGCTTCCGGATTGATTATGGTCATATTCACAACTTTCCGGTACTCGGGATCACTGGGGTTTTAGCCCGCTGTATTCCTTTAGCTGCCAGTGCGTACCTTCTTTGGATTGACGCTGTACCAACCCAAGACCCGGCACATAGTAATCCACAGTCAAATTCTCGTCTATCTTGCGAGACACAGAAACGGCTTTGAAAGTCCCGATTTCCGTTGTCACCTCACCTGGACCCAACACTTCAAAGACGATGACCGTAGGCTTATCGCTTCGAGCCGGTGGGGTTCCAGGCGTCTGATATGTTGGACGAAAGGCGTGGGTCCAGGTCGAACCCGTGGTCAGCAATGACTTGGGATCGGTCATCGCCAACGAATTCTCTCGGTACTCAAAATCAGCTGAAGATAGCTGGCCAGTTATGTTGCTGTCGGTTTTTTCAGACAGGATAACAACTCGTTCGCCGTCGCAAACGAATTTTCGAGTTATCTTTTGAACTATCTGCATTCCGCCGCTTCTGTCTACCATCTGCGACGTTTGAGTGAAGACTTTTCGACCACCCTCGTCCGCGGCATCGGTTACCACTGTCAAATCTCCGACGATGCCGCTGGAATAAGTAACCACGTACTTCGCCGTCGATCCTGGCACAAGCGGGAAGTACAAGTTGCAGGGTTTGTAATCAGGATTCGGGGCGTCAACAGGCTTGAGCGCCTCGGGGGGCTTGAAGTTCTGGGCGATGTTTGCATTAGCGTTGGCGTTGCCGTTTGAGTTGACGTTCGCAGGGTTTTTGTTGCAGCCGGTGAGCGCAATCGTCGCCAGCACAATGATAAAAACGAGTCGCATTTATCAGTTCCTTTCGCTTTAGCTCGCCTCGCGAGCAAATGAATTTATTAGCAGCTCAGGCTGCTGATCGCAAGCAAGGCTAGTATCAGAGCGCCGGCGGCTTTCTCATCAAACGCGCCGAGTGCTATAAAGTTCGAGCCGGAATGAGGCTAACTGTTGTGGTCCGCGCTCTCAAACAAAAAAAGGTGACGTCAGGTGAAGAAACTTTTGCTCACTGCTTTTGAACCCTTTGGGGGTGATGACCTGAATCCCTCGCTCGAAACCGCGAGACAGATGGGAAAGATCAGCTTTTCAAACGCGCGCGTTCAGCTCGCCGAGCTCCCAGTCAATCGCCACCGGGCGATTGAAATTGCGTTGGACGTCATCGGCGAGAATTCTCCCGACATCGTAATAATGCTCGGGCAGGCTGGAACCCGATACCGAATCAATCCCGAGCGAGTTGCGATCAACATCGATGATTTTCGAATACCGGATAACGCAGGCAATCAGCCAAAAGACGAAGCAATCGTCGAAGGCGGTCCGGCCGGATATTTCTCAACTCTTCCGATTCGCGCAATCACCGAACGGATCATCAACGCTCATATTCCAGCGGCGATTTCAAACAGCGCCGGCACGCATTTGTGCAATCGGCTCTTTTATAGCGTGATGCACGCGATCAGCATCGGAGCGCTTCCGATCAAAGCAGGATTTATCCACCTGCCATATCTTCACGATCAAGCGATCAATAAATATCCGGATGTTCCCAGCCTGTCGCGTGAGTCGATAGTTGAAGCAGTGCGGTTGGCGATAGAGGTCTCGCTCCTCTCGGAAACTCCAGGCTCTTGAGTCGTAACGACTCTTCTTATTTCTCATTCATAGCGCTCTCAGCCAGTCTCTGGCGATAGACCCGCCGCGCGTGTTCGTAAGCCTCCTCAGCGTCTTTGCGCTCCCTGGCGGAGATGCTGGGTGACTTCTGTGTCCAGCACTGATCGACGGATTTTAGACACCACTCGGCGCTCTTTCGTGATGCGCGAATCGGCTTGCCACCAACCGCTATGAAGATTGGGTTGGTATGTGACGATGGCAGGATCCGGAGCGCCACCCAGCTGCTGCGATCGATCGCGACATCAAAGGTGATTTCTCGAATCGCGCCGTCAGCGACGATGGTTTTCTTGGCTACCGGCTCACCGTTTACGATGACTTCGACCGCCACTTCGCGGGTCAGTCCTATGCGAGCTCGCTCGAGATCCCAGAAAGGCTGTTGTTGGTACCCTCGCAACTTCATTGGTAAGTCTGGTTTCTCGTCCAGCCGTGCTGCTACGTTTGCAGTCACTCGAACGGTTTCCGGCTGTTTCAATTTGAGTTCGCTGCCATTCGTCCCGACCGGCAGGTTGTTCACCCGGAAATCCACAAGATGACTCTTGCCATCTGAAACGTAGGAACGTCCGTCGCGTATTCCATCAACCCACGCATCGTAATTGAGCCTGCCTTCGAGCTTGACATAACTCCGCCCCAACCCGACCCGCTCTCCGTAGATGCAGGGAAAATCCGTCTCGCCGCTGATGCGGGTGCGAAATCCGCAGTTGAGAGTGTGATACCAAATATTGAGCTCCCAGATGGACGGGGTATCCACCGTCGAGATGAAATCAACCGCATCGTGAGTCACGTCAACGATGTACTCGTTCGCGCCGATGCCGTCGAAATTCGGCACATCGTAGTGTGGCAGCTTGTCGGTCTTCACTTCCAAACCGAAGCCAGAATGGGCAAAACCAACCACCGCGCGCTGAGCCTTCGCCCATTTGAGCACCGGCAGGTCCCACGTCGGCCAGTCTTCGATGACTTTTGTTTCGGGGTAGTCCTGCTCCTTGAGTCGCAGCAGCACCAGGTGCCCTGCGTGGCTCGAAGGAAAACCCGAAACCTCGACGTCGTAGCGCATCAGATTATCGGCAGTCGAGAGCTGATGATCCTTCGCCTCAAAGAATTGTTTTTGGTAGTAGTAGCAGGGCCCCCAGGTCAGGACGCTGCCGACGTTGAGCGCCTCGCCCAGAATGTGACGGATCATGTCGTTCGGCAAGACTCCTTGAGAAGGCGTCTCGTAGTGCATACACCCCGCCGCGTGAATGTGATGATCACCTGAATACCAACCCAACTTATTCAGATCAATCCACCGCTCCAGGTTGAAGGTGAAAGCTTGCGGTTTGCCGGCCGTAACCTTAATCAGCTGCCGCTTGACTACGTATTCGGGGCCACGAGTGTACTCGACCTGGTAATCACCTGCCGGAAGTTTGATCTTTTCGCCATCCGCGCGATAGATCTGCGGATGAAACGCAAAATCAGGCGCCAGTCGTTTGGCCTGGGCCGGATAAACGCGCTGCTGGCTGTCACGGATCAAAAAGGAGGCAGTGGTCGGCTTCCCGCGTTCGTCGAGGACTCGCAGCGTCACGTCTATTGAAGGACTGCAGGTAAACAGAATGTCTACGTCATTGCGAAAGCCGATATCCTGCGTTCCCTGGCCGACGTTGAAGCTGATTTTCGCCTCACGTTTGCCAGCGTCGCGGCTGTAGAGTTGAATCATGCGGTATTCCAACTCGAGCCCTGAAAGCTGGGGCTTGAACGGCGGCTTGATGAACATAGCCAGATCGAGCCACCGATTCGATACATCGCGCTGAGTAATCGTCTGCGCGGGGCGCGGATCTAAGCTGAACCTTCGCTCTCCACGAGAAAACACAGGCAGGGCGTTTGGGCTTTCGGCGACGAGCTGCGCGGTCACACCCGCTTCGTTGCGGACCTTGACTAAGAACGAACGCCAGCCGTTTTCGAGCAGTTCCGCCCTGGCCGGCCCTTGTGTGACCTTGACCCGGCTTTCAGGGTTTATGTGGACGTCTACAAGACAATGTTTGTCGAGTACATTCTGGATCGCAGCGACCGCCCGCGAAGCATCAGTTTCGTTTGCAGCTTTCTCCAATGCTTGTTTATCGGTAGGGCTCAGTGGCGTTCCCAGATAATCCATCGTTTCCACTACGCGCTTGACCTGGGCAATGAGCGGCTGTAGTTCCACCCGCTCGACCTTCGCAATTTCTTGCATGCCTAAGGCAGACGGCAGCAAACCCAGGATGAGCAGGCACACGCCAAGTCGCGAAGTATGTTTACCAGAAAGTGCGAGAGCGAGTTTGTAGAGAGCCATTGTTAGCCTCCTTCAATTCGATCTGGGCTTCTCATAAACGATAAAGTGCTGTTGCGGCAGAAAGTCCTTCGTTTCCTTCCACACAAGACCGACGGCGGCCATCTCTTTGCGAGCCTGGTCAACGGACATTTTGTGCACTCGTTTGATCGGTACGTCGGGATCTTCGGCGCGATATTCCACCTGAACGACGCGCCCCCCAGGCTTAAGACCGCGGACAATGCTTTCCATCATCTCGCGCGGATAGGAGAACTCGTGATAGGCGTCGACCAGAAGCACTACATCGACCTGCTGGGCGGGCAACGTTGCGTCCGACTCCGTACCGAGAACTGACACCACATTGTCAGCCCTTAGCGACCGTTTCCTCTGCTCGATGATCGCCAGCATTTCCGGTTGAATGTCAACAGCGAAGACCTTGCCCCGCGGCACCGCCCGGCTCAGGCGAAATGAGAAGTAACCGGTACCCGCGCCAATGTCCGCTACTACATCGGTTGACTTGAGCCTCATCTGTTTGACGACCCGGTCAGGCATCTCAGTCTCCTCACGCTCGGGGCGTTCAAGCCAATCCGCGCCCTGGTGACCCATCACCTGCGCGATTTCGCGCCCCATATAAAACTTGCCGGTACCATCGGGGTCGTGATTCGCGCGGGTCTCGTATACTTGCTGCCGTGCGGGTTGCTGGGCGGACTGAGTCGACGGTGCTGTCAGTTCAAACTGGACTATAGAGCAGGCCGAGGAGCAAGTCGGCCCAAAAACCAGCGAGACGACAATCAGAATTTGTTTGATGTTCATTCGAGGTGTGCTTCCGCGGTGGTCATAGCTTTACTTGCTTGACCGAGATCACTCCAGGAACTGAAGCGAGTCCGCTTAATGTCTCATCCGTCATCGGTTGATCTATTTGAATCAACGCCAGCGCGCTCTCGCCTATCTTCTTGCGGCCGAGATACAGCCGCCCGATGTTGACGTCGTTCGCTCCTATGAATGTAGCAATGCTGCCGAGTATGCCCGGTTGGTCGCGATTGAACAGGAGTAGCATGTGACCCTTGGGAATCGCTTCCAGATTAAAGCCGTTGATGCGGACGAGGCGACCGTCACGGCGTCCAAAAAGCGCGCCGGCCACTTCGCTTTCACGGTCCGCGGTCACCGCGCGAACCCGAATCATGCTCGCGAAGTCTCGCGCACGCCTCGAGAGCGACTCGCTGATCTTGATGCCTCGTTGCTCGGCGACGATAGTCGCGTTGACCATATTCACGCGTTCGATCACAGGGCCGAGCAGCCCGGCAAGCACAGCCTGAGTAATCGGTTTCACATCGTGCTCGGTGACCTCGCCCGAGTACTCAATGGATACTTCGCGCAAGTCGTGGCCAAACACCTGACCCTGAAAGAGCCCGATCTTCTCACCGAGGGTGATGTACGGTCCGATGGCCGCCAGCAATTCGGCGCTCACCGAGGGCATGTTGACCGCGCCGCGGACCGTCCCGTGTTTGAGATAATCCAGAACCTGCTCGGCGATCATCGTCGCTACCCCAAGCTGTGCTTCGGTGGTCGATGCTCCAAGATGCGGCGTGGTGATTACCTGCTCCAGCGCAAGGAGCGGGTTGTCCGGAGGCGTTGGTTCCTCTTCGAACACGTCAAGCGCGGCGCCCGCTACTTTCCCTGATCTAATCCCGTCGGCCAGAGCACGCTCTTCAATCAATCCACCTCGCGCGCAGTTGACCAAACGCACCCCCGGTTTCATCCTGTCGATAGCCGCCGCATTTATCAAAAACCGGGTCTCGTCCGTTAGCGGAGTATGCAAAGTGATAAAATCCGCGCGCGGTATCAGCTCATCCAGAGCGATCATTTCGATACCGAGTTCGTGGGCGGCTTCTCGAGTGAAGTACGGATCGTAAGCAAGCACGCTCATCCCGAACGCTCGTGCGCGTTCGGCGACTGCCGTTCCAATTCGCCCGAGGCCAATGATTCCCAAAGTCTTCCCCATCAACTCGACGCCCAGGAATCTGTTTTTTTCCCATCGTCCCGTTTTTGTGGAGCTCACCGCCTGCGGAATTTGCCTCGCAAGCGCCAACAGCATTGCCATCGTGTGCTCGGCGGTAGTGACCGTGTTTCCGGCGGCCGCATTCATCACCACAATGCCCCGATGCGTGGCGGCCCCGACGTCGATGTTATCCACGCCGGTGCCGGCGCGGCCGACGACCCGAAGATTGGCGGCCCGTTCGAGCAAGTCGTCGGTGACCCGTGTTTTACTACGAACGATCAAGGCCTCGTAGCCGCCGATTATTCGGGCGAGATCGCCACTGGTGATTGAAGGCTGCTCGTCTACGGTTACGCCGCTGGCCGATCTGAGCTTATCGACACCGGTCTTTTCCAATCCGTCACAAACAAGAATGCGCATAGGATCTCCGCTTCCCTGACTGGGATGTGGATTGTACCTGTCGAGTGGTGATCCTTCCATCAGAATCCCACGTTGACACTCGTTTCCGCCGCCCGTTATACTTTGGGACTTTCGTCAGGAGCGATTTTTCGGAGGGGCATAACCGTGGCATACGCGATCATTCAGGCTGGGGGAAAACAGTTTAAGGTGAACGAGGGAGATGTAGTTCAGGTGCCCTCGTTGACCGCTGAGGTTGGTTCATCGGTGGAATTCGATGCTCTGTTGGCGGCGGACGGCGATCAGATCAAGGTTGGTGGATCGCTCGAGGGCCAGAGAGTCACAGGAACCGTCGTCGAGCACGGTCGCGGGAAAAAGGTAATTGTGTTCAAGAAGAAGCGCCGCAAGCAATATAAGAAGACTCACGGCCATCGCCAAAACTTCACAGCGGTTCGTATTGAGTCCGTTGGCGCTGCTTCTGATAAATCAGAGTAGACATTGGTTGAACCTTGGGCGAGAGCCGGGTCTTTGCGCGACCGGGCTCTTTCAGCTGTAGGTTGATAGGGGACATATGGCACACAAAAAGGGAGTAGGGAGTTCGCGAAATGGACGCGACTCAAACGCGCAGCGGCTGGGCGTCAAGCGGTTCGGCGGTGAGAAAGTACTCGGCGGCGCTATTCTGGTTCGCCAGCGCGGCACCAAATTCAAGCCAGGCAACAATGTTGGTCGTGGTTCCGACGACACTTTGTTTGCTCTTGTCTCGGGCGTAGTTAAATACGAAGAAAAGGGACGCAAAGGAAAGTTCATCAGCGTCTACCCCGCGGGATAGCAGATGCGGATTGCGGATTGCGGAATCCCAATCCGCAATCCGTAATCGAACGAGATGCAGTTTTTAGATCGAGCCAAGATACTCGTAAAGGGCGGTGACGGCGGGAACGGAGTGACAGCGTTCCGCCGCGAAAAGTTTGTCCCGCGCGGCGGCCCGTCAGGGGGCGACGGAGGACGAGGCGGCTCGGTCAGCATGGAAGCTACCACCCAGCTAAACACCCTCTTGCAGTTTCGTTTTAATCCCGAGTTTCGCGCCGGCCGTGGCTTGCACGGCGAAGGCGATAAGCGCCACGGACGAGACGGCGAAGACCTAAATGTTCTGGTGCCGGTTGGCACCGTGGTGACCGACGCCGATACCGGCGAATTCTTCCATGATTTCTCAGAGCCCACCGAGCGCATTGTAGTTGCGCGAGGCGGGCGGGGCGGGCGCGGGAACGCCCGGTTCGCGACGTCGACCAATCGTGCCCCACGCTACCATGAAGACGGAGGCCCGGGTGAGATTAGATCGTTCCAGCTCGAGCTGAAATTGATCGCCGACGTGGGTCTCGTAGGCTTTCCGAACGTGGGCAAGTCAACACTGATCTCGCGGATCTCGGCCGCGCGCCCAAAGATCGCAGATTATCCGTTCACAACTCTTGAGCCGCATTTGGGTGTTGTCGCCTACGGCGACGAAGGATCGTTTGTGGTAGCCGATATTCCGGGACTAATCGAGGGTGCGCACGAAGGGACAGGATTGGGGCTAGAGTTTCTTCGTCACGTTGAGCGCACGAAGCTGCTCGCGCACGTGATAGACGTTTCGTCGACCGATCGCGATCCGGTCGATGACTTTTTGACGATCATCAGGGAGATCGAACTATACAAGGCTGACCTTTTGGGAAAGCCTCAAGTGGTAACGGCATCAAAGATGGACGCGGTTGACGACGTGTCCAGAGTCGAGCGTCTTCGCGATTTCTGCGATGAACGGGGACTTCAGATGTTTGAAATTTCGGCCGTCACCGGTCACGGCATTGACGATTTTGTACTAGGAGTTGGTACGAAGTTAGAGCAAATCAGAGTGGCTAGCCAGGCGGCTGTAGCTTCGTAGTTTTTGGTTTCTGGTTTCTAGTTGCTGGTTGCCGATTTTGAAACCGCCGTTGAATCAGAAACGAGAAAAGCTTCATAGTTTCTAGTTGATAGTTGTCGATGAGACGCCGTCAAACGAGAAACGAGAAACCAGAAACCAACCGATTTTATGGGCGAACGTCGAATAGGGGCATACGGCGGGACTTTCGATCCGATGCACAACGGACACCTCGAAATAGTGCGCGCAGTTGTGCAAAACTTCAGACTCGATCAACTGCTGATCATTCCCGCCCATCGACCGCCTCACAAAGGATCGCGCGCCATCGCCGGGGACTATCATCGATTCACGATGGCCGTCCTTGCTTCGCTTGATGAACCGCGAGCGATTGTTTCGACTATCGAACTTGAAGCACCGGACAGGCCTTACACCTTTGAGACGGTCGAGAGGCTTCGAACCGATCTCGAGAGACAGACAGAGCTCTTTTTTGTGATGGGAGCAGACTCGTTTGAGGAAATCAACACGTGGCGCGAACCGGGTCGATTGCTGTCGTCCACGAACTTGATAGTGATCACGCGGCCGGGCCACGAGGTAGACGCATCGCACCTGGATGAGCGGTTCAGGTCAACGATAGTTGATTTGCGTGGAAGAGATGGAGAAGATCCGAGGAGGTCCAAGTCGAGCGAGCCTCAGATATTTGTGACCGGGTATGTCAACACCGGCATCTCGTCGACGGAGATAAGGCAAAGAGTGCGCGACGGCGAGTCGATTGATGACCTGGTGCCGCCGCGAGTAGCTGACTACATACGAAGGTACGAACTGTACAAGGTAACCTAATGGGTCGAAGCGCAAACAAACAACCCCGTCCGCAGGCGCAGACGTTGGATACCGAGGAGGCTGTGACGATCGCGGCACATGCCGCCGCCGATAAGAAGGCGACTGATCTGGTCGTTCTTGACCTGCGAGAAGCGGCGTCTTTTACCGAGTATTTTCTCATTTGCACCGGAGCGAGCACCCGGCAAGTACAAGCTGTATCTAACGCAATTGAAGAAGCATTGTTGAAGAGCGGTAAGCGTCCGTTGCACATTGAGGGCTATAGCAGCGCAGAATGGATTCTGCTAGACTACGGCGATTTCATCGTACATGTCTTCGGCTCAGCGTCGCGGAGATTTTACGATCTGGAACGGTTGTGGCGGGACGCCCCGCGAGTAGAGGTCGGGAGTGAAACGTGAAGAATGGAACGTGAGAATGAAACGTGAATCGTGATTTAAGCCTGTCCGCGTCACCCTTCACGTTTCACTCTTCACGTTTCATTCTCGTTCCGCAGGACTTATGAAGCTTGTCACCAACTCGCCAGCGATGCAGAAAGTCGCGGAGCTCATTGAGCGAGTGGCTGGGACCGGGTCGAACGTGTTGGTGCTGGGTGAATCCGGAACTGGCAAAGACGCAGCGGCAAGACTGATTCACGATCGCAGCCTCAGGCGGGACCGGCCGTTTGTTAAGATTGATTGCGCGGCGCTACCCGAAGACCTTCTCGAATCCGAACTATTTGGTTACGAAAAGGGAGCGTTTACCGGAGCAAGTGAGTCAAAACCGGGAAGGTTTGAGGCGGCCGACGGCGGGACGCTGGTGCTCGACGAAATCGCCAGTTTGATCCCCTCCTCGCAGGCGAAGCTCCTGCGAGTTATCGAGGAACGCAACTTTGAACGCCTCGGTGGAAAGCAACCAATCAAGATCGATGTTCGTATAATCGCCCTGGCGAACATCGATATAAAAGAAGCTGTCCGTGCGAGAACCTTTCGAGACGATTTGTACTACCGGCTAGCGGTGGTGACCATCGAGCTGCCAAAGCTCATCGATCGGTTCGAGGATTTACCGCACTTAGCAGGCGAATTTGTTCGACAATTCGCCTCGCGACGCGGGCGAAGCGGCCTGCGGCTTTCGAACGAGGCAGTGGATGCCCTTTCGGGCTACGATTTCCCAGGCAATGTTCGGGAGCTGAGAAACATCATAGAACACGCTGTGCTAACTACGAACGATGATGTGATCGACGTCGCCGGGTTGCCTGAGTATTTGAGATCGGCTGCGCGTTTGATGCAATCGCGCAAAACCAAGCCGTCGCTGGCCGAACTGGAAGCGGTTTACATCCGCGAAGTGCTCGAGCACACTCGCGGAAATAAGACGCGCGCGGCGGAGATACTGGGTATTAGCCGCAAGAATCTGTATGAAAAGATTCGGCGGTATAACATCGGCAAAATGAACGCCGCGAGTCCGGCGTTGAATTAAGGCGGGTTTCTGGTTTCTAGTTTCTGGTTTGAGCTGAACTCGAAACCACGAACCACAAACCAGAAACCACGATGAAGTTGCGGTTTGTTTGGATCGGAAAGACCAAGAGGGCTCCGGTAAGACAGTTACTTCAGGAGTACCTGGACCGCGTCGGCAAGTTTGTTGCTGTAGAAGTTAGCGAGTTGCGCGACCGCGATGACGTTGGCGGGGACGCGCGGCGGATCATTGATAAAGAAGGGGAAGATATCATCTCGCGCACGGCGTCGGCCGGTTATCTTGTCGCGCTCGACCAGCGCGGTCGAGAGGTCGATTCAATCAAGCTGGCCGAGATGATCGAAAAGCACCGGATTTCCGGGACCAAGCAGATTACTTTTGTGATCGGCGGTCATTATGGGCTTTCGGACGCGGTGCGAAATCGGGCTGACTTCGTGCTTTCTCTGTCGAGGATGACTTTAACGCACGATCTGGCCCGCGTTTTGTTGATCGAGCAGGTCTATCGCGCTTTTACTATTATTCACGACCTGCCGTATCAAAAGTGAGCGCTAGACGAGTGTGGCTAAGGGCGCGAGAATTGCAATATGATTGAGCACAGATGAAGAACAATCAGGAGAATTCGATGGACAAACGGAAAGTAAAACAATACGAGGCCAAGCTGACAGAGCAAAGGAGCTCGCTGCTCGGGATGGTCGAGCGGACCGAAGACTATGGCCGCGAAGCTGATCGAGACGTCAGCCAGGATCCCGCCGACAAGGCGTCGAACTCATACACTAAAGAACTGCTCTTCTCTCAAAGCACTAATGAGCGAAATACGCTCAGGCTGATCGAAGAAGCATTGGATCGAATCACCGAAGGCGAGTTCGGCGAGTGCGTGAACTGCGGCGAGGACATACAGCCAAAGCGGCTTGACGCAATACCGTGGACGCCCCATTGCATCAAGTGTCAGGAGCAAATGGAGCAAGGACTGCTGGTCGAGAAAGAAATCTAATTTGAAGCTGAGCCGGGCCACGCATAGACCTCATAATGTGGCCCGGTTTGTCGTTTTGCCTACCGATGAATCACCTTCGTTTCCGGAGGGCCCAGCGTGTTGGCACGCGCTCTCAAAACCATTAGAGACGGCCTCGTCGGTCTTGCCTATCCTCAAGAATGCCGTATCTGCGGACGCACTGTTGAATCGTGGGACGACGGCGTCGCGTGTGCCAGGTGCTGGGACGATCCTGCGTTGACCTGGGTTCTGACTGGAATCGTCTGCGACAGATGCGGAACACCGTTGACGCCCGCGGCCACTCCCGCTGAGCGCACCCGCGGACCTTCACAACGGATTTGCGGCATGTGCTCTTCGGCGCCGTTCACCGCGGCGCGTGCTTGCGGAATCTATTCCGGAGCATTCGAAGCAAGCATCCTGTTCCTTAAGGTCGCTCCTCATATTCCACCTCGCCTGCGCGGGATTGTTAGCCGCGTTTTTTCAGAATACCAACGCGTGTTACAAGGCGACGTGGTGATTCCAGTTCCGCTACATCGTCTCAGAGAGCGGGAGCGCGGTTTTAATCAGGCGGCGATCATCGCCCGGCGGATCTCAAAGGGTTTCGGCTTGGAAATTGACGAGCGCTCGCTAAAGCGGGTTAAGCCCACAGATCGGCATCGCGCCGGCATGGACGCAAGCGATCGGGCCCAGTCGGTTGAAAGAGCATTCGAGGTGGTGAGACCGCGTCTGATTGACGGTGCATCGGTTTTGTTGGTCGACGATTTGTATACGACCGGCAGCACCATCTCTGCGGCTTGCAGTGCGCTGATCGAAGCCGGTGCCCAACGAGTAAACGTGTTTACCATCGCTCGAGTCAGCGAACGGCATCGGCTGTAACGTTCTTCATATTCCTCAAGCGCTCCGCTACATCATTCCCGCGATACCTGGCTCTAAAAAGTACGGGCGGCAGGTGTCTCCATCGCAATTGTCTCTCGCAATCGGGCTTGAAAT
>Ga0075428_100005722_pt1 | contig 13815 bp, 10 predicted proteins | sample RhiMetdeltSRZDD2_FD_75291 | JGI IMG/M metagenome (GOLD analysis project Ga0075428, IMG submission 75291) | Populus rhizosphere microbial communities from Tennessee, USA - Rhizosphere MetaG P. deltoides SRZDD2 | ecosystem: Host-associated > Plants > Roots > Rhizosphere > Soil | place: USA...
CTACGGCAAGGCGTTCGGCGTGAGCTGCTACGACACCTATAGTCGCGACTTCATGACGCGAGATCTCTCCCACGATCTCGGGCCGGAGTTCAAAGGCGAATACCTCGATCGCTACGTGCCTTCGAAGCCACAGCCGCGGATGCCCGTCTTTCATTCAGTCGGCGCCAGCGATCCACTCGAGGCTCGCGACGTGACCACGCGGATTGACGACGGGCTGCCGAACACGTTGGAGGAATGGATTCCGAGGGATGGCCTGATCCGGTTCAAGATCAAGCTGAACGGCGGCAATCTCGATGCGGACTTCGAACGCGTCGTTCGCATCGATCGCATCGTCAATCGGATCCTGCCGGCCCGCGGCGTCACGGACTGGAAGTATCTGCTCGACTTCAACGAAGGCTGTCCGAACGTTGGCTACCTGCTCGAGTTCCTGGCGCGCGTCAAGCAAGCCACGCCGAGCGGCCTTGACCGTGTGCTCTACATCGAGCAGCCGACCGGGCGCGATCTTCGAAAGGATCCGTCGAACGTGATGCACGAGGCGGCCCGCGTGCGGCCGGTCGTGATCGACGAATCGTTGACGGATCTCGAGACGTTGCTGCTGGCGCGAAAGATGGGGTACACGGGCGTGGCGTTGAAGGCGTGCAAAGGGCAGACGCACGCCATGTTGATGGCCGCCGCGGCGCAGAAGTTTGGGATGTTTCTCTGCGTGCAGGATCTGACGTGCCCGGGGGCTTCGTTGATTCACTCGGCCGGTATTGCTGCGCGCGTGCCGGGCAACGCGGGCATCGAAGCCAACGCGCGGCAGTTCGTGCCGAGCGCAAACGCGGCGTGGGAGTCACGTTTCCCCGGACTGTTCACGATTCGCGACGGGATGATGCACACCGGCCAGCTGACCGGACCAGGACTTGGCGCCGTGCCGCCGGGGTCTGACCCCACTCGACGGATTTTGAGCGAGTGGGGTCAGACCCCAACGGACGGCGCCATGCAGCGGGGGTAGGAAACCATGCTGACTCGACGAGATCTCCTTCGTACAGCTGGGTTTGCGGTCGTCGGTTCACGAATTCACAACCTGACCCCGTTCACGCGTTCACAACCTGACCCCAAATTCTGCCTCTTCTCCAAACATCTCCCCGAACTTGGCTGGTCCGATGTCGGTAAAGTCGTGAAGGAACTCGGCTTCGACGGCGTGGATCTGACCGTCAGGGCGGGCGGCCACGTCCTGCCCGAGCGCGCGGCGACGGATCTGCCGCGCGCAATTGACGCGATTCGGGCGCACGGCCTGTCGGTACCAATGGTGACGACCGAGCTCACCCGTGCAGACGATCCGAACGCGAAGCCGCTGCTCGAAGCGGCGGCGCGCAACGGCGCCCGCTACTTCAAGACGGGCTACTGGCGCTTCACGGCCTCACGCGACGTGCGCGCGCAGGTGGCGGCGGCCGGCGAGGCATTGGCAGGATTGGCGGCGCTGGCGCGCAATTGCGGAATCGAGATGGGCTTTCACAATCATGCCGGCTACATCGGCGGCGCGCTGTGGGACATCGCGCCGGCCATGGACCGTCTCGATCCGCGATGGGCCGGTTACTACTTCGATCCGCGGCACGCGGTGGCGGAAGGCGGCGGTGGAGCGTGGAAGGCGGCGATGAACATGGTCGCGCCGCGCTTGAAGATGGTCGCGCTCAAGGACTTCGTCTGGGAGAAAGGGCCGAAGGGATGGCAGATCGTCAATTGCCCGCTCGGCGATGGACAAGTGGATTGGAGGTGGGTCGCCACGACGCTTCGCACCGCGAACTTCTCCGGACCGATCTCTCTGCATCTCGAATACGACATCCCCGGTGCAACTCCACAGGAGCGCCTGAGCCGCACGCTTGAAGCGGCACGACGAGACTTGGCGGTCGCACGGAAATTCCTATGACTCTGTTGACGCGGCGCGAATTTGGCGAAGCCCTTGGCGGTGCAGCTGCTCTGGCGGCACCGTTGAGACAAACCACATCAGGCGCGAAGCCCGGCTCGCTGACCGACGTGCCGGGCATCAAGGTTGGACACTTCACCGACACACGACGCCCGACCGGCTGCACCGCGATTCTGTTCGACTCCGCATCGGCGGCCGGCGTTGATTACAACGGATCGGCCCCAGGCGAATCGCAGGTCGTGCTGCTTCAACCGGTCAGCCCCGTCGAGCGCATCCATGGGCTCTTTCTGACCGGTGGCGGCGTGCTCGCGCTTCCCGCCGCGGGCGGTGTGTTGCAATTCTTCGAGGAGCGCAAGATCGGATTCGATTGGGGCAACCCAGGATTGCGCATCCCCATCGTCGTCTCCGCTGTCATCGACGATCTTTCGGTCGGCGATCCGCGCATTCGCCCAGACGCGGAAGCGGCCTACAAGGCGTGCACCGCTGCAACGGCTGGCAGCTTCGCCGAAGGCAATGTCGGCGCCGGCGCCGGCGCAACCGTCGGAAAGATGCATCGGTCTCGCGGTTTGGGCGGGATGAAGGGCGGCCTCGGCACGGCGAGCCTGACGCTCGGCGACGTTGTCATTGGCGCGCTGGCCGTGGTCAACGCCGCTGGTGACGTACTCGAGTGGCGCAGCGGCCGGATCGTGGCGGGCGCGCGGCGCGCCGATGGGGCATTCGCAGACAGTGGCGAGGTGATGCGGTCGATCGTGCTGAAGACGGCGGGCGCCCCGGCCCTGGACGATCCCGCGCTCCGCAGCACAACACTCGCGGTTGTCGCGACGAACGTCGAACTCTCGAAAACGGCACTGACCAAGATGGCCATGATGGCCAACTGCGGCGCAAGCCGCGCGATACGCCCGTATCACACGACTGGCGATGGGGATCAACTCTTCGCTGTGTCGACCGCCAAACTCCAACGACCAGATCTCCAACTCACGGTGCTCGGCTCCCTCGCCGCCGACGTTGTCGCCGAAGCCATCGTCCGAGGCGTTCGCGCTGCGACGTCGGTTGCAGGCTGGCCGGCGGCGAGTAAATGAACCGAACCCCGAGCCCCGGATCCCGAACCCCGGTTTTTATTCTTCGGTCTTCCAGTGAACGGCGTCGAACTGTAGCGGATCTGAGAGGGTCCCCGCGAGATGCTTCATGATCTGGCGGGCGTGGAAGCGGCCGTTTTCGATGAACCATCGGCTGGTCTGATATCCGCCGCACACCGTCCCGGCAATGAACAGGCCCGAACGCGTCGTTTCGAACGTCGCCTCGTCAAAGATCGGCGTTCGATATTCGTCGTCCGCAAAATCAATCGCTAAGGACTCCAGAAATCGGAAGTCGGGCTGATAGCCCGTCATCGCGAGCACCCAGTCGTTGTCGATCTCGACGGCTCCATCGAGCGTGCGGAGCAGCAGCGACGACTCGCGGATTTCTTCAACGGACGTGTTGAACAGCGCCCGAATACTTCCTTCCTTGATTCGGTTCTCGAGATCGGGCCGAATCCAGTACTTTATCTTGTCGGAAAGCGTTGCCGCGCGAACGATCAACGTCACGTCGGCACCGTGCCGATAGCAATCCAGCGCTGCTTTTGCCGCGGAGTTCTTCGCGCCGATCACAGCGACCTTCTGCCGAACGTACTGATATGGTTCCCGATAGTAGTGCGTCACCTTCGCGAGGTTCTCACCGGGCACGTTCAACAAGTTTGGCTGATCGAAGAAGCCGGTAGCGACGACGACGTGGCGCGCGCGATGCTCGCCCCGGTTGGTGACGATTGTGAAGTTGCCGCGTGAGCCATTCACCTGCAGCACGCGCTCGTACAACCGGACATCGAGATTCTCGCGCTGTGTGACGCAGCGGTAGTACTCCACCGCGTCTTCACGCGTTGGCTTGTAGCCCGTCACCGGAAACGGATACCCGCCGATTTCAATGAGTTCAGGCGTCGAGAAGAACTCCATCTGCGCCGGATATCCGACGATCGAGTTGACCAGCGATCCTTTCTCGATCACCGTGGCCCGCAAGCGTTCACGGCCAGCTTCGATCGCGCAGGCGAGTCCTACCGGTCCTCCACCAATAATGACGACGTCGATCATGATGAACGAATCACACGGCCTCTGGCGTGCCGGCGACTGGCTTCCGGCTCTTGCTCGACGCGGCCAACAGCTGCCCGAGCAGTTCGCTGCCGCGTGGAATCAGCGTCAGCCGCGCCTCGCCCGACAGGAGCTTCTCATTTTCGAGCACTTCGAAGAGCGCGGCTTCGATCTCGGGATCCTGGCTGATTTGGTTGAGCGCAGCACCCACGATCTGTGGCCGCATCGCCGCGGCTTTGGCGAACTCGACGGCCGCCGTCCGTTCGGCGGTATTGGTGATGATGCTGACCTGGTTCGCCCCGTCCTGACGGATTGCGGACGTCACCTGACGCAGGCGGTTCACAACCTTCTCCTCGATTTGGCGGATCATGTCGACGTCGCGGAAGTGCACCTTTCGAATGTAGACCGACCCTAAGCGGTATCCCCACTGTTGGGATTTGGCCGACACCTCGGCGCGCACCGCCTGGCTCATGGTGTGCCGCGTTTCGAGCATGTCAGCGAGCCGCATGTTGCTCAAGCAACGGACGGTCGCGTTGCTGACGTTCGCGCGCAGCGATCCGCGTGGGTCGGTGTTCTTGAACAAGAACGCCACCGGATCGCTGATGTACATCTCGTACCACATGCCGATCCCCATCGGGGCGCCTTCTTCCGAGTTGACCGGCTGGCTGCGCAGATATTCCTGGTCGAGCCGCAAGTCGACGATGTGGCGTTGGCCAAGCCAGTTCACGAGGAATGCCGCCGGACCGAGCCGGAATGGCAGGATGTGTAGCCCCGGCTCTGCAATCGTGCCGATCACCTTCCCGAAGAGGACGTACACGTGGCACGTCCGTTCGAAGACGATGGTGTAGAGGCCGATGACGCGCACGAGAAAAAGCGCGATCGGGACCACCACGAACATCACGCCGAAGCTGATGAAAGCGACCGGAAGGACGTCGATCATCGCTCCACCTCCAGAATCACATCGTGTGCCTGATCGAAGAGGCCCAACCGCACGTTGCGAAGGTAAGCCGGCAGAGCTCGAGGCCCACTGCGCTTCAAATCGGCAAGCTGCTCGGACAGCCGCACCAGCGGCTCCACCTCGCTCTGCGCTTTGAGCGTTTCGATTTCAACCGCGCGTTTCGACTGGACGATCTTCTGGTCGGCGGCCGCGTGCGCGAGACTGATTTCCGACGACACGTGATTGTGAGCGGTGTTGATGGCCGCCAGCGCGGACTCGACGTCCGCCGGCGGATCGATTTCAGTGATCAGTGACGCATCCAGTGTCACGCCGTAGCGGGCGGCGGAAGAGTCGCACTCCCGATCCATGTGCTCATTGAGATCGCGCAAGTTCTTGCGAAGGTCATTGATCGAGATACCGCTGACCAGCGTCGCGTCGGTCGGCTGGCTATCTCGCGGATCGTTCGAAGTCGGCGCTTCGAAGTTCGCGATGCGTTCCCTGAGGATCGACACGAAATAGCCCATGACGTGCGCGATGGGGTTCTTGACGCCGAACAAGTACGCATACAGGTTGCGCTCGGACACTTGATAGCGGATCTGCCCCGTCAACCCGGTGTTCAGTTGATCTTTGGTGACGGCGTCGAGCACGGTGCCACCGCTGTTTGCGGAGGGCGTTTCCGGGTCGTAGGCCATGTTCAGCGTGCGGGTCGCGATCGACACCTTGTGGACCCGTTCCCACGGCCATTTGAAATACGGTCCGCCCGGCTGAATCACGCGAAGCTGCGGGTAGCGGTAGCGCTCCCGCTCGTCGGAGCGTAAGGCCTGCGCAATCGGATCATCCAACGTGGTCTCCTCGCCAAGCCGTTGCGCCCGGCCGAGGATGGTCTTCACCGCACGTTCGTTTTGGTCGACGGTATACAGCCCGGCAATGAGATAGCGAACGATGAACCAGGCGACGAAGCCGATCACCACACCAACGCTCACAGACATAGGCTGGTCCTCACGTCGTTTTGGGGAAGCAGTCAGTCGATCGTGTCGCGTAAGTCTTTCACACACACGGCAATACCGCCAAGCCACACACTTCCCTTGGAACTGCCACACCTCCGCCACACAAACATGGTCTGCTACGGCAATGACAATGAAGCGCATGGGGCGACGTGAGGCCCTCGGCGCGATCGGCGCGGCAGGCGCCGCCATCGCGATCGGGTGCGGAGATTCCGGCTCGACGCCGACCTCGCCCACGACCACCACGACCACGAACACCGGCAACACAGCGTGCGCGGTAACACCCACGGAAACCGTCGGGCCCTTTCCATCGCTGACGGATCTTTTCCGCAGTGACATTCGCGAAGGCAAGAGCGGGACGCAACTCACCCTGACGATCAAGGTCGTCAATAGCAACAGCGGCTGCGCGCCGGTGCCCAACGCCAACGTTGAAATCTGGCACGTAGATGCGGCAGGCAACTACTCGCAGTACGGGACCGAGCAGGCGCAGACGTTCCTGCGGGGCATTCAAACCACGAACAGCAACGGCGAAGTGACGTTCACGACCATCTATCCCGGCTGGTATCAGGGTCGCGCCACCCACATTCACGTCGAGGTCACGATGAGCGGCCGGTCCGTGAAGGTTACGCAGATCGCCTTCCCTGAATCCATCAACAACGCCGTCTACGGCACCGGCGCGTACGCGTCGCGAGGCTCCAACCCGATGTCGAACACGTCAGATGGGATTTTCGCTGACAGCCTGTCCGCGGAGCTGACGACGCTGACCGGCAATGTTGCGAACGGGTTCGCGACGACGTTTCAGGTGGGAGTGTCTCTCTAGCTATCGATTGTCGAACTTCCGGACTCCGGTCTTCCGAACTTCCGATAACATACCCACCTTGGGAGGATGCCCATGCACAACGACGATGAGATGGTTGGTCGGTTGTTGAGTCGGCGTGAACTCGTGGCGCTCTTTGGCGCCTCCGCGGTTGCAGCCATGGGCCACCGCCTCTCGGGACAGGTTCCGAAAGGCCAGACCGCCCTTCCATCGTGCGTGGTGAGTCCGCAGCAGACCGAGGGTCCGTACTTCGTGGACGAGAAGCTGTTGCGCTCTGACATCCGCGTGGATCCGTCGAACGGGGCGACGAAACCTGGCGCGCCGCTCGCGCTGACGCTCCTGGTCACACGAGTGGATCCCAACGATGGCACGTGCAGCCCGGCGCGCAATGCGCAGGTAGACATCTGGCAGTGCGACGCGATGGGTACCTACTCGGACGTCAAAGATCGGATGTTCGATACATCCGGTCAGAAGTTCCTCCGCGGGCACCAGATCACTGACGCGAGCGGCACCGTGAATTTCGTCACGATCTACCCGGGTTGGTATCCGGGCCGCGCCGTCCATATTCACTTCAAGGTGAGGATGCCGTCGGCAGGCGGCGCGCGCGAGTTCACCTCGCAGTTCTACTTCGATGAGAAGCTGACCGATCGGGTGTTTGCGCGCGAGCCGTACTCGACGCACACCGGCCAGCGCACGGCCAACGAGCGGGATGGTATCTATCGGCAGGGCGGCTCGCAGTTGCTGCTGCCCGTCACCGAGCGCGGGGACGGATATGCCTCGACCTTTGCGGTGGGTATGAAGACCTAAGAAAGGCAAAAGGCAGAAGGCAGAAGGCAGAGCTCGTGGCTTGAAGCGTTTCGCCTTCTGCCTTCTGCCTTCTGCCTTCTGCCTTCTGCCTTCTGCCCTCTGCCTTTATTTTCTCTTCTTCTCGTCCAAATTCATCGCCAAGTCCGCTTCGGTGATGGTGTCGTGCACCCCTTTGGCCGGCACCTCCACCTTTGCGAGCCACAGCAGCGCATTCAGCATGATGCGGCGCTGATTCGGATCGCCCCAGTTTGCGTGGGTGTGTCCACCAGTGAAGCCCAGGCCGCGACCGCCGTCGGGGCGCTCGAAGACCCACATCATCGTTTCGGGGTTGCCGCTCGCGGCAATGATGTGATCGTACGGCCCCCGCGGGCTGACGTACGGTCCCTTGCGGACTTCGTCGCTGGGCGTGGCCACGAGGATCGGCGTGATTCTCGACTTCAACGCGGCATCGAGCGTCCAGCGCATGCTGAAGTACCACTCGTCGTGCGTCGCAAACGGCGCAACGCCACGGGTAATCGGGTGGTTCGGGAACTTGTCGAACGCCGGCTTCCACATCGGGTTCACCGAGTAGTAGGTCTCGTAGAATCCGCCGATCCACCGATGAAACGTGTCGCCTGGCGCGCCGGCTGGCACTTCGACGCCGTAATGTGCGAACCCCAGGCCGACACCCTTGGCGACCAGCGCATCGAGCACCTGCGTACGATCGCCCTGGATGGCAGGATGGCCCTTGCCGCCGTCGGCGAAGATCAGCACGGCATCGGCGTTGTCGAGTGCCGAGTGGTCGTCCACGCGTTTGCCGTCACCCTCTTTCGCAGGCCAGCCCATGTCGTAGACCTGCACCGTGACGCCCGGCACCGCAGCGAGTGCCTTCTGCAGCAACAAGCAGCCCGCGCGGAACTCGTGCATGCCGGGTCCGTGGCTTGGACGGCCGGCAATCAGCACGATGCGCTTGTCCGCGGTGCGGACAGGAGATGCGGCCGAGAGTGCCGCTGCAATGACGGCGACGGCGAAGACGACTCGACGAGCCCAAGGTGCAATCTGCATGGTGGAATCCTACCCGAGGACAGGCGTTCGTAGCGAGATTTCCGTTCCCGCACCGTGCCGCTGTTACGATATGCGTGAGGGCTTCGTAGCCCATCTATCGTTCTGAATCTTGCTCGTGACACCGCGCGGCGCGTCTCACATCTGGAAAGCTCCCCTGCCTTGGCTGGCTGTCTTCGTGATGGCGGCCATCCTCGCCGCCGGTCTGGCATGGTGGCGCTGGATCCAACAGCCAGTGTCGATAGAGCCGGCGTGGACCGGCACGGCCACCGTTGTCGCGGGCGATGGCGTCGACGGCGTCCGCGACGGCGACGCCAGCCGGGCGCAGTTTTCAGATCCATTCGGTGTCGCCGTTGCCGCTGATGGAACGCTCTATGTCGCCGACGCGGGCCACGCGCATCGCATTCGCGGCATTTCGCCCGATGGGCGCGTGTTCACGATTGCAGGCAGCGGCGCTGGATTCCGCGACGGTCCCGCATCCGTTGCCCGCTTCAACAGCCCGTCGGGTCTCGCAATCGATCCAGCCGGAAACGTCTACGTGGCCGACACCGGCAACAACGCGATCCGTCGCGTTGCGCCGGATGGGACCGTCACGACCGTTGCCGGCGATGGCATTGCCGGTTTTCGTGACGGTCGTGCGACGGAGGCTCGCTTCAACGGACCCATTGGCGTCGCTGTGGACGGCCAAGGCCATTTGATCGTCGCCGATACGTACAACGATCGGATTCGCCGGATCGCAGCCGATGGGACGGTGAGCACGCTTGCAGGAGCCGGCATCCCCGGCGCGAGTGACGGCACGGGACCGAGCGCGTTCTTCGATACACCGAGCGGTGTTGCGGTCGAGGCGTCTGGAACGATTTACGTCGCCGATACCGGAAACAATGCGGTCAGGACCATCGGCGTCAACGGGGTCGTCGAGACGCTCGTCTGGGGACTCTACGACGCACCGGTTCGGCCGATCGGAATTGCGACTGGCGAAGGCGATCTGTACGTCACAGACGATCACGGACGTATCTTCGGGATTGCTGCTGACAACACTGCGCGTGTGATCGCAGGATCGACGCCGGGATTCAACGATGGCGCCGCCGATCAGGCGCGCTTCCGTCAACCGGCTGGGATTGCCTTCGTTCGTCCTGGCCGGTTGGTCATCGCCGACGCGGGCAATCGGCTCGTCCGCCTGGTTGCCGCGCCATTCGGGGCGGACGTACGGCCGCCGGCCCTCGCTGGAATTGCCCCACGGTTCGACGCCGAACGCTTTGGCCTCACGCCGCTCCTGTGGCCGATCGCACCGATGGAAGGTCCGCACGAAGTCGCCGGCACGCTTGGCGAAGCGCGCGGCACCGAAGGGGCTGAACGTTTTCATGCGGGCGTTGACATTCGCGAAGAAGAAGGCACGCTGGTGCTCGCCGTGCGTGACGGCACCGTGTCAAGTCCCATCGCGACCGGTGAGTTTGGCACCTTGAGTGAATGGCTGCGAATTGGACCGGTCGCCTACGTTCACGTTCGCGCCGGCCGCGAGCGGCCGCAGCGCAATCACGAGGAGTTGGTGCTCGATCCGCAACGATTCGTCCCCACCTACGACGAGCTGGGTGCCTTGGTGCGGGTACGCGTCAAGCGCGGCGCGCATTTCTCCTCCGGAGAACCCATCGGCAGCATCAACGCGTTCAACCACGTCCATCTCAATGTCGGCTGGACGGGCGAGGAATACAACCCGCTCGAGTTTGGCCTGATCCAGTTCTCGGACAGCATTCCGCCAACGATTGGCCGTGGCGGGATTCGCGTCTTCGACTCGCTGTGGCAACCGCTGACTCGCCGCCTCCGTGGCCGCATCGCGGTCTCCGGTCAGGTTCAACTCGTGGTCGACGCGTGGGATCAAGCCGATGGCAATCGACCCGAGCGGCGGTTGGGACTCTACGAGCTTGGCTACCAGGTGCTCAATCGCAATGGGACGCCCGCGACAGGCTTCGAAACCGTGCGCGAGACGCTGCGCTTCGATCGCATGTCGGCCGATGCCGCCGCCGCGCGCCTGGTGTATGCGCACGGCAGCGGCATCCCGTTCTACCGCGGCCGCCGCACGCGGTTTCTCTATACGGTCACGAACACGTTTCAGCACGGCATTGCCACGCCGGGATCCTGGGATACCACACAGCTCGCGCCAGGGGACTACATCGTGCGTGTCTGGGCGCGGGATGCAGCGGGTAATGTCGCGATGGGCAACCGCGATTTGCCGGTGACGATTGTGGCGCAGTGAATTCGAGCTGATCCGCGGTCCGCTGTCCGCGTGATCGCGCCTGATATCGCCCGTCGAGTGTTTCTGACTACCTTGCCAGCTCGCGCAGCCGCCCGACGCGTGCCGCCGAGACTGGACCGTTTGGATCGTTCCCGTCGCGCGCGGCGCGCCCGACATGCACTTCGCGCACGCAGCCGGTTGTCGCAATCAATCCAAGCACGTGTTCGTCGATACCGCCGCCGGCAATGATCCCGATCCGGTCGCCGGCTCGCTGCGAATAGCTGTGGAGCCGTCCGCAGCGAACGAATGGCGCATCGTCCTCGCCGGCGCTCGTCAGAATCCGATCGACCTGCGGAACCGCGAGTAGTCGATCGATAGCACTCAGCGAATCGTTGACAGCTTCGAACGCGCGGTGAAATGTAACTGGAATGGACGGCGCGGGCGCGAGAACGGTTCTGAGCGCCTCGATGTCCGGTTCAGCGTTCCGCAGGAAGCCGATGACGAGTCCATCCACTCCGAACGATGCGAGTGTCGTCACTGCATCGCGGAGCGCGGCAACGTCGCCGGACTCCATCAGAAATCCCTCGCGCTCGCGGACCATGACCCGCAACGGCAACGCGGTCGCGTCCTGAATCCGACGGACGAGGTCGGATGCCGGAGTCAGGCCGCCGGCGCACACATCGCGGACAACCTCGAGACGATCCGCCCCGCCAGCCGCAGCCTGGACGGCATCAGCAACAGTCTGGACGATAACCTCGAGGACCATTCATCTTCAGAACCTCGTCGTGAGCGCAACCCGAACGGCCCGCGGAGAACCGGGCGTGATGTTCGTGTTGTTGTGCGCCGACGCGTAGTAGTTCTCGTCGAAAAGGTTCTCCACGTTCACCTGCGCGCGGATCCCGCGCGTCAGCGTGTAAAAGACCGCAGCATCGACCCGAGTGTATCCCGGGAGCGTTACGGTGTTATCGGTGGACGTAAACATGTCGCTGCGCGAAACGATGCCCAGCGCAGCGGCCCAACGGTTCGTGAGGTCCACTTTGTTCCAAATGGAGAAGGTGTGCTTCGGAAGCTGAGCGAGAACGGCTCCAGCCTGCACCGTCGCTGACAATGCGCGGGTAATCTCGCCGTCCTGGTAGGCGTAGCCGCCGGCGATGCTCCACCGCCGTGCGACGATGCCGTTGACGCCGAGCTCGAGGCCCTTGGTTCGCTGTGCGTCCACCAGGAGCGAGAGTGTCGGATCCACCGGATCGGGCACGATCACGTTGCCGCGATCGAGCCGGTACACGGCCGCGGTGAACGCGAATCCCGGCGTGACGTCCCACTTCGCACCAACTTCATAGTTGCGGAATTCCTCAGGATCGAGCGCCTGGTTCGACAGCTGCAGCGACGACAGCTGCTCGCCGGCTCTCGGAAGGTACGCCACCGTATAGCTGCCATAAACCGACATCGGTTCGACCGGCTTGTAGATCAGGGCCGCCCTGGGCGACACCAGGTTGTCGGTGCTCGTGAACTGCGCGGCGGTGCGATTGTTCACGAAGTCGACGTCGAACCGCTCGTAGCGCACACCAAGGACTGCCTGAATCTGCTTCGACAGCGCGACCTGATCCTGGGCGTACACCGCAGCGGCCGTTGCAGTGCCGTGATTGTTCGCGTCGGTCGCGCTCGGCCGAAACTCGACCGGCAGCGACGTCACAGGATTCTCCAACGCCACGCTCACCGTCGTCGTGGTCGGGCTGACCGTGTGAAAGAAGCCGGTCAAGCGCAGATTGTCTGTCTCTTGGCGCCCGAGTTCCACGCCCGCGAGGATCGTATGACCGATACGGCCGGTCTGCTGCGTGACCGTGACGTCTGTCTGATTGAACAGATTCCTGCGCACGGTTCCATTGTTGTAGGCCGAGATACTGACCGCCGTGCCGGCTGCATTCACCGCGCCTGGGAATACATTCTGGTAGAACTTGTCGTAGTCGCCGTAGCTCGTTCGGCTGCGGATCATGGCGCCCGGCTTGAGCTGGTGATCGACGACCGCGACCAACACGTTTGCGGTCACGTCGCTCGTGCTCATGTCCGGGTTGCCAAAGAACGTGGAGGGATCCGTCTCCACTGGTCTGCCCTGGAACGAGGAGATGCCGCGATCGGCGGTGCGCTTATCGTGGAAGAACTCGTATCCGGCGCGTAGCGTGGTTCGCTCCCCCAACGAAAACGCCAGCGTCGGGTTAATGCCGTAGCGCTCCGCTTCAACGCCCTGCCGGTACGAATCCGAGCGCTCGAACACGCCCGTGACGCGCGCCGCGATCGACGAAGTCAGACCTTGCCCGAGATCGGCGGTGATTCGACGATCGTCGTGCGAGCCTCCCTGAAATACGAATTCGCGCGTGGGCGCCCAGCCGGCCTGACGACTCACCCTGTTGAGCACGCCGCCAACGCCGCCGCGGCCGAAGATCATCGCGTTCGGCCCCTTGAGCGCCTCAACACGATCGATGTTGTACAGATCGCGGAAGTACTGCACGTCGTCTCGCACACCGTCGACGAAGAAGTCCGAGGTGGAACTGTTGCCGCGGAATATTGGCGTGTCTCGATTGCCCTCACCCTGCGCCATGCCGATGCCCGGCACATACCGCACGACATCGCTCATGTTGGTCATGCGCTGGTCCTCAATCAGCGACCGATTGACGACGGTGATTGACTGAGGGATGTCGCGGAGCAGCGTCGGTGTCTTGGTGGCGGTGTTCGTCGACTCGAGACGGTACCCAGCTGAGGCGTTCACATCGACCGTCTCCTCGACGCCAGCCACCTGCAGCACGAACTCGCGAGGTTCCGCATTTGCCTGCGGAGCGGTCACGCGCTGCACGAGATCGAGGAATCCGTCCGCAGCGATCGTCAAGGTGTAGGCACCCGTTCCCAGGGACACCGTGAATTCTCCCCGCGAGTCGGTTGTCGCGGTGACGCGGGAACCCGC
>Ga0075428_100005723_pt1 | contig 13814 bp, 11 predicted proteins | sample RhiMetdeltSRZDD2_FD_75291 | JGI IMG/M metagenome (GOLD analysis project Ga0075428, IMG submission 75291) | Populus rhizosphere microbial communities from Tennessee, USA - Rhizosphere MetaG P. deltoides SRZDD2 | ecosystem: Host-associated > Plants > Roots > Rhizosphere > Soil | place: USA...
AGTTGGCAATCTTCCTCGAAGAAAATCCTAGTGTGGCACACAAAGTCGTGGACAAGGCCCTCACCGCAGCACGCGCGCGTGAGGCCGCCCGCAAGGCGCGGGATTTGACCCGGCGCAAGGGCCTGCTCGAAAGCTCTGCCCTTCCTGGAAAACTCGCCGACTGCTCCGAGCGTGACCCAGCCCTATCGGAAATTTACCTGGTGGAGGGCGACTCTGCAGGAGGATCGGCCAAGCAGGGGCGCGACCGTAATTTTCAAGCGATCCTCCCCCTACGGGGGAAGATTCTCAATGTCGAGAAGGCACGCTTGGAAAAGATGCTCAGCAGCCAGGAGATCCAGGTACTCATTACGGCTCTTGGAGCTGGTATTGGTCGCGACGATTTTGACATTGAGAAGATCCGCTATCACCGCATCATCATCATGACTGACGCCGATGTGGATGGGTCGCATATCCGTACCCTGCTCCTGACCTTTTTCTTCCGTCACATGCGGCCGGTCATCGAGCGTGGTTATCTGCACATTGCACAGCCGCCCCTGTATAAGGTTAAGCGTGGGCAGTCGGAGATGTATCTGAAGAACCAATCCGCCTTCGACGAGCACGTCCTGCACCTCGCCACTGAGAAGCTGCACCTGGTACGCCTGGGAGCCGGTGATGGCGTGCACGGTGAGCATCTCATCGCGTTAACCAGACGTGTGCAGATGTTCGAACAGCTCCTGGGGCGACTGGCCCGACGGCACCAGGATGCCCGTGTCCTGCGCCAGGTGGCGCTCTGTGACTGGCCTGCAGCACCATTACTGCGCGACCAGGAAGAGACCGCTCACCTGCAGCGGACTCTGCAGGAGGCACTGCAGCACTATGGGGATATTCTCCAGGAGGCACGTCTTGAGTGGGATGAGGACCACAACAGCTACCGTATCGTTGTAGTTACACAGGGAAATACGGCCACCTTCACAACGGTCGTGGACTATGCCCTACTAGTCTCGCAAGAGATGCGCGACCTCCGGACATTAGCGCGGCAATTCGAGGAATTAGGCACACCGCCGTATATCTTGCGTAACGGTGAGGTGGAGCATGTTGCTAGTGACTTTCCAGAGCTATTAGAGACGGTAAACACGGCGGGTACTAAGGACCTGAACATCCAGCGATACAAGGGCCTGGGTGAGATGAATCCCTCGCAACTGTGGGACACCACCATGGATCCGACGCGGCGGACGCTGCTGCAGGTGACGATTGAGGATGCGGTAGAAGCGGACTACATCTTTACGACGCTTATGGGGGATCAGGTAGACCCACGCAAGGCTTTTATTGAGCAACACGCCAAGGAAGTGGCGCATTTGGATATCTAGGACAATTTTGTGTTGGACAAGGGAGCGTCCGAAAGGCCCCAAGACGTGGAGAAACCCATACGAATAACTTCCGTTCTGTTCCACGAGTTTAAAGCGTTTTCTCGCTATTCCCTGAGGCTTGAACACGTCAACATCCTCGTTGGGCCGAACAACTCAGGCAAGTCGACGATCCTTGGCGCTTTCCGTACGCTTGCCATGGGGCTGCGACAGGCGCGCTCTAAAAAGCCGGAGCGTGTAGATACTCCTGAAGGTCACCAACCTGGGTACCGACTAAGCGAGACGACGTTACCGATGTCTCTTGAGAATGTGCACACAGATTACGGTGCTACTGACTCCAACGTCGTCTTCCAACTCTCCAATGGAAACAGGCTTCACCTCCTGTTCCCGCGGATAGAAGGTTGTTTTCTTATCCCGGAGACGCGGGGCACTCTTATACCATCTCCTACTTCCTTCAAGAAGGCGTTTCCCATTGATCTGACAGTAGTGCCTGTACTTGGCCCCGTCGAACACCGAGAGAAGCGTAGAGAGAGGGATACTGTTGTCGCAGGTCTCTCCACGCATCGCGCATCTCGACACTTCCGGAGCTACTGGCACTACTTCCCCGATGGTTTTGAAGACTTTGCTGCCCTTATCCGTACCACATGGCCAGGTATGGACATCCAGCCGCCGGAGGTCGCTGATCGATTCACAGGTGAGCTCTCGATGTTCTGTCTTGAAGACCGTATGACGCGCGAACTCTACTGGGCCGGTTTTGGCTTTCAGATTTGGTGTCAGCTACTGACTCATGTATCGAGAGCGAAGGACGCTACACTTTTGGTCGTCGACGAACCCGAGGTGTATTTACATCCAGACGTCCAAAGGCAGCTGCTCGGCATTCTCCGCGATACTGGACCTGATATTATATTCGCGACACATTCTACCGAGATCATGGCTGAGGCGGATCCAAGCGAGATCCTTTTAATCGACAAGAGACAACATACAGCATCTCGTCTGAGGGACGTGAGCGGTGTACAGAAAGCGCTTGAGGCTGTCGGCTCGATTCAGAATATTACGCTAACGGCACTCGCAAGAAATAGACGCGTCGTCTTTGTAGAGGGTGATGATGATTTTCGGCTCCTCCGGCGGTTTGCCCGGAAGCTAGATCTTTCGGAACTCGGGGCAGGTATGGGACTCACCGCTTTGGAATCCGGCGGTTTTGGCTCATGGCAGCGCGTGATGACGCTTGCTGCGGGGATAGAGCAAGCCCTTGGCGCGCCATTGAAAATAGCAGCGATATACGATCGTGACTACTACTGCGCCGAAGAGATTACCATGGTACATAGCACGCTCGCTCAGAATCTGTGCTTGTCCCATGTACATGCACGAAAGGAGATAGAGAACTATCTGCTCATTCCGGCGGTGCTCGACCGTGCGATAGCACGCGCCGCGCTCGATCACGCGACGCGCACAGGCGAGACGGTGGGACAATTACCCTGTTCCGATGATCTGCTTAGGACTCTCACAGAGGCTCTCAGGGACGAAGTACAATCCCAGTACATCGCGCGGCGTACGACATATCTCCGTTCAACTGGAAGAGATCTTGCCGATATCACGAAAGAGACCTTGGCTTGGTTTACTCCGCGTTGGAACGATTTCGCAGCACGGATGACTATCGTCCCTGGGAAAGATGTTCTCAAGGCACTTCGTGCATATCTCCAGAAGGTCTGTGGTTTGTCACTCACAGATGCTAGGATCGTCGACGCATTTCACAAAGATGAAGTTCCTAATGATATGAAGCAACTCATCAACGCCCTTGAACAATTTCGTATCAGTGCATAATTAGTGTCGCATCAACAAAAGGAACTATGACCGTGAACAGGCAACTGACAATGGTCTAAAAGACTAGCACTAAATAATCTTCTCGTAGCTTGAAACCATACGGATGCCAAGAAAAGTCAGAGAGCTTATTCAAGATTTGCAGAGAGCCGGATTTTATGAAATCCCAGGCGGTGGAAAGGGAGCGCATCGCAAGTTTGCGCATGCTCAGTATGCTGGTGCTGTCACCCTCAGTGGGCAATTGGGCGATGACGCGAAGCCTTATCAGGATAGGCAAATCAAACGAGCTATAGAGCGGGCTAACCCATGAAGAAAAACGATCAATACCACAAATGGGTCGAGTGGAGTGAAGAGGATCAAACCTACATTGGGAAATGTCCAGATGTGATAACTGGCATCCACGGAGATGACCCTGTGCAATTATATCGTGAGTTATGCGAAGTGGTTGAGGACGTGATTCACCATTTTGAATGTGAGGGACGTATGCTGCCTCCCACTCGTACGCGCCCGATGCAGGAAGTCTTGTGAACTTCGAGTCCAGTCGTAAGCAGATTGGGATATAGGCACATAAGGACTCATCAGAAAGAGTGAATCTTGATACTTGAATATTAGAGGTGACGATGGCTATCCAACAAGAACATCCTGTTCCCATTGATATCAGTGACGAACTGCGTACATCCTTCATGGACTACGCGATGTCGGTCATTATCAGTCGCGCCCTGCCTGACGTGCGGGACGGTCTCAAACCTGTACACCGTCGCATTCTGACGACCCTGCGGGACCTCAATCTTACGGCCACACGGGCGTATCGCAAATGTGCCAAGATCGCTGGTGATGTCAGCGGCAACTATCATCCCCACGGTGAGGGAGTAGTGTACCCTTCCCTGGTACGCATGGCACAGGATTTTTCACTGCGTTATCCGCTTGTGGACGGGCAAGGAAACTTTGGATCAATTGATGGTGACCCACCTGCCGCAATGAGATACACCGAGGCGCGCATGACCCGCATCGGTGAAGAAATGCTGCGCGACATCACCAAAAACACTGTCGACTATGCCCCGAACTACGACGGCACGCGTGATGAGCCCATCGTGTTGCCCTCAGCGATCCCAAACCTGCTGGTAAACGGCTCGTCGGGGATTGCGGTTGGCATGGCCACGAATATCCCGCCGCATAATCTGGCAGAGGTGGTGGATGCGCTGGTGTTACAGTTGGAAAGACCCGAATGTACGCTGCAGGAATTGTTACAGTATCTTCCCGGGCCGGACTTTCCCACCGGTGGGACGATCCATGGGCGCCGTGGCATCTGGGACGCGTATCGTACGGGACGCGGGTTTTTGCAGCTACGGGCACGGTGCAACGTTGAGGAGGCGAAGCGCCAGGATCGCGAGAGCATCATCATTACGGAAATCCCCTACCAGGTGAACAAAACCAAACTCCTGGAGCGTATTTCGGAGATGGTGCGGGCGAAGAAGATTGAGGGCGTGGCTGACCTGCGCGATGAGTCGGACCGCGAGGGCATGCGTATTGTGCTTGATTTGAAGCGCGATGCTATGCCGCAGGTGGTAATGAACCAGTTGTATGCTAATACGCAGTTGCAGTCAACGTTTGGGGTTATCATGCTGGCCCTGGTGGATAACGAGCCGCGTGTTCTGCCCCTCAAAGACCTGCTCATCTACTTTCTCGAACACCGCCGTGAGGTGGTTATACGCCGCACGCATTACGACCTCGAACGCGCGCAGGAACGGGAACACATCCTCGCCGGGCTGATGGTGGCCCTCGATCATCTTGACATGGTCATTCAGCTTATTCGTGGTGCGGCTTCACCTGCAGAGGCACGCCAGGAACTCGTGACGCGCCTGGCGCTCTCTGAGACGCAGGCCCAGGCGATTCTGGACTTGCGCCTGCAGCGTTTAACTGGGCTAGAGCGTGACAAGATTCTGCAGGAGCACACCGAGTTGCTGGAAACTATCCGGGAATATCAAGCCATTCTGGGCAGTGAGGCGCGTATCCAGGCGATCGTCAAGGACGAACTACTAGCCTTAAAAGAACAGTACGGCGATGTCCGACGCACCGAGATTGTCGAGGCCGAAGAAGAGATCGACGTTGAGGATCTCATTGCCGAAGAAGACATGGTGGTGACGAAGAGCCATGGCGGGTATATCAAGCGCCAGCCGATTAGCCTGTACCAGAGTCAGCGGCGTGGCGGCAAAGGCAAACTGGCGATGCAGACCAACGAAGAGGACTTTGTCGAACAACTCTTCGTGGCCTCAACACATGACTACCTCCTCTTCTTTACCAATATCGGCAAGGTCCACTGGTTGAAAGTCTACGAGATCCCGCAGGCCGGCCGTGCTGCCAAGGGCCGGGCGGCGGTCAACCTGTTACAATTGCAGCCTGGAGAAAAGATCTCCACCGTCGTACCGATTCGACGTTTTGAAGTGGATCGCTATCTGATCATGGCGACGAAAAACGGTATCGTCAAAAAGACCGAGCTCACGGCCTATGGCAACCCACGCCAGGGAGGCATTATTGCTCTAACGCTCGACGACGGTGATGAGCTCATTAGCGTGGGGGTCACGCACGGGGACCAGGACATCTTCCTTGGTACACGTCAGGGCTATGCCCTACGATGCAACGAGATGGATATGCGTCCCATTGGACGGACAGCCCGCGGTGTGATTGGTATCCGTCTCGAAGAGGGTGATGAAGTTATCGGTATGGAAGTGTTAAGCCCGGGCTCGAGCATCCTCACGGTGTCTGAGAGCGGCTACGGCAAGCGTACCAGTGCGAGCGAGTATCGCATCCAGGGCCGGGGCGGTAAGGGTCTGATTAATTTAAATATCACACCGAAGACTGGCCTCGTCGTCAGTATTCTGCAGGTTTTTGATGACGACGACATTATGGTCATGAGCGATCAGGGAAATCTGGTGCGCTTACAGGTGGCGGACATCCGGCGTATTGGTCGGAATACGCAGGGCGTCAGGCTCATTAACCTCACACCTGAGCAGCGCCTCATCGGGGTGGTCCGCATTGCCGAAGACAATGCGCGTCCGGTAGTGGATGCCTCGTCTGCAACAGTGATACTTGATACCGACGGGGAGGAGGCCGTGATAGAAGAACCGGAGACGGGTAACGGGCTCGAGGACACCCTGGATGAAGAAAGTTCCAACTAAGGAGTTGACGACACGCGAGCGATCCAATACCATTTTAGCATTATAGAGGCATAGTGGCCCGGGAGAGATGCCCGAGCGGTCGAAGGGGGCGGTCTTGAAAACCGCAGCACGCAAGTGCCGGGGGTTCGAATCCCTCTCTCTCCGCTGTCCGTGCAGGTGCCTGGCCATGTTTCTTTGTGACTCCTGGAGAGGTGGCCGAGCGGCTGAAGGCAACCGCCTGCTAAGCGGTTTAGCGCCCAAAAGTGCTACGAGGGTTCGAATCCCTCCCTCTCCGCTGCCTGGATGATAGGTATGCGCCGATAGCTCAACTGGATAGAGCGCCAGACTACGGATCTGGAGGCTGGGGGTTCAACTCCTCCTCGGCGCGCTGTGTGGCAAAGGCACCTGTGGCAAGGTGCCTTTGTGTTTTTCAGGACGTTTCCAAGCATGGCTGATGCGTCGGTAGTGCATGAGTTCTTCATGCAGGCGGCATTACAGGAAGCGCGCCTAGCCCTGCAGAGTGCTGAAGTGCCGGTTGGGGCTGTGGTCGTCATGGACGACGTCATCATCGGGCGTGGCCACAATCAGCGGCAGACCTTGCCCGATCCTACGGCGCATGCTGAGGTGCTGGCCCTGCGGCAGGCAGCCCAACACCTCGGGCATTGGCAGCTTACTGCAGCGACCTTGTACGTGACGCTCGAACCTTGTATCATGTGCTTAGGTGCGGCAGTGTTGAGTCGGATCCACTGTCTGGTCTTTGGCTGCAAGGACCCGAAAGCCGGGGCGTGTGGTTCACAGTTTGACATTTTAGGCATGCGGCGGCTTAATCACACCTTTACAGTGATAGGCGGTGTGTGTGAAGATGCAGCAAGCGCCTTGCTTACTGGGTTCTTTCAAGCATTACGGCGGAGAGGTGGCCGAGTGGTTGAAGGCGGTTGATTCGAAATCAACTGTGCCCTTGTGGTACCGGGGGTTCGAATCCCTCCCTCTCCGTCATCCCATGACCTGCCCGTATGGAGAGGTGCGAGAGCGGTCGAATCGGCGCGCCTGGAGAGCGCGTGGGCGCCAAAAGTGTCCCGTGGGTTCGAATCCCACCCTCTCCGCTCAAGCAGGTGGTGTTGCGTGTGCTGGCTTCGTGGACAAAAGGTGGTCGTGCTAGGTGGGGAGGTAGCGGTGCCCTGTAACCCGCAAGCCGCTATAGCGGGACTGAATTCCCATGGTTGAGGCCTCACCAGGCTGAGTTCCCCCCTTAAGGAAAGCGTTGATGGTTGGGTCCTGTGCAGCGGGGTGTTGTGAACCCGGTCAGATCCGGAAGGAAGCAGCCGTAAGCAAATGTCTCCGGGTGCCGCAGGAGTGCCTGATCTGAGCTGGATCTAGGGTGTGGGGCTCTACCCTGGCAGGTCGAAGCTGGGTGCACGATCATTTTTGCCTCACCAGTATTGATGGTTGTAGGGGAGGCGTATGGCGTACCAGGTTACAGCACGCAAATGGCGCCCCCAGACGTTTGATGACGTGGTCGAGCAACGGCATGTCACCCGTACTCTCCGCAATGCTATCCGCCTCGGTCGTATCGCCCATGCCTATCTATTCGCCGGCACGCGCGGGGTAGGCAAAACGACGATGGCGCGTGTGCTTGCCAAAGCGCTCAATTGCGAACAAGGTCCGACCGAGCATCCCTGCAATACGTGTCAGTCCTGTCTCGAAATCACCCAGGGTACGTCGCTAGACATTGTTGAGATCGATGGGGCGTCGAATCGCGGCATTGACGAGATCCGTGATCTGCGCGAGCGCTTGCGCTATTTGCCGACGCGTGGACGCTACAAAGTCTACATCCTTGACGAAGTGCACATGCTGACCAAAGAGGCGTTTAACGCCCTGCTCAAAACGCTCGAAGAGCCGCCGGCGCATGTCGTTTTTGTGTTTGCTACGACTGAGATTGAACGTATTCCCTATACCATTGTGTCGCGTTGCCAGCGGTTTGAGTTCAAGCGCGTGTCATTGACTGGCCTCGCAGAACAACTCGAGCACATTACGCAAAGCGAGGGCATACATATCTCACGCACCTGCCTGATGCGCATTGCCAAAGCGGCAGAGGGTAGTATGCGCGATGCCCAGAGCCTCCTTGATCAAGTCGTGGCCTACTGCGGGATGGAGGTGCGGGACGAGGATGTTGATCAGATTCTGGGCTATGTAGGTATTGAAATGCTAGCACAGTGTCTGCGTGCCCTCTGCCAACAAGATGCTGCCGCGGCATTGCACACCATGACTCTGCTGCAGTCCGAGGGGCACGAAGCCACCGGGATTGCCCGTGCCCTGCTTGAAGGTCTGCGGCATCTGATTGTCCTGAAGACGGTTCCCCACCCTGAGGAACTCATTCCCCTGTCTGAGGCCGATATCGAGACCTTGCGTGCAGTGGCGGCGCTGGCCAGTATTGAGGAAATCTACGGGCAGTTTCATGTCCTCTCAGCCGCCGAGCAGACCTTGCGCCATGCCAGTAATGCCTTCCTGGGGCTTGAGATGACCCTTGTCCGCATGGCATGTATTGGTCGTGTGCAGCCCTTGCAGACGATTTTAGAGCATCTCCAGCGCCTCGATACAGACCTCCCGGCTGTCCCCACGCCCGCCGCGGCCGAGGAGGAGAGACCCGCCGCGGTGCGCGTTCGCCCAGCATACAATGGGCTGGCGGAGCAGACGTCGGCGAGGAGTACAGGGGCGGCTGAAGAGACTGCCCCAGCGCCTGTCCCTGACATGCCTCTGTCTGAGGTGCCGCAGAGTGCAGTACTCAACACTGCAGAAGGTCTCTGGGAGGCCCTGAAGCAACGTGTCACCGAGCGGCGTGCCCCACTTGGAGGATACATGCAGCAGGGTCGTCCTCTGACCCGTGATGAGCATAAACTTGTCATTGGCTTTGACAAAAACTTTCCCCTGGAGCAGCTTAAGGATCCAGAGAGCCTTGTCGTGCTCCGCGAGGCAGCGGAGATGTTACTCGGACGACCCTTCAACATTGTCCTCGAACTCAGTAATGTTGGAGTAGCACGAATCAATGGCACACCGGAGACTGGGGCCACCGCCGAGCAACAGGCCGGTGCTCTAGAGGAGGTCCAGCGCCAGAAGAACGAATTGAAACAGGCGGTGATCGACATTTTTGGTGCTACACCTATTTAAGGAGACGATCGTGAGAGGTGGAATGGGCAATTTAATGAAGCAGGCCCAACAGATGCAGCAGAAAATGATGAAGCTGCAGGAAGAGATTGCGCAAAGGACGCTCGATGCCTCTGTCGGTGGTGGTATGGTCACTGTGACCGTGAATGGTAAGAGTGAAGTACTTCGCATCAAAATTGAGCCGCAGGTCGTGGACCCCAATGATGTTGAGATGCTTGAAGACCTCATCCTTGCCGGGGTCAACGAGGCGCTGCGGAAAGCGCAGGAGATGATGGCTGAGGAGATGAGCAAGCTCACGGGTGGTTTGAAAATACCAGGCCTGTCCCTGTAGGCCGTGCGATGAGGCCTCGTTATCATGTTTCGACCACGTGCACTCGATAATCTCGTTGAGGAACTCTGTCGTTTGCCTGGCATTGGGGAGAAAACGGCGCAACGACTCGCCTTCTTTATCTTGCGTACGCCCAAGGTACGCGCCGAACGGCTGGCGCGCGCGCTTGTGGAAGTGAAGGAAAAGATCATTTTTTGTTCGGAGTGTAGCGGCATTACCGAAATAGATCCGTGTGCCATTTGCACCGATCCGTCGCGCGATCGAGGTCTCATCTGCGTTGTGGAAGATCCGAGCGATGTGTTCCTCATTGAGCGCACTGCAGTCTACAAAGGGCTGTATCACGTCCTTATGGGAGCCCTGTCACCCCTGGATGGTATTGGCCCGGAGCAATTGAAAATCGATGCGCTCCTGAAGCGTGTGGCCGAGGGGAATGTGCGGGAGATTATCTGCGCCACCAATCCCAATATGGAAGGTGATGCCACGGTCCTCTATCTGGCAAAACTCATGAAACCCCATGGCGTGCGCCTTACTCGTCTGGCGCATGGTCTACCTGTGGGCGGGCATCTCGAATATGCCGATGAGGTGACGCTGAGTCGGTCATTGGAAGGGCGACGGGATTTGTAATGCTGGCGGTGTTGTCCCGCCTTAGAGCATAGCAATATCATGCTGGTCGAAAGTTAGCTTGATCCGTTCGAGGACACTACCACGCACGGCTCCAAATCTGAGGTCTTGCTCCACGCCCGCAGTGCAAACTGCATGCTGTTTTTACCCACCTCTGCAACCGTGACACAGGGGCTGGCGTGGCCAGCAGTCCAGGCTCTTTAAGCGGAACTCACGTGTCTTAATACTCCGCAAAGATGCGCGCGACCTCTCCAGGGTCACGGGTGACTGTCAGGGCCAGTGCCAGGAGCAGGCGGGCTTTCTGGGGGTTCAGGTTGTCGGCAATCAGGAAGCCATGCTTGGTGAGACGGGTGCTTTTGAACGTTCGACCACTGCCGGCCCGTGTCGATTGCACTACTATGATACTACGACGCACCGCTTCTGCGAGCGGTTCCAAATCGCCAGGCCCGCAGAAGCCAGGAGCAAAGCCGGCCGACACAATCCCTTGCGCCCCGGCCTCAATGAAGGCACGCACTGCCGTACCATCTGACCCTGTATACGCATAGACGATGTCGACCCGTGGTAAGGCCTCTAGTGCTTGGATCTCAAACTCGGTATCGGGGGCCCGACGCCGGATAGGTCGGCGGTAATAAGCGATCGCATCACCATCCGCATGGCCCAGCACGCCAAAGTCCGGCGAGCGGAAGGTCTGGAGCCGGTACGTTGCGGTCTTGGTGACTTCCCGCGCCGCGTGGATTTCGTCGTTCAGCAGTACGAGCACCCCAAGACCACGCGAGTCTGCTGCAGCAGCGGTACGGACGGCGTTGACGAGGTTCATCCCGGCGTCAGTCGATAGTGCGCTTGCCGGACGCTGCGATCCGACGACCACCACCGGCACGCCGACGTGGAGCGTGAGGTTGAGGAAATAGGCTGTCTCTTCCAGAGAGGCCGTGCCATGCGTTACCACGATGCCGGTAAGGGCCTGGTGCTCCTGGGCTAACTTTTCGATCTGCAGGACCAGGGCTTTCCACTCCGGAAAGAAGACATTAGGACTCGGAATCGCCTCAAAGCGAATCGGCAGGATGTCGGCCACCTGGTGGACCTCTGGAAAGCGGGCGATAATCTCGTCCACATGCAGCATGGTCTCGTTGGCCCCGTAGTCGAGGAGATCCAGGGGCCCCTTGCCTATTGATGCAATAGTCCCACCAGTACCGATCACGGCAACTTGTGGCTTGGTCATAGTACTTCCTCTCGCAATGGTGCTGGTAGTGAGACAGGGCGCCGGCTGTGGCGCGGCGCCGCCAGCCACAGGGTCAGACAGCCGAGCAGGCTCACGCCCATAGTCAGCGCAAAGGCGCCGTGATAGCTTCCCCAGTGATCGTACCAATACCCGCCAAACCAGGAGCCGAGAAAACCACCGAGGCCCCAGCCTAACTCTAGCGCACCGAGGATTGCGCCTAGATGTGGACCGTGAAAAATGTCTGCAGTAGCCGTACTCTCGACAGCGCCATGGACGCCAAATCCCAGGCCATAGGCTACGGCATAGCCATAGGGGAGCCAGCCAGGCGCTGCAGGTGAGAGACTGGCCAGACACGCAAGACCGCTCAGGCACAGGCAGGTGCCAAAGGTATAAATGCCTTCGCGGCCAAAGCGGTCGGCCAGGCCCCCCCAGATAGTGCTCCCAGCAGCCCGCATGAGACCCATCATGGCGACGACTTCGGCCGCGAGTAGACTCGGAAAACCATTGCTTACTAAGTGAGCGATCTGATGCACATTGGTGATATTCGAGAGCCAGCCAACGCCTGTGACCATCACAAACAGATACCAGAAACGCCTGGTTGTCATCGCACGACGTAAGGTCCAGGAGGCCGTTGATGACGCTGCTGCCTGAGAGGTGACTGCAGGAGGAGCCGGCGCCCCATCGGGGTAGAGCCCAAGGTCAGCGGGGTAATGACGCTGCCAGAAGGCGTTCAGAGGTATGAGTAGAACCAGAATGAGGAGTCCGAGTACTGTGTAAGTTAGCCGCCAGCCGTAGCCATTCACCAGATACTGGGCCCCTGGCACGAGGATCAGCGTGCCCATGCTGGAGCCGCTGAGCACCAGCCCGGAGGCCAGACCACGCCGCCGGTGGAACCACAACGACATCTGCGTCAGGTGGGGCACAAAACCTATCAAGTTCAGGCCCTGTCCGACTAGCACCCCCCAGGTCAGATAGAGATGCCAGGGCGTGCGTGCCTGAGCACTCAAGATTAAGCCTAGGCCCAGACTCAAAGCACCGATCGGAAACAGCCGGCGTGGCCCATAGCGGTCGAATAAGCGGCCGGAGAGCCAGGTGAGGGAAGCATACCCTACCAGAGCCACGGAAAAGGGGAGAGAGATAGTGGCGCGGCTCCACCCATATTCCTGGGTGAGCGCAGCAAATAGGACACCGGATGAGGCGAAAGAGCCCTGCACGAGGAGCATCGTGCAAAAACTGATGGCCACGATGACCCAACCGTAGTAGAAACGTTTTTCAGGGGTGGTCATGTAGTTCTATGCCATCCTTACGTCGCTGGTGCATCACGCCGCTGTGCCCCAGCCAGCACGACGAGACGTTCTAGGACCTCGTAGGGCTGTGCTCCGACCACGCCGCGCCCTTGCGCCACAAACGTCGGTACTCCCGTCACACCAAGACGCATGGCGCGTTGCCAGTCAGCGTCTACGGTGTCTTTGAAGCCTCGTGAGACGAGCACCTGGCGCGCCTCAGACCCGGGCAAGCCAGCGGCTTCTGCTACGTCGACTAGTATATCGATGTTCCCGATATTTTTCCCTGCCACGAAGTAGGCCTGGAACAACGCATCGTGGATGCCCTCGCCGTCAACCTGTGTGGTCGCCCAGGCCCCCAGTTCCTGTGCCAGACGGCTGTTGAAGGTGTGGGTCCGCTCACCGTACGGCAGACCTTCCTGGGCCATGAGCCCACGCATGCGTTCCTGCGAGGCGGCGATATCAATGTTACGGCCGGCAAACAGGTCTGTGAGAAAAACTCCATCCTCTGGTGTGTCAGGGTGGAGGGGGAAATGTGTCCAGACAAGCTTCAGATCATAGGTGGTCCTGAGTCGCTCAATACGCCCGGTACTGAGATAACACCAGGGTCAGACATAATCAGAGAAAATTTCCAACGTCACTGGCTCTGGCATATAGCCCCCCATAGTTCCATAAGGACGTGCACTCTTTCTAAAGCCCGTGCCGTCATCATCCTTCTTTCTCTCAGGTACATTGCAGCTGTAGGGGCCCTATCTAAAGCGCAATAGTGCTGTCTGTCAAGCATTTTCAGAAGCCGACTCTCTTGGATGGTTACTTGCCAGGCCGTTGATAGGCTCATATAGCCCGAAGATCTCATGCATGACCGCGATGATCAGACAGTATCCT
>Ga0075428_100005725_pt1 | contig 13813 bp, 10 predicted proteins | sample RhiMetdeltSRZDD2_FD_75291 | JGI IMG/M metagenome (GOLD analysis project Ga0075428, IMG submission 75291) | Populus rhizosphere microbial communities from Tennessee, USA - Rhizosphere MetaG P. deltoides SRZDD2 | ecosystem: Host-associated > Plants > Roots > Rhizosphere > Soil | place: USA...
CGCGTCCGAAACTTTTGTCTATCTCACGCGGTGGGTTCCGCATTCACAACCGGAGTTCCGTCCGGTGGTTCGTCCGATCGTCGCGCCGACGGTGCTGCAGCGCGTCGTGCTCGGCGGGGGTGCGATCAGTCTGATCGCGTTCGGCTTCTACCGATGGTTCAAGCGGGCGCAGACACGCGTGGAAGTGGTGTCGCTTCGCAAGGCCGGCGAACTGCGATAGCTCAACTCCAACTCCCAACTTCCCAACTCCCAACTTCCCAACTACCAAGGGGCAAGCACGTCCTTTGCTCCCTGCTCACATCTGATTGATTTTGGCCCGTTTTCAGGGCCGCCCCGCTCACGGCGATCACAGATCCGTGATTTCGGCGTCGATGTTCGCATCGCGCCAGGAGGGTGCACAGATGGATCGCTTCGCTGCCGTCGTTGCCGCCATGCTCGTGATCGGCGCTCCGCCCGTGTACGCGCAGGACGCGGTGTTTGTCGTCATGACCACGTCGGCGGACATCCACAAGGCGCCCAGTACGGGCAGCGCTGTGATCGGCAAGGCGCCACGAGGAATGATGTTCGAGGTCAGGCGTGAACTGGGAAGCTGGGTGAGCGTCTCATGGCCGGACGCCGATCAGGGTGTGGCCTACCTGCATGTCGCGTGGGGCAGGATTTCCCGCGGCGCCGATGTTCATGTGCCTGCCGCCACGGGAGTCGCCGTGCAGGCCACAGGCCCGGCGCCGGCATCGAACGCATTGACGAGCGACGTTCAGATTCCTCAGGCGCCACGCACAACGACGCTGCCGCGACGTCCTCCGTCGCTTCCGTCTCATGTCATCGGATTGGGCGGCCGGATGGCCTCCCGCGACATCGGATTTGCCGCCACGGGCCGCGCATGGGCCTACGGTCCGTTCGGCGTGCAGATCGAGGCGGGCCGGCCGACGTACACAAGCTCCGTTGCGCCCGGACAGCTGCGGTCGCTGCAGCTGGCGCCGAGTGTCATGTACTCACCACCCGACCTGGTGACCAACGCCATCTGGGCACGGCCGTACGTCGGGGCGGGCATTGATCTACATCGGGCGACGCTCAGAAGCACCATCGGCGGTGCCGATGCCGTCGATCACCTCCTCGGCTCGCACATCTTCGGCGGCGCCGAGTTCACGTGGGCGAACCTTCCGCAGTTCACCCTGAGCGCGGATCTGCGGCAGCAGTGGGCGCCGCCGACGTTCCCCGGCTTCGAGCTGGGCGGCTTCGGCGTCTCGATGTCGGCCCACTGGTACGTGAAGTAACTGCACGATACCGCGGGCGATCGAGCGAAGACATGCCCTCAGGCCGCGGTTTTGCCCCGGGTCCGATCGAGTGCACAGAGATTCGGCAGCGCGATGGCGAGAGCCTCGACTAAACGGTCAGCCTTGGCAGCATGCGAACATTCCATGCGTCGTACTGGGCCTTGAGCTGAGCGAACCTGTCAGCGTTTTTCAGCCGGAGATCGACTTTTTCACCGGGATCGCGCGCAAGGTCGTACAAACGCTCCCCATTCGGATCTTTCAGATACTTCCACCTGCCGGAGCGTGCCGCATCGCGAATCTGTGCACGCCAGAACAGCGTGCGGTCATACGGGGACCTCGCACCGCGGCATACGGGGAGCAGGTCCTCGCCATCGAGCGGATAGGCGGGATCGGCTGTCGCACCTGCGGCGGAGAGAATCGTCGCCGTCCAGTCCATGGTGATCGCGGCCTGCTCAGTAGTGCCTCCCGGCTGGATGACACCCGGCCAACGGACGATGGCAGGAACGCGGATGCCGCCCTCCCACAAGAAGCCTTTCTGAAACGAGAATGGCCAATTGAACGAATAGCGCTCCCCGCCGTTGTCGCTCGTGAAGATCACCAGGGTGTTTCGCTCGGCGCCGGCACGACGCAACGCGTCAAGGACTCGCCCAATGCCCGCATCCATCGACCGCATCATCGCAGCGTAGATCGTCAGGGATCCCCCCTCGACCATCGGTCCCACACCATGATCGGTGTGACCGATCGCGGCATCCTCCGGACCCTCCCATGGTGAATGCGGTGCGGTGTAATGCAGGCTGAGATAAAAAGGCCGTGTTCGGCGACGGGTGACGTACTCGACCGCTTTGGCCGACAGCAGATCCGTCAAATAGCCGACACGCTGGACCGGCGCGAGGTTCTCCCACAGATCGTCGCCACCGTCGGGTCCGTGCGCACCGGCTGCATCTGCGGCCTTGTGAGTAAAGTAGTCAGCCGCACCGCTCAAAATGCCGAAGAACTCGTCGAACCCGTGCTGGTTTGGCCCGAACTCCGGCTTCCATCCGAGGTGCCACTTGCCAATCAGCGCGGTGTCGTAGCCCGCCCTCTTGACCAGCGAGGCGACCGTCGGGTGGTCCCGCGGCAGCCCGATGTCGGCGCCGTTCTGCTGTGTGAGCGGTTCGCGTAAGCCCACCTCGAGACGCTGCGGGTAGCGTCCCGTGTGGAAGGCGCAGCGTGTCGGCGTGCACACCGGCGCTGCCGCGTACGCGCTCATGAACTTGATTCCCTGCCGCGCAAGACCGTCGAGCACGGGAGTCTGGTAGTCCGGCCGGCCGTAGCAGCTCAGATCACCGTATCCGAGATCGTCGGCAAGAATGAACAGCACGTTTGGCCGCCGTTGCTGCGCCGCAGGACGCGCGACAGCCGCCGCGGCCGCGCCTCCGGCCGCCGCGCCGAGGAATTGCCGGCGTGTAAGCCTGGGTTTCATGCAGCGGATCCTATTCGATCCCGAGCCGGCCTCGCCGAAGCCTTGGCGAAGGCGGGCGGCCCCCACGTACAAGAGTCAGGGTCTACGCGTGTACACCCGGCGCTTCATGGCCCGTACGCGCCACATACTCCACGTACGACCCCGGGTAGAGATGCGGCTGGACGTCGATCCCGCTCTCTCCCCCCAGCTCGATCACCCGGTTGCTCAGCGCCCGCAGGAACGCGCGGTCGTGCGATACAAACAGCATCGTCCCTTCGAAATCCTTGAGCGAGTCGATCAGCATCTCCTTGGTCGCGAGATCGAGATGATTGGTCGGCTCGTCGAGGACGAGAAAGTTGGGAGGATTGAGCAGCATGATCGCCATCACCAAGCGAGTCTTCTCGCCTCCTGAGAGGGCCCGGATCTTCTTGTCGACCTCGTCACCGGAAAACTGAAAGGCACCGGCGAGGTTCCGAAGCACGCCGATGGATTCGTGCGGAAAATCCTTCTGCAGCTGTTCTTCGATCGTCAGATCGGGATCGAGCAGGTCGAGCGCCTGCTGCGCGAAGTACCCCAGCTTCAGGCTCGCGCCCAGCTTCACGTCGCCGCTGTCGGGCGGCAATGCTCCAGCCACCATCTTCAGCAGCGTCGTCTTGCCGGCGCCGTTCTTCCCCATCACGCACCACCGCTCGCCGCGGCGGATGCTCAGGTTGAGGCCGTCATAGATGATGCGCGTGCCGTACGCCTTCGAGACGTCCTCGAGCACCGCGACCTGGTCCCCAGAGCGCGGCGGTTGACGGAAGTCGAACTTCACCACCCGCCGCTTCTTTGGCAGCTCGATCTTCTCGATCTTCTCCAGTGCCTTCACCCGGCTCTGCACCTGCGCGGCCTTGGCCGCGTGCGCGGCAAACCGCTCGATGAACCGCTGCTCCTTGGCCAGCATCGCCTGCTGGCGCGCGTAGGCGGCTTCGCGGTTCGCTTCGCGGATTGCCCGCTCCCGCTCGTAGAAGTCGTAGTTGCCCGAGTACACCGTGATCTCACCGCCGTCGATCTCGGCGATCTTGGTCGCGATCCGGTTCATGAACTCGCGATCGTGCGACGTCATGAGGAGCGCGCCGGGCTGCGACTTCAGAAACTCTTCGAGCCAGATGATCGACTCGATATCCAGATGGTTGGTCGGCTCGTCCATCAGCAGGACGTCGGGCCGCCCGAGCAGCACGCGCGCCATCGCGACGCGCATCTTCCAGCCGCCCGAGAGCACGCCGACGTCGCCGTCGATCCGCTCCTCGTCGAAGCCGAGCCCGTGGAGCACCTCCCGGGCCTGCGCCTCGAGGCCGTAGCCGCCGGCGTGGTCGTATTCCTCCTGTACTTCGCCGAACCGCGCGAGGATGCGGTCCATGTCTCCCGCCTGCGCCGGGTCGCTCATGGCGTGCTGCAGCGCCTCCAGCTCGTGGTGCAGATCGCCCAGCCGTCCGCTGCCGGCGATGGCTTCGTCCAGCACCGATCGCCCCGACATCTCCTCCACGTCCTGCCGGAAGTAGCCGACCGTCATCTTCTTCGGGACCGACACTTCGCCCTCGTCCGCCGACTCCTCGCCGACGATCATGCGGAAGAGCGTGGTCTTGCCGGATCCATTGGGACCGACCAGGCCGACCTTTTCGCCGGGATTCAACTGGAACGACGCGTCGACGAAGAGAATCTGGCGTCCGTACTGTTTGCTGATGCGCGAGAACGAAATCATGCGGCCACGACTTCTCCGCTCGCGACGAGCACGGCCCGGCCGCCGACCTTGACCTGCGTGATCTCGCCCTCGCGCGACGAGATGTCGACGTGGATGCGGCTCGGACGTCCCATCGCCGCGCCCTGCAGGCTGACGATGCGCGTGGCGCCATCGGCGGCGAGCAGGCCATGACGCAACAGATAACAGCCAAGCGGCCCGCTCGCGCTGCCGGTGGCTGGATCTTCCACGATGCCGAACCCCGGCGCGAACATGCGGCTGTGGACGGTCTCGGCGGCACCGGCCCTCGACATCGCGAAGAAGAACATCGGCAGGTCGATGCCGGACGACTCGGTGAACCGGCGGAACGCGGAGGCGTTGCTGACGGCACGATCGACCGCCTCGGGGCTGCGGATCGGGACGATAAGAAACGGGAGGCCGCAGCTGACCTCCTGGATGGGCCGGTCAGCCAGCAGGTCGGCCTCGGTCAACCCGATCGCGGCTGCCACATCGCGCCGTGCCTCGATCGCGGAGCCGAACGTTGGATTGAGCTGCGTCATCCATGCGAAACGAAGCGCGCCCTCGTCCCATTCGAGATCAACCGGTACCGGACCGATGTTGAGCCCGAACACGAAGCGTGCCGCGCCGGTCTTGATGGCGCCGACATGGGCCAGCGCGAACGTGCTGCCAATGGTCGGGTGACCCGCCATCGGCAGTTCGGCGGCGGGCGTGAAGATCCGCATCCGCACCTGCGTGCCGGGCGTGTCCGCCGGAAGGATGAAGGTACTCTCGGCAAAATTCATTTCCCGCGCGAGCGCCTGCATGCGTTCGGTGCTCAGGCCGCGGCCATCGAGGAAGACCGCGAGCTGGTTGCCGGTGAACGGTTGGTCAGTAAAGACGTCGTAATGCAGATAGGAAAGCGCCACGTCCTTGGGAGTCGGGATTTGGGAGTTGACGTCAGACCTTCGGCTGTTTGAGCCTCAGCTTGCGGCCGACGGCGAGGCCGACGTGATACGCGCCCTCCTGCTGCATCCAGACGTGGCGCGCGTGGTTGTCGGCGAGCTCGACAATCAGCGTGCGCTTCTCTTCGGGCAGCGCCGCCGCTATCTGCTCGACCAGCTCTTCCTGGCGCTGAATGTCCACCGGCGCGAAGAGCTCGTCCTCGTGAATCGCCTGGAGTAGCTCCTCGTATTCGTCGCCGAACTGATCTTCCGCGTCGGAAAACGAGGGCACGTGGCGGAGCGCGCCATCCAGCTCCAGCTTTGCGGCGCACTGATCCGCCAGCTCAATAAGTTCGTCTGAAGTCGGCATGAATGGATCTTATGCCGGTCCGGCTAAAGCCGGACACTACGTTCGCTTTCGAAGTACGCTTTCGAAGCCGCACACTACCTGCGTTTGGCTCGAAGCAGATCGGGGGCGCGTTCTGCGGCTTCTCGTACCAGAAAGCCCATTTTCGGGTGTGACGCTTCGAGATCGATCGTGAGCTGCTGCTGCCGAAGCTCCTCGCTGGTCGTCGGGCCGATGGATGCGACCACCATGCCGCGAAGCGCGGCGCGCACGGCGTCTTCCTGCTGCATCATGCCGGCGACCTGAAAGAGGTGCACCACCTGCATGCCGGTGGTGAAGATCGCCACGTCCACTTCGCCGCGCGCGACCGACGAGGCTCCCGCGCGCAGCGGTTCGATGTCGTCGGGCAGCGCCCACCGGTAAACAGGCACGCTCGTGACGCGAGCGCCGCGGGCTTCCAGTGCCTTCACGAGATCGGGATTCGAGACGCCGTACTCCTGAACGGCCACGTCCAGGCCATCGAGGCCCTTGTCGATCGTGACTTTGTCGATGGCCGTGAGAATCTCGCGCCAGGTGTTCGGCTCTGGCACCATGACCCACGGCGCGAGACCGAGCTCGCGCATGACCGACAGCGGCTTCGGACCGCGGGGGACGAGCCTCGTTTCCGCCAGCGCCGCCACGAACTCGTCGCGTCTGCCTGCGCCTCCGACCACGTCGACGAGCGCGCGCGTGCCGACGCCCGTCAGGAGGATGACGACGTCGAACTGGCCGCGGATCAACGCGTCGGCAAACGCGATCGCCTGGGGATTCGATTCGAGCGGCACCTCGCGCATCGCCGGCGCGACGATCGGCGTGCCGCCGTAGGTTTTGACCAGCGCCGCCATCTCCTGGCTGCGGCGGCTCTCGAGAACGAGAACGGAGAGACCCTGAAAGGAAGGCGCGGACACGGAAAATACAACCACGAAGGCCGCGAAAGACTCGAAGATCACGAATTCCTTTTTATGGAACTCGTGACCTTCGCGAGCTTCGCGTCCTTCGTGTTAGGTTTCTACGCCCAACGGAAGCCGCTCTTCGCCAGCGGCAGCGAGCGGATCCGTTTCCCGATGACGGTGGCGATCGCGTTGCTGAGCGCACCGACCGTTGGCGGGAGTGCCGGCTCGCCGAGCCCGGTTGGAGGGTTGTCGGTCTTCAGGAAATGCACTTCGATCTCAGGCGCCTGCGCGATGCGCGTCGGCTGGTACTCGTTGAAGTTCCCCTGCACCGCGCGGCCGGCTGCGTAGGTGATCTCCCAGTTCATCAGGTGGCTCATGCCTTCAACCACCGCCCCCTGCGCCTGGTTGACGGCGGAGCTCGGGTTCACGATCTGGCTGCCGATGTCGCCGGCGACCCACACCTTCTTCACCTCGATGCGGTTGCTGGTGTCGACGGTGACCTCGGCGACGTTCGCAAAGTAGCCGCGATGGCTGTACTGGAACGCCACGCCCAGGGCGGTGCGCGCCGCAAGCCGCCGCGTGCCCCAGCCTGATTTCTCGCGAATCAGCTGCAGGACGCCGCGCATCCGCGCCGCGTCGAAGCCGTCGGCGCCTTCAGCCGGCGGCGGCATGGCCGGTCCCGACAGCAGATCCAGCCGGAACTGCAGCGGATCCTTCCCGGCTGCAAGCGCGAGCTCGTCGAGGAACGACTGAAACGCCCACGAGAATGCGTTGCTGCGCGGCGCGCGCAACGCGCCGGTGGGCACGCCGAGCGGCATCAGCGTCGCCTGGAAGTCGAAGTTCGGCACGAACCGCGCCGGGAATTCGACGGCGTTGATGTTCGCCGAGTTCGAGAAGCCCTGGACGCCCTTTTCGTTGTCGCCGTAGCTGATGAAGTGATTGCGCCACGCGACCAGTTTGCCGGACGCGTCGACGCCGGCCTTCAGGAAGTGGAACCCGCCGGGACGGTAATGGTCGTGGCGCATGTCGTCTTCGCGCGTCCACAACACCTTGACCGGCACGCCGATCTGCTTGGCGATCGCCGCGGCCTCGCCCATGTAGTCATTCGTCAGGCGCCGGCCGAACCCGCCGCCGGCGCGCTGAATGTGGATGGTGATGTTCTCCATCGGCACGTTGAGCGCGGTCGACACCAGCTGCCGTCCCTGCTGCGGCGTCTGCGTCGGCGCCCAGATTTCCATCTTCCCGTCGCGGTAATGCGCCGTGCAGTTCTGCGGCTCGAGCGGTGCGTGCGAGATGAAGGGATACGAGTACGCCGCCTCGACGACTTTCGCCGCGCTTGCCAGCGCCTGATCCGCATTGCCGTCGACGCGAAGCGGGAACGCCGGTTTCTGCGTGGCGAGCTCCTGCGCCCGCCGCGCAAACCCGTCGCTGCTCTGCTGTGCGGTGGGACCTTCGTTCCACGTGACCTGCAGGCGCTTCCGCGCGGTAGTGGCCTGCCACCAGCTGTCGGCGACGATCGCCACGCCCGGCATCAACCCGCGCGTATCCGTTGTGCCTTCGACGACGAAGGCGTGGCGAACTCCCGGCATCGCCTTGATCTCGTCGAGGTTGGCGCGCACCACGGTGCCGCCGTAGACCGGGCACTTTTCATACACCGCGAACAGCATCCCGGGCAGCGTGAAATCGATACCGAACGTCGGCTTGCCGGTGACGATCGCCAGGTTGTCGACACCCTGGTTCGGCTGGCCGATGATCGCGAACGTCGCGGCGGCCTTGAGCGGCACAGTCGCCATATCGGGCGGTGTCAGCGTCGCCGCGGTCGCCGCCAGCTGACCGTAGGTCATCGAACGGTTGCTCGGCCGGTGGTACACCGTCGTCTTCGCGGCGTAGCACTCGCTGACCGGCACGTTCCACGTCTGCGCGCCCGCCGCGACGAGCATCTGTCTCACCGCGGCGCCGACGCGGCGCAGCGGATCGTAGTTGTTCGGCGTCGCCGTGCTGCCGCCGGCGTTCTGCTGGCCGTACTTCGACTGGTCGAGATCGGCCTGCTCGATGCGCACGTCCGCCCAGGGCACTTCGAGCTCCTCGGCGATGAGCATCGGCAGCGACGTCTTGATCCCCTGCCCGATTTCCGGGTTCTTCGACATGATCGTCACGACGTTGTCGGCCGTGATCTTGACGAAGGCGGTGGGCACGAAGGTGACCGCCGGGGCCTGCGGCGCCTGCGCGAAGACGCCGGTCAGTGGATCGATATAGGTGGCGACCATCATGCCGCCGCCAGCCAGCGCGGTGACCTTGAGGAAGGCGCGACGATTGAGGTGCATCGTAGTCATGGTTATCGCTCCGCGCGCGCGGTTTGCGGCGCGTTGCGCGGCGGCATCGCCGCGGCCTTGTGGATCGCCTCGCGGATGCGGACATAGGTTCCGCAGCGGCAGACGTTGCCGTTCATCGCGCGATCGATGTCTTCGTCGCTCGGTTTCGGGGTTGTCGCCAGGAGCGCCGCGGCCGACATGATCTGCCCCGCCTGGCAGTAGCCGCACTGCGGCACGTCGATCTCGCGCCACGCGATCTGGAGCGGATGCGTGCCGTCGGCCGACAGCCCTTCGAGCGTCGTGATCGGCGCGTTCGCCGCTGCCGACACCGGTGTCTGGCACGAGCGTACTGCTCGGCCGCGCAGCTGTACGGTGCACGCACCGCACTGCCCGATGCCGCAGCCGAACTTGGTGCCCTTCAGGTTCAGGACGTCGCGAATGACCCACAGCAGGGGCATGTCGGCCGGCACGTCCACCGTCGTCGAGCGTCCGTTCACGTTTAATGTGTAAGGCATAAGTTTTTTGGCCTCAGTTGAAGAATTAGACCGGACCGCGTCGCGAATTGCAACCTGTAGACCGATAATAATTTTGTGCGTCTATTCGCGGTCCTGCTTGCCCTTGCGCTATCCCAGGCGCCGCAGGAACCGGTCGTCAACAGGCCGCCGCCGTTTGACGAGTGGCTGCAGGCGCTCATGGCTGAGGCACGCGACCGGGGCTACAGCGACGCCCTGATCGAACAGGCGCTCGGCAACGTCGAGCCGCTGCCCCGGGTCATCCAGAACGACCGTTCCCAGGCCGAGCTCGTCGTCGGCTTCGATCGCTATTACAGAGCCCGCGTCACGCCGGCGATGGTACGCCGCGGCCGTGAACTGGCCCGCGAGTACCGGACCGTCCTGGGCCGCATCGAGTCCGAATACGACGTTCAACGACGCTTCATCATGGCGATCTGGGGTATCGAGACGCGGTACGGCCGGGTGACCGGCAACACACCTGTCTTCCAGGCGCTCGCCACGCTCGCGTGGGAACCACGGCGCGCCGAGTACTTCCGCCGCGAGTTGTTCAACGCGCTGACGATGGTATCGAAGGGGTATATCGAAACGAAGACCATGACGGGATCGTGGGCGGGCGCGATGGGCCATCCCCAGTTCATGCCATCGAGCTACCTGGAGTTCGCGGAAGACTTCGACCGCGACGGCCGCCGAGATATCTGGGGATCGACGCCCGACGCGCTGGCGTCGATTGCCAACTACCTCGAGGAGTGGGGCTGGGACGACGAGTTCACGTGGGGCCGCGAGGTGCGGGTCACGCCCGAGGCGCGGGTGCGAATCGACCAGGAAACGACGAAGCGGACGGAAGGCTGCTTCGCGATGCGCAACATGACGGAGCGCATCCCGCTGACCACGTGGCAGCAGCTCGGCGTCCGGCTGCCGAACGGCAGCGCGCTGCCAACGAGCGACGTGAAGGCCGGCCTGGTGACGACCGACCGCCGGACCTTCCTGGTCTACGAAAACTACGACGCGATCCTGCACTATAACTGTGCGCACTATTACGCGCTGACGGTCGCGCTGCTCGCCGAACAGATCAGGTAAAGACTCAACGGTTTTGCGGGACGACGCGATGTACCTCGTCCCGGGATACTATCCTTTCGTCCCCAGGAGTTTCGTCCCAGGTTTCGTCCCTTTCTCCAGGAGAAACCACAGTGACGAGAGGCATTGCATATCCGCTGGCGCTGACGCTCGCCCTGGGTATGGCGAGTGCGCTTTCCGCGAACGCCCAGGGTCTCCAGACGGGCATTCTCTCCGGCATCGTGCAGGACCCGGACGGCCTGCCGGTACCGGGCGCGACAGTCACGGCGGCGTCCCCCGCGCTCCAGGGCGCGCGCACGACCGTGACCGACGAAATCGGCGCCTACATCATCCGCGGTCTCCCGCCGGGCACCTACGTCGTGCGGTTCGAGCTGCCCGGTACCGCCACGATCGAACAGACGGTTGACGTGCCGCTCGGCGGGGTGGCGAAGGTCGATCCGACCCTCCAGCTTGCGGGTGTACAGGAAACGGTGACCGTCACCGCCGACGTCACGCCGCCGGCGCTCGCGACCACGCAGAACTCCTCGAACCTTCGGGCGGAACTGCTCAACACGCTGCCGGTGGGACGCCGGCCGTTCGAGATCGCCGAGCTCGCGCCTGGCGTGACGGACAACACGCCCAACGCCGGACAGATGGCCGTGAGCGGCGGGTTCGCGTTCGACAGCATCTTCCTGATCGACGGTGTCGACATCAACGACAACCTCTTTGGCACGGCGAACGCTCTCTTCATCGAGGACGCCATTCAGGAGACGCAGGTGCTGGTGTCCGGCATCTCGGCGGAGTACGGCCGTTTCGGCGGGGGTGTCATCAACGTGATCACCCGAAGCGGCAGCAACGACTTCCACGGATCGTTCCGGGCCAACCTTGCCAGGCCGTCGTGGACGGAGGAAACCCCGTTCGAACGAGAGCGGAACCAGACCCGCTCGAACGTCCTGTCGAAGACCTACGAGGGCACCTTCGGAGGACCGATCGTCCGCGACCGCTTCTGGTTCTTCAACGCCGATCGGTACGAGAACTCGACGACCGCGGGCGTGTTTGCCGAGCTCGGCGGTGCCTTTACGACGACCAGGGACAACAAACGCTTCGAGCTGAAGCTCACCGGCACGCCGATCGTGAATCACACGGTCAGTGGCAGCTTCCTGAACAACCCGCTGAAGCGCGACAGTCTCAGCTCGATCAACGACATGGAGACCATGACCGCCGCGACGCTCGTCAACCGGCGCGACGTGAACCGGTTGTGGGTGGTGAACTGGAATGGCGCGCTCACCAGCAAGCTGTTCGGCACCTTCCAGTGGTCGCGCAAGGATCAGGGCATCCGCGATGCGGGCGGCACCAGCACGGTCATCACAGACTCGCCCTTTCGCACACGCGGCGTCGTCGCCGGGTCGGTCAACAGCCGTCACTACAACGCGCCGTTCTTCAGCGCCAACGACCCCGAGGACCGCAACAATCGCCAGTACACCGGCAGCCTCTCCTATTTCGTCACGAACCCGACCATCGGCCGTCACGATCTGAAGGTTGGCTTCGAGCACTACACGTCATTCCGCACCGGCGGGAACTCGCAGTCGGCGACGGGGTACGTGTTTCAGACCGACTACCTGTCGTCGGGCGGTCGGCCGGTCGTCGGACCGGACGGCGAACCGATTCCGCTCTGGGGCGGCAATGCCGTCGTGCCCACGTCGGCGAACACGCGGATCCAACAGTGGATTGCGGTACAGGGCGCCCAGATCGACATCAAGACGCTCTCGCTCTACGCGCAGGACCGATGGACGGCGGGCGACCGCCTGGCCTTCGACCTCGGCGTGCGGTTCGAGAAGGTCCGCACCGACGCCACCGGGGGGATCGTCGGCGCCGACACCGACACGATCGTGCCGCGCCTTGGTGCGAGCTACGACGTGACCGGCGACGGTCGCACGGTGGCCCATGCCACGTACGCGCGCTATTCGGGCCGCTTCAGCGAACGCGCGTTTGCGCGGAACACCAACGTCGGCTCGCCGAGCCGCGTCGATTGGGCCTACGTCGGCCCCAACGGCCAGGGCTTCGACTTCGCGCCCGGATTCGACCTGCGCAACTACGTCGTGATCGGCGGCAATTTCCCGACCGCGAACGTGTTCTTCGATGAAGGACTGAGCTCGCCCAAGACCAACGAATTCACCGTGTCGCTCGGCCGCGAGTTCCCGAGCGGCGGCTATGCGAAGGCGATTTACACCTGGCGCCACGCGACCGACTTCATCGAAGATTTCATCGACGATCCGTCGCCGGCGGGAAAGGTTGACGTCAACCAGCAAGGTGTCGTCAGCCGCGTGGACAAGGTGTTCTGGGCCAACACCGACGTGCCGCGCCGCGAGTACCAGGCGCTTCAGCTCGAGTCGCGCGTTCGCTTCACGCCGAGGCTGTTTGTGGAAGGGCACTGGACAATGCAGGTCCGAAATCACGGCAACTTCGAAGGCGAGGCGGCCAACCAGCCTGGCAACTCGTCCACCTGGTTCGACTACCCGGAGATCCATTCTGAGGCCCGCCACATGCCATTCGGACGGCTGGACGAGTTCCAACGCCACAAGGTCCGTATCTGGACGAGCTACAACCAGGGCCTCGGGCGGTTCGGCAGCGTGGACATTGGTCCGATCTGGCGCGTCAACTCGGGCCAGACCTACAGCCTGTCCGCCGCGAACGTCGCGCACTCCCCTGTCCAGGTCGCGACCGCCCAGTCGCTCGGATATCTGAGGACGGCCATCACTTCCGCGACGCTCTACTTCGACGAACGTGGCTCGGAGGATTTCAAGGGATACGGGTTGCTGGATCTGCAGCTGCGATATGGCATCCCGGTCTGGAGATCCGTGCAGCCGTGGTACTTGCTCCAGATCTACAACGTCCTGAACAACGAGAAGCTCGTTCAGTGGACGACGACCGTTACACCGGATCCGAACAGCCCGGTTGATGCGCTGGGGCTCCGCACGGGCTATGTCAAGAGCGCGGCGTTCGGAACCGCCGCGGCGGCAGGCCACTTCCCGCGGTGGTCAACGGGTGAAACCGGCGGCCGGACGTTCCGCATGGCGTTCGGCGTCAGGTTTTGACGCGAAGATGAGATGAGATAGGTAGCACGAATGCCGACAACACAGTCGTGGCCGTCGTGCCCTCGTGGTTTGGAATATACCTGTCCGCCTAAAAGATGAACTTCACCGCAAGCTGCACGACGCGGGGATCGCCGGCCGACGTGATCGTGCCGAACGAGGCGGAACCGACCGTCGTATTCGGCGCTCCGAG
>Ga0075428_100005726_pt1 | contig 13813 bp, 16 predicted proteins | sample RhiMetdeltSRZDD2_FD_75291 | JGI IMG/M metagenome (GOLD analysis project Ga0075428, IMG submission 75291) | Populus rhizosphere microbial communities from Tennessee, USA - Rhizosphere MetaG P. deltoides SRZDD2 | ecosystem: Host-associated > Plants > Roots > Rhizosphere > Soil | place: USA...
GGCGTCGGCTACGGCGGCACGGGTCCGACGCGCCGAGGCGTCGGTTGGACAAAACGAGATGCCGAGCGCAGAAGCGACCGCAAGGGCAATAATTGGTCGTCGCAACATCACGACCGACATATAACAGTTAGTCAGAAACTCAACCACGCCAAGATACGTTTATTGCATGGCTGACCCCCGGTGCGCGGTCTGTAGTTGCAGGCGTGCAGCTCTACATGCGTGGCAGCACTTACCCGCGCTCGGGGCCTTCCCCGAATAATTGTCTCAGCGAATGTGACCATCAATTGCGCGGGTGCTCGCTAGAAGGAGTACTCTCGATGCTCAAATTCACCAATTCGATCTTCGCTGCGGCCATAGGCGCGGCCCTCTTGGTTGCAACTGCCACGCCAGGTTTCGCGCAGGCTTACTGTGCCTGTTGGGGCACTGGCAATGTGAGCGATACGCCGCTGCTCGAGAAGACTAATGGCGCGTATGGATGGGCCATGTCAGCCCCCCCGCAAGGCGGTGCAGCAGCATCGGCCTACGCCGAGGCGGGCAGTTCGAGCCGTCACTTGAAGCATAACCGGCGGCGATAATATCACCGCCAGTTGGGCAAGCGTCTGATTGGAAAAATTAAAACGTCCGATCTATAGCGCGAGTAGCGGCGGGGGCTTTCGGATTTTTTCGATTCGGGTTTCGGATTAGTGGCGATGACGCGAGTGGGGGACTGAGCCGATGGTGAAAGCCCAATCTCACTTCTAAGAAGGGGCACACCCGCGCCATCGCCGCTGAGCAAACTACACGGATAAAGGGGGAAACCAAATGTTCGCCGAACACGGTGCGCGAGTATTCCAGACGCTTACTTGAAGAGCATTGCAAGAACAGAAACGAAGCAACTCTGCAAACGTTATTTTCAGGACTGCGCTGGGAATTCAAGTTGCTCTGGAAGCGCGGTCGTTAGGGCCGGGTTGGTCACCACTCACCTGGCCCTTTCTTTTGGCCAGCGTCAAAATCACCGAGGACCGCATGAGGCTGATCCGCAAGCCTCGCCGCGAATGTCGAAGCTGTGATTGAAGTGCTGCGAAAGGCTGGCGTCGAAATGACCTATGAGCCTCGCGGCGTCCGACTACTCAAATAGCTAATTAAATTCCCCTCCGTGCCGCAGCCGTGCCGCGTGGAGTCGCCGGGAGTAGTTGGGAATCGTTGAAACGTAAGGAGAACTATTGCGGCACGATGCAGCACGACAGCGCACCAAAGAAAAAGCTAAGTGCTTGATTTATTGGCGACCCCGGCTGGATTCGAACCAGCGACCCTCAGCTTAGAAGGACGGTAAGGACCGTTGATCCAATTATGGTTTCGGGCCGCGTGTTGCATTCGTGTTGCTCCTAGGCGGCTCTTACAGCGGCTTCGATCTTCTCCATGTCCTTGCGATCGGCCTTAACATCTTCGAACAGGTGGCCGTAGAGGTCGAAAGTCATGTTGATGGAGGAGTGGCCCATAACGGTCTGTAGCCGTTTGGGTGACCAGCCAAGGTATCGGATGAACAGACTGGCAGCCGCATGTCTGAGCATGTGGAAGCCGTAGCGATGCACGGTGATTGGCTTGCCGGCGCCGCCCTGGATATCGGTGGTCAGACCGAGCTTGAATTGTAATGGCTGCCAGAAGCGATCGTAGATATTGCTGAGGCCCTCGACATTGCCTTGGCCATTCGGGAAGACAAGGCAGAGCTCGCCCTTGGGGCATTCGCTCTGCCATTGCCTCAGCGCATTGACGACAATCGGGGGCAGGGGAATATCCCGCTTGCCGCGCTTCGATTTCGGGGGGCCGATGTTGCCGCCCTTGTCGGCGCGTTGCCTGACATGGACAACGCCAGCATCAAGATCGACATCTCGCCAGGGCAGACCGCGCAGTTCACTGGCTCTCATGCCGGTGAAGATTGCGGTCACGATTAATGGGCGCCAGCGGCCCGTAGAGTTCTCGATCAACTGATTGAGTTCCGGCATTGATGGGAAGTCGACCCCGGCTCGCACGGGTCCGGACGCTTCCTCACGTTCGTCCTTTTTGATCTTGACGCCACGCGCGACGTTTTGGGCGACCAGCGGCCCGTGTCCCTGGGCGTAACTAAGCATTGTTTTCAGGTTGGTGATGACCTTGCGGCGCATCGACAGAGATCGGCCTTGCTGGCGCAGCGTTCGGTCGAAGTGGTAGACCATAGGGGTGGTGAGGTCGGATAACTTCACGTCGCCGATGAATTGCTTAACGTGATGATTGAGATGCTGCTGGCGTTGCTCGATTGTATAGATCTCAAGCTTTTCTGCTTCGCAGTGTTCAAGCCACAAGGCCCAGGCTTCCGCGATTGTCTTACTTGCGCTGGTGCGGGTGTGAGTGCCTTGCTTGATCTCGTGCTGGGCTGTGATCTTCCAGTTCTCAGCCTCTTGCTTGGTCGCAAACTGCTTAAAGGCGCGTCCGTTTCTGTCTTTGTAGGCAACGAGCCAAGATACCGATGGTTTTATACCCAGGCTATCGGCTGCTTGTTTCTGGAAAGAGAAGTGACCCCATTTGACCGGCTGTCCGGCAGCAGAGGCGAGCTGTTTGGCAACCGACTCGATCCTTTTGCGGTCGCTCGGAGTGAACCATTGTCGCTTGCGGATGCTTGCCATTGTCGCCTCCAGTTAGAGTTTCTGTTTCGGCTTTTTAGTTCTTGATCGTTCTGCGAGTTCGTGTTCACGCCGCGCAGCGACCGACGCGAGATTTTTTTCTTTTTCTGCGAGTTCGTGTTCGCGCCGCGCAGCGGCCAGCGCGAGTAACTTCTTGCTGCTGAGTGCGCGGGCTATTCGTTGGAGCCAGTCGGGGATCTCTAGATCATCGTGAAAGTAAGGAATAGCCTTATCGAACATGCCCCTAAGGTTGAGGACCACATTCACATTAAATTTGGACTTGGAAATATATGAGCTGAGGTCTTTTGTTCTGACCATATCGATATTGTAAATGTATTCGCCGCCACCACTGATCCCTCCGAGGACAATTACTTCTTTCGGGGAATACGCGCCTGCCTTGACGATCTCGGAAAGCTTTTCGATAAGCGGAGCAAGAGCTATTGCCGGTGTTCCGAGTTGATCAGAAATTTCCTGGAGCAAGATAGCTTCGAACAGTGCCGAGGCTCTGTATTGCTTCCTGTGACCAGTGCCGGGATTGGCATCGCCAGTTGCTTTAATTATCCCCGTTTTTTCCCAATTGCGGAAACGAGCTATCGCGGCGCCCAACGATTCATCAGGCCGTTGAATGAACTGGGCTATCTCGCCAGCGGTGAGGGTCGTTGCAGAGGTTGTCATAGATTGGGAGGATAGTAGATATCCTTTCGCCTTGCAAGCGTTAAAGATAGCTGCTACCCCCGTTAAGGAGAGTAAGTATCCTTCACCCTGGAGCGGTAGCTATGGAAAATGAGAGTTTAGCGACGGATTTGCTGGATGGAATGCCAGCAATCGCGCGGTTTTACGGATGTAGCGAGAGGCGTGGTTATTACCTCGCCGAGAACAAACTGATTCCCGCATTCAAAGTTGGGGAAAAGTGGTGTGCGCGGAAATCGACCCTAAAGCGCCACATCGAGAGTCTGGAAGGGGCGAATAATCATGTGTGACAGATCGCACCTCAAAGTGGACGAGCTACTCAAGAATGCGGGAATGCCCGCAAGCTGGGACTGCGCCGATTGCGGGATCAACACCGCGCCAATGAGACCAGAGCTGAACTGGCGGCACTGTACGCGTTTGGCAAAGACGACAATCTTGGCACTATGCACTTCAGCGAGGACTCCGAGGTCTACAGCGTGCGCGAGCATGTGTGGGAGCAGGCGGGCATGGAGCCAATGGGCGGATGCCTGTGCATCGGCTGCCTGGAGAAGCGGCTCAAGCGTCGTCTACATCCGCAAGACTTCATACGGAAGAACGGGCTTAACTCGCCCCGCTTGCCGTGCACCGAGCGACTCCGACAGCGGCGAGGGCGGCAACAATGACTGAAGAGAAACCTACCGTGAAAATGACTATCCGGACCCGGGAGATAACAATCCGGCCGGCGAGCACCATGAAAGTAAGGGTGAGTGAGGTGCCGATTCGCTTTGGGCCATTGGTTGTTCGCGAAAAAATAATTGAGCCGCCCATCGTCAAAATAAAAGTGCCACGGACCGAGCATTAAATTTCTAGAGCTTCTCTCCATTGCGGGTGCAATGGGCGAGTAAGGCGCGTCAATCACCGGCTGCAGTCTGCGGATGTACCAGCGAGGCCGGGACGCTGCCCGTACATGCACTTAGTAGATTTTTTAAGAAAGAAAGTTCTCCAGTGACATCGATTTCATTCTTCGGTGAGCGCCACGATGACATCTAATCATGACGTGGTGCAGAAAGCTCTTAATCTTGCTCGGCAGGGGATACCCGTCTTTCCCTGTCACCATGATAGCAAGAAGCCGCACACCATACGCGGGTTTAAGGACGCCTCGACCGATCCGGCCATCATTGAAGCATGGTGGAAGCAATACGCCGATGCCCTGGTCGGCGTTCCCACTGGCCACAAGTTTGTGGTGCTCGATCTCGATCTACAGCACCCCGAAGCGCAGGCGTGGTACGCGCGCGCGAACCTGCCACTCACACGCACGCATGTCACGCGCTCGGGCGGGCGTCATTTACTGTTCAAGCCGCGCGATGATTTCAAATGTAGCGCCGCGAAAATTGAACATGGCGTCGATACGCGCGGAAAGGGCGGTTACATCATCTGGTGGCCGGCGCATGGCTTTGATGTCATGCATGGCAGCATCTTGGTTGAAGTGCCGGAATGGGTGATGCGGAAACTAAATCCGCAGCCTGATTCAGCCCGCATTGTGCCTTTTGCACGCTCCTACCTGCGGTCCGATAAGGACCTGGAACCTATTATCCGCGTCATCCTTCGCGCAAAAGAAGGCGAGCGCAATACCGCGACATTTTGGGCTGCGTGTCGGTTAGCCGAGCACGTTTGCAGTGGACAGGTCAGCCGTAACGACATGGTTGGCATTGTTGTTGAAGCTGCCGGGCGAACCGGACTCCTGCCCGCCGAAGCTAGACAAATAGCCCATAGCGCCCTGCGTACTGTGAGGGCGTCATGAGCAAGGAAAATATCGTTCGCCTGGTCGATAGCGCCGGGCAGGACCAAAAACCCGACCTGCGGCTAGAGGATTTCGTCGCCTACATGCCGATGCACAACTACATCTTCAAGCCGACACGCGAGACGTGGCCAGCGTCCAGCGTCAATGCCAGGATCGACCTGATCGGCGATAAAAAAGCCAGCGAGTGGCTGGACAAAAACGCCGCGGTTGAACAGGCGACATGGGTGCCGGGCAAGCCAATGCTTATTCCCGGCAAGATCATAAGCGATGGCGGCTGGATTGATGCCCCGGATTGCACGGTATTCAATCTCTATCGACCGCCTTCGATTGTGCCAAAAAGCGGCGACGTATCGCTATGGCTTGACCATATCCACAAATTATATCCCCACCATGCAGAGACGCAGATCGTCCCCTGGTTTGCCCATCGAGTGCAACGACCGTGGGAAAAAATCAATCATGCGCTCGTTTTTCTCGGCGCGCAGGGCATCGGCAAAGATACATTGCTTGAGCCGATAAAGGCCGCGGTCGGGCCTTGGAATTTTTCCGAGGTCAATCCGATGCAGGTCTTGGGGCGCTTCAATAGCTTCCTCAAGTCGGTGGTTCTCCGCATCAGCGAAGCGCGCGACGTTGGCGATTACGATCGCTACGCCCTTTACGACCATATGAAGGCATACATCGCCGCGCCGCCGGATGTGTTGCGGGTGGATGAGAAGCACCTGCGCGAACATTCAGTGCCGAACGTGACCGGGGTGATAATTACCGCGAACGACAAGGTGAACGGCATTTATCTGCCTGCAGATGATAGACGGCACTTCGTGGCATGGAGCGATCTAACCAAGGACGATTTCACCGAGGAATACTGGAACAGGCTGTACGGCTGGTATGAGACTGGCGGGAATGAGGCCGTAGCGCACTATCTCGCAAATCTCGACATCTCTGCGTTCAACCCCAAAGCGCCGCCGGCCAAAACGCCGGCCTTCTGGGAGATCGTAGATGCTTCCCGATCACCGGAAGATTCCGAGTTCGCGGACGCGCTTGATGTAATGGGTAACCCGAAGGCAGTAACACTCACCCAGATTAAGAACCACACCAACAGCGCCGAATTTTCCGAATGGCTGGCTGATCGCAAGAACTCCAGAAAGATACCGCACCGCATGGAGGCCTGCGGCTATCGCCCGGTCCGCAATGACGGTGCAAAAGATGGCCAATGGAAAATCGGCAACAGACGGCAGGTCATCTACGCCAAACAGGACCTCAACGAGCGCGAAAGGCACGTGGCAGCACAGGACCTCATGCGATAAGGGAAGGGGAAGTATGTGAAGTATGTGAAGTATGTGATCCAGCACTTCCTTCCACTACACACTTTTCTCCCCCTTACCATCCACAAACTAGAACAAAGGAGGAAAGAGAGTGAAATATAAGAAAGAGAAAATCACCTACTTCACCTACTTCACCTACCAGAGCGGGTGGGGGAGCCAGTGCTGAAGACGGTGCTGACGACCTCACGTAAGGGTCGCGGCTTTGTTATTGGGGCCAAGTCCAGGATTGGCCGCGTTCGCCGTGCCGTGCTTCGTGGATTTATCATCAGCGATGGCAAGCCGATTACGGTGCGCGATGTTCTGGAGCGCTGTTATCCACGCCAGCGACGATTCAGATCCAGGCAATACGATCTTGCACGATGTGCACTGCGGCGAGTTGCGGTGATCATTGCACGCAATCGTTTCGGTCGCGGTCGTGCAGCTCTGTGGGCGCTGCGAGCAACACGGCAGCAACACGAATCTAAAACGTGAGTCAGTTCAACGATTTAAAACCGGACAATCAGATGCAAAAGCCGATTATCAGAGACTTTTGGACCATGAATAATCCGATCCGAGCCGAGCTCAAGGGTGACGACAGAGCATTAGCCTGTGGCTTCGTGATGCACACCAGCTCACCGTTGCTGGCGCTGTGCCGGACGCTGGTTGACGCCGGCCATGATCCTTCGACTCCTCTCGAGGCGTACCGCAATGACACGCTGTGTCTGCGTATTCGCTCGATCGGTGAGGCTGCACGACTCGAGATAGACGGTGGCTGTCGCTTTGTACGCGCAAGAAAACCCCGTACAGCTCCGCCCATGCGTCAAACCAAGGTCGCCTAGGTCATGATTCAAAATCAAATTCAATTCGTCCTACGCCGCCCAGGCGCCAGACCCCCCGGGTGGGTCCAGAAAATGGGTCCCATATTTTCAAGAATATGGGTCCCATCCACCCTCGCTTGCACAGTCCAACCGAATTCCAATTCTTTTGGAGGACCTGAGTCTGAAACGTCACACCTTCAACGTTCTTATAAAAAACCAGAACGAAACATGAATGCGGTGCGTATATCTGTAGTGAGGGGAGAGAAGTAACGCGTGAGTGGGGGCCGCGACCAACGCGGCGAATAAAGCCCGGTGGCTGGGAAAAAAAATAGCCCGGCCTGCGAAAGCAATGAGCAATCGCGAGACCGGGCTAAGTTTGGATCATACATGGAAGATATACTCACGGCTGCCAGGAGTTGGCGGCCTTGCGGCGACGGGGAATCATCCTGTCGTTCGCTTTCTTGGGAAGACCTAGAACGATTTCATAAAACCGGTGAATTGCCACCGGTGCATCGAAGGACCAACAGGCGACGCAAAGCAGTTGATCGTCCGGTTATGGGCGTGGCCGAGCAGCGGCGTCCTGCAAGGCTGCCCGATGTCCTTGATGGTGAGCGCGGTCTCGATGACGAGGTCGAAAGACCGGAAACGTTCGATCGCCTGATTGATGAGCTGCCGAGACGCGGCAGTCCGACGCCCAGCAATCTCGTTGTCTTTCGCGATAACGGTCCGATCCTGGACGGAATGGAGGAGGCGGACCTCATTCGTCGTGCCAAGGCTGGTCATGGACCTTCCAAAGAATGGCTTCTGAAGAGGTTTCATCGAACGATCTTGAAGATTGCGAGGAAGTCTGTTTCTGACCCCAGGCTCAAGATTGATAGCAGCCCATATTTCGGCGATCTGGTCGCAGCTGGCGCCGTCGGTTTTCTGGAGGCTTTGCACCGCTTCAATCCTGGACGAAACAACCGTCTGTACGCCTACGCCAAGCACTACATCGAGAAGGCCATCAGAGAGGAAGCCAAGAGCTTTTGGCAGAACGGCATTACCGGTGAAACGCGTATTGACCGGCGCATTTACAATCGGCCTTACGACAAGCCGGAATGGATAGCCTTCGCGATCAAAAAACCTGGCGTTCTTTGGTCGCCTAAGGCGGCCGCCGAGCTATTGGCCGATCCCAAGGCTCAGAAACTGATCGACAAGATTGCTGTTGCTCAAGAGGCAATGACCGAGCGCAGGAAGCGTCAGGCCTTTAGTTCGACGATCGAGAGCGGCTACAGCGAGGATTACGACCCTGAATGGTCGGGGCAGGCAAGGGTGGAACCCGCATGCTGGGACAGGGAGGTGCGGGAATGTGACGGCGGTGGCGGCAAAGTAACCGACGCTGATTACGCGTACATCAGAAAGCACCGTCCGCAAGTGGAAGCCTCTGGTGTTCGCTGGCCGATCTCGCGGAAGCAATACGCCGAAGACCAGGCCCGGGCATACAGGTTCGACACCGCGGCGTATGTACAACAGCGCCTCTCTCGACGCCTCATAAACATCGGCCGCAATCTCGGCGTGTTGCGTGAATGTTTCGGCGTTGACGAGAACCCGAGGCGCAATGGTGGCCGAAAGATCCCAAAGTCACGTTTTAAGATTCGCAGCGGCGAAGGCGGTGTCACGCCACTGCCGCTGCACGAGTACCTGAAGAAAAACCCGACGCCTGAGGCGCACATCAACAAGGTCCCTGAGTCTATACGGGGTAATGCTCCGTCTTTGGGCGTTGTCGAATATTTGGCGGCGCAGGCCGAAGTTCGCAACATACAGCGTTTCGCCCACATGGAGCGCAGGCAGTACGCGCTGTGGCTCGTGCGAAGGCAGGAGCGCATCGAGGAAGACCGCAAGATCTTCAGCGAAACGACTCACTGGCTCTACGGCAATCAACATCATCGCTTTCATTTAGTGGAGATTGGCCAAGCTGAAAAGGCGAAACGCAATCGCCGTAAGTTGTTAAAAAAACCAAGACGCCGGTCCCGCATCAGGGCCTGGCGCAGTTACGAACCGATCGCCGCAGTTGCGGCCTGAATGGAGAATTGAAATGACCAATAACGATGAAAGTCACAACAAGCGCATCATCGCGTTTGCTGTGCCGGTGGAAATGGCATCAGCGACGCGGGATGTGGCTCAAAAAGATCTCTGCTCGATAAGCTATGTCTGTCGTCGGGCGCTTCTCAGGGATCTGAAGGAACGCGGCTTCCTTCCTGAGCTGGAGGTTGCGTAATGACCGACGATACCTCTCCGAAACAACCAGGCCGCCCGCCTGGAATTGATTGAAGGAGGCAATGCTTAACATGGCTGGACCTGAATTTGATAGACCGACTTTGGCGGAAGGCGCTGAAATTACGTCCAAAATGACGCAAGCTGGCGTAAAAGAATTTTGCTCCTATGACCGACGTTATGATGAGCCGGACGAGATTGTCCTTCGCATCTGGACAGCAATGATGTCTGTTAGAAACGGGGATTGAGCGGCGTTGGATTGGGAAACATTTCTTCTCTTAGCAAAAGGCCGCCAAGAAGTTCTATTGCTCTGATAAAGCGGTCCCGAGGCTTAGTAACGTCACTCTTGGGCGTTGCATGCAGAAACGCGACCCACAAATCATCCGGGCTTTTTATGTCTCCAGTGTAAGAGCCGCTTAATGGGTTATGGATCGGAAACCGCTCAACAATAGATAGTTCAAGAGCCCAGTCCTTCACGCGTATCGCATTGAAGTCTGGAGTTTCTAGTTTATGAGCAAAAGCATTTCGGATTTTAATTATCAAGCGAAGATCGGCATAAGTTGAGGCACCAAATAGTCCGCAAGCCAACCCAAGCTTGGCGCGCGAACCCATATCGCCTAACTCTCCATTTTCTCCGAACAGCTCTGCAAAAATCGTATTACCGCCGGAGATTTTAGAATCCACCATTCTTTGTTTGAGAGCCGCCGTTAGCCGCCGGTCGACAATGATAGGAGCAAGAAGCCCCACCAGACGGTCCGGGAGAGTGCGCAGGTCGGCAAAGAATTCGTTTTCATCCTGGTCTTTGGTGAAGTGCATGATTTCCAATTTTTGCGCTGAGGATTATTTGACAACGTATCAGAGCATGACTCCCGAGGCCGAGAGGCGCAATGTTCACCACCCCCCGCTTCGGCGGGTCTTTTATTGAAGGATTTTTATGTTTGAAACAGAACCGTTAGTCGGCAAAGCCGAGCGTGAGCTGTTACTCGGTTACGAGAGACGGACTTTCATGGTGAACTAAATAGGAAAAACAAATGAGTAGTGAAACGCAGTTCAAACCTGGCGATCCCCGTACAAAAACGGGCGGCCGCAGGAAAGGTTCTCGCGACAGGATCTGCACGGCGCTGCTTGAAGCCATCGCAAAGGACTTCGAGCAACACGGAGAAGAGGCCGTGAAGATCGCTCGCGTTGAGCGTCCCGTCGAATACCTGCGGGTTGTGGCGTCTCTATTACCAAAAGAATTCGAAATAACCGACAATCGGCTCAAGGATATTCCAGATGACGAACTTGATCTCCTCCTCGAATACGCCAGACAGCGAATCGCGAGAGGCCTTGCTGCGAGCGCTGACAGCGGAAAAGACCAGACGCTTAACTGAAAATCGGCTGGCTTACTATCGGCCCTATAAAAAACAGATTGAATTCCACGATGCAGGCGCCACAGCACGGGAGCGCCTGCTCATGGCGGGGAACCAGCTCGGCAAGACACTGGCCGGTGGCAACGAAGTAGCAATGCACGCCACTGGCCGGTATCCTGATTGGTGGAAGGGGCGACGGTTTGAACGCCCTGTCGTGGGCTGGGTCTGTGGCATAACCGGCGAAGTGGTTCGCGATACTGTGCAGCGTGTGTTGGTCGGTCGTCCCGGCCAGGCAGGCACAGGCGCGATTCCCAAGGATGCGCTGCGCGACTGCGTATCAGCTCGCGGCACGCCCGACCTGCTCGATACGATCAAGGTCGAGCACGTCTCCGGTGGTCAATCCATAATCGGCCTCAAGACCTACGCCTCCGGCCGCGAGAAATTTCAGGGCGAGACCCTGGACTTTGTCTGGTTCGACGAAGAGCCGCCAATCGACATCTACGTGGAGGGACTGACGCGCACCAACGTCGGCGCCAATCCCGTCTGGATGACGTTCACGCCGCTCTTGGGCGTCTCCTCAGTGGTGAAGCGATTTCTGCACGAGAAGTCCGACGACCGCCACAAGGTCGTGATGACCATTGATGACGTTGACCATTATAGCGACGATGACAAGAAAACGATTATTGCAAGCTACCCGCCGCACGAACTGGAAGCCCGCACCAAGGGTATCCCCGTCCTCGGCTCGGGTCGGATATTTCCGATCGAGGAATCCAAGATCGCCATCGATAACCGCGATTTCCCGCCGCATTGGCCGAGGATCGGCGGCATGGACTTTGGCTGGGACCACCCATTCGCTGCCGTGGAGTTGGTATGGGATCGCGATGCTGACGTTGTTTATGTCAGCAAGATCCATCGCCTGAAGGAAGCAACGCCCGTCATCCATGCCGCCGCTATTCGCTCCTGGGGCAAGGAATTACCGTGGGCCTGGCCGCGGGACGGCAGACGCGAAACGCTGGAAGGCGCGGGCATCGCACTCGCACAACAATACACGGCGCAGGGCCTGAACATGCTGCATGAGCACGCGCAGTTCGAGGACGGGAGCGTGTCAGTCGAGGCTGGCCTCATGGACATGCTCACACGAATGCAGACCGGCCGATTCAAAGTTTTCAAACACCTCAACGATTGGTGGGAGGAGTTTCGGCTCTATCACCGCAAGGATGGGAAAGTTTTCAAGGAGGGCGACGACCTCATGAGTGCAACTCGATATGCAATCATGATGCTGCGCCATTCATCGACGAAAGCTATTTACGACAGTTTCCGCCGGCCCCTGATCTATCCCGACATAGGAATCGTCTGATGCAAATAAACAGAGTAGTCGTCCAGATGTTCGGACCGACAGAGACCCATCCGGACAGGTTGAGGAAGGCCAATACACTTATGAGGATGGAATGGTGACGCTGGTCAGCCACGCTGGCGCCCCGCTGCGTAGCCGTTACGGCGACACATACAAAAAGAAGCTAACGCCCCACGTGATCGCTGGTCGGCTTACGAAACAGCGCTGGTACTATCAGGGCCGGGATAAGAGAAAATTTTCAGCACCTATTCGTTACCCGAATTTGGGAATCGAGCTGCGCCACGTCCGCAATCCTCACAATTTGGTCTGCCACGAAATAATGCACCATGTGCCCAACCTCGGGCACGAGCGTCACGGCGGCGTTTGGCATCACTTTTTGCAGCGCACCGCCTGCTCGCTGTCGACGATCTTGTCGTCGCGACCGGCGATGATCGCGGTCGCGCACTTGAGGCGGCGGTATGACATCGTGAGCGTGGCCGCGGACGGCAGCATGAAAGCCGCTTTTCGCGAAGAAAACCTTCGCGCCCAGGCCGGTGCCGGACGTTCCGCTTTTAGGGGTAGAGCGGACATGGCGATTGCAGTGCGAAATGTCCGCTTATGACCCAAAGCGGACATTGCCTTGCGTCACATCCGACCCCTTCCGGTGTGCTTGTTTGACACGGTACCATGTCTCGTCTTCTAGCTTTGGGAGACTGCAATGAGGCGACGAGAGTTCATATCGCTTCTCAGCTGTGTGGTGGCGGCGTGGCCCGTTGCAGCGCGTGCTCAGCAAACCGAGCAGATGCATCGGATCGGAGTGCTTTTGAACACGACCCCTGACGATCCAGATGGTCAAGCTGGCGTCGCCGCATTCAACCAAGCCTTGCAACAATTAGGGTGGGCCGTCGGCCGTCAGGTGCGGATTGATACCCGCTGGGGCCAAAACGATGAAGACCTCGATCGCAAATACGCGGCGGACTTGGTCGCGCTTGGACCGGACGTTTTCCTGGCGAGTGGTAGCCTAAGTGTTGCAGCGTTGAAACGCGTCACGCGCACTGTGCCGATCGTGTTCGTGAACGTCGCCGATCCCGTCGGTGGCGGCTTTGTCGATAGTCTGGCTCGGCCAGGCAGCAACGTAACCGGCTTCATGCTCTACGAATATAGCTTTAGCGGAAAATGGCTCGAACTCCTCAAGGAGATCGTGCCACACTTGGCGCGAGCGGCTGTTCTGCGGGATTCCGGCAACCGTGCCGGTATTGGCCAATTTGCTGCCATCCAATCTTTAGCGCCCTCACTCGGCGTGGAATTGCGCCCAGTCGATACAAATGAGGCCGGCGACATCGAACGCACTCTGGCGGCTTTCGCTCGCTCTCCGAATGTCGGCCTAGTTGTGACACCCAGCGCGGCAGTGGCAGCTCGTCGTCATGCGATTGTGACCCTTGCGGCACGGTACAAGCTGCCCGCTGTCTACGGCTTTCGTCCTGCCGTCGTTGCCGGCGGCCTAATTTCATACGGCCCGAATCGAATCGACCCATTTCGGCGCGCGGCGGAATATGTTGATCGTATTCTCAAGGGGGAAAAGCCAAATGATATGCCGGTACAAGCCCCGACCAAGTACGAGCTGGTGATCAATCTCAAGACCGCCAAGGCGCT
>Ga0075428_100005727_pt1 | contig 13812 bp, 7 predicted proteins | sample RhiMetdeltSRZDD2_FD_75291 | JGI IMG/M metagenome (GOLD analysis project Ga0075428, IMG submission 75291) | Populus rhizosphere microbial communities from Tennessee, USA - Rhizosphere MetaG P. deltoides SRZDD2 | ecosystem: Host-associated > Plants > Roots > Rhizosphere > Soil | place: USA...
CGATGTGCGCGGCGCGGTCGTGTATGCCACGTGGAAGCTGATGCAGCGGCCCGGCGTCAAGGTGACGCACATGCTCTGGAACTTCATGGACATGGTGGCGGGGCAGCAGCTCCAGCTCACCAATCCCGACGGCTCCCGGACGTTCGCGTCGGTCTACATGCACGAGAACCGCCTGCTCGTCATGGAGGGCACGGTGAAGGCCGGCATGCCCGAGCCGGGCCTCTTCCAGCAGTCGCTCGGCTGGCTCGACGAGCAGGGCAACGGCATCCGCTATTCGTTCGTGTATTACAACGACCCCGACCTGAAGAAGCCGGAGATTCGCAGACGAACTCCGCAGCAGCGCAATGACGGACGGATTGACGCGCCGGGCGCACCGGGGGCCCAGGCGCGCTGACGAGACCGAGCGATCTTCACATGTCCACGGGCGGCGCACCTCAAGGAGGCTGTATGAGACTGGGGCGGGTGGTGTGGGTCATCGTCGCGGCGGTGGTGCTGGCGGTCGTGCCGGCCGCGCAGGCACAAGAGGCGACGCTCACTGGCGTCGTGCGGGATAACACCGGCGGCGTACTGCCGGGCGTCACGGTCACGGCCACGAACGAAGCGCAGGGTACGACGTTTGTGGCGATCACCGATGAAGGCGGCATCTACCGTATTCCCGTCCGCGCCGGCATCTACCGCGTGAGTGCGGAGCTGACCGGGTTCACCACCGTCGTCCGTCCCGGCGTGGAGCTCCTGCTTGGACGGCAGGCGGCGTTGAACATCGACATGACGGTCTCCGGGCTGCAGGAAACGGTCACCGTGACCGGTGAGGCGCCGCTGCTCGACACGACGTCCTCGAACATCGGCGGCAACATCGATCCGCGCCAAATGCAGGAACTGCCGCTCAACGGCCGCAACTGGATGGACCTCACGCTCCTGGCTCCCGGCAGCCGATCGAACGCGTCGAGCGAGGTGCCACAGGACCGGCAGGGCTACTTCCAGGTCGCCGTGGACGGCCAGCAGCAGACCCTGACGGTCTGTTGCGCCCAGAACCAGCCGCGCTACAGCCGCGATTCGATTGCGGAGTTCCTCATCTCGACCAACCGCTTCGACGCGACCCAGGGCCGGACGATGGGCATGCTCGTGAGCGCGATCACCAAGTCCGGCACGAACACCCCGTCCGGAACCTTCGCCGGCTACTTCCGCCACGACAACTGGAACGCAAAGGACTTCATCCAGGACCGCGTGATTCCGTACCAGGATCAGCAGTTATCCGGCACCTTCGGCGGCCCGATCGTGAGGGACCGCATCCACTTCTTCGTCAACTGGGAGTACGAGCGGGAGCCGAACACCATCACGTTCAGCAGCCGCTACCCGACCTTCAACATCGATCTGCCCGGTACCCGCACCGAGAACAAGGGCGGTGTGAAGGGCGACTTCCAGTTCAATGCGCAGAACCGGCTGGCGGTGCGGTGGAACAAATACGACAACCTGATCCCGCACTCCGGCGGCGGCGCGTCGGTGCATCCATCAACCTCGCAGGAGAACAACCGGCACTCACAGCAGTATTTCGGGGTCCTCACGCAGGTGCTGTCGGGCACTACGGTGAACGAGGTCCGTGTGGGCGTGAACGAAAACTACTTCACCCTCGAGCCGAACGCCACCTGGGGACCGGCCATTCCGTCGCACATCCCGACGATCCTCGAGGGGATTACCGACGGGCGCCGTCTGCCGCCGGCGGTGCCCCGCTTCAATTTCACGGGCTACTCGATCGGCTCGGCGACGAACACGCCGCAGCGCACCGGTGAGAAGAACTACCAGTTCCGCGATGACATGACGACCCTGTTCAACCTGGGCGGCCGGCACGACCTCAAGTTCGGAGGCGAGTTCATCCGCTACACGATGCCGCAGTCCTGGAGCAACATCGGCACGGGCCAGTTCACCCTCAACGCGGCGCCGCCGGCCAACATCGAGCAACTCTTTCCGGTGTGGGACGATGCGTCGACGTGGAATGTGAACGCGCTGTCGCCGTTGATTCGCGACTTCACCGTGTCGATCGGCGACTTTTCATACGTGTTGAAGCGCCAGATCTACGCGGCGTGGTTCCAGGACGATTGGCGGATGAGCGAGCGGCTTACGGCCAACCTCGGCGTCCGGTGGGACGTGGATCGCGGCTCCCATGGCGAATGGATCAGGTTTGACCCATGGCTCTCAGGCACGCGGCCGACCGAGCTGGATAACATCGCCCCCCGGTTCGGCTTCGCCTACGCGGCGACCGACCGGACGGTCGTCCGCGGCGGCTACGGACTCTTCTTCACCGAACTCGAAGACGACGCGCTCCATCAGTCGCACATTCTCACTGAACACATGGGCATCACGGTCGTGAATGACGGGCGGCCGGATTTCGGATCCAATCCCTTCAATGGTCCGTGGCCGACCTACGACCAGCTGCTCTCCCGGACCTGCGACTCGCCCGCGCAGGCCGCGAACTTCGCCGCGTGGCAGGCGAGGGGCTTTACCGGCGCGGCGCCATGCCTGCAGCGGTCGGTCACCATCGAGATCCCGTTCGGGCCGCACGACACCTCCTACAGCCATATGGCGTCGATCGGCGTGCAGCGGCAAGTGGGTGCGGTGATGGCCGTGGAGTCGAATGTCGTGTTCACCGGCGGACGCAAGGAAGAACGCCGGTTCAACGCGAACCTCGCCTACAACCCGGCGACGGGAGCCAACTATCCGTTCACTGACAAGACGCGTCAGCCGTTCCCGCAGTGGAGCACAGTCCTGGCGGAAGTCATGGACGGGCGCTCGAACTACTACGGGTGGGAGAACTCCTTCACCAAGCGGTTCAGCAATCGCTGGCAGGCGAATGCGACCTACTCGCTGTCCTGGACCAAGGATACGGGCGGCATCGGCGCGCCAAGCCCGTACAACGTCGTCCTGCACCCGGACGCGGATATCCGTACGGAGCTGCAGCCGATCGGGTTCGCGCTCCAGCCGGATGTGACGGAAGACTATCAGTTGGCTCCCGATGACCAGCGGCACCGCGCCACGCTCAATGGCATCTGGGAAGTCGGCGCCGGCTTCCAGATCAGCGGGCTCTACTTCTTCGGGTCCGGCCCCCGCTTCGCCACGAGCTGGGGCGGCGACCTGCGTAACGCCGGCCAGGGCGCCAGCACGGGGCGGCTGACCACGCCCGCATTCCAGGCAACCGGTGGCCCAGCCATCTGGCCGCGTACGGATTTGGTCGGCGAACCGGTCCATCGCGTAGACGTCCGTCTGACCAAGCGGCAGCGGATTGCCGGGCGAGCCACGATTGACGGCATGGTCGAGGTGTTTAACCTGCTAAATCACGAGAACTACGGGTCGTACACCACCCAGAAGAGTAACGCGGCGTACGGACAACCGGCGTTCAATGCGAACGTCGCCTTCCAGCCGCGGATCGTGCAGCTCGGGTTCCGATTCGCGTTCTGAAATCGCTCGTCTCCTGGTAATCGGCGTCTCGTCGGCGTTGACTCGGCGGAGGGAGGGTTGTATGAAACTGGGGCGATTCGTGTGGTTGGCCGCCGTGGCCGTGTCGCTGACGCTGCCGCTCGCGGTTTACGCGCAGGATGCAACGCTGACCGGCGTCGTGCGTGACAACACCGGCGGCGTGCTGCCCGGCGTGACCGTTACGGCCACGAACGAGGCGGCGGGGACGACGTTCGTGAGCGTCACCGACGGAGACGGCGTCTACCGCATTCCCGTGCGCGCCGGCATCTACCGGATCTCGGCGGAGCTCGGGGGATTCCAGACCCTCATCCGTCCCGGCGTGGAGCTGCTGGTGGGCCGGCAGGTCACGCTGAACCTCGACATGGCCGTCTCGGGACTGCAGGAGTCCGTGACCGTCACCGGCGAAGCGCCGCTGCTCGACACGACCTCGTCGAACATCGCGGGCAACATCGACCCGCGGCAGATGCAGGAGCTGCCGCTCAACGGCCGCAACTGGATGAACCTGACGCTGCTCGCGCCCGGCAGCCGCGGCAACTCGGCAAGCGAGATCCCGCAGGACCGGCAGGGCTACTTCCAGATCAACGTCGACGGCCAGCAGGTCACCTTCATGGTCTGCTGCGCGCAGAACCAGCCGCGCTACAGCCGCGACTCGATCGCGGAGTTCGAGCTGACCACCAACCGCTTCGACGCGACGAAGGGGCGGACGCAGGGGATGATGGTCAACGCCATCACCAAGTCGGGGACGAACACGCCGTCAGGGACGTTCTCGGGCGCGTTCCGCGACGACAAGTGGAACGCCAAGGATTTCATCCAGGACCGCGTGATTCCGTATTCGGATCAGCAGCTCAGCGGCACCTTCGGCGGGCCCGTCGTTCGCGACCGCATCCACTTCTTCGCCAACTGGGAGTACGAGCACGAACCGAACACCATCACGTTCTCGAGCCAGTATCCGACGTTCAACATCGACCAGCCGGGTACCCGGGACGAGAACAAGGGAGGCGCCAAAGGCGACTTCCAGTTCACCGCCCAGCAGCGCCTCGCGGTGCGATACAGCAGGTACCTGGTGCAGATTCCGGGCTCCGGTGGAGGCGCCGCGAGCCATCCGTCGACCTCGTCGGCGACCAAGCGGAACTCCAACCAGGTCCTAGGCGACTACACGCAGGTGCTCAGCTCCAACACGCTGAACCAGGTGAAGGTGGGACTTGTCTCGCTCTACTTCACGCTGGAGCCGGTGGCCGGGTGGGGCACGACCGGGAACCGGCGTCCTCCAGGAACGGCGTCGATCTTCGAAGGGGTCTTCAGCGGACGCGAGATCGAAGGCGGCACGCCGCTGCTCCAGTTCTCCGGCTACACCATCGGCTCGGCAGGCAACACCCCGCAGCGCACGGGCGAGAAAATCTACTCGCTGCGGGACGATTTTACGACGTCCTATGGCGCGGGCGGCCGGCACGACGTGAAGCTCGGCGGAGAGTGGATCCACTACACGATGGCGCAGGGATGGTGCAACGCCTGCGACGGCACCTACCGGTCGACGGCGCGGCCGCCGGCAAACATCGAGCAGCTGATCCCGGTCTGGGACGACGCCTCCACCTGGAACATGCGGGCGCTGTCGCCGCTCTTCACCGACCTGCGGATCGCCATCGGCAATATGGCCTGGGGGCTCGACCGGGAGATCTTCGGCGTCTGGTACCAGGATGACTGGAAGATCGGCAACAGGCTGACGGCGAACATGGGCGTGCGCTACGACCTGGATATCGGCGCGCAGGGCGAGAAGGAGCTCTTCGAGCCATGGCTGTCGGGCCATCGGCCGTCGGATCGGAACAACCTCGCTCCCCGGCTCGGATTTGCCTACCAGTTGAACGAGCGGACCGTCCTGCGCGGAGGCTACGGCCTGTTCTTCACCGAGCTGGAGAACGACGCCTCGCACCAGTCGCACTTGCTGACCGAGCACACGACGCTCACGCTCATCAACGACGGCCGGCCCGACTGGGCGGTGAACCCGTTCAACGGACCGAAGCCGACGCTCGAGCAGGTCAACGCCAGAGCGTGCGACCAGACGCGCAACGCGCCGGGCTGCTACCAGCGCTCGATCACGAACGAAATCCCGTTCGGCGACCATGACACGTCGTACAGCCACATGGCGTCGGTCGGCGTACAGCGGCAGCTCGGGGCGCAGATGTCGTTCGAGTCGAATTTCGTGTTCACTGGCGGCCGCAAGGACGAATACGCGCCCAACATCAACCTGAGCTACAACCCGGCGACCGGCGCGAACTATCCGTTCACCGACGTTTCCCGTCTTCCGTTCCCGGAGTGGGGCGTCGTGCGCGCCGAGATCATGACCGGCCGAACGAACTATCGCGGCTGGGAGAGTAATTTCACCAAGCGGTTCTCGGATCGGTGGCAGGCCAACGCCACCTACACTCTGTCCGCCTTCTACGACAACGACCCGAGCCCGTTCACCGTCGAGCTCGTGCCCGGCGCCGACATCCCGACCGTCCTCCACCCGCTCCCATTTGACGTGGCGGCGGATATCGGGGGCGAGTACACGCTGGCATCGAACGACCAGCGGCACCGGGCAACCTTCAACGGGATCTGGGACATGGGCATGGGGTTCCAGTTGAGCGGGCTCTATTTCTTCGGCTCCGGCGAGCGCCGCGGCACCAGCTACGGCGGCGATCGGCGCAACCAGGGCGCCGGCGGCTCCGCCCGGCTGCGCCCGGACAACACCATCGTTCCGCGCAATAACTTCGTCGGCGACCCGATCCACCGGATCGACATGCGCCTGCAGAAGCGGCTGTCGCTCGGCGGCCGGCGATCGATCGACGGGCAGCTCGAGGTGTTCAACGTGCTCAACCACGAGAACTTCGGGTCGTACACGACGCAGGAGAGCAACGCGCAGTACGGCAAGCCGTCGTTCAACGCCAACATCGCCTATCAGCCGCGCATCATCCAGCTCGGCTTCCGGTTCGCGTTCTAAATAAGGTGGCTGGGTGGCTGGGTAGCTCGGTAGCTAGGTCCGAGCAACCCGGCTACCTAGCAACCTAGCCACCTAGCTACCCAGCCACCTAGCCACCTAGCCACCTAGCCACCCAGCTACCGAGATCAGCGGCCGAAGTTCTTCACCAGCATCGTGACATCGGCAGGTGAGGCGGTCGGCAGCGAGCAGGCGGTAGCGGAGCAGACGAACGCCAGCGGCCAGCGCTCGGGCGCGATGCCGTCCAGCACTGGGCGCACGGCGGCCGGCAGCTGCTGGCGATCGACGCGGTCCGGCTCGATGCGGATCACGATCTTCCCGGGGCGGAAAGCCGAGAGTGCGGCCCGGTGCAGGGATGCGGCCACCGGATCGCCTGCCTTGCCGATCACGACGGCTGTCGCCGGGTACTCGAGATACTGCCAGGCCGCGATCCCCAGCGCCGCCATCAACGTGCCCTCCTCCCGCGCGCGGCCGGCGAACGTCTCGATCGTCACCCGGGCAAAGTCGCGAAACCGCGATTCCTGCGTCAGGTAGTACAGGCGATTGAGCACCTGCGCGGCCACCGCGTTGCCGGATGATGCGGGCGTGTCGAGCACCGCCTTGTGGGGAACGGCCAGCAGGCCGGCGGCATCGGGGTTCGGCCGGCTGTCGAAAAAGCCGCCACCGCCAGAGTCCCACAGGTTCTGGATCGTCCAGATCATGATCTGGCGGGCGCGCGCGAGGTGCGCGGGATCCCCGGTCACTTCGTAGGCGTCGAGCAGCGCCCGCGCCGTCATCACCTGGTCGTCCAGCAAACCGGGAACCAGGCGCTCCGCACCGAGCAGCGAATGGTACATGCCGGCGTTGGCGTTGAAGGTCCGCTTGACGACGAAGTCGAGCGTCTTGAGCGCGAAGGCGCGCGCGTCTTCGTCGCCCAGCGTCCTGTACGCGTTCAGGTACGACGACACCATCATGCCGTTCCAGTCGCTCAGGATGTTGCGGTCGATGGCGGGCGCGGTGCGCGCGCGCCGCGCCTCGATCATCTTGCGGCGTCCAGACGCGATCAGTGCAGTGACCTCGTCCACCGGCTTGCGCACGTCTCTGGCGATCTGTTCGGCGGTAGCCGCCACCCACAGCACGTTCTGGCCCGGGTCCTTCGTTCTGGGCGCGTCGGCCATCTCGCCGCGCGGCCGGACGTCGTAGTACCGCTTCAGGACGTCCGCCTCCGCGGCCGACACGGCCGCCTCGAGCTGCGCCACGCTCCACGTGTAATACGCCCCGTCGTCGTCCGGCGACGCATCGGCGTCCTGCGTCGCAAAGAAGCCGCCGTCAGGCCCGGACAACGACGTCTCCACGACGCCGATGAGATCTTCTGCGACCTGGCGGTAGAAGGAGTTGCCCGTGACGGCATACGCATCGAGATACGCGGACAGGACCTCGGCCTGGGTGTAGAGCATCACTTCGAAGTGCGGCAGGCGCCAGAACCGGTCGGTAGTGTAGCGGTGGAACCGCCCTGAGAGCTGATCGCGAATGCCGCCGGCCGCCATCTTGTCGAGCGTCCTCGTCACGATGTCGAGCAGCCGCCGATCCCCGGTCTGCGCGTAGCGATCGATCAGCAGCGAGACGGCGTTGCCTGCCGGAAATTTCGGCGTGGTGGCAAAGCCGCCCTCGCCGGCATCGAAGCTCCGGCGGATGTGATCGACGACGGCATCCACGACTCCGCCGGAAAGCGTCGCAGCCCGTGCCGCCGACAGAGAGGCGACGTGGCGCCGCAGTGCCTGGGCGGTCGATGAGATTCGCTCGCGATCCTTGCGGTAGCCCTGCGCTGCCTGCGGCAGCACCTCCTTGAGCGTGCCGGGTGGCAGGTAGGTGCCGCCGTAGAAGACGTTGCCGTCGGGCGTCAGGAAGACGGTCAGCGGCCAGCCGCCGCTGCCGGACAGTTCGGCGACCGCAGCCTGATACCGCTTGTCGATATCGGGTCGTACGTCGCGATCGACCTTGACGGGAATGAACAGCTGGTTAATGAGCGCCGCGATGTCGGGGTTCTCGTAGGACTCGCGGTCCATCTCGTGGCACCAGTGGCACCAGATCGCGCCGATGTCGAGATAGATCGGCCGGTCGAGTTTCTTCGCCAGTGCAAAGACGTCGTTGCTCCATTCCTGCCAGTGGACCGCCTGCTTCGCGGCGGACCGCAGGTACGGGCTGGAAGCCTCGGCGAGCTGATTGCGGAACGCGGGCGCGTCGGCCTGGGCGGCGGCGTCAAGCGATCCGCCGCGGGCCGACAGGACGATACCCGCCAGCGCGAGGCCGATCGACGCTCGCCGCATTCGGCCAGACATGATGCCGTCAGACGGGCAGCGGCTTCCCTTTCGTCTCGTAGGTGAACGGGATGAGCAGAAGCCCAAGGGCGATGACGATCGACGTGAGCGCGATCGGCGTGCCGATGCTGCCGAAGTAGTTCACGCCCGCCGCCACCAGGAAGATCATCCCCACCGCCACGAACCGGCCGATCGAGCTGATGAAGCCCATGGCGCTGGCGCGGCAGCTGGTTTCGAACTGCTCGGGCAGCCACAGGGTGTACATCGCGAAGTTGGCGCCGGCCAGGCCGAGCAGGAACACGAAGACGAAGAACGTCTGCAGCGCGTTCGTCTGCAGGTAGAAGACGTAGCCGAAGGCCACCGCCGTCGTCGTCGACAGCAGCACCAGGTACCCGGCCATGGTCTTCCGGCGGCCGATCTTTTCAGCAATCATCGGCGTCAGCAGACACCCGATGATCGTGCCGATCGCCAGCACCATCGAGCCGCGCGACGCGATGCGCGCCGCTTCCGGCGCCAGGACGCCCTCGCGCAGCGCAATCTGGGTGAGGGCCGTCGGCACGTAGATCGAACCGGCCCACTGCCCGATGATCGACACGAGATACACGAGCGACATGACGGTGGTGCGGCTCTTGTACTTCTCCGAGAACAGCGTTCCGAACGACGCCTTCATCGAGGGGCGCTTCCGGGGCGTCTCGCCGCCGAACTGCTCGCGCCACAGCCGCGATTCCTTGACGCCCCACCGGATGAACGCGATGAACAGCGCCGGGACTCCGCCAAAGATAAACATCCAGCGCCAGCCGTAGTTGGCGCCGATGAAGTAGTTGGCGACCGACGCGAGGAAGAACCCGACGTAGTAGCCGGTCTGCAGGATGCCGGCCGCCATCTTGCGCCGGTCCTCGGGCAGCTCTTCGGCCACGAACGTCGATCCGATTGGCTGTTCGCCGCCGAGGCCAATCCCGCAGAGGATCCGAAGCACCGCCAGCTGCCAGATGTTGGTGACGAGCCCGCACATCAGCGTGAACGCCGAGTAGGCGACGATTGTCAGCATCAGCGCGCGCACGCGGCCGATGCGGTCGCCGATCGGTCCCCAGACCATCGACAGTCCCCACCCGAGCAGGAACATCGCAAACAGGATGCTGCCCCAGAACCCAATCGTCACCGGCGTGGCCGCGATGCCTGACGCGGGCAGCAGCTCCGTCAACGCGGGGACGAGCACGAGCGCATAGATGAACGCATCCATGCCGTCGAGCGTCCACCCGCCGTAGGCGGCGAGGAAGGCGCGCTTCTGGTTCGTGGTGAGCGCGGTGCGTGTCGTCGCCTGCGTCGCGGTCGCGGTGATCGCCATGATGTAATCTCCCAGGAAGACAGAAGACCGGCGGCACATTCTATATCGAACGCCACTCATGCCCGACACGCTCGATGCGATGACTGTTGAGCACTTCGGCCGTCAGCTCCGCGCCGGCGACCTGAGCGCCGTGGACCTGACGAACGAGATCCTCCGGCGCATCGAGGCGGAGGCCGGCCGGCTGAACGCGTTCATTCACGTGATGGCGGACGAGGCGAGGCGCCAGGCGGCCGAGGCGGACCGCGATCTCGCGGCCGGCCGCGATCGCGGGCCTCTCCACGGCGTGCCGGTGTCGGTCAAAGACATCGTCGACATCCGCGGCATTCCCACGACCGCCGCTTCGAGGGTGCGCGATGGACACGTGGCCGTCTCTGATGCGCCGATCATCGCGAACTTGAGACAGGCGGGCGCCGTACTGATAGGGAAGACCAACCTCGACGAATTCGCGTTCGGCACGATGAGCCGGGATTCCGCGTTCGGTCCGGTCCGGAACCCGCACGATGTCAGCCGGTCGCCTGGCGGATCGAGCGGCGGTTCGGCGGTCAGCGTGGCCGCCGGGATGGTGCTTGCCTCGATTGGCACTGACACGGGCGGCTCGATTCGGATTCCCGCCGCCGCCTGCGGCATCGTCGGTTTCAAGCCGGCGTTCGGCGAGGTGTCGACCGACGGCGTGGTGCCTCTGTCGCGGACGCTGGATCATATTGGACCGTTCGCCCGGAGCGTCGGCGATGCGTGGGTGATGTACCACGCGCTTCTCGGCGCACGACTGACGCCGCCGCTCCGCGTCCGGCCTCTTGCTGAAGTGAGGCTTGGCCTGCCGCGGGCGTATTTCCTCGAGCTGCTGGATGCCGACGTCCGGGCGCGGTTCGAGGAGGCCGTCTCCAAATTTCGCGATGCCGGCGCGCGGGTTGAGGATGTGGACATTCCTCACGCGTACAGCACACCCGCCGTGTACCGCCACATCCATGGACCCGAAGGAGCGGCGTATCACGCGAAGCTCCTTGACACCATGCCGGAAAAGTACATGCCCACGGTTCGTGAGCGCCTGGAGGCGGGACGGCTCGTCCCGGCGGTCGATTACCTTGGCGCGTTGAGCGAGCGCGAACTGCTGCGGACCGAAGTTGATGCCGCGCTGAGCGGATGCGACGCGCTTGTGCTCCCGACGCTCCCGATCCCGGCGCCGCGAATCACGGCCGACACGGTCGCGATCAACGGCGCCGAAGAGCCGGTCCGCCCGGTGATGCTCCGAAATACGCAGCTCTTCAACCTGACCGGCCACCCGGCGATATCACTGCCATGCGGCCGTACTCGGGACGGCCTTCCCTGCGGGCTGCAGTTGGTCGGTCGACGGTACGAGACGGAGGCGCTCCTCGGCGTCGCGCTCGCCTGCGAAGCAGACGTCCGCTAACGGCGAGTCGGATCGTTCGCGGGATCGACGTAGGTCGTCGATGACGGTCCTGTCCCGGTAACCTGGATGATCACTTCGTCCTTCGTCATCGCGAAGTGCGGCTGGCTGGGTGGTTCGGTGTAGAAGCTGCCCGGCTCGAGCGGTTTGAGCGCTGCCTCGTCGAATCGGGTGCCGTAGGCGAAGTACCACGTGCCCTTAATGACGGTCGCCACGCGGTCGTCGCGATGCGAATGCGGCTGGATCCTGATGTTCGGCGGGACCCGCAGCACGAGCGTGTAGAGACCTGCCTTCGCGGGATCACCCTTGAGTACCACCGTCTCAATTCCGGCGGCGCCCGAGGTGCCCGTTCCGCCGGCAATCGCGGAGGGCCACGGGACCTCGCCCGGCCTGACCATCGCCCGCCCGCCCTGCGCGATGACAAGAGGGCTTGCCGCGGCGGCTGCCAGCACCAGCGTCACGAGAACGTATCGTCGGGCGTGAGAGGAGGTAGTCATAAGCTGCACTAGAATACTGCCGCTGCGAGCGGCCCCACCAAACCACTCGAACCCAGGAGTAGAGAGATGGTCCATCGGATCGCCGTGATTCCGGGTGACGGAATCGGCAAGGAAGTCCTCCCGCAGGGCATGCGCGTGCTCGAGGCGGCGGGGCGCCGGTTCGGCTTCGATCTCGAGTGGACGACGTTCGACTGGAGCTGCGAGGCATACACGCGGACCGGCCGGATGATGCCGGAGGACGGGCTCGACCAGCTCAAGAAGTTCGAGGCCGTCTATCTCGGAGCGGTCGGCTTTCCCGGCGTGCCGGATCACATCTCGCTGTGGGGTCTGCTGATCCCAATCCGCCGGGGGTTCCGGCAGTACATCGCGAGGCGTCCGGTGCGCCTGCTCAAGGGCGCGCGCTCGCCGCTGGCCGGCCGCGGCCCCGCCGATATCGACATGGTCATCATCCGGGAGAACAACGAAGGGGAGTACTCAGAGATTGGCGGGCGCCTCTATCGTGGAACGTCCGAGGAGCTGGCGGTTCAGACGGCGATGTTTACGCGCAGCGGCTGCGATCGGGTGATGCGTTACGCCTTCGAGCTGGCGATGACGCGCCCGAAGCGCCACGTGACGTCGGCCACCAAGTCGAACGGCATCATTCACAGCATGCCGTACTGGGACGAGCGCTTCGCCGCGATGGCGAAGCAGTACCCGGACGTGAAGACCGACCAGTATCACATTGATATCCTGACGGCCCATTTCGTCCAGCACCCTGACTGGTTCGACGTGGTGGTGGCCTCGAACCTGTTCGGGGACATCCTGTCGGACCTCGGACCCGCGGTCGCCGGATCGATCGGCATCGCGCCGGGCGCGAACATCAACCCGGAGAAGGAATACCCCTCGATGTTCGAGCCGGTGCACGGATCCGCGCCCGACATCGCCGGCAAGGCGATCGCCAACCCGATCGCCCAGATCTGGACCGGCGCCATGATGCTCGATCACCTCGGCCACGCGGATGCCGGCCGCGCCGTCGTCGCGGCGATCGAGCGCGTTGTCGAAGAAGGAAAGGTGCTGACCCGCGATCTGGGCGGGACGGCCTCCACCGATGACGTCGGAAAAGCGATCGCGTCGATGCTCTAATTCACCGACGAACTAAGTGAGAAGTAAGAAGTGGAAAGTTAGAAGTAAGTTCCTCAAGTGCAACCTGCCTTTGGGAGCGACTTCTTCTAATTTGACTTGGCCAATCGCTTCTGCACGTCTGGATGCTTCAGGACGTCGCGATTGACGACGAACGTCGGCGTCCGTCCGCTGGCCACCGCGACGATCGAGCGAAACGCGCTTTCGGCATTGTTGCGGAAGAACTCGTCGGTCCAGCAGATCGAGTGCGGCGTCAGGATTACGTTGTCGAGCTTCACAAGCGGGTGATCGGCGCCGATCGGCTCCTGCTCGAAGACGTCCACCGCGGCGCCGGCAATGCGCCGCTCCACCAGCGCCGTGTGGAGCGCTTTCTCATCCACCACCGGTCCGCGGGCCGTGTTGATGAAGTACGCGGTCGGCTTCATCAGCGCGAACTCGCGATCGCCGACCATGTGCCGCGTCTCCGGCGTGAGCGGCGTGTTGATGCAGACGAAGTCCGACTCCCGCAGCAGGGTGTCCTTGTCGGTCAGCCGGACGTCCAGCCTGGCCGCATCCTCGGCCTTCGCGTACGGGTCGTGGGCCAGGTGGACCATCTCGAGCGGCGCGAGCAGGCGGAACAGCTCGCTGCCGATGTTGCCCATCCCGATCGATCCCACCGTCTTTCCAGTCAGACCGTCGCCCATGTGCATCGTGGTCTCGGCCCACCG
>Ga0075428_100005728_pt1 | contig 13811 bp, 14 predicted proteins | sample RhiMetdeltSRZDD2_FD_75291 | JGI IMG/M metagenome (GOLD analysis project Ga0075428, IMG submission 75291) | Populus rhizosphere microbial communities from Tennessee, USA - Rhizosphere MetaG P. deltoides SRZDD2 | ecosystem: Host-associated > Plants > Roots > Rhizosphere > Soil | place: USA...
TGATCTCCTCCGGCGCGACGGCGCGCACGAGGCCGCGCAGGAAGCGCGCGGCCCCGACGCCGCCAGCGAGGACCGCCACCGGAGCGGGGGAGGGGCGCTGCGGCATCGCGTCGCTTCAGGGCGCGGGGGGCTGCGCCTCGAGGGCGCGCAGCTCCGCCCGCAGCGCCGGCAGGCGCTGCGCGATCTCGCGCAGCTCGGGCGAGTCGGCGAGCGCCTCGCCGCTCGCGACGTGCGCCTTCAGCGCCTCCTCGTCGCGCGCGATCGCGGCGGCGAGCTCGGCCCGGCGCGCCTCGAGGTCGCGCGCCGGCGGCGCGGCGCCGACGGCATCGGGCGCCGTCTCGGGCGGCGCGGCCGGCACCCCGGGCGCGACGGCCGGCGCCTCGGGCGCGACGGCCGACGCGGGCGCCGCGGCCACGGGGAGGGCCGCGTCGGCGTCGGGCGCCGCGGCCACTGGGAGGGCCGCGTCGGCGTCGGGCGCCACGGCCACTGGGAGGACCGCGTCGGTGTCGGGCGCCGCCGCCACTGGGAGGGCCGCTTCGGCATCGGGCGCCACCGCGAGCAGCGGGGCGGCGGCCTCGTCGAGCGCCACGGCGGTCTCGTCGAGCGCCGCGGCGGTCTCTTCGAGCGCCGTGGCGGCGACGGGCCCCGCCGGGAGCGGCGCAGCGTCGAGCGACACCTCCTCGGCCTCGATCGCCGCGATCGGCACGACCTCGCCCATCGGCGCCGAGGCCGGCGCCGCGGCGCGCGGCGGCGCGCCCGCTGCGGACCTCGCGACGGCGGGTGCGGGCCGCGAGGCGGCTCGCTGGGCGGGCGCGCTGCGCGGCGCCGCGCTCGGAGCGGGCGACGGCTCGGCCGCGCGCGGCGCGGTTTCGAGCGGCACCGGCGCGACGATCTCCGACTCGACGCGCGCGGGAGCCGGCGCGTTGAAGGGGTCGGCCTCGAGGAGCGGCTGGCCCGGCGGCACGAAGATCGCCGTCGGCTTCAGCTCCTGCGCGGGCTCGGGCGCCTTCGCCATACCCGCCTCGACGCGCACGAGCGTCCCGCGCTGCCCGGCGGGGACGTAGCCCGGATCGGGCGTGTAGCGGGCGACGCCGTCGGCGTCGATCCAGCGCCAGAGCTCCGGCATCTGGCCGCGGGCGTCCTGCGACGCGACGGCGAGCGCGAGGAGCAGCGGGGAGAGGGAGGCGCGGCGCCGCATCGGATCGATTCTTTCGGACGGCGCGGGTGGCGTCAACTCGGCGGCCGGCGGGCGCGCCGGGGCCCTCCCGGGGCGGCGCCGGCGTGAACGCGCCGGGTCTGTGCGGCGCATCCGCCGCTTCACGCGGGTCGCGAACGGCCGGGGAGCGCGGTGGCGAACCCGCGCCGCGGCGAGCACTTGCGCGCCCCGACGCGGCGCGCCGCGCGTGGCACGTCGCTTGCTCCCCGGCTGCGCATGCGCGCGGCCTCGCTCGCGATCCTCGTCCTGATCCTCGGACGGCCCGCCGGCGCCGGGGCGGAGGAGATCGCCTGGCGGCGCAGCGCCGAGCTGCCTCGCGCCGCGGGCGCCTTTGCGCTCGCGGTCGACGCGGCGAGCGGCCGCATCGCCGTCGGCGACGCGAGTGGCGTCCTCGTGCTCGCCGCCGACGGCCGCGCGGCGCGGGTGCTGCGCCGCGGCCCCGCGCGCGACCTCGCCTTCCTCGCCGGGGGCGACCTGCTCGCCGCCACCGAGCAGGGCCTCTATCGCATCGACGCCGCGGGCCGCCCGCGCCGGCTGGTGCCGGCGCCCGGGGCCGACCGCGTGCCGCTGCGCCTCGCGGTGGCGGAGGGCGCCGTCGCGCTCGCCACCGAGGACGGCGCCTTCCTGACGCGCGACACCGAGCGGTGGCAGCGCATCGCCGATCTCCCGTCCGGGCCGGTGACGGCGGTCGCGCTTCGCCCGGCGCCGGGCGGCCTCGAGTGCCTCGCGCTCGTGCGCGGCGAGCTCCACGCGGCGCGCGTGCCGCTCGCGGCGCAAGAGCTCGGTCCGATCGCGGCCGTGCGCGAGGACCTCGCGCAGGCCTTTCGCGAGGAGGCGCTGGACATCGTGCCGGGCCTCGCCGGCACCGACGTGGCGCTGCTCTTCCCGAGCGCGCTCGCGCTGCGCGAGCGGCCCGGAGCGCCGTGGCGCCTCGTCGAGCCCGCGCTCCCGCCGGGGGCCCAGGCGCACCGGGTCGTTGAAGGGCTCGGGCGCCTGTGGCTCGCGACGGATCGCGGCCTGCTCGAGGCGCCCGCGGTCGACGGCCCGTGGCGCGCGGCCGCGGAGCCCGCGGGCACGCAGGCGGTCGGCGCGCTCGCGGCGGCCGAGGGATCGGTGTACGCGGCGGTCGGCGCGGCGCTGCTCGTCTCCGCGCCGGCGCGCAGCGGGCCGCCGCGCGGCGTGCTCGCCGAGCTGCCGGTCGACCCGCCGATCGAGCGCGTGCACCAGGCGGCGCTCGCCTACCTCGACCTCGGGCCCGAGCGCGTGGCCGAGATGCGCCGCGGGGTGATGCAGCGCGGCCTCCTGCCGACGCTCGCGCTCGGCGGCTCGCTCGCGCGCGACCGCGACGCGGGCGTGAACGTCGACGAGGCCTTCACCGCCGGCGAGCTGCGCCGCCTCGTCGACCGCGACGACGGCCACAGCGACGACAACGAGATCGGCGTCACGCTCAGCTGGGACCTCGCGGACCTCGTCTATCACCCCGAGCAGATCGACATCTCGCACGAGGCGCGCGAGGTGATCGAGCTGCGCGACGACGTCCTCGACGAGATCACGCAGCTCTACTTCGAGCGGCGCCGGGTGCTCGTCGAGCTCGCCGGCGCCGCGTCGCCGGCCGAGGCGCTGCGCCTGCAGCTGCGCGCCGCGGAGCTCGCCGCGGGCATCGACGCCTGGACCGGGGGCTGGTTCTCGCGCGCGGCGCGCGAGACCGCCTCCGGTGCGCCACCCGACCCGACACCCCGCTGACGGAGGACCCATGCTCTACCGCCTCTCTCTCTGGATCCCGCTGCTCGGCGCCGCGCAGGCGCTCGCGCCGGCGCCGGCGCGCGCGCTGCCGGTGATCTCCGAGCTGCTCTACGACGCCGTCGGCTCCGACGACGGGCGCGGCTTCGTCGAGCTCTACGGGGTGCCCGGCACGAGCCTCGACGGGCTGCGCATCGAGGGCGTGAACGGCTCGGGTGGCGCGCTCGGGCCCGTGCTCCCGCTCTCCGGCTCGATCCCCGCCGACGGCTTCTTCGTCGTCGCCGACGATCTCGCCGGCGGCCCGACGCTCGTCGCCAACGCCGACCTCGTGCTGAGCTTCGACTTCCAGAACGGCCCGGATTCGATCGTGCTGCGCTCCGACGCCGCGGTCTTCGACGCGGTGGGCTACGGCGTCTTCGCGGTCGGCGACGTCTTCGCGGGCGAGGGCGCGGCGGCGGCCGCGGCGCCCGCCGGCGCGAGCCTCGCGCGCCACTTCGCCGACGTCGACACCGACGACAACGCGGCGGACTTCGCCGCGCTCGCGACGCCGACGCCCGGGAGCGCGCCGCTCGCCCCGGTGCCCGAGCCCGGCGCGGCGCTGCTCCTCGGGCTCGGTCTCGCCGGCCTCGGCGCGAACGCGCGCCGGGTGCGCGCGCGCGCCTGAGTTCCGGCGGCGGCGCCCCCCTCCCTCCCCAGCCGCCGCCCGGAGCCCCGGCGGGCCCTCGGGCCCGCCGGGGCTCCTCCCGGGCGCGCGCTCGAGTGGCGTCACCGCCCGGCCGATCCGAAGGCTCGATGGACGCCCTGGCGCCGAGCGGCCTCGCGGCGGGAGGCGGCGCGCGCGCCGCGGAGCCGGCGCTCGCGCGCGCGCGCAGCCGCGAGCGGGTGCGGCTCGCGGCGCTCGTCGCGCTCCTGCTCGTCCCCTACGTCTGGGCGGTCGAGGGCGACCCCGATCTCTTCTGGCACGTGCGCACCGGGCAGCTCGTGCTCGCGAGCGGCGCCGCGCCCGAGACCGACTCCTGGTCCTACACGCACGCCGGCGCGCGCTGGACCGATCACGAGTGGCTCTCCGACGCGCTCCAGGGCTGGCTCTGGCAGGGCCTCGGCAACGCGGGGCTCCTGCTGCTGCGCGACGCGCAGCTCGCGCTCGCGGTCTCGGCGCTCGCGGCGCTGTGCTGGCGGCGCTGCCCGCGGCTCCCCCTGCTGGCGCTCGCGCTCGCGAGCCTGATGCCCTTCCTCGCGGGCTTCCTCGGCACGCGGCCGCACTCGTTCACGTACGCGCTGCTGCCGCTGCTGCTGCTCGCGCTCGAGCGCGCGCGCGAGCGCCCGCGCTGGCTCTGGGCGGCGCCCCTGCTCGTGCTCGCGTGGGTGAACCTGCACGGCGGCTTCCTGCTCGGCTGGGGGGTGGCGCTCTGCGGGATCGGCTCGCAGGCACTCGGGCTCGACGGGCGGCCGCGCGCGCCGCTGCGGCTCGCGCTCGGCGCGGGTCTCGCCGTGCTCATCGCGCCGCTCGGCAACGCCTACGGCGCGGAGCTCCTCGGCTACGTCCTGCGCGAGATGGGCGCCCGACACCTCCACGTGACGGAGTGGCTCCCGCCGACGGGCGCCTTGTGGTGGCTCTGGGGCGCGGCGACGGCGCTGCCGCTCTTGCTGCTCGCCCTCGGCCGGCGGCGCCCGCGCGCGGTCGAGCTCGCGACCTTCCTGCTCGTCGCGGCGGCCGCCACGCGCCACGCGAAGTTCCTCGTGCTGGTGGTGCTGGTCGGCCTGCCGCTCGCGCTCGGCGCGCTCGACGCCGCGCTCGAGCGCCTGGCGGCGCTGCGCCGCGCGCCCGCGCGCCGCCCGCTCTCCACCGGCGCGGCGCTGGCACTCGCCGCCGCGATCGGCGCGGCCAACCTGCTCGGCAACGCGGCCTTCGTCGCGCGCCACCGCTTCGGCGTCGGTCTCGCGCCCGAGCGCTGGCCGGTGCAGGCGGTCGCCTGGCTGCGCGAGCACGAGACCGGTCCGCGCCTGCTCTGCGACCTCACCTGGGGGAATCTCGCGCTCTGGCACCTCGCCCCGGAGCGGCGCGTCGCGCTCGACGGGCGAAACACGGCGGTGTACGAGCCCGCCTGGGTCGACCGCTACCTCGCCGCCTGGGTCGGCGGCGACCTCGACGCGCTGCTCGCCCTCGCGCCCGCCGACGCGCTGCTCCTGCCCTCGCGCGGCGCCCTCTTCGAGCGTGCCCGCGCGCGGCCCGAGTGGGCGCTCGCCTTCCACGACCCGCTGGCCGCCGTCTTCGTCCCCGCGTCGCAGGCGCCCCGCGCGCCCGCGCTGCTCGCCTCGCTCCCGGCTTCGGTCGAGTTCCCGGGTCGCTGACGCGGCGCGCGCTCAGCTGCCGCCGGGCTTCGGCGCCTCGGGCGCGGGGAGCGCGGCCGGCCGGCGGCCGCGGCCCGCCGCCGCGAGCTCCTCGAGCAGCTCGAGCTGCACCTGCTGCACCTCGATCAGGCGCTCCCACTGGTGCGAGAGCAGGTGGTCGAGCTTCTCGTGCAGGTGCCGGATCTCGAGCTCGGCCTTCAGGTTCACGCGGTAGTCGTGCTCGGAGCGGCGGCGGTCCTTCGCCTCGACCCGGTTCTGGCTCATCATGATCACCGGCGCCTGGAGCGCGGCGAGACAGGAGAGCACGAGGTTCAGCAGGATGAACGGGAAGGGGTCGAAGCGGCCGAACACGAGCAGCGCCGTGTTGAGAAGGATCCAGACGAGCAGCACTCCGCCGAAGCTCAGGATGAAGCGCCAGCTGCCGCCGAAGCTCGCCACGCGGTCGGCGAGCCGCTCGCCGAACGTGAGCGCGCCCTCGAACTCGGCGTCGACGTTCGCCGTCACGATCTCGTGGCGCGCGAGGCTCTCGATCACCTGGTGCTCGAGCGCGGTGAGGTCCCCGCGCTCGCCCTCGAGGATGCGCTCGACGTGGCGCATGCGGTAGCGCGCGAGGTCGTCGTGGCAGATGAAGCCCTGCTCGGACCACTGCGGGTGCTCGACGCGGATCTCCTCGGCGACGCTCGGCCGCACGATCGCCGCGCGGCGCAGCCGCGCCGTCGCGCCGCAGATCTGGCAGCGCCGCGGCTCGGCGGGGGTGCGCTGGCTCATGCCGGCCGCCCGCTCGCGCCGGCGGCGGCGAGCGCGGGGCAGGTGAGGGTGATGCGGCGGTGGCCGCGGTAGGGGCCGGTCGCGGCGCTCGCCGCGTCGGCGCAGACCTCGAGGGCGAGCGCCGCGTCCGACGCCCGCGCGGCGGCCGGGAGCGTCACGCGCACTCGCTCGGCGGGTGCCAGCCGCCGTGGGGCGCGACCATCGCGTCGGCCTCGGCGGGGCCCCAGCTCCCCGGCTCGTAGGCGTGCACGGGGGTCGGCATGCGCAGCACCGGGTCGACGATGCGCCAGGCCGCCTCGACCGTGTCCTCGCGCGCGAAGAGCGTCGGATCGCCCTCCATCGCGTCGCCGATCAGGCGGTCGTAGGGCAGCAGGTCCTCGGGGCTCTGGCGCAGCACGAAGAGCTCCGTCTCCTCGCCATGCATGCCGTCGCCGGCGCGCTTCGCGCGCGCGCCGAGCGCGACCTGCACCTCGGGGCCGAGCCGGAAGCGCAGGTAGTTCGCGCCGTCGCGCGCGGCGTCGGAGAAGATGCGCTGCGGCGTCGCGCGCAGGTCGACGCGCACCTCGGTCGCCGTCGCGCAGAGCTTCTTCCCGGCGCGGATGAAGAAGGGCACGCCCGCCCAGCGCCACGAGTCGACGTGCACCTGCATCGCCGCGTAGGTCTCGACCGCCGAGCGCGCGTCGACGCCCGCCTCGTCGCGGTAGCCCCGGTACTGGCCGCGCACCAGGCTGCGTCCCGTGAGCGGGCGGATGCCGCGCAGCACCTTCGCCTTCTCGTCGCGCAGCGCCTCGCCGCCGTGCCCGACCGGAGGCTCCATCGCGAGCACCGCCAGCACCTGCAGCATGTGGTTCTGCACCACGTCGCGGATCGCGCCGACTTCCTCGTAGAAGCGCCCGCGCCCCTCGACGCCGAAGGCCTCGGCCATCGTGATCTGCACGCTGGCGACGTAGTTGCGGTTCCAGATCGGCTCGAGGAAGGCGTTGGCGAAGCGGAAGTAGAGCAGGTTCTGCACGCCCTCCTTCCCGAGGTAGTGGTCGATGCGGTAGATCGACGGCTCGGGGAAGACCTCGTGCAGCACGCGGTTCAGCGCCTGCGCCGAGGCGAGGTCGCGGCCGAAGGGCTTCTCGACGACGACGCGCGCGTCGCGCGCGCAGCCGGAGGCGCCGAGGCCCTTCGCGACGGTCGGGAAGAGGCTGGGCGGGATCGCGAGGTAGTGGAGCGGGCGCTTCGCGTCGCCGAGCGCCTTGCGCAGCTTCTCGAAGGTCGCGGGGTCGGTGTAGTCCGAGTCGACGTAGCGCATCTGCCGCGCGAGCTGACCCGCGGCCTCGGCGTCGAAGCTGCCGCTCTGCTCGAGGCTCTCGTGCACGTGCCGCCGCATGCCGTCGACGTCCCAGCCCGCGCGCGCGATGCCGACGACCGGGACGTCGAGACGGCCGCGTCGCACCAGGCCCTGGAGCGCGGGGTAGATCTTCTTCTTCGCGAGGTCGCCGGTGGCGCCGAAGAGGACGAGCGCGTCGGGGGCGGTGTGCGTCACGGGCGGCCCTTCTCGACGTGACCGCCGAAGGCGTGGCGCATCGCCGAGAGCACCTGGTCGGCGAAGCGCTGCTCGCCCTGCGATCCGACCATCCCGAGCTGCATCGGGTCTCCTTCGCCTGGTCGGCCGAGGGTACCACCCCGGCCCGCGGCGCGGACCTCGGGTAGGCTGCGCGCGCATGCGCATCCACGCGCTCATGAACCGCCTGATCCGCCCCTTCCGCCGCCGCCGCATGCGGCGCTTCGCCGCCACCTTCGGCGACCCCGCGCGGCTCTCGGTCGTCGACGTCGGCGGGACCGCCTTCAACTGGCGGCTGCTCGCGCAGCGCCCCCGGCTCGTGCTGGTGAACCTCGAGCGCCCGCGCGGGCCCGGCGAGGCCCTCGCCGGCGCGGCGTTCGTCGTCGGCGACGGGACGCGGCTCGGCTTTGCCGACGGCGCCTTCGACGTCGCCTTCTCCAACTCGGTGATCGAGCACCTCGGCACGCCGGAGCGGCAGCGCGCCTTCGCCGGCGAGCTGCGCCGCGTAGCCGCCGGGCTCTGGGTGCAGACGCCGGCGCGCGGCTTCCCCTTCGAGCCGCACCTGCTCGCGCCCGGGGTGCACTGGCTGCCGCGCGGCGCGCAGCGCCGCCTGCTGCGCCGCTTCACGCCCTGGGGCTGGCTCGCGCGGCCCTCGCCCGCGCAGGTCGAGCGCTTCCTCGAGCAGACGCGCCTGCTCACCGGGCGCGAGATGCGGGCGCTCTTCCCCGACTGCGAGATCCGCCGCGAGCGCCTCTGCGGCCTCACCAAGGCCTGGGTCGCCGTGCGCCGCCCGGGCGGCGTGGGGTAGCCTCAGGGGCATGGAACCCGCCCCCCTGCTCGCGCTCGACGCCGGCGCGGAGCGCAAGCTGGCCGAGATGCGCGAGGCCGGGCGCTTCGACGCCTCGGCGCTGCGCGTCTCGGTGCGCGAGCGCGGCGCCTCCTTCCGCTACTCGCTCGAGGTGGTCGAGGCCTCCGCCCGTGGCGACGGCGACGCCGCCTTCGACGCCGCCGGGATCCACTTCTACGTCGACGCCGCGAGCCAGCCGCTCCTGCGCGGGGCGACGCTGCAGTACGTCGAGGACCTCTCCGGGGGCGGATTCAAGTTCGAGAACCCGAACCGCCCGCGCCTGCTCGAGGTGCCGCTCGCGGGCGAGGTGCAGCGCGTGCTCGACGAGCAGGTGAACCCCGGCGTCGCCGCGCACGGCGGCCGGGTGACCCTCGTCGACGTGCTCGAGGGCGGCCGCGTCGTCGTCGAGTTCGGCGGCGGCTGCCAGGGCTGCGGCCAGGCGGACCTCACGCTGCGCGAGGGCGTGACCGCGACCCTGCGCCACGCGCTGCCCGAGATCACCGAGGTGCTCGACGCGACCGACCACGAGGCCGGCGAGACCCCGTACTACGCGCGCTGAGCGGGTCCTCCCCGCGGGGGGTTCAGCCGTGCGCCGGAACCGCCGATCCGTGGCGATGGCGTGGAGCGGTTAGACTCCCCGCGCCGCGGCGGGCACGGGAGCGCGCCGCGGGGTGGCCCGCGGAGGCCGGGATGATCACGGGCTACAACGCCAACGTCCGCCACGGCGAGCGCCTCTTCCACGTGCAGACGGAGGACTCCGGGCGCGCGCACCCGCACGTGATCACGCACCTCTACTTCGAGGGCACGATCCTCGCCTCGGACCGGCGCGCGTACGCCGAGCTGCTCGACGCCCCCGACCTCACCGCGCGCGTGCGCACGCTCATGGAGGAGCAGCACGGCGCGATGGTCGAGCGCCTGCGGGGCGGCGACTTCGACGCGGTGATCGAGGCGCGCCTCGCCGGCGAGGCCGCGCCCGGTGCGGCGGCCTCCGACACGCAGACGCCTCCGCTGCCGCGCCCGGCCGCGCCGGCCCGGGCGGCGGCGGCGCGCGCTCCGGCGGCGCGCGCCCCCGCGGCCCCCGGCGCTCCTGCGGCGCGCGCCGCGCAGGGCGCGCCCGCGCGCGAGTTCGGCGAGGGCATCGTCTCGCCGAAGCCCCTCGACCAGGTGATCCTCGAGTACCTCGTCGAGAAGTCGCGCGACCGCAAGTCGGGCGGCGGGCGCGGCTCCCGCTCCGAAGGGTGAAGCTCCCGGGCCGGTCCGCGCCGCCCGTGCTCGCCGCCGTGCGCCCGCCGGCGGGGGCCGGCGACGCCGCGGTCGCGATCTACCACGTCTCGAAGTCCTACGCCGCCGGGAGCTTCGCGCTCCGCGACGTGAGCCTGCAGCTGCGCAAGGGCGAGTTCGTCTTCCTCACCGGCCCGAGCGGCGCCGGCAAGTCGACGCTCCTGCGCCTGCTCTTCGCCGACGAGCGTCCGAGCGAGGGGCAGATCGTCGTGCTCGGCCGCAACATCGCGCGCCTCGGCCCGCGCGCCGTGCCGCGCCTGCGCCGGCGCATCGGCGTGGTCTTCCAGGACTTCAAGCTGCTGCCGCGGCGCACCGTCGAGGAGAACGTCGCGGTTGCGCTCGAGGTCGTCGGGACGCCGCGCCGCGAGGTGCGCGCGCGGGTCTTCGCGATGCTGAAGCAGGTCGGGCTGCAGCACCGCCGCTACCAGCTCCCGCTCTCGCTCTCGGGCGGCGAGCAGCAGCGCGTCGCGATCGCGCGCGCGCTGGTGAACGAGCCCGAGATCCTGCTCGCCGACGAGCCGACGGGCAACCTCGACCCCGACCTCACGGTCGAGATCATGGACCTCGTCGCGAGCGCGGCGACGCGCGGCACCACCGTCGTCGTCGCGACCCACGAGCTCGCGCTCGTCGCGCGCTACGGCAAGCGCACGGTCCGGCTCGAGGGCGGGCGCATCGTCGAGGACGGCGCGCCCGGGGTGCGCGTGCGATGACGGGCTCGCTCGCGACGCGTGCGGCCTGCCTCGGGCGCTCGGCGCTGCGCGGGCTGGTCGCGAGCCCCGTCACGACCACGGTCGCCGTGGTGACGATCGGCGTGAGCCTCGTCCTCGTCGGCGCCTTCGCGCTGCTCGCCTGGAACATGGAGGAGCTCTTGCGCGGCGTCGGCGACGAGCTCCGCGTCACCGCCTACCTCGAGGAGGGCGTCTCGCCCGAGCGGCAGCGGGAGCTCGCGACGACCGCCGCGACCGTCGAGGGGGTGGCCGAGGTCCGGATCGTCTCGAAGGAGGAGGCGCTCGAGCGCTTCCGGCAGGGCGTCGGGCGCGGCGGCGCCTTCCTCGAGGGGCTCGACGAGAACCCGCTGCCGGCCTCCCTCGAGATCGTGCTCGAGCCGGCGAGCCGCTCGGCGGAGGGCATGCGCGTCGCGGTGGGCTCGCTCGCGGGGCTCCCGGGGATCGACGACGTCGTCTCGGGCCAGGAGTGGGTCGAGGGCTACCTGCGCGCGATCGCGCTGGTGCGCGGGGTCGGCATCGGCCTCGGCGTGATCCTCGCGCTCGCGGCGCTGCTGATCGTCGCCAACACGATCCGCCTCGCGGTGCTCGCGCGGCGCGACGAGCTCGAGATCCTCGCGCTGGTCGGCGCGAGCCGGACCTTCGTCGCGACGCCGTTCCTGCTCGAGGGCGCGGCGCAGGGAGCCGTCGGCGGCCTGCTCGCGCTGGCCGTGCTCGCGGCGCTCTTCCGGCTGGTGCTGCCCGAGGTGCAGTTCGGCCTCGAGCTCGTGCTCGGCGGGATCGAGCCGCGCTTCTTCGCCGCGGGCGAGGCCGCGGGGCTCGTCGCCGCGGGCTCGGGCCTGGGCCTCGCGGGCTCGCTCGCCGCGCTCGCCGGCCGGTGGCGACGGTGAGGGTCGCGGCGCTCGCGGCGGCGCTCGGCCTGCTGCTCGGCGCAGCGGCCCCGGCGCGGGCGGGCCGCGACGAGGACCTCGCGCTCGTGCGCCGCGCGATCGAGGAGAGCCGGGCGCGCGTCGAGGCCTACGAGCGCGAGCAGCGCGGGCTGCTCGTCGCGGTCGAGGCGCTCGATCGGACCGAGCAGCTGCTCGCGCGCGAGGTCGCGCAGGCCGGCCGGCGCGCCGCGGCGGCGCAGAAGGAGTCCGCCGCGCTCGAGGCCGAGGCGGCCGCGGCCGAGGTGCGCGCCGCCGCGACGCGCCGCGCGCTCGCCGGGCGCGCCACCGCCCTCTACCGCGCCGGGGAGCTCGGCTCGCTGCGCCTGCTCTTCTCGAGCGGGGGCCTGCGCGAGTTCCTCGGGCGCATGCAGCTGCTGCGCCGCCTGGTCGCGCGCGACGCCGAGCTGCTCGCGCAGCACCGCGCCGCCACCGCCGCGCTCGCCGCGAAGCGGGAGGCGGCGAGCGCCTCGGCCACCCGCCTCGCCGGGCTCTCGCGCGAGCTCGGCGAGCGCCGCGGCGAGCTTCGCGAGGAGCGCGAGACCAAGCGCACGCTCGTGGCGCACCTCTACGGCGACCGCGCCCGCGAGCGCGCGGCGCTCGCCGAGCTCGAGACGGCCGCCCGGGCGCTCGAGGCGACGGTCGCCGGCCTGGGCGACGCCGAGGGCGGAGCTCCGGCCCCGGAGGGCCCGCCCTTCGCGGCGCTGCGCCGCCACCTCGAGCCCCCGGTCGAGGCTGCGATCGTGCGCGACTTCGGCCGCGTGGTCGACAGCGAGTTCAAGACCGCGACCTTCCAGTCCGGCGTCGTCTTCGCCGCGGAGGCCGGCCTGCCGGTGCGCGCCGTCGCCGCCGGGCGGGTCCGCTACGCCGGCTGGTTCCAGGGCTACGGCCGCCTCGTGATCCTCGACCACGGCGGCGGGTACTACACGGTGTCGGGCCACCTCGCCGAGATCGCGGTCTCGGTGGGCGATGGCGTGGCGGCCGGGGCGCCGATCGGGACGGTGGGCGACAGCGGATCGCTCTCGGGCCCGCGCCTCTACTTCGAGATCCGCCGCGGCGGCGAGGCGCTCGACCCGCGCGAGTGGCTCGCCCCGCGAGGCAGAGGGTAGACTTCCCCCACCCCGAGGAGATGGGAACCCACGATGCGTCGCAATCGAGTCCGCCTGCTCCTCACCTTCCTCTCCGGAGTGGTCACGGCGGGGATCGCGAGCGTGGTGTCCGGCACGGTCGCCGGCATCGCCGCCCCCCGCTACGAGGACCTCTCCCTGTTCACGAGCGTGATGAACCTCGTGCGCACCAACTACGTCGAGGAGATCGACGAAGGCCGGCTGGTGCGCGGAGCCCTGCGCGGCATGCTCGAGGAGCTCGACCCGCACTCCTCCTTCCTCGACAGCGAGGCCTACAGCGAGATGCAGGTCGACACCCGGGGCGAGTTCCACGGCCTCGGCATCGAGATCACCAAGCGCCGCGACGGCTTCATCGAGGTGGTGGCGCCGATCGAGGGCACCCCGGCCGCCCAGGCCGGCGTGCGCGCGCGCGACCAGATCACCGCGATCTGCCCCACCGAGCGCCCCAAGGACTGGACCGAGGACTGCCGCACCACCAAGAACATGAGCCTCTTCGAGGCGGTGAACCTGATGCGCGGCACGAAGGGCTCGAAGATCACGATCGACATCCTGCGCGAGAGCTTCGAGAAGCCCCAGCCGCTGACGATCACGCGCGACGTCGTGAAGGTGGTCTCGGTCTCGGGCAAGCTCCTCGAGCCGGGCTACGCCTACGTGCGCCTCCGCGCCTTCCAGGAGCGCACGATCGAGGACCTCCAGAAGGTGCTCGAGCAGCTGCACGCGAAGTCCGGCGGCGAGGCCTTCCGCGGCCTCGTCCTCGACCTGCGCGACAACCCGGGCGGGCTCCTCGACCAGGCGGTGAAGGTCGCCGACGAGTGGCTCTCGGACGGCCTCGTCGTCTACACCAAGGGCCGCGACGAGAGCCAGCAGCACGAGTTCCGCGCCCACCCGCAGGGCACCGAGGCGACCTACCCGATCGTCGTGATCGTGAACGAGGGGACGGCGAGCGCCTCGGAGATCGTCGCCGGCGCCCTCCAGGACCAGGGCCGGGCGCTCGTGGTCGGCATGCAGAGCTTCGGCAAGGGCTCCGTGCAGACCGTCTACCCGCTCGAGTCGGGCAACGGCCTGCGCCTGACCACGGCGCTCTACTACACGCCGGGCGGCCGCTCGATCCAGGAGGTCGGCATCACGCCGGACATCGTGGTGCGGGCGCCCGAGCCGGAGCCGCTCGTCGAGGGCGAAGAAGGCGATGCGCCGCGCAGGGTTCGGGAGCGCGACCTCGAGCGCCACTTCACCCAGGAGGACGCCAAGCCCGAGGAGTCGATCGAGCTCGCGCCGGG
>Ga0075428_100005733_pt1 | contig 13803 bp, 14 predicted proteins | sample RhiMetdeltSRZDD2_FD_75291 | JGI IMG/M metagenome (GOLD analysis project Ga0075428, IMG submission 75291) | Populus rhizosphere microbial communities from Tennessee, USA - Rhizosphere MetaG P. deltoides SRZDD2 | ecosystem: Host-associated > Plants > Roots > Rhizosphere > Soil | place: USA...
ACTGAATGGTGCCGGTTGCACACCGCGGTCTGCGACATCTGCGTGATGAGCGCCTGCGTATAGCGAAGCAGGCTGTGCTGCAGCGCGCCGCCGCGCTCGAATTCATCTTTCAGCACCGACGCGCCCAGCCGGTAGGCGTGACCCGCGCTTTGCACGACACGCTTCGTACACCACAGCCGAGGGGCATGCGAACCTCCTCGAGACGCGGGGCAACGCGGGTTAGCTCTCCCGCCGGCAAGGCTGAAAGGAGACCGTTGCTGCGTTCCTTCATCCAAACCGGCGGATGGGAGGCATGACGGGTTCCTTACATCGCCCACCGTTGCGGACGCGGAAAAGGGGAGCTCGGTCGCCGTAGACCATCTACGTGAAATCGCCCACTGCACCCTCCCTCCCACGAAAGGACGCCAGCGACCGAACGCGCAATGTAGTGGCTCGCCCTACACGGGTCTGTGCGGAACCGAACATAGGGGATCACCCTAGTGGCGTGGTTTAGCGACAGCGAAGGCATCTATGTGCGGAATCAGACATATACCGATGGTGCCCACTTCAGCGACAGGAAGTCATTTCTTGGCGACGCGAGTATGTCCGACAGCGCACAGACCCGGTTGAGTGCCTACCCCACGATGCTGACATCGTGGGCAGTGTGTTCACTCAAGCGTTCCACCTCGCGGTTACTAGACTCGGAAACGTCGACGCTCTCGCGCAGCAACTCGGCGTGGAGATCAGTACCGTCCACAACTGGCTCTACGGCACGAGGATGCCTCCCTTCAAGTACTTCCTGAGGGTGATCGACATAATTACCTCCGACGTGCCCGAAGATCCATACATCCGGGCTGCGCCCGATTCGGACGAACCGCCACGTAAATGAAAAGGGCCGCGCGAGCGGCCCTTTCCGTTTGGCGAAATACTAGCGTCTATGCCGGGTGCCGCATGTTGCCTTCCTTCGTGATCTCGATGCGGTCGCCCGCCGCCAGACCTGCGGCCTCTGTGTCGAAGTACTGCATCGAGCCGTCGTCCATCCTCATGACGATGCGCTTGGTCGAGTTCGACTCCGTGCGGCCGCCAGCAGCGGTCGGAACAGCCAGAATCGATTCGATGCGGCCCATACCGGCGCGCAGCGGTGCGGCTGCCGGAGCAGCGACAACCGCGGGAGCGGCGACAACCGGCGGAGCAGCGACAACCGCCGGGGCTGCGGCCGCGGGCGCAGGTGCCGACGTGACGCGGCTTTCAGTCGCGCATCCTGCAAGGATGGCGACTGCGATCGAGGAAAGGATAAGGGGAAGTCTGTTTTTCATTGAGTAGTCTCCTGTAGGGGCCATAGCTTGTCCCTTTACCTCGGCCGGTACGGTACGCTGGCGCTCATAGCGGGCCTCTGCCCGGCCTGGCTCGTGATCTCCAGCCGAACGGGCAGCGCCGTGATACTTTTAAGAGCATGAACGACGACTGGAGCGGCCTCGCGACGGCGAAGGCGGTGTGGGATTTCACCACCGGCGACGCGCGGCGCTTTCTCGACCGGCTCGACTTGGTGATCGACGCCGCCGAGGACTTCGGGAAGCGCGGCATCGAGGTCGACTTCGTGATTCTGCTGCACGCGCATGCCACGCAGTTCGCGGCGCGCACGCTGTCCGGCACCAAGTTCGAATCGCGCGAGGCGCCCGACCTGGCGCCGATTCACGCGCGCCTGCAGAGATTCACGGAAGTCGGCGGGCGTATCGAGGTGTGCCGCATCGCGATGGACCGCAGCGCGATCACGGAGAAGAACGTCATCGACTGCGCGAGAGTGGAGCGCAACCTGTTCGTGAACTCGGTGGCGCTGCAGAACCGCGGCTACGCCTACATGCCGATCACCTGATCGAGCTGCGGCGGCCGACGGCCTCGACCAGGTCGTAGGCGCTCGTCGCGCCGGTGCCGAACGCCTTCACCGCCTCCTCGTGAAGCAGGTTGAGCGCCTCCTGCTTCAGCTCCAGGAAGCGCTTCGAGCCCAGCATGGCGATGTCGCGGGGGCGAGGCAGGTCGATCTCGATGATTTGCTTCACCCGCGTGGGGCGGTTGGTCAGGACGATCAGCCGGTCGGCCAGGAACACGGCCTCGTCGAGCTCGGAGGTGACGAACAGGTTGGTGCGGCCGTCTTCTTCGAACAGGCGCAGGTAGTGCTCCTGCATCAGCTTCCGCGTCATCGCGTCGAGCCCGCGGAAGGGCTCGTCCATCAGCATGACCTTCGGCTTGTTGATCATCGCCCGCACCAGCTCGGCGCGCCGCTGCATGCCGCCGGAGAGCTGCATCGGATGCTTGTCGGCGAAATCCTTCAGGCCCACCATCTCGAGGAGGGAGCGCGCTTCGCGCTTCGCCTCGGCGCGCCTCATCGTCCCGCGCACGACGGGGCCGAACGTCACGTTCCCGAGCACGGTCAGCCAGGGAAAGAGCGCCGTTTCCTGGAACACGACCAGGCGGCTCGAGCCCGGTCCCGTGACCGCTTGTCCGTCGAGCAGGACTTCTCCCCCCGTCGGCCGCTCGTACCCCGCGAGCAGATTCACCACGGTCGTCTTGCCGCATCCGGAGGGCCCGATGAGAACGTTGAGCTTCCCCCGGGTCACGGTGAACGAGCAGTCGTCCAGCACGATCTTGCCGGGATCGCCGCCGTAGGCCATGCGCACCGATCGCATGGCCATCTCGCCGAGACCGATGCGCTCAGGCAAGCTCGCGCTCACCGGTTTCGAAGGCCTTCAGCGCCTCCTCGTGGATCGCCTCGAGCGCTTCTTCCTCGAGCTGGCCGTAGCGCAGGCTGGTCAGGATGCGGTAGTCGCGGGGACGCGGCAGGTCGACCCGGATCACTTTCTTGACCCGGCCCGGACGCGTCGTCATGACCACGACCCGGTCGGCGAGGAAGATCGCTTCCTCGAGATCGTGGGTGATGAAGAACACGGTCTTCCTGGCGAGGTCGTAGAGCTTGAGAAGATGCTCGTGCATGACGCTTCGGGTCAGCGCGTCGAGCGCGCGGAAGGGCTCGTCGAGGAGCAGCACCTTGGGATCGTTCATCAGCGCGCGCACCAGCTCGACCCGGCGGCGCATGCCGGAGGACAGCTCGCCGGGATACTGGCCTTCGATTCCGGCGAGGCCCGTGCCGGCGAGCAGGGCCCGGGCCTGCGCTTCGGCCTCGGCCCGGGGCAGGCGGCCTTGCAGCACCGGCCCGCAGGTCACGTTCCAGAGCACCGTCTTCCACGGGAAGAGGGCGCCGTGCTGGAACACCACCATCCGGTCGGCGCCCGGCGAGAGGCGCCGGCCGGGCGCGGTCAGGGTGCTTCCGTCCATGTCGATCTCGCCCGAGGTCAGGGTGTCGAAGCCCGCGATGATGTTGAGAAGCGTGGTCTTGCCGCAGCCCGACGGGCCGACGACCACGCAGAATTCGCCCGGGGCGATGTCGAGCGAGATGTCCTGCAGGGCGACGACGTGGATGCCCTCCGGGTCGTACACCTTGCCGACATTGCGGACGCGGAGGCCTCCGTACAGGCTCATCAGACCAATCTCCGCCAGCGCGTGGCGAAGGCGCCGATCTGCCAGATGAGCGCGCTGAAGAGGAGCCCCGCCAGGCCGATGCTGACCATCGCGGTGATGATGAGCGGGATCACGCCGCCCACGTAGGCCTGCCACATCATGGCGCCCAGGCCCGTCTGCCCCGACCCGATGCTGCTCACCATTTCGGCGGCGACCACGATCTCCCAGGTGAGTCCCATGGCGACGGCCATCCCGGTGAAGATGGAAGGCGAGGTTGCCGGCAGCACCACGCGCCAGAACACCTGCCAGCGGCTCGCTCCCATCGAGAACGCGGCCCGCACGTAGCGGAGGTCGACGGTCTCGACCCCGCCCAGCACGTTGATCACCACCGTGAAGTACGAGCCGAGAAAGATGACCGAGATCACCGTCTGCTCCATGGTCGGCCAGAGGAGGATCGAAAGCGGCACCCACGCCAGCGGCGGAATCGGCCGCAGCGTCTCGAACACCGGGAAGAACAGGCCCTTGAATACGCGGCTCACGCCGAAGGCGAGGCCGATCGGCACGCCGAGGGCGACTCCGATGAGGTATCCGATCACCACCCGCCTCGCGCTGATGACCACCGCCGACCAGTAGGCCTGCGTCTGGATGGTCTCGACCACGCTCGCGAACAGAATGTGGGGCGCGGGCACGAAGCGCAGGAACGGGAGCTTGAGGAGGCTGGCCGCTTCCCAGAGGGCGATGAAGAGGGCAATTCCGCCCAGGCCGCGCCACAGCGCGGTCGAACGAACCATGCGGAGCATCAGTACGAGCGCCAGGCCATGAGCCTGCGGCCGAGAAAGCGCACCAGCGCGCTGCTGAAGAAACCGAGGAACCCGAGGGTCAGCATGCCCATGATGATGGTCGGAATCTGCACCATGGAGTAGGCATCGTAGATCATGTAGCCCAAGCCCCGCTTGCCGGCGATCATCTCGCCCGCCACGAGCGCCACCCACGAGAGGCCCATGGCGATCTGCAGGCCGGTGAACACGTGCGGCATGGCGCCGGGGATGACGACGTGGAGCAGCATGTCCCTGCGCGAGAAGCCCAGGCACTGCGCCGCGCGGAAGTAGCTGCGGTCGATCGACTGGACCCCGAGCAGCGTGTTGAGCACCGTCGCGAAGAACGCCGCGATGAAGGTGACGAAGATGACCGGCGGCTCGGTGCCCGGGAGCATGAGGATCGCGAGCGGCACCCAGGAAAGCGGCGGGATCGGCCGAAAGATCTCGACCAGTGGAAACGCGTACTCCTTGAACGTGCGGTTCCAGCCTATGAGGATGCCGAGCGGCACGCCGAGGAGCACCGCGAGCGCGAACGCGGTGTACGCGCGATAGACGCTGTACGCGATGTGCGAGTAGTAGAGGGAGGTGTAAACGGAGACGCCGAAGAACGGCTCCGGGTTGAACCATTCCCGCAGCACCACCGCCGGAGGCGGGATCTTGCTAAAGACCGGAACCTTGAGGACCGCCGTGGCGAGGTGCCAGGCGGCGAGGAAGATCGCGAAGCCGGCGAGCAGGAGGTAAGGGCGCGGGCCGCGGATCCAGCGCAGCTCTCCTCCGGAATTTTTTTCGGTCAAATGCTGGCGAGCTACTTCGCGGTCCCCTTTAGTGCTCCGGTTCCCTTGATGACGCCTACCGGCAGCTTCATTCCGAGCTCCGCCGCGGCTTCTTCCAGAAGCTTCGTGTAGATCGCGCCTTCCGGAATGTCAGGGGAGGGAACGGCTTTCACGCTATGCCAGAAGCGGTATGCCTCGGCGAAGTAGCTCATCATCTGCTTGTCGAACGGCGCCCCGAGAACCTCGTTCACGTCTTTCGCGCCAGCGTGGGCCGGGAAGCGCCCGTCGAGGGCCGTGCGCACCATCGCCGGCGTCCAGCCCGGAAGCTCCTCGGCCACCATCTTCGCCACCTCGTCGGGATGCTCGACGATGTACTTCAGCCCTTCGAGGTCGGCCTTCAGCCAGCCCTTGGCCGCCTCGTAGTTCTTGTCGATGAAATCCTTGCGCATGATCAGCGCCGAGCCTTCGGTCCAGTTCCAGACGTTTCCGGTGAATGCGATCTTCGCGATCCCGCTCGCCACGATCTGCGAGACGTTCGGCTCGAACTGCTGGGCCGCGTCGATCGTGCCGGCCTGGAGCTGGGTCCGGATCACCTCCGGGCCGAGGTAGGCCTTGTCGCCGAACTTCACCCCGAGCCGGGTCTCGAGATACGAGGTGAAGCGATCGCCGCACGAAGCCCGCCCGGCGACGCCGAAGCGTTTTCCGTTCAGCCACTTCAGCCATTCGTCGGGGCTCTTCAGGTCCGGCGCGTCGGGACGCACCAGGACGATCGCGCAGATGTTGCCGGGCGACTGGTGGTGCAGCGACACGATCCGGATGTCGGCCACGTCGCGCTTCGTGGTCGCGACCATGGCCGGCGCATCGCCGATGTAGCCGACCTGGAGGCGGTTCGCCAGCATGGCGTTGAACACCGGGAAGCCGACCAGCGTCACCTCCCAGCGGACCGTGCTCCCCGCCGGGAGATACTTCTTCCAGAGCTCTTTCTTCTTGATGACCGTACCCGACCAACCGCCGTTCCAGGACGGGAAGTAGCCCACGCCGATCTCGACGGGGGCGCCTTTGGCTTGCTGTGCCCAAGCCGGGGGTGCTGCAAGCAGAACAAGCATGGCCACAGCCAGCAGGCCTGAAACGGGCCCCTCCATCGCGCCTCCTAGTCGTTACAGGACCGGGAGTCTGGCAGTCCGGGTTCGCGTCTGCAACTACGGTACGATGGTTGGGGGAGGGATATGCGTGTAACCGCGGTAGCGGCGATCGCCTTGGTGGCCGCGAGCGCTCTGAGTGGCTGTGCCACGAAGCCGAGCGCAAGCGCGCGCGGCTGGAATCTCGAGCAATGCGCCGATTCGCAGTCCGAGACGGTTGACCTGAATCGCTCTGATGGCACCAAGGCCGCATCCGTTCCACGCGCGAACTGCGTCGCTCTGCGCTCCGCGGCGGAGAAGATCCAGGCGCAGGCGGGGTTCAAGCTGACCCGCATCTACATCGCCGACGTCAAGACACCCAATGCCTTCGCGACGCGCGACAAGGCGGGGAAGCCGGTCGCCGCGGCGACCCTCGGGATGCTGACGGCAATCGGCCCGGATGAGGCGGCGTGGGCCGGCTTACTGGGCCACGAGATCGCGCATCATGTGAAACGCCATAGCGAAGGACGCGGGGGCGCGGCGACCACCGCGGCCGTCACGGGCAATGTATTGGCCAATGTGGTTTCGTACGCGATACCCGGCGTCGGCGGACTCGTGGGCGGGACCATTGCCGGAACCGCAGCGCAGAACGCCGTGTACGGCGCCTACACCAGGCCGCAGGAAGCCGAAGCGGACGAGGTCGGCCTGAAATGGATGGTTGCGGCCGGCTACGATCCTCAAGGGATGCTGCGGCTGTTCAAGGCGCTTTCAGCGAGCGGGTCGTCGTCCATGCCGGCTTTCCTGTCCACGCATCCGGCGAACGAGGAGCGTGCCCGGATGGTGGAGGCGTTCATCGCCTCCCGGGGTGAATCGCCGCGGAAAACGGAGTAGATTCGCGGCACAGGAGGTCCCCATGCCCACATCGCTCGGACGTCGCAGGTTCCTGTCGCAGGCCGGAATGGCGCTCGCCGCAGTCGAAACGATCGATCACTTCGGGCCGTGCTGCGCGCTCGCCGCCGACGCGGCCACGGCGGAGAAGGATCTCTTCGAGCTGAAGAAGGTCGGCGACGGGGTCTACGCCGCGATCGCGGCGCCGCGCTTCAAGACCAATTGCAACGCCGCGGTGATCCTCACCAACGACGGCGTGATCGTGGTCGACTCGCACTCCAAGCCCTCGGCGGCGGCGGCGCTGCAGCGCGAGATCCAGTCGATCACCAAGATGCCGGTGCGCAAGATCATCAACACGCACTTCCACTGGGACCACACGCAGGGCAACCAGGCGTATACGCAGACGAATCCCAAGGTCGAGATCATCGCCTCCGAGCGCACGCGCGAGAACCTCAAGAGCGCCGACGCCGGGGTCGGCGGCTACGCCTACATCGAGAAGCAGCTCGCCGCGATGCCGAAGGAGATCGAGAAGCTGAAGGAGGACGCGGTGCGCGCCACCGATCCCGCGCAGAAGAAGCGCCTGGAGGCGAACCTGCAGCAGGCCGAGGCCTATTACGTGGAGCTGAAGAACATCAAGCCGCCGCTGCCCACGCGCACGCTGACGAAATCGGTGACGATCAAGGAGGGCGGGCGCGAGATCCAGCTCCTGCTCCTCGGCCGCGCGCACACCGACGGCGACGTGTTCATCTACCTGCCGAAGGAGAAGGTGGTCGCCACCGGCGACGCGCTCATCGACTGGATGCCGTTCCTGAACGACGGCTATCCCGAGGACTGGGTGAAGACGCTCGACGCGCTCGAGCGCTTCGACTTCCAGCACGTCATTCCCGGCCACGGCGGCGTGGTGCCCAAGGACCAGCTCAGCTTCTTCCGCGGCTACCTCAGCGACCTCATCGCCGGGGTGAAGGGCGCCGCCAAGGACGGCGCGAGCCTGGACGAGATGAAGAAGACCCTCGCCGAGCGCCTCGCGCCCAAGTACGAGCAGAGGATGTCGAAGCATCCGGTCGGCCAGTACCGCGAGCGCGTCGGCACCAACATCGAGATGGTCTACCGCAAGGTGGTGCAGAAGGCCTAGACCTCGATCTCGCTCCTCTTGAGGAGGTAGTCGAGGCCGCCGACGCGGTACCAGCGGTAGCCGTAGGGCTCGAGCAGCACGTCGTGGCGCCCGCGCCCGTTCGCGCGGCTATGGTCCTCGGTCAGGAGGTTGACCAGCAGCTTGCCCTGCTCGCCGCGCAGCCCGGTGGAGAACGAGATCTCGCGCGGCCGGGCGTCGAGGTTGTGCAGGAACAGCACCGAGTTGTTGCGCCAGTCGTAGCGCATGCCGAGGACGGTCTGGGTGCCGGTGTTCAGCACCTCGAAATCGCCCCAGCCCACTTCCGGCACTTCCTTCCGCATGCGGATGATGCGCTCGGTCCAGTTCAGCATCGAGTTGGGGTCGCGCCGCTGCTCGGCGGCGTTGACGTGCTCGTAGCCGTAGGGCCCTTTGTCGATGACCGGCAGAATCGGCTTCGCGCTCTTGGTAAAGCCGGCGTGCGGCTCGGTCGACCACTGCATCGGCGTGCGCGCGCAGTTGCGCTCGGGCAATGAGAGGTCGTCGCCCATGCCGAGCTCGTCGCCGTAGCGCAGCACCGGGGTGCCCGGCAGCGTGAACATCAGGCTGTAGGCGAGCTCGATGCGGCGCCGGTCGCCCGCGAGCATCGGCGCGAGGCGCCGGCGGATGCCGCGGTCGTAGAGCTGCATGTTCTTTTCGGGGCCGAACGCCTCGAAGACCTTCCGGCGCTGCTCGTCGGTCAGGCGGCCGAGGTCGAGCTCGTCGTGGTTGCGGAGGAACGTGCCCCACTGCGCGGTCGAAGGCCGGGGCTTGGTCTTCTCCATCGCCTTCGCCAGCGGGCGCCAGTCGGCCGCGGCGAGCGCGTAGAACAGGTTCTGGTTGACCTGGAAGTTGAACATCATCTGCATGCGCTCGCCTTCGTCGCCGAAGTAGTCGAGGTCGGTCTTCGGCAGCACGTTGGCCTCGGCGAGGATGATCGAGTCGCCCTGGCGCCACTGCAGGAACTCGCGCAGGTCGCGCAGCATGTCGAACTGCTCGAGCGGCTTCCTCACGTCCGGACCCTTCGTGCCGATGACGAAGGGCACCGCGTCCATGCGGAACCCCGACACGCCGAGCTGGATCCAGAACCCCATGATCTTCAGGATCTCGGCGAGCACGTGCGGATTCGAGGTGTTGAGGTCGGGCTGGAAATCGTAGAAGCGGTGGAAGTAATAGGCCCGCGCCTCCTTGTCGTAGGACCACGTGGTCTTCTGCACGCCGGGAAAGACCATGCCCTGGTTCGCGTGCGGCGGCTTCTTCTTCGACCAGACGTACCACTCGCGGTGTTTCGATTGCGGGTCGCGGCGCGCCTCCTGGAACCAGGCGTGCTCGTTCGAGGTGTGGTTGACCACGAGGTCGATCAGGACGCGCATGCCGCGCTGCTTCGCGCCGTGGGTGAACTCGACGAAGTCGCCGAGGGTGCCGTAGCGCGGATCGACCGCGTAGTAGTCCGAGATGTCGTAGCCGTCGTCGCGGCAGGGCGACTTCTGGAACGGCATGAGCCACACGGCGGTGACGCCGAGCCCGTGCAGGTAATCCAGCCGGCGCATCAACCCCTGGAAGTCGCCGATGCCGTCGGCGTTCGAGTCCATGTAGGTGCCGACGTTGAGGCAGTAGACGACGGCGTTTTTGTACCAGAGGTCGTTGATCATGGGAAAACTCTGACATAGGGCGAGCGAATGTTCGATCGTCCTAACGGGGTCAACTGATTCAGGCGTAGCGCTTGCTACCGGGTCCGCATGTACCTGTGGTGGCAGCGCGGCGTCATCTACCAGGTTTACCCGCGCTCGTTCATGGACTCGAACGGCGACGGGGTGGGCGATCTCGCGGGCGTGCTGTCGCGGCTCGACTACCTGGACTGGCTCGGCGTCGATGCGCTCTGGCTTTCGCCGATCTATCCCTCGCCGATGAAGGATTTCGGCTACGACGTCGCCGACTACACCGGCGTCGATCCGCTGTTCGGCACGCTGGAGGACTTCGACCGCCTGGTGCGCGCCGCCCACGCGCGCAATCTCAAGGTGATTCTCGACTTCGTCCCGAACCACACCTCGGACGAGCACGCGTGGTTCAAGGCCGCGCGCCGCTCGCGGGACGATCCGAAGCGGGACTGGTACCTCTGGCGCGATCCGGCGCCGGGCGGCGGGCCGCCGAACAATTGGCTGTCCTGCTTCGGCGGCAGCGCCTGGCAGTACGACGAGCTTACCGGCCAGTACTACTATCACGCGTTCCTTCCCGGGCAGCCCGATCTCAACTGGCGCAATCCGCGCGTCGTCGAGGCGATGCTCGGCGTGCTGCGCTTCTGGCTCGAGCGCGGCGTCGACGGTTTCCGCGTCGACGTGCTGTGGCACCTCGTGAAGCACGCCGATTTTCCCGACAACCCGGTGAATCCCGCCTGGCGCGCCGGCATGGACCCTTACCAGGCGCTGGTGCCGCTGCACACGACCGACCTCCCGGAAGTGCACGGCATCGTGGCGCGCATGCGGCAGCTGCTCGACGAGTATCGCGAGCGGGTGCTGATCGGCGAGATCTACCTGCCGGTCGAGCGGCTGGTGAAGTACTACGGCGCCGACCTCCAGGGCGCGCACCTGCCGTTCAACTTCCAGCTCGTCCAGGCGCCATGGGACGCCGCGCACATCGCGCGGCTGATCGAGGAATACGAGCGGGCGCTGCCCGAGGGCGCGTGGCCGAACTGGGTCCTCGGCAACCATGACCAGCATCGCATCGCCTCGCGGGTAGGCCCGGCGCAGGCGCGCGTCGCGGCGATGCTTCTCCTCACCTTGCGCGGGACGCCGACGCTCTATTACGGCGACGAGATCGGGATGCGCGACGTAAAGATTCCCGCACACCTCGTGCGCGATCCGTTCGAGCGCAACGTCCCGGGCCGCGGACTGGGGCGCGATCCCGAGCGCACGCCGATGCAGTGGAGCCCGGACACGCAGGCCGGCTTTACCCGCGGCGAGCCCTGGCTTCCCGTCGCGCCCGACTACCGGGACGTGAACGTGGCCGCGCAGCGCGACGATGCGAAGTCCATGCTGGCGCTGTACCGGCGCCTCATCGCATTACGGCGCGCAGAGCCGGCGCTGGAAGTCGGCCGCTTCGAGCTCGTCGAAACGCAGGGCGAAGTCCTCGCCTACGTCCGGCGTTCGCGCAGAGGCGAGAGCGACTTCCTGATCGCGCTGAATCTCGGCGCGCAGCCAAGACGCGTGCCGTTGCCCCGTCCGCACGCGAGCGGGGCCATCGCGCTCTCGACGCATCTCGACCGCGTGGACGAGTCCCTCGACGGCGCGCTCGTGCTGCGTGGCGACGAGGGCGCGATCGTCCGCTTGTCCGCGTAGAACCTGTCGTCCAGCTGTTGAGCTCCTCGGTGTAACATGCCGGCCTTCAATTCCCCCGGAGGAGTCATGCTCGATCGTCTTTCATTCCTTTTCCTGGCCGCTGCCGCGGTCGCGGGGCCCGCATGGGCCCAGGCGCCGGCCGAGGTCACGCTCACGCGCCTCGATTGCGGCACCGGTTTCAACGACGCGCGCCGGTTCAGCGATACCTTCGCCTACACCGACCAGAAGAAGCCCTTCACGTTCAGCTGCTATGTGATCAAGCACGGCGACGACTACATGGTCTGGGACACGGGCTACACGCCGGGCTCCAACCCGAACGCGTCCAAGGTCACGCTCGGCGAGCAGCTCGCGCAGCTCAAGATCAAGCCCGAGCAGGTGAAGTTCGTCGGCATCAGCCACTTCCACGCCGACCACACCGGCCAGCTCGACACGGTGCCGAACGCGACGCTGCTCATCGGCCAGAAGGAATGGGACGCGATCACCGCGCCCAAACCCATGCAGGGCGCGAACGTCGCGGGCTTCAAGCACTGGATCAGCGGCGGCGGCAAGGTCGAGCCGCAGGCCACGGACAAGGACGTGTTCGGCGACGGCAGCGTGATGGTCCTCAAGACCCCGGGCCATACGCCGGGACACCAGTCGCTCCTCGTGCGCCTGAAGGAGAAGGGGCCGGTGATTCTCGTCGGCGACGCCGTGCATTTCCACGAGAACTACGAGTCGAACGGGGTGCCGGGCTTCAACTACGATCGCGCCGAGACCATCGCCTCGATCGAGCGCATCAAGCAGATCGAGAAGAACCTCAAGGCGACCGTGATCATCCAGCACGACCCGCGCGACATCGACAAGCTGCCGAAGTTTCCGGCTGCGGCGAAGTAGCCGCTCTGTCTGGATGCCGAGCGACGCGCTGTCGCGCCCGCCGCTACAAAAGGCGCGCGGACTGTGTTCTCCGCGCCACAGCACGCTCGCTGGCAAAGGAAAATTGCGCTCGAAACGCCGCTCGGCCTGCGCTGCGACGTAGTCTTGAAGCGCGGGAACCGAAGAGGCACTGCATGGAGAAAGAGACGTATGCCAGCACCATCTCGAGCGCAGTCGAGTTTTTCGAAGGGTACGGAACGCTAGCGGTCATCCTCAACGTCAATGTCGACGATCTGCGCCGGTGGGCCGAGGGGAAGTCTTATCCTCCGGGGGACGTGCTGCATCGCATCGTCAACCTGAGACGACCCGACAGGCTCCGCAGCGTCGCTTGAGCTGACCGCGCTCGCCTTCAGCGCGAGGCCGCGGAGGTGGTCACGTCGCAGCTTCGAAGATCGGCCTGCCCGCCGCCGGCGATGCCCTGGTAGAGGGTCCACAGGCGCTCGTCGACGCGCTGCTCGCGCGGGTGCTTCTTTTCCTTGTCGAAGCGGCCGACGGCGCGCGGGCCGGCGTTGTACACCGCGTAAGCCGAGCGCGCCACGTGGTTCGGATCGCCGCTTTTCTCGGCGTAGGGAATCGCGTAGTCCTTCACGTAGCGCATCAGGATCTGCGCGCCCGCGCGCGCGTTATACGCGGTGTCCCAGCGCAGGCGCTCGAGCTGGTAGAAGCCGCGCCACACGATCTGGTTGATCTGCATGATGCCGATGCTGCCGCTGCCCGAGCGCAGGTAGCTCAGCTTGCCGCCGCGCATGGCGTACTGGCGCCAGCAGCTTTCGATCAACGCCGTCGTCGGCACCATGTTGCGGTAGATCTGGTCGTACGGCGCGGCAAGGCTCGCGCGCTGCAGCTCGGCCGCGGCGGTCCTCTTCAGCAGTTGGCCGACGCGCGCCTCGTAGGCATCGAGCTCGTCGCGCCTCGGAAGCCACCGATCCAGCGCTTTCTCCGGGACCGGCTCCGCGGCATACGCGCGGGCGACCAGGAGATCGAGCCAGCTCCTCGTCGGCGGCGGCGCGGGCGGCTCGGGGTCCGGAATCTCCTCCACGCCGAAAAGGCTCTTCAATTGCGGATCGGCGGCCCAGTCGTAGGCGAGCGGGTCGCCGGCCGCGCCCGGACGGAGGCTGCGCGCGAGCCGCCGCAGCCCGTCGGCCGAGAGCGTCATGCCGAGGCCCGGCGCGGCGCGGTCGAGCGCGAGCAGCGCGTCGCCGGCATCGATGAAGGCGGCATACCGCAGGAGCGACGCGTCCAGCGCGCCGTCGCGCTGACCGTCCGCCAGGATCGTGCGCAGCTCGTCCCAGGCGTCGACGAAGAGCGCGCGCAGCGGAT
>Ga0075428_100005735_pt1 | contig 13801 bp, 16 predicted proteins | sample RhiMetdeltSRZDD2_FD_75291 | JGI IMG/M metagenome (GOLD analysis project Ga0075428, IMG submission 75291) | Populus rhizosphere microbial communities from Tennessee, USA - Rhizosphere MetaG P. deltoides SRZDD2 | ecosystem: Host-associated > Plants > Roots > Rhizosphere > Soil | place: USA...
GCGGTCGACCTTGGACGGATCCTTGCCGCTGAACGCCCCGCCGCCGTGCCGAGCCATGCCGCCGTACGAATCGACGATGATCTTGCGTCCGGTGAGACCGGCATCACCCTGCGGGCCGCCGACCACGAAGCGGCCAGTCGGGTTGATCAACACGTCTTTATCCGCCACATCGAATCCTGCCTCGTGGACGACCGGCCGCACCACGTGCGCGAGGATCCCGGCCCGCAGCTCTTTCTCATCGATCATGTCTGAGTGCTGGGCGGAGACGACGATCTTGTCGATGCCGACGGGCTTCGCGCCCTCGTACAGCACGCTGACCTGGGTCTTGCCGTCCGGACGCAGCCAGGGCAACTCGCCACTCTTGCGCACGATCGCCAACCTTTCGGCGAGCCGATGCGCCAGGACGATCGGCAGGGGCATGAGCGATGGCGTCTCATCCGTCGCGTAGCCGAACATCATCCCCTGATCCCCGGCCCCGCCCTTGTCCACTCCCAACGCGATGTCCGCGGACTGGCGATCGATCGTCGTCAGGACCGCGCAGGTCTGCGCATCGAAGCCGAAGTTCGCGTCGGTGTATCCGATCGATGTGATCGTGCCCCGCACGATGTCCGGAATGTGGACGTAGGTGGAGGTCGTGATTTCACCCGCGATGACGGCGACGCCCGTGGTAACGAGCGTTTCGCAGGCGACACGGGCCGCCGGGTCGTTGGCCAGAATAGCGTCCAGGACCGCGTCGGATATCTGATCCGCGATCTTGTCCGGATGGCCTTCCGTAACCGACTCGGAAGTGAAGACGTGACGATGAGTTGGCATGTTTTTGGGCCTCTAGAGTCTCAAACTACCGGACCGCCTTCCCGCGGGCAACCGCGCGTCCGGATCGAGCAGTGTCAAATCCACCACCTCGGCAAGTGCAAAACGCAAGGTGTCCAGCGCCGACTCGGCGGAGCGCGCCGCGAGCGCGGCGTCTGCCGCAGCCCGCGCTTGCGACGTCGTCACCTGACGAATGAGCCATTTGATGAACGGCAATGCCGGGGGAGCGACGGACAGCGTTTCGTACCCCAATCCCAGCAGCAGGAACGCCGAGAGCGGCTCCGACGCCATCTCACCGCATACGCTTGCCGGTTTCCCGGCCGCGCGGGCGGCCTCCGCGACCTGTTTGAGCAATCGCAGGACGCTGGGATCATGCGGTGTGAATCGATCGGCCAACCGCGCATTGCCGCGGTCCACCACGAGCGTGTATTGCGTGAGGTCGTTCGTTCCGACACTCAGAAAGTCGCTGATTTCGACGAGTCGATCGGCCATCACGGCGGCGGCCGGCGTCTCGACCATGACGCCCAGCGGCACACTCTTGGCCGCCGCGATGCCGGCGCTCTCGAGTCGCTCTGCCTCTTCGCCAATCATCTCGCGCGTGCGCTCCACCTCATCCAACCGGGTCACCAGCGGAATCATCATGTGCAGATTGGCAGTGACCGCAGCGCGCAGCACCGCGCGGATCTGGGTGCGGAACATCTCCGGCTCGTCGAGGCACACGCGAATCGCCCGCCAGCCGAGGAACGGGTTGGCTTCAGCCGGGCCGCGAAACGGCGCTGGGAACTTGTCGCCGCCGAGATCGTAGGTCCGGATGACGACCGGGTGCCCGGTGAAGGCTTCGCCGACGCGTCTGAAGTACTCGGCCTGTTGGTCCTCGGATGGAAGCTCGCTGTGCCCCGTGATGAGAAACTCGGTCCGCAGCAGACCGACCCCCTCGGCGCCGTGCACCTTCGCGGCCGCGACCTCGTCCGGAAGATCGACGTTGCCGCGCAAGGCGATGTGGACGCCATCTACAGTCACGGAGAGCTGAGCAACCGCTTCTTCCATGCGCGTTGCCAATTCGCGACGGCTCGTGTTACGGCGTTCGGCTTCCTCGATCTCCTCGGCGGTCGGGTCGAGCAAGACGGTGCCCCGCGTCCCGTCGAGAATCACCTTCGAGGCGGGTGGAATGCGCGCGACGGCCCCACGCAGGCCGAAAATCGCGGGGATCCCCAGCGAATGCGCGAGGATCGCGGCATGGGAGGTGCGGGTTCCCTCTTCGCTGATCAGCCCGACGACGTGCTCGCGATCGAGCTGCACAGTCAGGCCCGGTGACAATTCGCGGGCCACGAGGATCGACGGCTCGGAGATCGACTCCCAAACATCCGCGCCGCCATGGTGCATGAGATGCTGGATCACTCGAATCGCGACGCCCGTCAGGTCGGCGAGCCGCTCCTTGAGCAGCGGATTGCCCGCCGCGGTCCAGAGGTCGCGCACCTCGAGCGTCTTGAACTCGAAGGCCTTCTCGGCGGTCAAGTGGTTCTCGCGAATCAGCTCCGCAACGCCGCCGATGAAGTCCTTGTCTTCGAGGATCAGCACCTGCGCGTCGAAAATGCGTGCCTCGTCCACGCCGGCGCGGTCCTCGGCGCGGGCGCGAAGGTCGATCAGCTGTCTCCGCACGTCCTTGAGTGCCGCGCGCAGCCGCCGGACTTCCTTTTCGACCTGCGTGCGCGGCACGACGCGGTGCGGCACTTCGGGCAGAGCCCAGCGCACCGTGACAGTGGGGCCCATGGCGATGCCCGGCGACACACCGATTCCCCTGAGCAGGCGCTCGGCGGCGGGTGTCACGCTTGTCCCTTGGAGTCCGGCTTCAGGTGCATCTCGTGGAACCCGGCGGCCACTAGCTCGAGCAGTGCCGCCATCGCCTGTTCGGCGTCTTCCCCGTCGGTCCTGATATGGATGCAGGATCCGCATTCCGCAGCGAGGGTCATCATGCCGAGGATGCTCTTGCCGTTCACGACGGCGTCGTCCTTGCGTACCTGTACGCTCGACTTGAAGCGGTTCGCGATCTTGACGAACTCCGCCCCCGGCCGGACGTGCATGCCAAGGGGGTTGACGATCCGCGCCTCACGCTCGATCACGGCCATATCCATCCAGCGATGAGGGCCACGGCGCCAAATCCGAGCGCGAGACGCAATCCATTCAGGCGGTCGCCGCGCAGCCGCAACATCAGGAACGCAACCACGGCGACCGCGGCCAGCGCGAGCCGGGTCCAGGAGTCGAACGCCCCCGCGAGGTACTGGGCCGTGATCGGCAGGGCGAATCCGACGGCCAACGCCATAGCGGAGCCCAGCACGGTCGTGGCTTTCTGCAGGACCGGGTGGTGCAGTGCGATGCTGACGCGGGTGCCGTGCGTCCAACCCGCTTTCAGAGCCCACCACCGAAGGGCCACGTGTCCGATGTTGTAGACGACCAGAAATGCCGCGACCGCAATCCAGCCGCCACCCAGCGCGACGGTCACCATCGCGAGCGCGGATAAAAACGGCAGCCAGCCGGCCCAGACCAGCCGGTCTCCCACGGACCCGAGCGGTCCGCAGAGTGTCTCCCGCAACCGTTCGATCTGGTCCGGCGACGCACCTTCGTGCTCCGCGCGCGCGGCGGCGCCGACGGCCAGGCCGATGAGATAGGGATGCGCGTTGAAGAAATGCGCGCCGCGCGCAACGGCTGGACCGTATTTGCCATCTGCCAGGTCGCGTAACAGCGGCTCTTCGGCAACGCCAACGCCCACGCCGAGCAGGCGCTCGTAGTTGTACGAGCCCTGCACCGCGAAGAGTCGCAGCAACGCGCGCGCGAGCGAGAGGTTCACCGAAGCCATGCTACCATCAACAGCCCGCCGCCCAGTCCCGCGGCGAACCAGATGAGGTTCGGGCCCCGACCCACGAGCCGCAGCGTGCCCGCGGCGCCGGCGGCGATCGCCGCCCCGATCGTGGCAACCGCGAGCAACGACGCCCCCTGCTCGGTCAATACGACACCAAGCAGCGGGCGCGCGAGCCACGCAAGCAGCAGACCGAACGACGTCACGGTGGCCGCGCGCACGGCATCCCGCAGCAGCCCTCCCGCGTGGACCCGAAGCAGTGCCCGGGGATCCCCCGACTCGAGTGCCGCGGCGGCATTGTGCACGATCCGCGAGTTCACGCGTCGGAGCACGTTGATCGTGACTCCGCCAACCAGCGCGGTGACGAGTCCGACGAGCACGCCGAGGCCAAGGCCGAGCACGCCGATCGAGGCATGTGCTGTGGCGACCGCGGCGATGGTGGCGGGGCCGTACTCGGGATAGCGAACGGCACCGACCGGCAGGATGTCGTACTGGAGCAGCTCGAAGACCACGCCGAGCTGTAGCCCGGTCGGGATATCGCCAAGAATCGCGCCGGCCACCGTACCGGCCACGATCGGGCGCGCGATCATCATCTGGGGCAGGCTGACGAGATCCACGCCGACCAAGGTGCCCCAGACGAGGAGCGGGAGCAGATCAGCCAGCGTCATGTGAACTCGCCGACCGGCACGGCGCGCGCGGTTGGGACATCCTGAGCCGTGACCTCGACGCCACGAGCGGCGAGCGCGCGCAGCTTTCTCGCCTCGTCCTCGGAGAGATAGACGAACCGTAACCGCTCGGTGCGCCCGGTGCGGTGATGGACGCCGCCGACGTTGAACCGGCGGACCTGGGGCGCGCGCTCCGCGAGCGCGACGGCCGTGTCGATATCGCCGACCAACAAGATTCCAACGCGCGGGTCCGCCTCCCAGGCCGACAACTCGCGCGCGGCCTCGTCGACCGAGGCGAACCGGACCTCGATCGACGGAGGCACGCCCATGCGATAGAGGTCCTGCTCCCAGTCGCTGCTGCGCACCTCGTCATCGACCAGGACGATGAACGTGACGTTGAGCGGGTGGCCCCAGCCCACGACGACCTGGCCGTGAATGAGGCGGTCGTCGATGCGATAGAGCGCCAGGGTCATGCGGCGGTCACTCGAATCGCTTTGCTACCGGCGTCCATGGCTCGGCGAGCTGCTTCGTCCGGTGTGACGTCGCGGTGAAACACGAAATCGAGCAGCATGGCCAGGTTTACCCCCGTGACCACGGCAATATCGGCATGCTGTTTGGCGTAGCGCGCCGAGCTGGTGAAACAGGAGCCGCCCGGCAGATCGACGAACAGGACGGCGGGCCCGCGCCCTACCGCGTCGCTGAGCCGCTGCGCCAGCGCCTCGGTGCCGCAGCCTTCGTTCGACACGGGCGTCAGCGCGCCTTCGATGCCGGTGATGGCAGCGACGGCCGCGACCAGCGCCTGGGCCACGGCGGCATGCGAGACGATGATGCCGCGGAGGTCACTCATAATCTTCCTCCAGGTACTGCTGCAGCTGCCCCTTCTCCCGCATCCGGCGAATCAAGCGCTCGTTGAACGCGTTTGCCGAATCCACCCCGCCGTAGCGCAGCAGATGGTTCATCGCCACGACCTCGCAAATCACCGTCAGGTTCTTGCCGGGATTCAGCGGCACCGTCACGAGCGGCAGCGGCACCTCGAGCAGCTCAGTCTGCTGCTGATCCAGACCGGTCCGATCGTACTCGCGCGTGTTGTCCCAGTCCTCGAGCTGGACGACCACCTCGATGCGTTTCTGCTGGCGCACCGAGCGGATGCCGAACAGCGCGTTGATGTCGATGAGCCCGACGCCGCGGATCTCCATGTAATGCCGGGAGATCTCGTGCCCGCGGCCGATCAGCACATCGTGGCCGCGCCGGGTGATGTGCACGACGTCATCGGCGACGAGGCGGTGGCCACGCTCGACCAGGTCGAGCACGCACTCGCTCTTGCCGATGCCGGACCGGCCTCGAAACAGCAGCCCGACCCCGAATACGTCGGCCAGCGACCCGTGGACCGTCGTGCGCTGCGCGAACGCATCATCGAGAAACGGCTTCAGCCGCCGGTAGAACTCGGCCGTCTTGAGCCGCGTGCGAATGACCGGGATGCCGCGATCGCGGGCAAGCGGCACGAGATCATCGGGCGGCTCCTGCCCCTTGGTGATGACGATGCAGGGCAACTCATACGAGAGGAAGGTTTCGATCGCCTTCCGGCGCGCCGCGGGGTCTTGTGCCGCGAGAAACGTGATCTCCGTCTCGCCCAGAATGTGAATGCGATCGGTGCCGACAAATCGCGCCGTGTAGCCCGCGAGCACGAGCCCGGGGCTGGACGCTTCCGGCGACCGCACCTCGCGCTGCAACCCGACTTCTCCCGTGAGCAGCTCGAGCTGTAACGGGTCACCCTTCTTCGCGAGGAGCTCTCCGACTCTGATCACGTCGCCTCGGGAGTCTTGGAGCGACGCGCGCGACGCGGACGCGACGTTTCTTTTTCATCGAGCAGCTGGCGCTTGACGCGCGCGATCGCGTGATCCAGCGCTGAGCGCAGATCGGCCGCGGACGACTTCGCCACGTGCAGGCGACCCCGGGGCGTGTGAACTTCAATCTCCACTTCCGCTTCGCCGTGATCCTCACTGAAGGTCACCTGCGCATGGTGCGGGCGCCGCGCGAGCTTGGCCACCTTCTCGACAAGCTCGCGCGCGTGCGCGCGCAGCTCGTCGTCGATCTCGGTATGACGGGCGGTGATGGTCACACGCATGCACTCATTCTCCTTTGTGTTCGGCAATAGTCCGGTGCAGATGCTCGAGGGTCCCCCGCGCGGCGGAGTCCCATGACAGTCCTTCCGCAAACGTGCGCGCTGCGCGTCCCAGACGTTCCACGAGTGATGGATCGGCCGCCAGCGCCAGCATTCGGTCTGACAAGGCCTTCCAATCTCCATGCGGCACGAGGTAACCCGTTTCTCCGTCCCGCACCGACTCACGCAGACCCGGACTGTCCGATGCGAGCGCGGGTGTTCCGCACGCGGCGGCTTCGACGTTACTGATCCCCCATCCTTCCTTGGGACTGGGAAATACCAACGCCCAAGCCCGTCGCAACAGCAGTCGTTTCTCATCCTCCGGAACAAAACCGTGGAACCGCACGGCGTCATCAATTTTCAGGCTTCGCGCGGTGCGCTCCAGTCTCGCTCGATCGTCTCCCTGCCCGCAAATATCGAGCGAGACGTCGGAGCGTACTTGACGGGCTGCCCAGAGCGCCCGGAGAGCGAACTCCACTCCTTTATAATGCTTCAAACGGCCCAGATACAAGAACGTGGGGCGTGCGGCGCGCGGCGTCGCCGGCTCGGGTCGATACAGCTGGGCATCCACGCCGGGATGAATCACGGCGATGCGCTCGGCAGGAACGCCACGTCGCACGAGGTCATCCCGCGTGCTCTCGGAAATCGCATGGAACGCCGCCGAGCGATACACCCACGGAATCGGCAGCTCGGCTACCCAAACGACGGTCGCCACCGGCGCGCTGGCCTCGGCAAATGCGGTAGTCCCAAACAGGTGCGGCACGATGGCCACGAACGGCAGGCGCGTCAGCATCGGTAGAAAGAGCGGGACCTTGTTGATGTCCTCGACCACCACGTCGAAGTGTCGCTTGCGGAGCGCGCGCCGCACCGCTCCGCGGCCGCGCAGCGCGAAGCTATGCCGCCCCCCGATGCGCCGCACGCGAATCTCGTCCACGACCTCCTCCGGCGCTGCGCCCGGCCAGCCACTCGTGATGAGCTGGACTTCGTGCCCCCACCCGGCAATTCTGCCGAACAATTCGTGAAGATGGACCTCCGCGCCGCCGGCCTGTGGATTGCGCCGGTCGTTCCAGTTGACGAGCAGAATCCTCACAGCGCGCCGGTCTCACGCGCCACGGCATCCAAGACGCCGTTGATGAACGCCGGCGCACGGGCGCCCGCGAACCAGTGCGCGAGCTTCACGGCTTCGTCGATGACGACCCGCGAGGGCGTCGCTGCTTCGTCCAGCTCGGCGAGCGCGAGGCGGAGAATGTTGCGCTCCACGACCCCGACGCGCTCGAGGCGCCAGTGCTCCGCCGCTTCCTTGATCCGGCGGTCGAACTCGGGACGGCCGGCGATGGCTTTCGCCGCGAGGTCCGCTCCGCGATCATAGCCGCGCGGCGCGGGGCCGTAGATGATCGCTACGCGCGCGACGACGGCTTCGATGGAGGGTTCACCGGAGAGCTCCCAGGCGTAGAGCAGCTGGAGGGCTCGGGCGCGCGCCTTAGTCTCGGGGCGCTGCACCGAGCTTCTCCAGCGCGTCCGCGGTCTCGAGGGCCGCTTGCGCCGCCTCGGCCCCTTTCCCGACGCGCGCCAACGCCTGAGTCTCGGTCTCCGTGGTCAGCACCCCGAACCCGACCGCGATGCGATGGGCCAGCGCCACATTGCCCAGGCCGCGCGCCGCCTCGCCCGCGACGTACTCGAAATGCGGCGTCTCGCCGCGAATCACGCAACCGAGCGCTACGATGGCGTCATAGCGCGCGCTCGCGGCCGCCGCTTCCGCGACGACGGGAAGCTCGAACGCGCCGGGGACCCAAGTCACGTCCACATTGCTGTCGGCGATGCCGCCCTGCCGCAGCGCCTTGCGCGCGGCATCGAGCAGCTTGTTCGTGATCGATCCGTGAAAGCGACTGACGACGATTGCCACGCGCCGCTGGCGGGTGGACGTGCGCGCGGCCGGCGGTGGACGGTGTGGCACGCTCAGTGAGTGAGAAAGTGGCCGAGCTTGTCCCGCTTGACGTCGAGATAGGCCCGATTCTCGTCGGACGGCGCCGGCACGATCGGCAGCCGTTCGACGATCTCGAGCCCGTATCCCTCCAGACCCACCAGCTTCATCGGGTTGTTGGTCAGCACCCGGATCGACGAGAGCCCCAGATCGAGCAGAATCTGCGCGCCGATTCCGTAGTTTCGGAGATCGGGCTTGAAGCCGAGCTTTTCGTTGGCTTCGACGGTGTCGTGCCCCTCGTCCTGGAGCTCGTACGCCTTGAGCTTGTTGAGGAGCCCGATGCCCCGTCCTTCCTGGTCGAGATACACGACTACACCGGCGCCTTCCTGCGCGATCATGCGCATCGCGCTGTGCAGCTGCCATCCGCAGTCGCAACGCGCCGAGCCGAACACGTCGCCGGTGAGACATTTGGAGTGCATGCGGACCAGAATGCGCTGCTTGCCGGCGACGTCGCCGTAGACCAGCGCGATGTGCTCGGCGTCATCCACGTCGTTGCGGTACCCGACGATGCGGAATTCACCGAACGGCGTCGGCAACCGCGCCTGGGCCAGCCGGTGCACGAGGCGCTCGTGCTTGAGACGGTACGCCACGAGCTGCGCCACGGTGATGAACGTCAACTGGTGCTGCCTGGCGAACCTCTCGAGGTCGTGGCGGCGCGCCATCGAGCCGTCGGGATTGAGGATCTCGCAGATCACGCCGGCCGGATACAGCCCGGCGAGCCGGGCGAGATCGATGCTCGCCTCGGTCTGCCCGACGCGCTGGAGCACGCCCCCGGGACGCGCGCGCAGCGGAAAGACGTGCCCGGGGCGGCGCAGGTCGCTCGGGACCGTGGAGGGATCGATCGCCACGCGGATCGTGGCCGCGCGGTCGGCGGCGGAGATCCCCGTGGTCACGCCGAAGCGCGCCGCGGCGTCGATGCTGACCGTGAAGGCCGTCTCGTGCGATTCGCTGTTATGCTCGGTCATCTGGGGGAGACCGAGCGCGTCACACCGCTCCGGGGTGAGCGGCATGCAGATCAGGCCTCGGGCATGCGTCGCCATGAAGTTGATCATCGCAGGGCTCACCTTTTCGGCCGCCCCGATCAGATCACCCTCGTTTTCGCGACGCTCGTCATCTGCGACGATGACAAGCTTGCCCGCGCGAATATCGGCGATTGCCTGTTCTACCGCTCCGAACGACATAGCTGCCTCACATATTTTCCCAGCACGTCGGCTTCGACGTGCACGCGATCACCCTGTTGGAGCCTCCCCAACGTCGTGTGCTCGCGGGTGTACGGCACGAGCGACACCTGCACAACACCGGCGCGGGGCAGCGTGTTCACTGTCAGGCTGACGCCGTCCACCGTAATTGCGCCGTGGAGCACCGTCGTTTCTGCGACCTCGGCTGGCACGCGAATATCGACCAGCCACGCATTTTCATTCGACGCTGTCTCATTAAACGTCGTTCGTTCGACGACTCCAATGCCGTCAACGTGGCCCTGCACGATGTGACCACCCATCAGATCTGCTGCGCGAAGTGCCCGCTCGAGATTGACTGGGCGGCCCTTCTGCCACTCTCCGATCAACGTCCGTCCTAGCGTCGTCTCTACGGCATGGACGGTAAAGGAGCCCTTCGCAACTCCTTCGACGGTCAGGCACGCGCCGTTGACGGCGATGCTCTCACCTTTCTTCAGCCCACGGTAGGGAGCGCGGATCCGCAGTACCCTTCCCCCGTCCCCCTTCCGTCTTACCCCGTTCCGGGAAACGGCTTCGATCCGTCCCACCGCGCTTACGATTCCGGTAAACATAGCCGTCGATCCAAGACCAATAATGTATCAGAGCCGAGAGCACGTCGCTCCACGACGGTCCAGCGCGGCGCTTCGGTAAGCGCAAAGGCTGGAACGCCAGGGAAGGCGGGCACTGCGGCTTCGCCCAGCCACACAGGCGCCTGTACCCAGTACAGCCGATCGACGAGCCCCTCGACGAGCAGTTTGGCCCCGAGCGCGCCGCCCCCTTCACATAACAACGACTGGATTCCCGCGAGCCGCAGCTGTGCGAACCCTTGCGCCACCGTGTCCGGCCGGAAGACGCGCACGCCATTGGCTTCCAGCACCGACACGTTCGCCGCGGGTGCCTGGGGGGAGGCGACGACCCAGGTCGGTACTTCGCGCGCCGTTTGCACGAGCGAGACACCGAGGTTGAGCATCGCTCGCCGATCGAACACGACGCGGACGGGCGGCCGGCGCGGCGTCACGTCACCGCGGGCCGTCAGCTGCGGATTATCGGTGAGCGCGGTGGTGCCGCCGACGGCAATGGCGTCGAACCCGGCGCGCAGCCAGTGGACATGCTCGCGCGCCTCGGGGCCCGAAATCCACTGCGAGCTGCCGCCAGCGTCCGCGATGCGCCCATCGATCGACGTCGCGAGCTTGAGGGCGACGAAGGGGCGGTCCGTTTGCAGACGGGTCGAGAGGAAGGCCGCGTTCTGCCCCGCGGCCTCTTCGGCGAGCAGGCCGATGTGTGTCTCGATGCCGGCCCGTTTCAGCACTTCAGCGCCGCCACGCGCATCAAGATCGGGATCGCGCACCGCGGCCACCACGCGGCGCACGCCCGCGTGGCGGATCGCGTCGGTGCATGGGGGTGTCTTGCCGTGATGCGCGCAGGGTTCGAGGTTGACAACGAGCGTCGCGCCCCGCGCCTTGTCGCCCGCGCTGGTGAGCGCGTGGACCTCGGCGTGCGGACCGCCGAACTCCGCATGCCATCCTTCCGCTACGACTTCGTCTCCGCGCAACAGCACCGCGCCGACCAGCGGGTTGGGGGACACGTGGCCCCATCCCCGCCACGCCAGCGCCAGCGCGCGGCGCATCGCGACGGCTTCTCGCTCGCTATCTCTCTTCAAAGCGGACCGCAGTTGCTTGAGACGTGTCGCTGGCGGCGCGAACTTCGCCGATGAGCCACGCCTCCACGTGCGCCCGCTCCGCTGCGCGCATCGCGGCTTCCACGTCGTCGCGCGCCAGGACGGCGATCATTCCGATGCCGAGATTGAACACGCGCCGCATCTCGTCGCGCGTGACCTGGCCGCCGCGCATCAGGACGCGAAACAGCGGCAGCCAAGGCCAGCTGCCCGCTTTGATCAGCGCTTCCGTGCCCGGGGGCAAGACCCGGCTCAGGTTCCCGGGAATCCCCCCGCCCGTGATGTGCGCGAGTGCATGGACGCGCGACAGGACCGGGGTCAGCGCCGCGGCGTAACTGCGGTGGACCGCTAGCAGCACTTCCGCCACGCTGCGGCCGGTCTCGGGAAACGGGTCATCGATGCGGAGTTTCATCCACTCGAAGACGATCTTGCGCGCGAGGGTGTACCCGTTGGTATGGAGACCCGTGGACGCATAGCCGATCAATTGATCGCCGGGTGTCACACGATCCCCATGAATCGCTTGATCCTCCTCCACCACACCGACGATCGAGCCGGCCAGATCGTAATGTCCCGGCGCATAGAGATCGGGAAGCTGCGCCGTTTCACCGCCGGCGAGCGTCATGTCGTGCGCGCGGCAGGCGCGCGCGACCCCTTCGACGATCTGCGCGGCGGTCTCCGCGACCAGATTGCCCGTCGCGATGTAATCGAGAAAGGCGAGCGGCGTGGCGCCATGCACCAGAATGTCGTTGACGGAGTGATTGACGAGATCCTCACCGACCGTGTCGTGCACATTGGCGGCAGCGGCCACGAGGACCTTCGTCCCCACACCGTCCGTCGACATCACGAGCAGGGGCTGCTTGAAACCTTCGGGGACGCGCACCATGCCACCGAAGCCCCCGACCTTGCCCCGCGCGAGCGGCGTGCGTGTGGTGCGGACGAGCTCGGCTATGCGGCGTTTCGCCTCCTCGGCCGTATCGAGACTCACCCCGGCATCGGCATAGCGGTCCTGCGTCGGGGAGCTCACGCCTCCTCCCCGTCCAGGGAAAAATGAACGAGGTCGCGGAATGCCTTCACTCGTCCCCGCACCTCCTGGAGCGTCACCGTTTCCAGCCGTTGCACGCCGAATGCTTCGACGGCGAGTGATCCCATGGCGGACCCGTACACCATGGCGCGCCGCAGGTTGGGGAACGCGAGGTCGCTGGTGCGAGCGACGTGCGCCATGAAGCCGCCGGCGAACGCGTCGCCGGCGCCCGTCGGATCAAATACCTGTTGGAGTGGATAGGCCGGCACTTTGAAGATGGTCTCGGGATCGACGAGCAGCGCTCCGTGATCGCCCTGTTTGATCACCACCATCTTGGGGCCCCGGCCGAGAATCCAGTGCGCCGCGCGGTAGATGTTCCAGTCGCCCGAGAGCTCCCGGGCTTCCGAATCGTTCACCATCAGAATGTCGATGTGGCGGAGCAGCTCGAGCAGGAGGTCCTTCTTCCCCTGGATCCAGTAGTTCATGGTGTCGCAGGCGACGAGCGTGGGCTCTTTCACCTGATCGAGGACACTGAGCTGCAGCTCGGGATCGATGTTGCCGAGGAAGACGTACTTCGCATTCCGAAATTTCTCGGGAATGCGCGGCCGAAAGGCGGCGAACACCCCGAGCCGCGTTTCCAGCGTCTCACGGCTGTTGAGATCGTAGGAATAGCGCGCCTTCCAGCGGAACGATTCCCCCTTTTGGCGCTCGACACCGGCCAGATCGACGCCGCGCTTCGCGAGCGCGGTGAGATGCGACTCAGGGAAATCGCTGCCGACGACCCCGACGACCTGGACGGGGTGCAGCACTGCGCCCGCCATAGCAAAGAACACCGCGGCACCGCCGAGGGTGTCGGCGGTCTCGCCGAACGGCGTGATGACGGAGTCGAGCGCAATGGAGCCGACAACCAGCAAACCCACGCTACATCCGTTCCGGGGCGCGAATCCCCAAGAGAGTGAGACCGTTCGCCAGCACCTGCCGCACCGCGCGCGCCAGCACAAGCCGCGCGGCCTCCTCCGGCTCGCCCAGCACGCGGTACTTGTGATACCACGCGTGCGCGATCCGGGCCAGCCCCTCGAGATAGCCCGTGATCCGGTGCGGTTCGTATGCAGCCGCGGCTCGTTGCACGACGTCTGGAAATTCCGCGAGCTCCTTGATTAGCTCGAGCTCCTCGGGTTGCGTCAGCACGGAGAGATCCACCCCGTCCGCGCGGACGCTGTCCGGCTCGCGGGCCGCGACGCGGAAGATGCCTGCCATTCGCGCGTGCGCCATCTGGACGTAGAACACGGGATTCTCATCCGTCTGGCTTTTGGCCAGGTCGACGTCGAACACGAACTGCGAATCCCCGCGCTTCATGAGGAAGAAGTACCGGGCCGCGTCCACGCCCGTTTCTTCGAACAGATCACGGAGCGAGACAAAT
>Ga0075428_100005736_pt1 | contig 13798 bp, 13 predicted proteins | sample RhiMetdeltSRZDD2_FD_75291 | JGI IMG/M metagenome (GOLD analysis project Ga0075428, IMG submission 75291) | Populus rhizosphere microbial communities from Tennessee, USA - Rhizosphere MetaG P. deltoides SRZDD2 | ecosystem: Host-associated > Plants > Roots > Rhizosphere > Soil | place: USA...
CAGCCTTCTGCAATCTTTTCTACTCGGCGCTGGTGCCTGCCACCTTCAAAAGGTGTATTGATAAAATGCTGCAGCATTTTTTCAGCATCGCCTTCACGAACAAAACGGGCAGGAATGCAAAGCACATTGGCATTGTTGTGTTCTCTTGAAAGTTTTGCAAGCTCCTCGCCCCAGCAAATGGCTGCCCGAATACCCTTATGCTTGTTGGCCGTGATGGCAACACCATTAGCGCTGCCGCAAAGAAGGATTCCAAAAGATGCTTCACCTTTTTCAACTGCATTAGCTACAGGATGCGCAAAGTCAGGATAGTCAACCGAGTCTTTTGAGTGAGTGCCATAATCATGATATGGAAGATCTTTTGCTTCAAGAAAAGAGATCAGCTCTTCTTTAAAATCATAACCAGCATGATCGCTGCCTATCGCGACCGGTTTGCTCAGATCAAATGATGATGACATAATGAGTAATTGATAATTCTTAATTAATAATTATTATCAATGTAAAGGTAGGCTAATGCTTTTTCAACTCCATTCTTCTTTTTCCTCAAGCGCTTTTTGTTTTTCCACCTTTACCGTAAGCCAAATGCTTATCTCATATAGTAAAAACAGAGGTATTGTACAGATTATCTGGCTTATAACATCAGGAGGAGTAATGATACCTGACAAGATCAGTATCACAACAATGGCGTATTTACGGTTGCGACGCAGAAAGCTGGGGCTCATGACACCAACTTTTGCAAGGAAAAACATAACAAGCGGAAGCTGGAACGCCAGGCCGGTTCCTAAAATCAATGGTACAAGCGTATCAATATAACTGGTGATGGTCCACCGGTTCTCAATGTTTTCATCCAATTGAAAATTAGCAAAGAAGTTTACCGTATAAGGTGCGATCACAAAGTATCCAAAGCATATTCCTCCAAAAAATAGCAACGATACCCAAAATATGACGCCCCTTGTCTTTGATAATTCTTTTTGTGTTAAAGCAGGTCTGATAAAACGCCAGAACTCCCAAAAGATGTATGGAAATGCAAGAATGATACCGCCAACGAAGATCAATGTAAAGAACATACTGAACTGCCCGCTTACTGATGTGCTCTGCATTCTCAGATCGATATCCTTCATGCACATGGCATCACCCACTCCAATTGCATGACCCACTTGACAAAGCGCTTTATAGGTAGGAAAACTTGCATGGGTTGGACCCATCAATACTTCTTTTACAAAAAAATCTTTATACACCGCGAAAACAATAGCCCCGGCCGCAATAGCTAGCGCAGAACGAAACAAATGGCCGCGCAATACTTCCAAATGTTCAACAAAAGACATTTCTGCCTTTTCCTCACCATCCTTTTTTTTCCAACCAAATAGACTGAACGCCATTAAACTTAATTAGAGTCGCAAATATAAGCAGGTGTGTTCGGCTAATACCATCCCTTTTTCATAAAATGAAAAACCCGTCTGAAGGACGGGTTTTCAAAAAAGATCGGTGATCTTATTTTACAGCCAAAGCTTTATCAATTAAGAAATTGAGGTTAGCCCGGTGTGCTTTTGTTTGTTCGTCAGTAGAAATTGCAGTCGCCAGCATTCCTTTGATCCTCTTCAACGCAAGATACATGGCTGCCTTAGAAGCATTGTCATAAGGACTAACCGGTGCAGATACGATTGAAGCAAGACCTTTTACATATTCTGTTTGCAGGTTAAGCCTGTACAGGTTCACATTAGTTTTCAGATCGGCTGCAAATACGGCATTCGTGATATCACTGATCACATCGGCAGCAGTGTAAGTATTGCCATACAGTGTACTGTTATTAATTCTTGTGAGGGTGTTTGCACTAAGCACATGTGCAAATATGCCCACCTGCAAGGCAAGAATGTTTGATTGCGGCTTTATGTCTTCAGTACCCCCAAAGAAATTAAAACCACGACGTTGTATTTGCAGGTAGGGAAATAAAGCAGCATCAGCTTTGAATGCATCAGGTGCAAAAACATATTTAGCTAAAAATGCCATTGCTTTTTTCTGATAGGCTGATGAAACCGGGGTAAAGGGTTTGGTACTTGTTTCCTGGCCAACAAAACTTCTGTCAACCATCACACCACCGATGTATCGGCTCACTGATTGCGCCATGTTATTTCTTTGTCCCATTAAATTACCCCAGCGGCTTCTGAGCTCTGCATAAGATTTACCTGGTTTGCTGTATTTCTCTTTTATCTTACCTACCAGTGAGTTCACCAAAGTGAACCTGTCTTCAGCATAGGCAACCATATCATTACTCATATCACCGATCATTACCCGCGGATCGATACCACCAAAACCTGCGCTTCTCATATCATCAGCATCGTTACCGAAAGTATTACCGGCTTGTGTACTGCGGTTAAGGATCTTTTTCAAACCTTCCCATTCTTCTGATGGGCTGAATGGCGTGTAACCAAATTCAATTGCCCAGATATCATAAGGACCTGCTTTTGTAGTGTAATAATCTCCTTGTTTGCTGCGATCAGCAGAAACATTCACAGCAGGATAGTCCATTACTGAACCTGTTAAACCCATTTTACCAGTGAGTTCTTTGTTATTGACTTCAGCAGGACTCAGCATCTGGCTTGATTTCATATTATGGTTCAATCCCATTGTATGACCCATCTCATGCATGATAAGATAGTACAGGAATTGTTTGTGCAATTGTTTTATCTCCGCAGGAGATGCATCTGTGGCTTCCAGTGTTGTTAAACCCGCCGTGAATTGTGCTTTTAATTCTTGTGCAAGCGTACATGCTTTTGCTCTCATTGATTTAGGCAAATTCAATTCATCGTCTTTATGAGGATTCAATAACAACGATGGAAGATCGGTATTGATAGATTTTACATCATACAGCTCTTCCTGTATTGGGCTTGCACTTCCGGAAAACCACTCAACAGTAATATCAGCACCTAGGATCTGTCCCGTTTTTGGATTTACAAAGCTGGGCCCGATAGCACCGTAAGGAGGATAGGGTGAAGACACCCAGCGAATAACATTATAACGAATATCAGCAGGATCCCAATTGGCATCATCAGGCATGATCTTCATTACAACCGCGTTTTTGAAACCTGCTTTTTCAAAAGCTTCATTCCATTTTTCACCGGCTTCTTTAATTGTCTGGCGATACTCTACAGGAGTCGTGTTCTCGATCCACCAAACAATTGGTTCAACTGGTTCGCTAAGCGCAGCATTCGGATCTTTCTTTTTCAAATCCCAGCGATTGATCATATCCCTGTAATCCGCCACTTTAATGCTTGTAAGATTTTCAACCTCCTGTGTGAAGTAACCAACTCTTGGATCATCATACCTGGGACGAAAATCATTGTCCGGCATTTCTAAAAAGCTATGCTGGAAACGAATACGGTTATAACGGGCATCAGTAATATCCTTTCCACCCTGGTTAAATGGCGCAGGGTTGTCATAAGCAAGCTCCACAACCACATCTGTATTGTTTGGATAAGAGCGTATTGTTTTATAACCAGACTTTGTTGTATTCAGGCTACCAAGATTGAATATCAGGCTTGCGGCAGGCCCGGGAGCAATGATCGGTTTTACAGGATCAAGCTTTTCACTTAAGAATAAAGCGTCACCTGCAACAATAAAGCCTGTTGAATCCTCGCCATCAATTTTTGCAGAATAGAAAACAGCTTCTGTTACGTCCACATTGGCTGCCTTGCTTACTGCATTGTTAGGATCATACCAGAAATTGGTATTTACCTGGGAGAACTCCAGCTTGTCAAAGCTTTTTTTGATCCTGAACACCCATGTAGCACGGATCATGTTTTGATGAAGAAATAAACTGGTTGGTCCGCCCATTGAAAAACTCTGGTAAATGTATTCTTTACCCAGTTGGTTTTTCTTTACATATAATTGTACGCTACCAGTTGCGGTATCCTGATAAATTGTAAAAAGCCCGTCCGTTTTTTTACTGGTCTTCACTTTGTCCGCCACCGTCGGTTTGGGAGGTGTACCCGGTGCTTTTTTTGTGGTGTCTGGTTTTGCCTGGCCAGCCGGAGGATTGTTTTGGGAGAAGCTACAAAGTCCCACAAACATTCCAGCCGCCATCAAAAGCAGCGCTTTTTTTGCTTGTATCATATTTGAATTGATTTTTTTGGAACGCGAAAGGTAAAAGGTCTTGGAAGAATGACAAAAAAATAAATGGATAAACGGTGCTAAAATTTGGTTGGAAAAAAGGGTGTCGCGACGGTTATTTCAATTTCTTGATCTTAACCATTTCGATACGGGTATCGCTCACATTCATGATGTCGAATTCATAATCGGCAATGATGATCCTTTCCTTTTGTTTGGGAATGGTTTCGTGGTAATTGATGATAAAGCCGGAAAGGGTTTCGGTCTCGTCTTTGGGAAAATCAAAACCAAACTTCTCATTGATATAATCCAGCTCCAGGCGACCCGAGAAGATGTATTCATTCTCGGCGATCTGTTTTTCTACAAACTCCTCAACATCATATTCATCATGTATTTCCCCAAATATTTCTTCGAGAACATCTTCCATGGTAATGATGCCGGCAGTGCCGCCAAATTCATCCACTACCCAGGCAATACTTTTTCGCTCACGTGTAAATTTGTTTATGAGATCAGTCGCGCTCATGCTTTCCGGCACTGCCGGTATAGGTAACAAAACAGATTGTATGGTCGAAGGCCGCTTTAGCATATCAAGCTGATGAACATAACCAATGATATGATCAATGTTGCCCTCATAAATAATTATTCTTGATAGCTTGGTCTCAATAAAGATCTTTCTTAATGTGTCAATCGATTCTTTTATATCGATACCGACAATCTCTTTGCGGGGAACAAGGCTTTGTCTTATTCTTATTTTAGGAAGCTCAAGAGCGTTTTCAAATAGTTCCGTGTTCAAAGGTTGTTTTTCCTCTTCGGCCTCTTTTGCCTGCCGGAACAAATGTTCAAGATCGGTACGGCCGAATACTTCCTTCTTGTCGTCTACTTTTACGTTGAACACATATTTCAGCAACCATTTAGCCAACGCGATACAAGCGGCGGCGATGGGGTAGAACATCTGGTAAAAGATATCGATCAGTTGCGCCATGCGCCCGAGCAGCACATTGGCTCTTGCACGGAATATTGCGCGGGGTAAAAATTCGGCAAAGACCAATATCAGCATGGTTGACAAAAGTATTTCGATCAATATGCGCAGGGAATAAGATTCCAATTGAAGCCTCAACCATAATGGTTCCATTACCTTGCTGATCTGCAAACCAAAGAATACAAGAAAAACATTAAAGCCAATAAGCGTAGTACCAAGAAAGTAAACCGGGTGATCGATGAACTGATCGAGTATCTGTCCGCTGCTATGGCCTTGTTTCTTTTTCAATTCAATGCTCATTTTGTTAGCGCTGTAAAAGGCCATTTCAATTCCTGCAAAAAAACCCATCAGCAGGATAGTAAGTATGAACCAGATTATGATGCGAATTTCGAACATTGGGCAGTAAAGATAAATAAACTGGTAGGATGTGAGGGGAGATAAATACTAAGTAATTAATACAAGTCAATGAGGCAAATGTGTCATTTAAGTCATACAAGTCAAATGAGTCATATGGCTCGCAATAAGGAACTGCTTAATTTGACAAATATGACTATGTTCAATAATACTTCAGCTATCTAGAAACAATTTGACTATCCCTTCTGCCTCTTTACAAGCCCTCTCCAGGTTATCGTTCACGATCACTTTATCGAAATGATCCTTAAAAGACAGCTCGTATGTCGCCTTATTCAATCTTGTGGCAAGACTTTGCGTGGTTTCAGTACCACGGCCCTGTAATCTTTTCTTTAATTCATCGACTGAGGGTGGTTCAATAAAAATTGAAAGGGACTGTTCAGCATGTTGTTGCTGCACATGCACGGCGCCATTTACATCGATATCAAGCAACGGAGTTTTATTTTCTTTCCAGATACGGTGTATCTCGGATTTCAACGTTCCATAATACTTTCCTTCATACACCATTTCCCATTCTACGAATGAGTTGTTTTGTATCTTTTCTTTGAACTCATCGACCGTCATAAAATGATAGTCCACACCATCTTTTTCATATTCCCTTCTTTGGCGCGTGGCCGCAGATATAGAAAAAGATAATTGATCAGGAAATGTTTTTAATAAATGTTTGGTGATAGATGTTTTTCCGGCACCGGAAGGAGCCGTAATGATGATGATCTTGTGTTCGGAAGGCATGCGCAAAGATGGGGAGAAATATTAAATTGAACAGTTACAAGCTATCCGTGCTGAAGGAGTAAGGTATAAAATGTGAGAAGACAGGTTGTACATAATTTTACTTCGATCGTATTTAATACTTGTTGGCAGCGGCTACCCGCTGTTTTCATTACTCTGGCTTTTATACTTTGCTACGAACTCTAAAGCATCTTTCATGTTTGTCGGATACGCTACATACTTGCCGGAATCTGTTTTTAATCCGTCTCTATTAGTCATAATTTCTTCTTCAATATGTTGATAATTGAAACCATGATCATATAAGAATTTCACGACTTGCCAGGCCTTCGTATCGGAAGATTTTGGAGGTCGAAATTTGTGATTAAAAATGGCAAGAGAAGATCCACAATTTGGACATTTAACCGAAACATGATTTGTAAAATCTGTTCCGATATTAAAAGCCTTTCTACATTCCAAACAAGCTACTTTATGTCCCATTCTAACACAAGATACGCAGCTTTGCAGGTTACCAAAAGAGAGCTTAATAACATTATTACCTTAATAGCAACCGGAAACAAACGCAAAAAAACCTTATTACCTTATTATGTCAACACATTAAAATTAGATAAGCTAATAAGGTTTGTTTTTATTTAATGGTTACTTTCTACTACCGTCACCTAATCAAAACTATTGACGTGATTGGACCTTCTTAAGCCAGTACATCAACAGTGTAAATTCCTCGGTTAATTACCTGCAGTCATATTTTCAAGCGCCCCAAATGCATGATCGATCACAATTTTCCATGTGCCATCTTCCTGTTGTTTCATTAGCTCAATTCCCTTTGAACTGATTTTTACTTCTTTTCCATCGGTAATGTTCCATTCGCTTCTTCCAACTGCTATATTACCTGCCTGTAAACAATAAACTGTTTTAATTTCCATTTTGCCCTTGATTGATAAAATGGCTTTAATGGCGGCTTCAAATTTTTCTTTGCCCGAAACTGGTTTGCCGGGTTCTGGTACGATGATGCCATTATAATCGTACATACTTAGAACTGTAGCTACATCGCCGGTATTAAATGCGGCTGCAAGTGTTGCATGAGCGTCTTCCGCTCTTTTTGGTAGATTCATGTCAGATTTTTTTTATGGTTATAATTATTAATAATGAGATCACTAAAGAAGCGACTTGAAACTTTTGTCGTGAGTTATTGTTTGTGAAAGAGTGGTTATGTTATTGTAAACTTTATTGAATAAGAACGGTCCCATGCTTGCCCGTTTTACTCCAAGGGTATTCAATGCATCAAAATCCGGAAGACCCGGAATACACATGACATTTAGAGGCAATGTGGTACTATTGACTGCCTCAGCAATGTCATTTTCATTACTGATGCAAGGCAAAAAAATTCCATCGGCACCTGTTGTTTCATATAAGCGCAATCTTTTAGCAGTTTCTTCTTGTTTGTTATTCACGTTCAGGATATAGCTATCGCAACGGATATTGATGAAAAGCTCCTGGCTATGCGATGCAAGCCCTTCTTTTAAATATGTTATGGTCTTTGCAAACTGCTCCGCATTTTTTAAAGACCGCTTTGATCCCTCGATAACCGAATCTTCAATATTAATACCTGCTACGCCTAGTCCTGTTAATACAAGAAGATTCTCAAGAATAGCTTCATTTGTTTTTCCATATCCCATTTCCAGGTCAATCGTTACAGGAATTTTTACTGAAGCAATTATTCGTTTGATTACAAAGAGATACTCATTAAAAGACATGTTTTCTCCATCGCCATATCCTAAGCCCGTAGCAACCGCTGCGCTTGATGTACCCACCGCCGGAAACCCCGCCTCCTGAAAGGTTATTGCGCTTTTTGCATCCCATGCATTCGGTAGTACAAATAATTCTTTTGACCGGTGCAATGATCTGAACTGTTCAAATTTTGTCATGATTGTTTTTTTTAGTTTCATGAACAAAATTATTTCGGATACCTGCTACAGAATTGTAAGAATCGGAACAATTCACTTATTCGGGGAAGTGAGAAGTGCAGACGTATTCTCGGGGATAAAAGAAGAAGGGGTTTGTCCGGTAAACGATCTGAACTCTTTTATAAAATGCGACTGATCAAAATAGCCACATTCATAGGCAATCGATGTAAGGGAGGCATTTTTTTGCGCAACAAGCACCAGGCTGTTTTGAAAGCGATTTATCTTGCTATAAAGCTTTGGTGTAAGACCGGTATGTTGTAAAAATAATTTTTGAAGATAGCGGGAAGTGATACCGTAACGTGAGGCGATGTTATCGATATTATCAAAAAAGTCATCCTTTGTCAGTTCACTCATAACATGCTTTATCAAATCAATTCTTTTGATCTTCTTTTCTGAACGAATTAACTTATCGAGTAAAAATTGTTCCAGTAAATGAACCCGGTCGTTCAGCGATTTGGCGTCAAGCAATTTTGAATGCAATGCGTGTACGGAATTTCCCTGGATCAAACTCAGATCAGTTACTTTATCATTCAGTCTTTCTATTACTTCATCAACAAAAAGAAAAGCTGTATGAGGAAAGAAACGGATGCCCAGCATTGTGTTTTTTCCCAGCGACCGGAATGTCAACGGCCGGATAATCTGACCCCATAACTCGACAGGAGGTGTTGTGGTAAAACCATTACCCGCATCGGTTTGCCATTTTCCTTCACCTAAGTTGAACATGAGTTCAATGCAACCGGTGGCAAACGCTTTATCTTCAAAGACTATATCAGAAACAGTTTCTGAAAAGTAATAGCATTTTACGTAGTGCTTTAGCTTCTCACCGGGTTGTATTTCCTGGTAGTGGATCATTATGGAAATGTAAAGTTATTAAATGCAAAACCCGGAAATTGTATAAATCGGAACAAATGGGATTTTCTTTTCGTCGTTAAATATTCTAAAGCCTTTAACTATTTCCTTGCGATAAAAATTTTCCACCCGGGCAGTGACATTGGTGCAATTGGTTTTTCAATTCTTAATCCAGCTGCTTTTTGCCATGCTTTTATTTCCGGCAAGGACCATGTTCCCGATGAGCTGGTGAGTGAAAAATAAAGACCTGTGGTAGCTGCCACCACACCGCCTTCACCAGGTTTCGATTGACGTAAAAATTCTCCGATAGCATAGATGCCATTTGGCTTTAATGCACCAGCAATTTTTTTAGCCAAAGCAAAATTTTGTTCATTCGTAAAATGATGCACCACATTATTGATCAGGATAAGGTCATATATTTCGGTACCCAGGTCATCATGCAATGCATTTCCTGCCACATATTTTACCCTGTTAGTCGTATCATATCTTTTTGCGATGGCACTTGCTGCTTCAACAGCGCCGGGCAATTCCATGATGGTGCTTGATAAGTTTGGATACTTTTTACAAAGCTCTATTGAAAACAATCCATGCGAGCCGCCAATATCGAGCATGCTTGTTGCTTCCTTTGTCAATGGAAACTTGCCCGCTACTTCTCTGGCAACATTCACGGAAAGATCTCTCATGCCATCCTGGTATAGCTGCCATTCTTTTTCTGACATATTACCGTGCATCTCCAATGTTTTACCGGTACGAACATAATCCTCAAGCTTTGCCATCCATTCCCATTCCAGTAATTGGAAGCGGAGCTTGCCAATCAGGTTTGATTCGCTGTCTTTCAGCAACCATTTATGATATTTTTGTTTGAGTGAATAAACGCCGTTGTGCCATTGCAGGTAACCGATACCGACCAATGCATTAAGTAAGTGTTTTGTTGCTTCCGGATGGGTTTTGCATGCAGCAGCAACTTCCTCTGCAGATCTTGAATTTTTCCCGATCGCTTCATAAATGCCAAGCTCGGCTGCAGCCATGATGGCCCTCGCCGTATTAAATGCAACTTGTGTATCGATAAGCGGAATCGGGGCGAGGTTTGCTTTCAATGCGATCCATTCAAGTAAATTCTCTGGTCGATTTTTTATTTTCATGATCGTTGTTCAATTTTTATATTAATCATCCGCTTTTTTTATTTCATTCCAGGTATCTATAATTGAATAGTATTGACATTTTTTTATTCGTGACCATTTTACTGGTTTGAAAGGCAACTTGTAACACACACCAAGGTTGTAGCGCCTAAGGTATGGCCTTGGTCCTTAAGGCACCGCTTAAAACCTGTCCAATTATTTTTATTTTTTTTATAACAATCTAAGATTGGCCCGATTAAACCAATTCCACATAAAATGAGACAACTTGTTTTAGATAGCAGAGGTAATTGAATGCTGATATCTATTTTAGTACCAGACGAGAATGAGAACGTGATTTTATATATATCATTACCTTTCTCTGCTGTATAGGTCAGCGTTCCGAAATTCTTTAAGACTTCCTTTGACGCAACAAGACTTATTTTTGTATCGATCGGCTTATCGGTTGCGCTTAAATCAAAAATTGAATCAGGCATAAAAACTATTATTTTTTAAGAAATACTTTTCAAAAAAAATTCTATCGCTTTATATTTTTTTCTTTTCGCATCATCATCTTCTTCCGTTTGCATATAGATGGCCCAGCCCAAAGGTGTTCCCTCATAGACCTTATCTTTTGCGTTCAGATCCGCACCTGCGCTCACAAGAATTTTAACCGATTCAAGAGAAGCTGAAAATACAGCCTGATGAAGGGCAGTAGCATGCGAATGAAAACCGCTTGACCTGTCTAAATATGCGTTTACATTTACTCCGAGGGGTATCAAATACGAGATCCATTTTGCGTTGCCATAAAAGGCAGCCATCATCAATGCTGTTTCAAGATCTGATTTTGATGCATGTTTCGATAATCGATGAACTTCAACTTCCATATCAAGCCCAATAGCAGTTGCAAGGGTGAGCTTTCCACCTTTTTCAATTAAATGTTTAGCAGCATCCGTATTTCCATGTGCTAATGCACCGATCCCATTACCGGGTGTTGCTCCGTTATCGATGAGCAGATCGATCCACTCATTTTGTACCCCTGATTCTCTCGGTATGCGACCGGTAGCAACTAAACCAAGTGTATAATCTATTTGCTGTGCATAACTGTCCGTTGCATACTGTTTTGCGGCAGCTATCAAAATTCTGGTAACATCAACAATATTTGCCGGCAACTTTTCATGACGAATTGGATTGTCTGCAACGAACCACATTAAATAAGGATGCTTAAAATATCCATCCGTTGGCGTCTCAAGTCGTTTGTTTATGAGTTCCGGATTTTTTCTCAATGAGTTTTGAAGAGAAGCAATATTACCCGAATCGATTGCTTCTACTGCTTCACGAAACAAAGGATCTCTAATATCTGAATTATCCATGGCTGCAGATTTAACTTGCAAGTTACGTTAGGCGCTGAGTTCATCTATCCGTTTCCGGATGGTTTGTTTATCCGTTTGGGTTTTTGCAAGTGTCAAGGCCTGGTCGAAACTCTCTTTTGCTTTTTTCTTATCAATACCCGTATAAAGTTCACCCAGTAAGGTGAAATAAAAATGGTTTGTTGTGAGATGTAACTTCTCTGCTTCTGCAATTGCCACCTGTTTGCCTTTTACTTTTGATAGGGCATAGGTCCTGTTTAGTGCTGCAATGGGAGAATATTCTATAACCAGGAGTTTATTATAAAGCTGTAAAATATTATCCCATTTTTCTTTTGTATCAGCTTTGATAGTATGCCAGTACGCGATGCTGGCTTCAATATGATATTTCGAAAGTTTGTCTCCTTTTGCTGCTTCATGCAAAAAATAAATTCCTTTTGTGATCAATTCCTGGTTCCAGAGCGATTCATCCTGCTCATGATATAAAACCAGCTCACCTTTTTCATTCTTTCGCGCGGCAAAACGAGAGGAATGAAAACACATTAACGCATACAAAGCATTTACCCTGGGCAAATTGGTTTCTTCGTTCTCAATAAGCATATATGTCATCCGCATGGCTTCTGCACAAAGGTCTTCACGAAGGATCATGTCATCACTTTCTGAATAATAACCTTCGCTGAATAACAAATACAATGTTGTAAGAACGGTATCGAGACGATCATTGATCTCGGCTTTTCCGGGAAATTCAATCTTTACTTTTTCAGCCCTCAGTTTCTCTTTCGCTCTGAACAATCGTTTATTGATTGTTTCTGTATTTGTCAAAAACGCCGTTGCGATCTCGTTTATGCCAAAACCGCAAAGAATGCGAAGTGCTAAACCTACCTGTGATTCGAACGGAATCAAGGGATGGCAGATGGCAAACAACATTTGCAACTGGCTGTCTTTAATGTTTTGTTCTGTCAGGTTGACCTCGGGGTGTTCCAATTCGGTAGATGAGTTTTTTATTTCTGCCGCTACTTTTTGTGAGAATATTTTGGTACGATGGAAATGATTCTTTGCTTTGTTTTTTGCTACAGTATAAAGCCAGGCTGTGGGATTAGCAGGAATGCCTTTATAGGTCCATGTATCAACAGCCGATAAAAACGTGTCGCTGGCAATATCTTCTGCTGTTTGAATATTTTCTATTCCGAAATGTTTGCAAAGAACAGCAGCGATCTTTCTGAATTCAGTTCTGAACAAATGCGGTATCAGTTCCTGCTGTTTCATTGTTTCTATAATCGGGTCGATAGCCTGTAGTCGTGAGTCAATAGTATACATTGGTTTTGCTAACTATTGACTCACGACTATCGACTGCTAATGGACGCCATCACCTTTTGCGATTTTTCTAACTTCCAGACTGTTGCCTTCACCCTGCAATACCGGGCATCCCTTTGCAAATTCAACGGCCTCTTCAACCGATTCGGCTTTTACAACGATTAGGCCGCCAATTGTTTCCTTGATATCACCAAAAGGGCCATTAGTCACCACCGGTTTCGAATTTTTTGTTGTAACAACCTTTGCGTTGTCAAAAGGCAAACCGGTGCCGCTCACAAATTTGTTTTGTGCAGCGATTCCGCCGATCCAATCCATTGTTTGCTTCATCCATTCCTGCATTTGTTCAGGTGATGCGATCTTTGTACCGTCTTCATGCCTCATAATTAATGCATACTCTTCCATGTTGTTAAGTTTAAATAGTTATTAAATGTTTTATACACTAATAACAAATAAGATCTTGCGGATTGGACATGGCTGTAGTAAATTATTTCTTTTTAAAGATGAGCATTGCCAGGTATATAACCAAACCAATGCCAAGAGCAATTCCAACGGCTTTTAGCTCACTACGTTTTGCGCTGCTTATTAACCACAGGGCAATCAGAACGCCAAGTACTGCGAAAGCATTTCCATATTTTATTTTAAAAAAACCGGCCTGCCCGGGTTTTTTCTTTCGAAGAATAATAAGTGTAATGCAAACTATCGCATAGATCATTACCCTGGTGATCGCGCTGATGGTGGCTGCTTCAAGAAATGAATAAGTAAGCGAGACTATAATTGTTATTGTCATAAATAACAACAACGACCATGTAGGTGTATTATATTTCGGATGAATAAAAGAAAAAAATTTTGGGAATTGATTTTCTTCACTAAACGCAAATGGCAATCTCGAGCCGACCAACATGATGGCATTTAAGGTGCCTGTAACGGAGAACATCGCACCGAGTGAAATAATAACAGCGCCGGTTCTACCAA
>Ga0075428_100005739_pt1 | contig 13790 bp, 11 predicted proteins | sample RhiMetdeltSRZDD2_FD_75291 | JGI IMG/M metagenome (GOLD analysis project Ga0075428, IMG submission 75291) | Populus rhizosphere microbial communities from Tennessee, USA - Rhizosphere MetaG P. deltoides SRZDD2 | ecosystem: Host-associated > Plants > Roots > Rhizosphere > Soil | place: USA...
GAGCCGTCGAGGAGCGTACAGCAGCCAGCGCCTCGCTGCTAGCGCCTGTTCTGCCTCAGGGGTCGGCAACTGTTGGTGCGCCTGCCGTGCTGGTAGGGCGTACCGTCGAGTTGGCGCAGCTGCACCAGTGGTATACGGCGGCGGGTCAGGGGCAGCGACAGGTGGTTTTTGTAACCGGTGAGGTAGGGATTGGCAAGACGACGCTGGTGGACGCTTTTGTGACCGCGATCAGGGGCCACGACGACATTTGGGTGGGTCGGGGGCAGTGCATCGAGCACCACGGCTCTGGAGAGGCGTATCGGCTCCAGGGAGAACTGTTGTTACGGCACGCCATCCCGGTACAGCCCAGGCCGAAGCCTGTTTCCAGAAGGTACTGGCTATTGCTCGCCGCCAGCAGGCCAGATCCTGGGAGCTGCGGGTGGCCATGAGCCTCGCCCGGCTCTGGCAGCAACAGGGCAAGGGCGCCGCAGCGTACCAGGTGCTCGCGGAGGTCTACAGCTGGTTTACTGAAGGGTTTGAAACTGCTGACCTCCAGGAGGCCAAGGCGCTACTGGCCATACTCGCGCGAAGCGCAGGCTATGATCTCACCTGCTAATCCCATCTCGCATGCACCACATGCCATGGCCTCCGAGTTCGACACCACTGTGACCAGCGGTGCCAACACGAGCCGGACCGTGGCGTCGCTCACCCACTGGCTCCAGGCCCGTGTCGCACGCTCTCATCCGCTAGCGTGGCTGCGGTACCACACGTAGGTAGGGCTTTAGGGTCTTCCAGCCGTCCGGAAACCGCTGTTGCGCTGCCTCGTCGGACAAGGCCGGTACAATGATGACGTCCTCGCCCGGCTGCCAGTTCACGGGGGTGGCCACCTGGTGGGCGGCGGTGAGTTGCAGCGAGTCCAGGGTGCGCAGGATTTCGTCGAAGTTCCGCCCGGTGCTGGCCGGATAGGTCAGCATCAGCTTAATTTTTTTATCCGGCCCGATCACAAACACCGAACGGACGGTCATGGTGTCATTGGCATTGGGGTGGATCATACCGTAGAGACTGGCGATACGGCGCTCAGGGTCGGCGATCAACGGATAGTTTGGCGCGTAGCCCTGGGTCTCCGCGATGTCTTGGGCCCATTGGCGGTGGGCGTCGAGCGAATCGACGCTGAGGCCGATGATCTTGCAGTGACGCTGCGTAAAGGCCGGCTGCAGGTGGGCCATGTAGCCTAGCTCTGTGGTACAAACTGGAGTGAAATCCTTAGGATGCGAGAACAGTATAGCCCAGGCATTCTCGATCCACTGGTGGAAGTGCAGCGTACCTACGGTGGTTTCGGCCGTAAAATCAGGGGCGGTGTCGCCGAGTTGCAGTGCCATGAGCGATCTCCTTTCCATGCCTCAATGTCAGGGGACCTTAGGTCGGCTGACCCTCTTACTGCACAGCCAGCCAGAACGGCGCCCTCGCCGTCTATGCAGAAGAATATAGGCACTGAGCTGGGACATAGCATGAAGAGAGCCTGGAGTTTCCCTGGAGCTTGCCTGGGGATTGCCTGTATGAGTGTTACACACATGTCTGGGGATGCGTTGGGAGCATTACTGGGAGAGGGCGTGGAGGCGCCAAGTGGGGCCCCGCCAGCCTAGCTGACGGGGCATTGACGGGGCGCAGCCCTAGCTTGCTTGCTGGATGGCGCTGAGTTTCCAGGCGTTAGGGCCAACCGGGCGCACAAAGGTCCAGTACTCCTCAAATCTAGTCGGTGTGGTACGACTCCCTTCAACGACTTGCTTACTGCCTTCATCGATGGTGTAGTCCATGAGGGAGGCGAGGATGTGGACAGTGACGAAATCTTGCCCGCTTTCTTGCCAGGCTTCCGTCACCTGAACCGACCGCATGGTAATATGGTCCAGATAATTGACCCGCTTCTCGCTCCGCAAGCGCTCACACTCATGTTGTAAGGTTTCGTACATCTCTGGTGACAGGAGCGTACGGGCACTGCTCATGTCACGCACCATCCAGGCCTCCTGGACATTGAAGAACACGTCTGAGGCTGTCTCGGTGAAACTTTCAGGAGTAAAGGTGCTATCCATGTGCTGGATATGTCTGATGCCACGGCTCAGGTCATCCTCCACGACCACCGCCTCTGGCGTCATACGCGCGCTGGCCTGCGACGTTGACGACCAGGACGGCATGGCGTTGCCCTGGGGGGTGCCATAACCGTATGGGCTGGCCGGGGTCGGCTGTTGACGTCGTCGCATGTAGGCGTAGGCAAAATACAATACGCCACCGATGAGGAGGATTTCCAGGAAGCCTATACCTCCGAACAACCCTCCGCCTCCCAAACCACCCAGGAGCAGGCTGCCAATAGCCCCGCCGATGAGGAAGCCCGTAATGCCACCCATCAGCCCACTCATCCAACTACTGCGCTGTGGTGCGAAGGCTTGCGACCCCGCCTGTGAACCGGCATGCGGCGTAGTGGCGGGTTGCTGCATCCGCTCAGCTGGTGCCGACGAGCTGCGTGACCCTCTGCTCCCTGACGATTTGCCACCGCCAGCACGCGCCCAGGCATCGTATGTCGACGCGCACAGCATCAGTCCCATGACAACCACGCTTGCAAAGACCATGGTACGCTTCATCAATCGTATCTCCCTGCAGTGAGTCCCGTTGGTGCATGACCCCGCGGGGACTGAGTGCATCAAGAAAAAGTCTCAAAAATCTTACGAGGAATCTTACCATTCGACAAATAGAAACTTTCGTATATATTCTTCGTAAATCTCGTATTAAGGATAGTACATGCCTACTTTGGGAGCGACACGACGCCTGAGGAGACCAGCGCCAGTTTCCAGTGTGCGGCTTGTGTGCCATCGAGTTGCAGATAGCCGGCCATAGCGTACAGGCGCTGTGTATCGGGCTGGTTGCCCGTGGTGCAGAAGCGATCTTGGAGATAGAACGGCGGTATCGCCTGGTAATACAGCGTCGCCTTCACACTTACAGGCTTGCCGGGGAGGCTCGCCAGGGGTATCCGGTAGGTCAGCGTGTCACGCCCACCAACGAAATTCGGATCCCGCTCAGGTTGCCCATTGGCTGCGGGCAACACGGGCTGCATCTCCGCAATGAGTTCGGGGATAGGCATTTTGACACTGCCCAGCCCCTCGCGTTCCGCCAGCTTGGGGCTAGGGTCCCAGCCTTTCGGCAGCAAGCGATTATCTTTCAGGCGACCGGCAATACTGAGAAAGCTCGTGGTCAGCCGACCCTGTGGGTCCTGGGTCAGTTCCTGATAGATTTGCACCTGATCCTGGCGCGTAATCTCCTGAAAATGTGGCTGATACTGCTGCTTCTGCTCCTCGGGCGTCATCACGCCGCACGCAGGTTTCCAAAAAAATTCGCCCCGCACGGGATGGCCCTGCGCGTCAATGAGGACGCCCTGCGAGTTCGTGCGCCCAGAGATCCACAGGGGCAGGCTGTCCTGATCAAGCACGGCAAACTCGAGGAACGCCCGCCGGAAGCCAACCCCTGAAGGGAATTTGTGGCCGGCCAGGTTGGTAATGGTGACGTCAGCCACCAGCTCTGTGTCGGTCGTGTGGAGGTTGTCCACCGCCAGCGTTGCCGTGGCATGCTCCGCCTGCTCAAGGATGGCCTGGTATGCGGTGGCCAGCGGCGCAATACCATTGCTGGTGGTCAGCATCGGGTCCTGCACGCGGATGCCGAGCACATCGGGAAATTGCTGCGCCATCAGGATGAGAAAGGCATTGAGTCCCACCAGCGTATGTCGCGCAAAGCCTTGCCGTGTGGTCAGATCAATCTCTGCACGCGTACGGCGGTTCTCCGTCTCAGGAAAAAACGTGGCCTGCTGGATACTGGCGATCATAAACGCGAGTTCGTCCTTGAGACCGGGATACGTCTTGGGCATGTGGCAATGCTGACAACTACGCGGCTCTGCCCCATCGTCGCGGAAGGCGCTGAACACCCATTCCACATACGTGCCCTGCTCCACCGCCATACGCGGGCGGGGGTGACCGGGCGGTGTCCAGGGTGCGCCCGTGGTATCGAGGACTGGGAGCACTACGGTATGACAGCTCCCGCAGATTTTCGATGAGGTGATGCTAGCATCGTGTTTCGGCGTGATGCCGAGCGTCTGCTCCATAGGTACGACTTTGGGATCTTCAAAGGGGCCGTAGACTTCATCAGGCTTGTTAAGGCGAAAATCCCCAGTAAATGTATCACCAAAGGGTTGTGCGGGGTCGATTTGCACATGGTGGCAGACTGTGCACGACACCCCATCGCGGGCCAGGGCCGCGTAGTGTGAATCACGCTGCTGTTCCTTCGTGACCGCCTTGTAGGGGATGGCCTGCAGCATGTCACGCGAGAAGAGCTGCCGGTCTGGCGGCGGTGTCGTAGTGAAATCGAGGAGCCCAGTGTTGCTACAGCGCTGGCCGTCCTTGCCGAGTTGATCCATGCAGAACTGCCGCTGGCCCATAACGCCGTGACAATGCAGGCAGAGGTCCTGGATGACTTTCTCCTGTGGTGCATGCACTGTGCGCTCGGTTTCGAGCTGCGAGAAGAAGATCGGGTCACGGCCTGCCAGGCCCATGGGCGAGGCACGCCATTCTCCATATGGCGCCAGGTTGACCAGCAAGCCGCCGGGCTTGGTTTGCACCGTCATGTCGAAGCGCAAACCAGTGGCCCCGGCGGCGTGGCACCCCACACACTGGTCGGAGGTGAGGAATTGGGCGGCTCCGTTAGCTCTGGCCACCACATGATCATAGGGTTCCGGTGGCATATGCAGGGCCGTGTCAGCAAAGATATTGCGCATCGGTGGCAGCGCGGGGGCGCTGAAGGTCTCGAGGAAGGCGGCATCCGGGAAGTATGGTCGAGGCTGACTCACTCGTGTGATGCCGTCTTGTCGCATCGGCACGGCCAGGTGATGTAGCCGTGTGCGTGTGCGCGCCTTAGGGGCATGGAGGATGGGGGGCGTCCCGGTGATCATAAAGGTGGGGAATGTTTCTGGATCGCCGAGCACATACCTGGTGGCGCTGTAGGTGAACTCGCTACGGGCCGAGGCGTGGCAGTTCACGCAGTAATTGCCAGCTTCCATCCACGGAAATGGAAAGTTGGGCGGCGGTGGCCAATCTATCTGGTCCTGTTGGTCCTTTGCAGTCGTTCCGAGATACCAGGTGCCCCAGAACCACCCATCCTTCGATCCCTTGGCATCCTTGACCATGAGAGCAATAGGGGCCTCTTTGACGATGGCAGCGATGGTGCTCTCTGGCAGATTGCGCATATCAGGAAAATCCGCCGCGATCTTATTGTCATCCCCAGCCAGCATGAATTTCAGGATCATGGAGCCATCAGCGATGGGGCGCAGTGTCGCCAGATCGCGTCCCTCCCGGAGCGCCATGTCACGGTCCTGCATCCAGCGAAACACATCAGGAGAGTAATAGATGAACACCGTACCATGGAGTCCGTAGTTCGAGACACCCCATTGATAGGGCTGGCTACGGTCGCCATCTGGGGCGGCGAACTGGGCAATCCAGGGGCCGGTATCGCGCACGCGCGCGTCATGCGTCCACCCGAGGGAGATGTAGCATTGTGCCTGCAGAAACTTGTGCAGACGGGCCTCATACTGCTCAAGAGCAAAAGGCATCGCACTGGGCAGGGGCATATCGCGACAGTCTGCAGGGACAGGCTCAGGCCCTGCGGTCTGCGCCACTGGGCCTTGCCCAGCCGCCTGTAGGAGTAGCATGCCAAGCACTGCACCACATATAACATAGGCATGCACACTACGATATCGCATGAGCACCTCCTCGACTCACAAGCTCCGTCCTGGGGTGGCATCATCACCCCACAAGGCGCGCTACTGCCTGATGAGAGAGCCCGAAGAGGGCTGCCTCAACTGCTCCACCGTGGCGCAACGCCATCCCACCTGCCCGTGGGAGCTATTGTGTCGAGCACCGCATAGTATGTCAACGAAAAAAAGGGTACAAATATGATGTAAGAGGACTATGGCCAGACTAAAACTTCTCAACCCCAACCCACACTGTTCGCCACCTTGCTTACACGGGGAGTTTCCCCAGCCCATGTATTTTACATCTTATTCGTCAAAGAGCGCTGTCAATGGTAGCTGGAATTGCGGCAAGACCGGTTCACCATGTAATGCGTCGGCACGGGTCAGAATGCGCACCTGGGTGGGCGACTCGTAGACATAGACCTGTTCCCGGGAAGGCAAGCTGACCCAGACGCATTCGACCCCGGCGCGAAAGTACTCAGCGACCTTGTCCACGACGTCATCCACTCTATCTGTAGGACTGACCACTTCAACCACCAGGTTCGGTACTACTTCCCAGGCCTCAGTACGTGGTACACGACGCTGCTGGGGCCAGCGTTCATACGAGACAAAGGCCACATCTGGACGACGCTTCCGTTGCACCGCAGTGAGATCAAAGAGCATTTCCTGTACTGCTCTGCCTAATTGGTGCTGTCTAGCGAAAGTCTCAAGATACATGAGCAGGACTGAGGCGATTCGTATTTCGTGTGCACCCATTGAGGCTAACTCCACCACCTGACCATCCACCACTTCGTAGAGGAGGTCATCGCTCGGCGCCAGGACTGTACCGGCATTGGTCGTAGAACTGGTGCTCTCCATACCTGCCTTCCATTGTTGTGCTACTATTGTGCTGTCTTTGTCTCATTCGAGCGTATCAGAAAATTGGAGTCTCTGCACGAGCTCGTGGAGATCTGGCCAGCCATAGGCAACTTCGCGCAGTGGCGTGGTCCCAATCGTGCTCTCCTTCTCGTCTACTTGCTGCCCGCCAAGCACCGCATAGAAGGTGCGTCCTGGATTGGCGGCCAAGACCCACACCAGCATGGACGACAGGCCACATTGCAGCAGCTCTTGGACCACCGCCATGGTGAGACGGCGCCCGAGGCCCTGACGTTGGTAGGAGGCGAGCAGATAGATGGCGTACAGTTCACCACGATAAAGAGCATGGCCACTGCGCTCGGGGCCTCCAGAGGCAAACCCGACAATCTCGCCTGTGTCCTGCACGGCAACATACACACAGCGTGAGGGGATAGGGGTAGAGAAGATGTCACACCAGAATTGCTCGCGTTGCGCATATGAGAGATTGGCCAGATAGGCAGCGGGCACGATACCGGCGTACGTGGTGCGCCAGCTGTCAACGTGCACCCGGGCCAGGGCGGTGGCATCGGTTGGGGAAGCCTCGCGGATGAGCATCGTGGGACAAAGCCCCTCACCCTAACCCTCTCCCGATGGGAGAGGGGATAGGAGATGGTGAGATGGGTATAGGACTAATACGAGCGGCGATAGATCTGAATCCGATACCGGCAGCTATCGACAATGTACAGATAGCCAGCCGTGTCGAGCTTCACCGCCGTGGGCCCCCAGAGGAAGCGCTCGGTCTCGCGATTCTTCGCGGTGGCACGTGCTTCCATATAGTCCGGGTTGGCTGGTAAAAACTCCTGGGCCCACTTCGACAGGCCAGCATCACCCAGCAGCTTGATGCGGAAACGCCCATCCGGTCCCAGCACCTGCACCCGGTTGTTGCCCCAATCGGCGACATGCATGTTGCCATCCCGGTCCACGGCAACGCTGCTCGGGCGGTGAAACTCACCATCGTGGTCGCCGGAGGCACCGTACACGGCCAGGAATTGCCCATCAGGGGTAAACTTCTGCACCCGGTCGTTACGCCAATCGGCAACATAGACATTGCCGTCGGTGTCCAGACCGATGCCCCAGGGCAAATCAAACTGCCCCTCAGCCTCGCCTTTGGTGCCCCATTTGAGCAAAAATTTGCCCTCTTTAGTGAACTTCTGGACACGGCTGTTGAGGTGATCCACCACGTAGAGGTTCTCGTCACGGTCGAAGCCCATGCCGGCCGGGCCATCGAACTCGCCGTCGCCACCACCCGGCGTGCCCCACTTGCTAATGAACTGGCCCGTCGGGCTAAATTTCTGGATGCGGTGTTCACTCTCCGAGCTGATGTAGACGCACCCTTCACGATCCACCACGATAGACGTCGGCCAGATGAACTGCCCATCGCCAGCGCCGTATGACCCGAAGTCGGTGCGGTAGTCGCCGTCCACCGTGCAGATGGTGACGTGCGTATTGCGCTGCGTAGGGGTACCGCGGTTCAGGACGTACAGCACACCCTCCGGGCCCAGGGCACAGTCAACAGGCAGACTGAACCCCCGGCCGGTCTGGGCCAGGAGCCCTATGGTATGCGCGTAGCGGAAGCCAAGGTTCGTGCTCATACCACCCTCCTTTAGACAAAGGCCAATTGCTCGAACTTGCCGCCAACAATGGCGGAGCCATCGAGCCCGAGCCAGCGATCGACGATGGTCGAGTAGAGGCCGCGAAAATCGTAGCTGTAGCGCAGATTGCCGAACATTCCCTCGCGCTGCTGGGTGAGGTCTTCGTTCCGCAGGGAAGGGAAGGCGCCGTACTGCCCGCCTTTGACATGCTCGCCGATAACAAACGCCACGCCACCAGCACCGTGGTCAGTGCCGGAACCATTCTCCTTGACGCGCCGACCAAATTCCGTCCAGATCAGCATGATCGTGTCTTCAGAAGCATTATGCTCGCGCAGATCCTGGAAGAAGGCATCGATGGCACCATCTACTTCTTTCCACAGCTTGGCATGCATCGGCATCTGCGAGGCATGGGTATCAAAGCTACCGTGGGCGGTGTAGAAAAGACGCGTACCCAGATCGGCGAATTTGGTCTGGGCAACGCCGCGCAGGCTGGCGGCAATAGGATTGCCCTCGGGGTACTTCACCGTAGAGACATACGTATCTGCGGCTGAGCGCAGGATATCTGCGCCCTTCTGTGCATCCAGCCCTGTCTGCCCCATGTAGCGCAGGACCTCATCCCCACCTTCGGTACCGCTGTACATGCGCAGGAAGGTCTCCATTGCCATGGACCGCGTCGCACCGGACAGGCTGGTGAGCACACCATAAGTATCGAGTTGCGCCACCGAGGCTACTGGCACCCCGCTCAGCGACAGTGCGCGCGGCAGGCCGCGCCCAAAATTCACGGCGGTGAGCACGTTGTCGCCCTTGGGGTCGAGGTCACGCACCACTTTGCCCAGCCAGCCCTCGGAGGAAACTTTTTCGGGCTCGCAGGTATACCAGATGTCCATGGAGCGGAAATGCGAATAATTGGGGTTGGGGTAGCCGATACTGTGGATAATCGCCACCTTCCCCTCATCGTAGAGCCGCTTGACCGCCTGCATGTTCGGGTTGAAGCCCAGGGTGTCGTCGATGGGCTGCACCTGCTCTGCCGGAATGCGCATGTTGGGCCGGTTATCGTAGTAGAGTGGATTCGTGTACGGCACTACCGTGTTGAGATAATCGTTAGCGCCAGTCAGTTGCAGCACGACCAGCTTTGGCGCCTTGCCATTGATGGTTTTATCTGCCATAGTGCTCTCTCCTCATTAATTAAGCTGGTATTCCCGTGTTGCCACGATGAGTTGCAGTAACTCGCTCACCCGCTGGCCGGCAGCACCTGCCGCGCTATCGTCGAAGCGTAACTCACCTCCCGGCGTGACGTGGTCGATCAGTGCCTGGCGCGTGGACGGGCGCACCCTGACTGGCCCCGCGAGGTCGAGGGTCATATCGACAAAGCGCTCGGGCGCCAGCGGGCCGGCCACCTGCAGGCGGTCAACGATGAGCCGTACCCCCGGTTTGCGCACGTCAGCGACTTGCTGCGCGGCGAAATTGATGCGCTCCACCAGGCAGCCGGTATCGATCCATTCCTTGCCCGTGTGCCAGCCCTCGACACTCGGCGGATTGAGCAGATCTTGCCCCATATAGCGGCATTCCAGGGAGAGTTCCCGCAGTCCTTGCCGGAGGAAGCCAAAATCCTTAGTCAGGCGGACCGTACCAATGACGAGTTCAGTGGGATTTTTGACCTTGGCGAAATAGGCCTGCTCCGAGCGGAAGAAATCCGACATGAACAGGGTCCGCATCACTGAGCGCATGTCATAGCCGGACGTCATATAGGCATCCACCAGGACATTAATTGCCTCGGGATCACGGGGTGGGACAGTGGCCCAGGCTGGCACTTGTGGCTCGTCAGCCACAAAGAAGTTGTACAGGTGTCGGGCAATGAATCTAGCGGCAGAAGGTTGTTTGACGATAAGGTTGACGATGTCCTCACCGTTCCACGGTCCGGTCTCACCGAGGAAGGTTTTCACACTGTCGTCGTGGAGTTCTGGACGGTACTCGAACTCCCAATCGAAGCGGCCGTAGGGCTGACGTGGCAGGGTAGGGGCCAGGGTCCAGCCAGTGAAGGCTCGCGCTGAGGCTTTCACATCGTCCTCGCTATAGTTGCCAATGCCCATCGAGAACAGCTCGAGCAGCTCGCGTCCGTAATTTTCATTCGGGGCATCGCCGCGGCTCTGATTGTTGTCGAGCCAGTAGATCATGGCCGGGTCTCTGGACAGTTCCACCAGAAGTTCACGGAAACTGCCGAGCCCATGGCGGCGGAACATATTAATTTGCTTGGTGATGACACGCGGATCATCGCATTTGTTAAAACCCGTGGCAAACAGCCCATGCCAGAAGAGCGTCATCTTCTCCTCCAACGGGCGCTGCGTAGTGACCATGCGATACACCCAACCCACCTGGGCCCCATCGAGCTGGAACGACTCCTTGGCATCGATGTAATACCGCTGCAGGAGATCTTCTTCGACCTCCGGAGCGGTCTCGGGATGGAGCAACGTCTCGACGGTGGCCTCATAGCCGCGCGCCATCGCTGCTTCCAGTTCATCGCGTGGAGCCCCAAAGCCTGCCCGACGGAACAGGTGGGCCATCAGCTGCAGATCAGTGAGCGCCATATTTCCTCCTTATCGCGCAGGGTGCGCCCTTTTTTCGTAAAATGCTCCCCGAACGGAAAGCTATTTATTAGGAGCCTGTATGCTGAGAGAAGTATTTTTACTATCTCATGAGATATGGCTTTGGTCAAGCACAATTTGGCTCTACACCTCTTCTCAAAGGCGTGCGAGGTCACGCTTGCGCCCGGCCTCCGTTCTCCTGTACTCTGCTGCTCCACAGGTTAAGACGTCAAAAACGGGAGGTTCTCTATGCGACTCGTGCTCTTTGAGGGACCAGGAGCGGGCCGGGGTATCCGTCCCGGCGTGTTGACCGCAGCGGGGGTGGTAGACGTCTCGTCTGCCACAGCGGCGTTGGTGGCCCACTCGCCCCAGCATCTGATGGAGCAGATCATGGACAGTTTCGAGGCGCTGCGTCCCGCCTTCGAGCGGCTGGCGGCCAGCGCCTTGCCAGTCCCCCAGGCCGTGGTGCGGCTGCGGCCGCCGCTACCCCGGCCTGGCAAAATCCTCGCCTGCATCGGTAATTACTGGGAACACGCCCAGCGCGAGCCCCGCCCGCTCAACATGTTTCTCAAAAACCCGGACGCCGTCATCGGTCCCGGTGACACTGTCGTGCTGCCGGAGTGCACCGACCCCTATGTCTTCCACCATGAGGCAGAGCTGGGTATTGTCATCAAGGGTCCGGCCAAGAACGTCAAGCAGGCCGACTGGCGCCAGGCGGTGTTCGGCTTCACCGGCATCATCGACGTCTCGGCCCGTGCCGAAGGCCGCCGCACCTGGCGCCAGGGCAGCTGGATGGGCAAGAGCTTCGACACCTTTGCGCCCATCGGGCCATGCATTACCACCGTCGATGAGATCGAGGACCCCAATCGGCTGCGGGTGCGCTTCTGGAACAACGGTGATCTGTATCACGATTACGTCACCGACGACATGGAGCACCGCGTGCCCGAGCTGATCGAGTTCGCCAGCATGATCATGACGCTGTATACCGGCAATATCATTGCCTGCGGCACCAATCACGAGGGTCTGGGGCCGCTCCAGGACGGCGAGTTCTGCGAGATCGAACTGGAGAAGATCGGCCGCATGGGGGTGCGTGTACACGACCCGCTCAAGCGCCAGTGGGAGCGCAGCGTCTTTCTGGGGCTTGGCTCAACGAACCAGGAGGCGGTACGGAGGGCGCAGGAGGAGTCTCGCTCCTAGCTCTCCCGCATATCGGGCCACACGGTAGCCCTGGAGCCGTTGTGCGTTATGCCCTATTTAGGCAATACTGAGACCCCGAATCAGGAGGACGCTCAGCAGCACTAGCACCAGCAACGAGAGCACGACAGTGACAGCTACCCTGGCCCCGACGCGGCGCACAGCCTGGAGCTGGACCTCCAATCCTAAGGCTGCCATGGCCGCCACAGTCAACCAGCGGCTCATTTCTCGTAAGACCTCTACTGGCATGGGAGGTAAAATTCCCATACTGCGCGCTGCAGCCAGCGTGACGAATCCCACAATAAACCAGGGGACGAGCCGTCCAAAAGTGAGGTGGTGCACGCTGCCCGCAGTATGATGCGTCAGGCTGAAGATGACAATGACCGGTCCCAGTAGCAGCACCCGCACCAGTTTGACCAGTGTGCCAATCTGGCCACTGATAGCGCTCACCGGCACGGTCGCTGCCAGCACCTGAGGTACGGCATAAATGGTCATGCCTGCAAGCACACCATATTGATAGAAGCTTAAACCCAAAACGGGTATGAGCAGTGGCAGCACCAGGACCGCAAGCACACCGAGTACGGCGGTCCAGGCCATAGCACTGGCAATATCTTCCGCGGTCGCGTCGATAACCGGGGCCAGGGCCGCCATGGCCGAGTTCCCACAGATGGAGCTGCCGACCGCTATCAGGGCGGCCACTTTAGAAGGCAGGCGCAGCCCTCGCCCAATGAGTGTACTGGTGCTGATACCCACCGTCACGACTACCGTAATTGCCAGTAGCAATGTTGGGCCGGCTTTGAGGAGGGCAGGCAGATCAATCGAGGCCCCGAGCAGCACCACGGCTCCTTCGAGGACGTACTTGCCCGTGAAGGTGATCCCAAAACGATAAGGGATGCTCACTCCAATGAGATTGCGCCAGAGCATCCCCAGGATGAGCGCTAACACGAGGGCATCGAGCACAGCCTGGCCTATGAGCCACACCTCAAGGTGCTGGAGTCCCCAAGCCCCTAGCCCGATCAGCGTTGCGAATGCTATCCCTGGGGCCTGTTGCGTCATCCATAGGTGCGCATGGTGTGCTAGAGAGGGTGTGAGTGTTGGGGCTCTCATGGCGTTCTCCTTATACACTAGTACAAACACAGGTCTTTACAGCGCCTGCAGGAAGCCCAGTAGCATGTCGCGCTCGCGGCTCGACAGCTCTCGAAAATGGCGGACCGCGCTAGCCGCTTCACCGCCATGGGCCATGATGGCCGCCACCATGGTGCGTGCACGACCGTCGTGCAGCAGGCGAGGACGCGTACCCAGCCCCCACAGCGGTGTGGTACGCCAGTCAGGCCCTGCGGCCTGACCCTGGATGACTTTGTCGTCGAGGTCTGGACCAAGGTTGTGCAACAGCAGATCTGAGTACAGTGCTACCTGACGGTCGCCGAGCGGCAGACTGGGCGTATGACAAGCCGCACAGCCAATCGCCGTAAATATCTGGGCACCGACTGGGCGGGAGGCCGCGGCTGTTGGTGGTGGAAGAGACGCGAGGTAGGCGGCCACAGCCATCACCACCGTGCCATCATCCTCAGGGGTATCCGCTTCGCCGGCACAACGCTGCGTCTGGCTGTGGGCGACAGGGATGAGATCCGTGGGTGCCCAGGGGTTCGTGAGGCCGAGTTCGTTGCGAAAGGCGTCAGCCACAAACTGGAGTAAAGTCGCAGTGTCTGCTTTCCACCCGAAGCGTCCGACCCGCTGGCGCCCCTGGGCGTCGCGTATCAGGTGGGG
>Ga0075428_100005741_pt1 | contig 13787 bp, 11 predicted proteins | sample RhiMetdeltSRZDD2_FD_75291 | JGI IMG/M metagenome (GOLD analysis project Ga0075428, IMG submission 75291) | Populus rhizosphere microbial communities from Tennessee, USA - Rhizosphere MetaG P. deltoides SRZDD2 | ecosystem: Host-associated > Plants > Roots > Rhizosphere > Soil | place: USA...
CGCGCGACGGCGCGCCCGGCACGCCCCATCCGGCGGGGACCGGGAGCCTCACGCCGCTGTTGAGCTGGGTGCTGCCGTTCATCGGCACGATCATCTCGTACCGGCTCGGCAAGGAGGTCTTCCCCGTCTCGGTGCGGCCGACCTCGATGGAGAGCTTCACGTTGGGAGCGGAGGTCTGGGCGGCGGCACCGGCGGCGAGGGTCAGCGAGACGAGCACGGCCGCCGATCGGATCGACGCATGCGGCATGGGGTTCTCCTTTCGGTATCTGTACGGAGGCCGGGACCGGGCCGTCTACGCGAGCAGCGCGAGGAGATCTTCGCGCGTCAGCCCCGCCGCCCGCTCCGCGTCGCCGAGCGCGGCGTCCGCGATCTCGCGCTTGGCGGCTTGGAGCGCGACGATGCGCTCCTCGATCGTCCCCTCGGCCACCAGCCGGTAGACCATCACCGTGCGGTCCTGCCCGATCCGGTGCGCGCGGTCCGCCGCCTGGTCCTCGACGGCGGGGTTCCACCACGGGTCCATCAGGAAGACGTGATCGGCGGCGGTGAGGTTCAGCCCGGTTCCCCCCGCCTTCAGCGAGATCAGGAGGACCGGCGGCCCGGACGGCGCCTGGAAGCCGGCGACCAGTCCGGCGCGGTCGGCGGTGCCGCCGTCGAGCCTCGCGAACGGGATCGACGCCGAGGCGAGGTGCGGCTCGATCCGGTCGAGCAGCGAGGTCCACTGCGAGAAGACGAGGGCCTTGTGCCCTTCCGCGATCACGGTCTCGAGGCTCTCGCGCAGGCGCTCCACCTTCGACGAGGACTCCGCGTGCTGCCCGGGGACCAGTCCGGGGTGGCAGGCCGCCTGTCGCAGCCGCAGCAGCGCCTCCAGCGCGGCGAGAACGCTCCCCCCTTCGCGGAGCTTGGCGACGACCTCGGTGAGCGTCGCCGCGCGGACCGCGTCGTACACCCGCCGCTCCTCGTCCCCGAGGGTGCAGTAGAGGGTCGCCTCGATCCGGGGCGGCAGCTCCGGGGCGACGTCCCGCTTGAGCCGCCTGAGGACGAAGGGCCGGATCCGCTCGCGGAGCCGCGCGGCGGCTCCCTCGACGCCGTCGGCGATCGGCCGCGCCACCCGCTCCTGGAAATCGCGCCGCCCGCCGAGGAGGCCGGGGTTGAGGACGTGCATCTGGCTCCAGAGCTCGTCGAGGCGGTTCTCGACCGGCGTGCCGGAGAGCGCGACGCGCCATCCCGCGCGGAGCCCGAACGCGGCCTGCGCGACCTGGCTCTCCGGGTTCTTGATCGTCTGGGCTTCGTCGAGGACGAGCGTGTCCCACTCTCGCGCGCCGAGGGTCTCCCCGTCGAGACGGAGGAGCGCATAGCTCGTGACGGTGACGTCGGCGCCCGGATCGAGCGCGCGCCGCGGTCCGTGATAGATGCAGGTCGAGAGGCCCGGACGGAAGCGCGCGATCTCGTCCGACCAGTTGTGGATCACGCTCGTCGGGGCGACGACGAGCGTTCGCCCGCGGAGCGCGCACAGAACCTGGACGGTCTTGCCGAGACCCATGTCGTCCGCGAGCAGCGCCCCGAGGCGGGCCTCGCGGAGGAACGAGAGCCAGGCGACCCCCTTGCGCTGATACGGTCGCAGCTCCGCCGAGAGGTCGGCCGGCAGCGCGGCTTCGGGAAGCCCCTCGAACCCTTCGAGCAAGGGACGGAGCGAGGCGAGGCTCGCCGGCGGGGGCTGGTCCAGCTCCCGGCACAGGCGCGCGACGTCCGGGAGGAGGGCACGGCCGATCTCCCCCGACGCCTCCCGCGCCGCGAGGAGGTCGGCGATCCGCGCGCCGAATCGGGAGAGCCAGTCGAGCGGGAGCGGCGCGTACCCGCCCCCCTCGAGCGGCACGAGCGATTCCCCCGCCCGGAAGGCTTCGATCACCGAGCGGGGGCTCGCGGAGCGCGGTGCCCGGCCGCCTCCGGGCTCGCTCGCGAAGGCGATGTCCACCCCCCCGTCTTCCGCGACCGCGATGCGCGGCGCGAGCGGAGCGGCGAGCGTGAAGTGCTCGCGCCCGTGGCCGCGCACCTCGCCCGGCCAGGCGGTGAGCTTCGCGGCGAGCGCGACCGCCTCCGACCCGGAGACGGCGGTGGGCACGCCGGGCGCTAGACCGAGCCTCGCCGCGAGCTTGCGCAGCTCCCGCTGCTCCGCCCGCTCGTCGCGGAGGGGAACCGCTCCTCGCAGGTGCACGAGGCGGCCGCCGTCCACGCGCGCCTGCGGCGGATCCCCGTACACGAGGGTCGCGAGCGCGTGGAGCGTCTCGCCTTCCCGCCGCGTCTCGATCGACGCGCGCGGCGGCAGACGCTCGGTCCCGGGGAGGCGCGTCGTGCGCACGTCCACCGGGATCCTCCCGCGGAGCGCGGGGAGCAGCTCGGCCACCAGCTCGTTGAGCGACGCGGGGCCGAAGTGGCGCCCCGCCCCCAGCTCGTGCGTCTCGCGGCCGGTGAGCCTCGGCTCGCTCGCGGGGCGCAGCAGGTCGCCGCAGAGGGCGATCCCGTTCGGGAAGACCTCCGTGACGGAAGGGTCGTCCTCGATCGCGACGCGGAAGCCGTCCCCCTGATCCTCCACCGCGATCCTCGCACCGACCGGCGCCGGGGACGTGCGCACGGGGAGACCGTCGAGCGTGACCTCGGCGGACCCGGCGAGCGCGCGGAGCAGCTTCGCGACGATCGCGCGCGGCAGCGGCCCGCGGCGGTGCGTCCCCAGCGCGAGCTCCGCCGCGAGGTCCTCCTGGCGGGCCGCGAACGCCGGCGCCGGGACCCTCTTCGCCGAGAGCGCGGCGAGCGTCGCCTCGAACGGGTGGAAGACGCCGCCGGCGAGCACGCCGCGGCTCATCGCGATCCCGCCCGGACCGCGCTCGAACCGGTAGGCGATCGTCCCGGTCGGAACCGCCGGCGCGGGGAGCTCCCGCCCGGCCTCGCGCGCGCGCTTGAGCGCGATCACCGCCGCCGCGGCGTGCTCGCACGCCGCCGCGCCGCAGGTGCACTCCCACTGCGCGTCGTCGAGGAACAGCGTGACGTTCCTCGCGATCATCCCCCCCTTGGTCGCGACCCGCACCGCGACCGCGTCGTCGTCGGAGCGCTCGCCGATCACCGCGTCCGAGCGCACCAGCTCGATCCCCCGCGACCAGAGCTGCGGCGAGCACGCATTGCGGACGGCTTCGAAGACGGGGATCACCCGCCCAGGATAGATGGGACGAGTCTCAGGCGGTTGCGGCGGCGGAGTCGGTCTCGCCGCGGAGCGTGCGGCGGGCGCAAAGGCTTCCGCCCGTCCCCCGCACCGAGGCGAGCGCGCCCTCGGCCAGACGGAACAGCTCGGACATGTCGACGCCGCCGGCGGGGTTCTCGATGGTCACCGCGCCGACCGACACCCGCACCGTCGCGCCGTCCCCGGCGCCCAGCGCGACGAAGAGGCGGTTCACGGCCGGACGAGGGTCCTCGCACTCGCTCAGCGCCACGCCGAACTCGTCGCCGCCGAGCCGCCCCACGCAATCGGTGCCGCGCGTCGCCCCCTGGATCGCCGCGGCGACCTGCTTGAGCACCTTGTCCCCGCCGATCCGCCCCTGCTCCGCGTTCAGCGCCCGGAAGTCCTCGATGTCGATCAAGAGGAATGCGAGCGGCTTCCCCAGCCGCGCGTCCCGTGCGATCGCCTCGTCCAGCCGCCGCAGGAACGCCGACCGGTTGAGCAGTCCGGTGACCTCGTCGGAGGTTCGCACGTCGCGCAGCTCGCGGTTCTGGGAGGCCACTTTCTCCTCCAGCGCGGTCACGTCGTTCCGGAGCGACACCGCGAGCCCGGTGAGGCGGGATCCCTCGCTCGCCAGGCGCCACGCCCAGGCGGAGAACGTGGCCGCCATGACGACGGAGCCCGATGCCGCGAGCGCCGCGCCCCGTCCGGGGGCCACGACGAGCGCGGCGATCGACGGGGCGAGGCCGAGGGTGACGAAGGCGGCGATGCGCAGGGCTGCTCGCGGTTCGATCATCGACCACAAAGTTGTGCCCGAACCCCGGCCCGTCAAGCACGGCGGCCGCCCTGCGGTCAGGAGCTCCTGCGGGCTCGGCCCCGAGCTTTCGTTTTTTTGCTCTCTCGGGATCGCGCCCCGGGGCGCGGGGTCCAGCGATACCGGGTCAGGTCGACGGTCCCGTTCTGGCGGAAGACGACCCCCTCGCCCTCGAGCATCGCGCGCTGCAGACCGGTGGGCATCCCCGGCAGGCGATCGGTCGAGATCCCGCCCGACGCGTTCACGACCCTCTGCCAGGGCACGCCGCGCGGGCAACCGTGCATCGCCCAGCCGACCGCGCGGGGAGAGAGGCGGCTCTCGATCAGCGTCGAGATCTGTCCGTAGGTCATCACGCGCCCCTTCGGGATGCGCCGGACGAGCGCGAAGACCGCGCGGAAGACGCGCTCTTTCCGCCCCTCGATCTCGCCGTGGAGCCGGGCCACCGGGTGAGGCTATCAGAGAGCCGCGGCTATTCTTGACACCGTGGGAACCGACGGGGATATTCGCCCGGCATGGCGCACGCGGTGGGGGTGATGGCTCACGACGAGGGCGCCAACATCGCGACGGCGCTCCGGTCGATCCTCGCGCAAAGGGGACCCCACGTGGGCGCGCCCGAGGTCGTCGTGGTGGCGAGCGGCTGCACCGACGACACCGTTCCGCGCGTGCGGGAGGTCGCGGCGACCGAGCCGCGGATCGCGCTGATCGAGCAGCCTCGTCGCGAGGGGAAGGCGTCGGCGATCAATCTGTTCCTGGATCGAGCCGCAGACGCGCCGGTGCTCGTCCTGGCGGGCGGAGATACGCGGCTGGCCGAGGGGGCGCTCGAGGCGCTCCTCGCCCCGTTCGACGACCCGGGCGTGGGGATGACAGGCGGCCGCCCGGTTCCGGTCAACTCGACGGGGAGCCTGCTGGGCCGGGTCGTCCAGCTCCAGTGGTGCCTGCACGATGCGATCGCGCGCCGCTCGCCGAAGCTCGGGGAGCTGGTCGCGTTCCGGCGAGCGGCGGTCCGGCGGCTCGATGAGGCGACCGCGGTGGACGAGGCGTCGATCGAGGCGGCCGTCGCGGAGGCCGGGCTCAGGCGCGTCTACGTGCCGGAGGCGCGCGTCGCGATGAAGGGCCCGTCCACGCTCAGCGACTTCCTGGCGCAGCGCCGCCGCATCCACGCGGGGCATCTGGCGCTGCGCCGCGCGACGGGGCACGCGGTCAGCACGATGTCGCCCTGGGCCGCCCTCCGCGCGGCGGCCGCCCTCGCGCGCGAGGGCCGGACGACCTGGACGACCGTTCTCGCGAGCGCGGCGCTCGAGAGCTTCGGACGCGCGCTCGGCTTCTGGGACGCGCGGATCGCGAGGCGCGACCACCGCGCCTGGAGCCGCGTCGCCTCGACGAAAGACCTCACGCCGTGATCGGGGCGCTCGCGCGGATCCCGGGCTACCGGTTGATGCACGCGTGGGGGCGCCCGCTCCTCGACCCGATCAACGTGACGATCTCCACGACGTTCCGGTGCAACTCCCGCTGCCTGACCTGCAACGTCTACGAGCGGCCGGTGGACGAGCTCACCGCGGAGGAGTGGGACCGGGTCTTCGTCTCGCTCGGCCGCGCCCCCCAGTGGTTCACCTTCTCGGGGGGCGAGCCCTTCCTCCGGAAGGACCTCCCGGACATCATCGAGTCGGCGTGGCGCCGCTGCCGGCCGCGGGTGATCAACATCCCGACGAACGGGACCTACCCCGATCGGGTCGTCGCCGCGGTGAAGAGGCTGACGGGCGTGCTCCGGGGGACGCAGCTCGTGGTCAACGTCTCGCTCGACGCCGTGGGGGAGCGCAACGACACGATCCGCGGGCTGCGAGGGGACTACGCCTCCGCCACCGGGACCCTCGCCGCCCTCCGCGCGCTCCGCGCGCCGAATCTGACGGTCGGCGTGCACTCGGTGATCTCGCGGCACAACGTCGCGGAGTTCCCCGAGATCGCCGACCGCTTGATGGCGCTGGGCTCGGACCAGTACATCGTCGAGCCCGCGGAGGAGCGGATCGAGCTGCAGACGATCGGCACCGGGATCACGCCGAAGCCGGAGCCGCTCGCGGCGGCGCTCCGGCACGTCGAGCGAAGGCTGGCCGGCCGGCGCGACGACGGGCTTCCCGCGCTGACGCGCGCCCTGCGGCTCGTCTACTACCGTCTCGCGCGCGAGACCGTCCGCCGGAAGGAGCAGACGATCCCCTGCTACGCCGCGATCGCCTCGGTGCACATCGCGGCGAACGGCGACGTCTGGGGATGCTGCACGCGCGCGCGAGCGCTGGGGAACCTCCGGGGGAACGGGTTCGACTTCCGCGCGATCTGGGGGTCCCCGGAAGCGCGCGAGGAGCGCCGGTCGATCAAGGCGAAGGAGTGCGCCTGCCCGCTCGCCAACGCCGCGTACACGAGCATCCTCATGGATGCGGGCTCCCTCGCGCGCGTCGGGGCGCACCTGCTCGCGCCGTCGCGGGGGGGCCGCCCGTGAACCCGGTGATCGTCATCCCGACCTACGACGAGGCGGCGGCGCTCCCCTCCCTCCTGGATCGCATCCTCGCCGTCACCCCCGCCTTCGACGTCATCGTCGTCGACGACGGCTCCCCGGACGGGACGGGTGAGATCGCCGACCTCTACGCGCGGCGCAACCCCGCCCGGATCCGCGTGATCCACCGGCAGGGGAAGCAGGGGCTGGGCTCGGCCTACCGCGACGGGTTCCGCCGCGCGCTGGCTGAGGGAGCGGAGCTGGTGTTCGAGATGGATGCCGACCACTCGCACAACCCGCGGCACCTCCCGGCCCTGCTCGCGGCGGTGAGCAACGGCGCGGACCTCGTCCTCGGCAGCCGCTACGTCGCGGGCGTGCGCGTGGAGAACTGGCCGTTCCGCCGCCTCCTGTTGTCGCGCATGGCGAACTTCTACGTGAACTGGTCCACCGGCCTCCCGATCGGCGTGGTCAGCGACGCGACCTCCGGTTTTCGCTGCTACCGGCGGGGCGTGCTGGAGGCGATCGACCTGTCGTCGGTCAGCGGAAACGGCTACTTCTTCCAGATCGAGATGGCGTATCGCGCCTGGCGGCTCGGGTTCCGCGTCCACGAGGTGCCGATCACCTTCGAGGAGCACGATCTGACCTCGTCGAAGATCTCGTTCGCGATCGTCTGGGAGGCGATGTGGCGGACGCCGATCCTGCGCTTCCTCGCCCCGCGCGGCGAGCGGAGGCGGGCGTGAAGGCGACCACCGTCGTCATCGGCGGAACCGGGTTCATCGGGAGCGCGCTGGTCGAGCGCCTGGCGGAGTCCGGCCATCGCGTCGCCCTGATCTCGCGCAGCGGCCGGTGGCGTTGGGGGGCCCGTCCGGTCGGCGTGGTCGGGATCGCCTGCGACATCTCCGACGCCGGCTCGAGCCCGATCCTCTACGAGGCGTTCCGCGGCGCACGGCTCGTGGTCAACCTCGCCGGAGCGCTGTGGCGGCGCAACCTCCCCAGATCCGGCTACAAGAGGCTCCACGTGGACGGCGCGCGGCTCGTGCTCGACGCCCTCCACGCGGCGGCGGGAAGCGAGGGGCCGACGCGCCTCGTCCACGTGAGCACGACCGGCGTGCTCGGCCCGACCGGCCCCGAGCCGCTCGACGAGCGGGCGCTCCCCGCCCCGTCGAACGAGTACGAGCGGACGAAGCTCGAGGGGGAGAAGCTCGCGCTCGCCGCGCGCGGCGCGGGGCTCGAGGTGGTGGTCGCGCGCCCCGGCCTCGTGTACGGCGCGCGCGACATGCACCTCCTGGAGTTCTTCCGCGCGATCGACTCCGGGTTCTTCCGCCCGATCGGCGGCGGCGGCGCGACCTGGCAGCCGGTGCACAACTCCGACGTGATCTCGGGGCTCGAGACGATGCTCAAGGCTCCCGGCGTGGACGGCGGCGTCTTCCATCTCGCCGGCGCGGAGCGGGTCACCGTCGCCGATCTCGCCTTCCAGATCGCCCGCGCGCTCGGCCGTCGCGCCCACGTCCTCTCGCTTCCGCGACCGATCGCGCTCGCGACCGGAGCGATGCTCGAGGCGCTCGCGGCCCCGCTCCGGACCAGTCCCCCGCTCAGCCGTGCCCGTGTGCGCACGCTGACCGAGGACCGGGTGTACTCGATCGCGGCGGCCGCGGAGCGCCTGGGCTGGCGTCCCCTCACGCGGCTCGACGAGGGTCTCCCGGCGACGATCGGCTGGTATCGCGCGCAGGGCTTCCTGGCGCGATGACCCCGAAGGTCTCGATCGTCATCCCGGTGCGCGACGCGCGCGAGGACCTGCCCCGCCTGCTCGCGGCGCTCGCCGCTCTCGATTGGCCCGGCCACGCGCTGGAGACGATCGTGGTGGACGACGGCTCGACGGACGGGACGTCGGCGATCCTCGCGGGCGAGCGCCTCACCCTCATCCGCGAGCCGGAGTCGCGGGGCCCCTACGCCGCTCGGAACCGCGGGGCGCGGGCCGCCACGGGAGAGTGGATCACGTTCACCGACGGCGATTGCGCGCCGCGGCCGGACTGGCTGCGACGGCTCTTCGCCGATCCGGTCGAGGACGGGGTGGGCGCGCTCGTCGGCGAGGTGCTCGCCCTCGAGACGGCGACGCCGGTGCAGAGGTTCATCGAGAGCCGCGGCTTCATGCGCCACGCCGTGACCCTTCCCCACAAGGCGCTGCCCTGCTTCTCGACCGCGAACGTCGCGGTGCGGCGCGATCTGCTCCTGTCCCTCGGCGGGTTCCGCGAGGACGTCCGCTTCTTCGGCGACATGGACCTCTCGTGGCGGATGCAGCTCACGCGCGGGGCGACGCTCTCGTTCCGTCCCGATGCGGTCGTCCTCCACCGGCACCGCAGGTCGGTCTCCGGGCTCTGGAAGCAGGCGGTCCAGCACGGCCAAGGAGTCGCGTTCATGCGCAGGAGCCACCCGGACGTCTACCGGATCGACGGACGCGAGCAGCTGCGACGGCTCGGAGGCCTCGGCGCGGCGGCGGCGGCGGCGCTCTCCCCCGGCGCGGACGCGTGGCGGACGCCGGGCTACCTCGCGCTCTGGTACGGAGGGCTCGCGTGGGGCTACGTGAAGGGCCCTGCGTGGACGATCAGGGCCTGAGCCGCTCCGCGATCCGCCTCATGTCGAAGTCGGCCTCGACCCTCGACCGCGCGGCCCGGGTCCGCGCGATGCGGACGTCGTCGGGCGCGCCGAGGGTGTCGCGGATCGCGGCGGCGAGCGCCGCCGGGTCGTCGGGCGGCACGCACGCTCCCGTCCCCGGAGCGATCAGCTCCGGGATCCCGGAGACCGCGGTGGCGACCACCGGCACGCCGAGGGCCATCGCCTCGACGAGGGCGACCGGGAGGCCGTCGCGGTCCCCGTCCTCCGCGACGCGCGAGGCCAGCGCGACGACGTCGCTCCGGCGCATCGCGTCGCGCACCGCGGCATGCGAGAGGGTGCCCAGGAAGCGCACCGATCCCGCGAGACCCGGCGCCTCGGCCCGCGCGCGGATCTCCGACTCGAGCGGACCGGACCCCGCGACGTCGAGGACCGCCGCGACCCCCGCGCGCTGCAAGGCCGCGAGTGCGTCGAGCAGCACCGCGTGCCCCTTCTTGGGGACGAGCCGCGCGACGCACAGGATCCGCGCCGGCGCACGCGGAGGCTCGGGGTCGCGGTAGTCGAACACCGGCAGCTCCACCCCGCACCGCACGACCTCGACCCGCTTCCCCGCGATCCCCGCCGCCATGAGGCGGCTCTCGAGGACGCTCCGGTTCGCCTCCGACACCGTGAGGATCCGCGCGGCGAAGCGCAGGTTGCGATCGAGGAGGAACGGGTCGCCGTAGAGATCGTAGGCGTGAGCGGTGACGCGGTACGGACGGCCCGTGATCGCCCCCACGTACCGCGCGAGCACGGCGGCGTCGTTGGCGAAGTGCGCGTGCAGCAGCACGGCGTCGCGCGGCAGCGCGCGCGCCGCTGCTTCCGCGAGCGAGGCGAGACGCGCGGCGCGGAGCGCGCGGCGCGGCCCGAGCCCCAAGAGGTCCCGCGCGAGGATCCGGGCGAGCGGCGCCGACGGCACGGGCCGGATCGCCATGTCGGAGAGGATCGTGACCGGATCGCCCCCCTCGTCGCCGACCGTCCAGTCCGCGGCGGGGGGGTGCGACGACCATGCGGAAAGGACCGACACCGGGACGCCGATCCGTCTCAGCGCGCGAATTTCGTTACGCACGAACGTCTCGGACGGCTCGGGAAACGCACGAAGCAGATAGACCACGCGAGACATCGCGGCTAACTTACACGAAGGGCTGTACCATCTTGACAGGCTCGATTGCTGACGGGATAGTCCCGGCCGGAGCTCGCGTGGCGCGCAAGGTCCTCCTCCTCAATCCGCCCGGCGATCGGCTCTACATCCGCGACCAGTTCTGCTCGCACGTCTCCAAGGGAACGTACTACTGGCAACCGCTGGATCTGCTCATGATCGCCGCGCGGCTCCACGCCGACGGCTACGAGCTCGCGGTGGTGGACGCGATCGCGGAACGGCTGGCCCCGGAAGAGACGCAGAGCCGCGTCGAGCGTTTCGGCCCGGAGGCGATCGTCTTCCTCACCGGGAGCGACTCGTTCGCGGAGGACATCGCCTTCGTCGAGGAGGCCAAGCGGCGCGGCGTCGCGTGCGCGGTGGGGATCGGGGACATCCTGCGCGAGAAAGGGGAAGCGCTCATGGTGCGCCACCCCGCGCTCGACGCGTGCCTGACCGATTTCGTGACGCACGGCCTGACCGCGTTCCTCGAGGGTCGCCGCGAGCAGGCCGAGAACATGACCGTCCGGGACGGGAGCGCGATCAAGAAGATCGCCGCCGGCCCGAAGCCGCGCTTCTTCACGATCCCGTCCCCGCCCTATCGGCTGTTCCCGCTCGACCGGTACCGGATGCCCTACAACCGGTACCACCCCTACGCGACGATCATCACGTCCACCTGGTGCCCCTTCGGCTGCAGCTACTGCCCCTTCGCCCGCACCCCGTACCGGCTCCGCGAGCCCGACGACGTCCTCCGGAACCTCGCGGAGATCCACGCGATGGGGATCCGCCAGGTCCACATCGCCGACTGGACCTTCGCCGTCGATCGCCGCCAGGCGACCGCGATCGTCCAGGGGATCCTCGCCGCGGATTTCGGGTTCACCTGGTCCTGCCTCTCCCGCGTGGACCTGATGTCGCGCGAGCTGATGGAGCTGATGAAGCGCGCCGGGTGCGACCTCATCGAGTTCGGCGTCGAGTCGGGGAACCAGGGGATCCTCGACCGGTACGACAAGGGGACGACGCTCGAAGAGATCCGCCGCGCCTTCGGCTGGGCTCGCGAGCTGGAGCTGGACACGCTGGCGACGTTCGTGCTCGGCCTCCCCGGCGACACGCCGGAGACGATGCAGCAGACCCTCGACCTCGCGCTCGAGATCGAGCCGACGTTCTGCTCGTTCAACGCGGCGAGCCCGCGCATGGGGACCGGGCTGCGCCACGAGATGATCGAGGCCGGGATCATCGAGGACCGCGACGAGGCGATCCTCGATTCCTCGCGCTCCCTGCCGGTGTTCTCGACGGACCAGCTCGCCGCGGCCGACGTGGAGCGATTCCGCCGGCGCGCGATCCGGTCCTTCTACCTCCGTCCGTCCTACCTCGCGCGGCGCCTGCGCCGCGTCGCCTCGCTCGTGGAGCTTCAGAACCACCTGGGGAACGGCCTGTCGCTCGCGTGGCAATCGCTGCGCTCGGCCCGAGCCCCTCGCTCCTGAGCTCGATGCCCCGATTCCGCCGCAGCGCGATCGCGGCGTGGGCCCTCGCCGCCGGAGCGCTCGCGCTGCTGTTCGCGCGGGCGTGGCGGATCGACTACCCGTACTCGATCGACTTCCAAACGTACTGGCTCGCGGGCGCCCGCGTCATCGACGGACGCGCGGCCGATCTGTACGCCGCGGGGGGCGGGCCGGCCGACGGCACGCCGGCGGCGATGGGCGCGGGGGAGTTCAAGAACCTCCCGATCGTCGCCGCGGCGTTCGCCCCGTTCGGGCTCCTCGACTACGCGACCGCCAAGCGGACCTTCTGGTGGCTCTCGCTCCTCTCGCTCGCGGGGACCGCGTGGCTGCTCGGGCGCTTCGTCCTCCCGGTGGAGATCGGGTCGACCGCGTCCCGGTGCGCCCTCGCCTTCGCGCCGCTCGCCGCGATGGCCCCCGCGCACATCGCGCTCCGCCATGGCCAGACCACGCCGCTCGTCGCGCTCGCGCTCGCCGGATCCCTCGCGGCGACGGTCCGGCGGCGTCCGGCGCCCGCCGGCGTCGCGCTGGCGGTCGCCTGCCTGGTGAAGTTCCCGCCGCTCGCCATCGTTCCGCTCGACCTCGCGCGCCGCCGCCTTCGCGCCGCGGCCGTGTGCGCCGCGGCGATCGCCGCGGTGGTCGTCGCCTCGATCGCCGCCTTCGGTCCGCCGCTCCACCGCGCCTATCTCGCCGGGATCGCCGAGCAGGCCGGACGCGTGATGCCGGCGCACAACAACCAGTCGCTCGCCGCGACGGCGACCCGCCTTTCGCATCGGGTGGAGCCCAGCGCCTGGACCCCTCGTCCCCTCCCGCGCGACGCCGCGATCGCGACCGCGATCGGCGCCGCGGCCCTGCTGGCCGCCGTCGCCGCGGGGGTCGCAGGCAAGGGGCGTCGCGTCGAGGCGGAGCACGCCGCGGTGCTCGCCGCGGGGATCCTGCTCCTCCCGGTCGCGTGGGACCACTACTTCCTGATGCTGGCGCCGGCCGCGATCGCGCTCGCAGGCGTCCTCTGGGCGCGCGGCGCGCTCGCCCGCCCGGGGTTCCTCGCGGCGGCGGCGACCGGGGCCGCGCTCCTCGGACTCCCCACTCCCGCTCGCCTCCTCGAGGGCGGGCCGTCGCCGCTCCCCGTGGCGATCGTGCTCTCGCACTACTTCGCCGGCGCGCTCGTCCTGCTCGGCCTCGCGGTCGCGTCGCTCCGCACGGCGGACGCGTGAGGCGGACGCTCGCGCTCAACCTCGCGCTCGCCGTCTCCGCGGCCCTCGCGATGCTACCGCAGGCTCCGGGCCCGCTGCGGATGGCCGGCGCCGCGGCCGTGGTGCTCGCGCTCCCCGGCGTCGCGTGGCTCGGCTTGTTCCGCCGGGCGACGCTCACCCCCGCACGGCTCGCGCTCGCGGTCGTCGGCGTCTCCTGCATCCTCGCGACGGCGGCGCTCGCAATCGGCTCGCTGGCCGCTCCGCCGCCGCGGCCATGGCTTCTCCTCGGCTGGACGTTCCTCGCGGTGAATGCCGGCCTCGCGGTCGCGGGGCCCTGGCCCCGCCTCGCCCCCGGCACCCCGTGGCGGCTGCTCGCAGGCACAGGCGCCGCCGGGTTCGCGCTGACGTCCTGCGCGGCGCTCTACCTCGTGCCGCCCCTCGAGGATCACGACATGGAGGTGCGGGGCACGGCCTACGGCCTCGTCTCGGAGCTGAAGCCCTACTTCACGTCGAACCGCGAGCTGTACCTTCCGATGTCGCACCCGGTGCTGTTCAACGCGCTCGTCGCGCAGAGCCTGGTCGTGACCGGCGAGATCGACGCCGCGCGCCCGTCGTACGACTCGGCCAAGCGCGCCGAGGCGGCGGCCCGCTCGGGAGTTCCGTTCGACTGGACCTCCGCCTGGCGGAGCGACTACGAGGCGTTCCTCGCGCGTCCCGCGCTGGTCGGCACGCGCGCGCCGTCCGCCTTCTTCGCCGCGCTGATCCTCGCGCTCCTCGCGGACCTCGTGATCCGCATGACCGGGCGTGTCGAGG
>Ga0075428_100005744_pt1 | contig 13784 bp, 8 predicted proteins | sample RhiMetdeltSRZDD2_FD_75291 | JGI IMG/M metagenome (GOLD analysis project Ga0075428, IMG submission 75291) | Populus rhizosphere microbial communities from Tennessee, USA - Rhizosphere MetaG P. deltoides SRZDD2 | ecosystem: Host-associated > Plants > Roots > Rhizosphere > Soil | place: USA...
GGCTCTGGAAGACTCCACGCTCCACATCGATTTGCGTTTGGCTTCTGGCCGGCAACTGCTGGCGTCTGTGGATCGAACTACTCCCGCTCTCTACCTGTCCAGCGAACGTGCTCCGGATGTGTCCAGGACGAAGCGGGGTACAACGTTTTTTCTTGCGCTCGTTCGCAAACATCTCGTCGGCGCAAAACTCTTGAAGGTTTGGAAAGAGCCCTTGGACCGGATAGTTCTCCTTGAGTTCGAGAACCTGGACCCAGGTGACAACAGAGTGAGGGTCTCGCTGCGGCTAATGTTTACCGGTCGCTCTTCAAACGCTTATTTGACGGACGCCTCGGGAAGCGTGATCGGGATGCTGTTTGACCAGGGGATTTCTGACCGATTCGAGCCGCAATCTCCTGGAGCCGGGATGATTGACCCTGCAACACTCACTCGCCAGTTGAGCGAATCGACAACCAGGTCCGAAGTGTTGGATAAGGTTTTTGGAGCTGGATCGGTCTTCGGTCCTCAATTAAAGAATGAGTTTTTAGTCCGCAGCGCAAATGCGAGTCCGCTTCTAGCTCTTGAATCATTGATCGACGATCTGCTTCACAAGAAAGCGATTGCGCTGGTCTACTCTAAGCTGCCGCCAGAGCAGATCAGAGACCGGGTGATAAATCCAAAAACCGATCTACTGTTATCGCACATCGAACTCGCACAGGCGCGCGGAATGTTGCGCTTGCAGTATCCCTCGCTGTCGGAAGCAGCGGACACATACTACAACCTTCGAGGACCGGCGCTGGCTCTCCGTTCCGAGTATGGCTCACTAAAACAGACACTGGCTCGGGAGATCTCCAGGCGTGTTTCTGTGCTCAGCGCGATTGAGACAGACCGCTCTCGGTTCGATCAACCTGAGATACTCAAGCAGTACGGCGATTTGATTCTGGCGAATCTCGCCAGGGCGCGAATCAAAGAAGGCTTCGCCACAGTTACCGACTATTACGATCCTACGCAGCCTGAGATACAGATCGCGATTCCGGAAGGCGCCACATTACAGGAAGCCGCCTCAATCTATTTCGCCAGGTATCAGAAGGCACGCCGGGCCCTCGCCGCTATCGCTTCCAGAGCGCAAGAAGTATCGAGCGGTCTCGCTCCTTTGAAGCAGCTCTTGCATCGACTTGAGAACGAGCCTACGGCCGGTTGCATTGATCAAGTAAGCGAATCTCTCGATAAGCTCCTTGGGACGACCGGAGCCGCCCGGTCTGGAAAAGATAAACCAACGCGAGGCAAGAACGTGCCGGCGTTTGGCCGCAGGTTCAAATCAACCGACGGTTACGAAATCGTCGTCGGTCGAAACGATCGCGACAATGACGCTCTAACATTCCGGGTTGCTAAGCCGAATGACATCTGGCTGCACGCGGCGGATTATCCTGGTTCTCACGCGATCATTCGCAATCCAACTCGCGAGCCTCCGCCACATCGGACCATCACCGAAGCGGCAGAGCTGGCCGCCTTTTATTCTCAGGCGAAGCACGAAGGCAAAGCGGCGGTTCACTATGCTCAAAAGAAATTTGTCTCAAAACCGCCGCGGTCCAAGCCCGGCTTGGTCCGGCTCTCTTCGTTTAAGACAATTCTGGTTGAGCCGCGCTGCAATCTTGAAAGACTCGGGTGATTGCCAGGCAACCTGCGAAACAATCGAGCAACTAAGAACAAGAACTGAATGCCTTTTTAAACTTTCCGCTGCAAGTTCAAATTACAAATGATATGATTCAGGAAGCGAGGCGCGATAAACAATGAGCCGATTGATGTTCGTCTACCTTTCGGGCACCGAGAAAGGTAAGACAAGGATCTTCACTCAAGACCACGTCACACTGGGGACCTCAGATGCCTGCGATCTGAAACTCGTGCCGGACGATGACGGTGTGCTGCCCGAAGGTATACTCGCCGACGTGTACGATGACGAAAACACGTTTCACCTCGTGCCTCATCTCGGGCAGGACGATTTTGAAATCACGATTAACGGTGCCGAACTTGGGACAGATGATACGGGCGCCGGCCACACGTTGCGCGACGGGGATACGGTTCATTTTGGCGGCACTCGCGCGGGCGCAAGCGTGCTATTCCAGGTGATGCCGGAAAACTTCTCGTCAACTCATCCGGTACGACGCAACGTCGCTCAAGTTGACACGGTATCGGGACAGTCTGTTCACCCTCTAACCGCGACTTTATTCGTCAAGGAACTCACAGCGAGCCTTTGGGCGGAGATTCCTCGAAAGGCAAAACTTACCGGATTGACACTGTTGTCCGCGATTTCGTTGCTGGTCATCGGTGTGCTGGTTTTCAGCCTCATCACGCTTATCCGCAACACCAACAAGACCGATCGACTTGGAGAACAGTTTGCCGGTGCTCAGGAGATGCGCGAGCAGGACCAGAAGCTCATCCGCAAGCAGCAGGAGGAGATCGAACGGCTTCGCGAAGTCAGCGATCAAATGCGCCGATTTACTCAGAAGATCGCCGAGTTGTATAGCCCTGGAGTGTGTTTGATAGTCGGAAGCTATACGTTTGTCGAGCGCGGCAGCGGGCGCGTGCTCCGATACGAAACCGCAGATCGCATCAGCGACATGCCAGTAGACCGGAATGGCAACCTTCAGGCTTCGGTTGACGGAGCGGGTCCTCCGGTACAAATCGACTACACCGGAACGGGATTCGTCGTGGAGCCGGGCGGCGTGATTGCGACTAACAAGCATGTGGTTCAGCCTTGGGTAACCGATCAGATGGCGCAGATCATTCTTCATCAGGGCGGAGGGTTGGCTCCGAGGCTCGATACCCTGGAAGCGTTCTTCCCTTCCCGGCAGGCACCATTTGGTTTGAAGGTGGCCGCGACTTCCCCTCGATACGACATTGCGCTTTGCAAGTTTGAGCAGGGAGATGCTGCGTTGCCGGTTTTCCCGATGAGCAACGAAGACCCCACATCGATAATCGGTGAACCGGTTGTTCTGTTGGGCTATCCAACCGGGGTTGACGGCTTGCTTCAGAGAATTGAAGAAGCTGAAAAGCGTGAGATTCTGCGAACACACGGGCAAAGCGCGATGCAAGTTGCCAGCGGGCTTGCAGCCAGTGGTTTGATCAGACCGCTTACGACGACTGGGACCATAAGTGATGCGCTGCCCGGTCGGATTGTGCACAGCGCTCAAACGACCGAAGGAGGATCGGGCAGTCCAATTTTCGACCGTGACAGCCGGGTAATTGCAATTAACTCAGCGATCCTATCAACGGTGGATGGGAATCAAAGTTTTGGCGGTTCGAACTTTGGAGTACCAATCAAGGTTGCGTATGAGTTGCTGCAGACGTATGACAAAGACAAAGCTGCAAGCCAGTAGTGCTGTTAGGTGACGAATGGAAAATGAACAATGGGAAATAACCAGTTTCCGCTCACGCACAGCGTCCGTGTCCGGCAATCTCAACCCCATCGAAACGCAGCAACTCATCCTCTTTGCTTGGCGGCGGCACTACTTCAAAAACCACTTTATCGAACTTTCCGTGGCCTCTATAAAACGATGACTTGTACCCTCGCTGATTCGTGAACTCGATCAACTGCACGCCCCATTTTCCCAGGGCGGCATTCTCAGGAATCGGAATCGTGACGTCGAAGCTTGTCTGAGAGTAGCTCTGCTCAGCCTGCACCACCACTTCACCCACTGCCAGCTTCGTTTTGCTGGAGCTCGCCATGCTAAACTGAAAACACTGAACGAATATCTTGCTGATCCCGTTTGGATCGTAGGCGGCGATGCGCAGCGCCAGACTCTCACCTGCAACAACCCGCACACCTGCGGACGCGGAACCGTTCAAGGCCAAGCTTACAGACATATACTCACCTTTCCCCTGGTAAAGTCGTGTGAGGACAGTTTGTAAACGAGGGCAGGTCCTGCGGTCTCTTGTTGTTGTTATTCGGCGTCGATAATAGCTGTCACGGCCAGCTGCGTCAAGAGTTTCACTTGAATCTTTAAGTTCTGGAGCTGGTCCAACCCCGAGTCCGAATTCGAAACGAGGTGGTCACTTTTGTCCAAAGGGACGCTGTTTTCCTTCCAGTGCCTCTTTGTAGGCGCCATTGGGCACTTCCCCGAATGCAATAGCTTTTTCGTATTCTTTGATTGCATCCTCCCGGAATTCCTGAAAATCGTAGATTCGCCCCAGAAACACATGGCTCCATTGAATCAACCATCGTTCGGAATCCTTCGCGGCGTTCGCGATCACCCTCCGATAGAGTTTGATCGCTCGTTCAAGCCGATCGTGTTGCATCTGAATCTTGTCGTTCTCTTCAGCTTTGGGGTCGAGCTCGCTGGCCGACGGGGTTTGAGTTACTACCTGCGCCATTCCATACAGCGCTCTGGCGTTGTTAGGTTCGGCGGCAAGCACCTGGTCCAATATCGAACCGGCTTCCTTAAAGCGCTTCTGGCGGATCAGGTCATCCGACTTCAGAATACTCGCTCCCATTGCGCCAATCACCGCTTCCGCCGCTGCACCTTCGCTGACCTCGATTCGCGTCGGTTTTGAGCGTCTCGTCGAAACGCGCGCTACGACCGCCTCAAACTCCTTCATACGGGTCGCTTCGCGCTCGAACTTAGCGGTGCTGACCATGTGATCGAAGAAGTCTTCCATTCCAATTCCAACTTTCTCCAAACCCTCCAATGATTCATAGAAATGAAAGCTAAGCACCGCACCGCGAAGATAAGCCTGTGCCAGATCGAATACCGCATCATCCTCACTGTAGGATCCGCGGGTCGCAATCGCGTTAATTCGCCGCATCCTGGCTTCAGTCGCCTGCGCGAGCGATTCGCGAATCACGAGATATACGCTCCCCGCGTATTGTCTTGCGGCTGTCGGCACCGTACCGACCAGCTTCGATATCTGGTCTTTGTACTCGAGCGAAGCCTTAAGGTGGCGCTCTACCATGGGGTCGATTACGAATCGGATCACCGCCTGGCGAACCGACTCCGTATTTGCTGTTCGCGATGGCCCCACTATCACGATGTAGTCGTCGCCGATTCTGCGCGCAAGCAGATCTTCCTTCTGATTCAAAATGTCTCCGCGAACGATCGAGGTATCGAGCGGCGCTAGCGGATCGGGAATTACAAAAACCTGCCTGGTACGTGTGCGGGTGACTATAGTCTCTTTTTGTTTCTTACCTTCGATTTGGCCAGTGGTAACGACAAGCGGACGCATGTTGATTACCGTCTCTGGCCTTGTATGAAAGTAGTCAAGAACATCGTAAATGACGTTGCCGACTGGAGTCCGATACGCAGCCGCGTATTTTTCTGCAAACGCCATGTACTTTGGAATGAGCTCTCGGATTTTTCCTTTGACGTAAAACTCCCGAACAAGAGAAACGAAACCTTCCCTTAGGCCCTCCTCATCTGCGATCAAAGACCGCAAGTCTTCGGGAACCGGCCGGTCGCTGGATTGATACACAGTAAAACCCGGGGGCTCGGTCATCATTACGCTCAGAGCAGCATACCGAGCCGCATCGCTTGTTTCGTCCACACCCGGACGTCTATGAGCACGATAAAACGACGCGAGTTTCTCTTTAAGCGTCGGATCAAGTCCCTCAAGATCCTTTCTTAATTCCGCTCGCGCCAGCGACAGCGGCTGACCACCAGTCTCAAAATCAAACCCGGCGGCATTCAATGCAGCCATCACGACAAATGTCCTGACGTCGGGCGCGATGCGCACGTTGGCGTCCGAAGGAAGGATGAACCCAGCTACCGTCTTTGCCGGCGCGGATTGCTCGGTCTTCTTCGCTTGGGGAGCCTGTTGCGCTTGAGCCCCCGCAATCACACATGCAGCTAGTAAGGAGATATGAATTGATCTCAACATAGTAATAAACTTTAACGGTGTGACAAAAGAGCGGTCAACTGAGCCCTGCGATCGCTCCCTGTTTGTCCCTCGTTGCCTCACGCGGGAACCAGAAGGAGGTGAAGCAAGCGTTCCCGATCCAGTCTCCTCGGTCTGGTAGCGAACCTCAAAGTTTCTCCGAGACCGACTTGGCCTGCAAAAAAAGTGAAAGATAGTCGCGCCCGCCGGCTTTTGAATCCGTTCCGGACATGTTGAACCCGCCGAAAGGCTGAACACCTACAAATGCGCCGGTACACTTTCGGTTCAAGTAGAGATTGCCGACGTGGAAGTCGCGCCGCGCTCGCTCGAGTCTGTCGCGCTCGCGGCTAAATAGCGCGCCGGTCAGGCCGTATTGTGTGTTGTTAGCGATCTCGAGGGCCGCGTCGAAGTCTCGCGCCCGAAATGCCGCAAGCACCGGGCCGAATATCTCTTCCTGTGAAACTCGTGCCATTGGATCCACGTCTCCGATCACCGTTGGCTTGATAAACCAGCCGTGTTGTTGTTCAGCTAACGGTCCGCCTCCGGTCATCAACTTGCCCTCGCTCTTTCCTATCTCGACATAGTTCGATATCGACTCATATGCGCTCTTGCTGGAAACAGGCCCCATCCAATTCTCTTGCTCTTTGACTGGCCCGACTTTTAGCTTGCTCGCGCGATCGGCCACGCGACCCACCAACTCGTCATAGACCTTATCGACGACAACAACTCGCGAGCACGCAGAGCACTTCTGGCCGGAATAACCGAATGCCGAAGCGACTACCCCATCCACAGCAGCATCAAGGTCCGCGGTTTCATCGACGACGATCGTATCCTTGCCGCCCATCTCCGAAACAACGCGCTTTATCCATAGCTGCCCCTCGGCCGTTTTAGAGGCAAGCTCATTTATGTGAAGACCGACCTCTTTTGAGCCGGTAAAAGCGATAAATCGTGTTCGTGGATTCCCCACCAGGTAATCGCCGATCTTTGACCCGCTGCCCGGAACGAAGTTGACCACCCCCGCGGGAAGCGACGCTTCTTCAAGGAGATCGGCAAACCGGGCAGAAACAATAGGGCTTTCACTCGAGGGTTTGAGCACCACGGTGTTGCCGGTAACAACCGAAGCCAGGGTCATTCCGACTAAAATCGCCAGAGGAAAATTCCACGGAGGTATAACAACGCCAACGCCAAGCGGTATGTAGAACAGTTCGTTTTGCTCGCCCGGAAACGGAGTCAACGGATGCTCGCCGCCGTAGCGAATCATCTCGCGCGCATAGAATTCCGCGAAATCGATGGCTTCGGCGACGTCGCCATCTGCCTCCGCCCAGGATTTTCCAACTTCCAGGACGATCAATGCGGTGAACTCGGCTTTGTGTTTTCGCAAGAGCGCAGCAACCTTCAACACATAGCGTGCTCGAACTTCGGGCGCAACGTGTTTCCACGATTTGAATGCATCAGTGGCTGCTTCGATAGCTTTGTCCGCGAGTTCTGCGTTGGCCTTATGAACCAGGCCGATAACTTCGTCGTAGTTGGACGGGTTCACCGAAGCCAGCATATCGCCGGTCGTATAACGCTTGCCCCCGATTACCAGCGGATACTCACGCCCGAATTGCGATTCGACGTTAGCAATGGCTTCACGCATCACCGCGGCATTGCGCTCGTTGCTGAAGTCCACAAATGGCTCATTTTGAAATGGCGGAAGCATATGATGAGTTCCTCTCTTTAGCCTCGATTTTGACGGCATTAACGTTATCAACCCGATTCCACGCCGGTCAACCAAATCGCATCGAAGCACATTCTGTCGACACCACCCTGGCGACAGATCTCAGAGCATCCAAGGGACTCTTGTAGGCTGTAACGGCATACCCACCTCGTGAGAGGAACTGGGCCGGGCCCGGGATTGTAGGTCGCAGCAACAAGGACCCACCTCTCTCACGAGGTGGGTATACTCGAAACCTGACGCTCACCCTCTCTCAACATGGTCATTGTGGTAACAAAACCACAATTGGTATATTCGACTCTGACAGTGATTGGAACCGCGTGAGACGACAAAAACACTCTCGATAAGCATCCAACACGAGTCCGATTTAATAATCGTATGCGAAGATTCACTCGACATATAACGCTCCTGGCCGTCACGCTAGCGATAATTGCGACTGGCGCGCAAAGCTTTGCCCCCGCCTCCGCGCACGCGATTGGGCAGGAATTGTTGTCGCTCAAGGATCGAGTCGAGGTCTTCGAGGAAGTCTGGGAGACAGTATACGAGAAATACTATGACGCATCTTTTAACGGGGTCGATTGGCGGGCGGTCCGAAATCGGTACCGGCCGCTTGTCGAAGAGGCCGCTACAGACGCAGACTTCTACGTCGTTCTCAAACGAATGGTAGGCGAGCTTCGAGATGCACACACTCGTTTTCACACACCCGATCAAAGACGCGAGCGCGAGCGACTCCAAGCCGTAAGCACCGGAGTATCTCTTTTTGAAGTGGAGGGTAAGACCGTCGTTGTGGCTGTCGAAGCCGATTCAGACGCGAGCCGGGCGGGCGTCGAACCCGGAATGATCGTGCTGACGATTGACGGCAAACCTGTTGCCGAACGCCTTGCTGAAGCTCGGGCCAGCGTTGCTGGTACGTCCTCGGATCGGGCGATCCGCCTTAGACTTTACAGAATGATCACCGACGGCGATCCGGGCTCCACTCTTCGATTGAGACTTGCCCGTGCCGACGGCTCGTCGATCGACGTCGCATTGACCAGGAAGGTTGTTGCCGACGTGGCTGTAGTTACTTCGCGCCGGCTGGCTTCCGGCTACGGTTATATCCGGTTGACACTGTGGAAGTCGCCGGTCCGAAAAGATTTCAAAAAGGCACTTGAACATCTCCGGGATGCGCAAGGTGTGTTGATAGACCTTCGAGGAAACCCCGGAGGCGAAGCGGATGAGGTCGTGAAAATAGCGAGTTTCTTTTTCAACACGCACGTCTCCTTCGGTAGATTTAGTAAGCGCTCCGGTAAAGCTATTTATCTGCGAACCGACAACGATGATCGAGTGTACAAAGGTCCGCTGGCAATTCTTGTTAATGAAGGATCGGGCAGCGGCTCAGAGCTGTTCGCCGGCGTGATGCAGGAGCTGGGGCGGGCAGCGGTGGTCGGCCGGAGGAGTTGCGGCTGCGTGCTCGGGATCTCGGAATTCAAAAAGGTCAAAGGAGGAGGCGAGCTCGCCGTGAGCGAGTACGGCTATTTGTCACCGCAAGAAAACAGCTTCGAAGGAACGGGCGTAATCCCAGACAAAACAGTCGAGCTTACAATCAGTGACCTTCAAACACGTCGCGATGCAGTCCTGGAAGAGGCCGAGCGCTTCTTGAAAATGAAACCGGAAATGAGAAACAGCTCTGCTTTGTCGTACTCTCGTAGCTCCCACTAACGCCACGTAGTAACGAATTTATTCGCTCCACCTTTCGAGTGCGCCTATTCACAAGAACGAATAGATTCGTTACTACGTGACAGGATGCTCGACCCAAAACCGCTATCGGGCGGGCTGCCCACGCACCCCAGCCGTCTTCGGAAGACTGACCAAATTTGCAATAAGCCGATAAGCGCCGGGAACGCCTTTGGGCAGTTGCCTGAACCACGCATACGCGGTGTAGACGTAAAGCCCCTTGCCGTACTCGACAATCACTTCCCCGCCCTGTAAGTCCGGTTCACCCGGATCGTGACTCGCCATCATTGGTTTGAAACGCGCGTCCCAATCGCCCAGAAAATATGCGCCTCGTTCTTGAACCCAACCATCGAAATCGCGCTGGGTGATCTTGTTGGGAGAATTGAACCGCGGATGATTTGGTTCCAGTATGGTGACCTTCGCCAGTTCATCAGTTACCCGGAAGGGACGCGCCTCCGGTTTAGGATACGACGGGAATTCACCGCTCAAGAACTGCGCTTGAGAGTAAGCCGCGATAACCAGTCTCCGCCGCGAGTAGTCGAGCAGAGCGGCGTTGTATTGAGCCAACTCCGAGTTGCGTGACGAGTCCGAGCCGACAACTATTACATCGAATTGCGACAAATCGCCTCCAAGCTCTGCAGCTCCAAGCGGCCGCGCGTCGAGCCCCGCCTTGCGCAAAGAATCAAGCGCATTATTCCCAGCGGCTCCGATAAACCCGACTCGAGGCTTTGTCGCAGACTTCGACAGAGCTCCGGCGATTTCACTCTCGCTCAGATATAAGATTCGTGGCTCCCCCTGACGATCTCGCTGGGATTGTCCGCTTTGCCTTTCTTCCCGACCGGTTCTGTACGGCGCAAACCCGCCGGTTTCGAAGTTGCCGCGGCTGTATTGAACGATGTATGTGCCGCCGCTATTTACATAATCCATCAGCCGCGCGTTATTCGCGATCACGTCGGGGCGCACTTCATACACCCGAACGCCGGCGACAATAACGTCATAAACACTCAAGTTGCCTGACGCGAGTTCCCGGGCATCAATTGTCTTAACGTTAACTCCAATGCGTTCGAGCGCGGCGCCAAGATCGTCGCCCGCCCCTTCGATGTAACCTACGCGCAACCCGGGCGAAACCTTGACATCGATCACCTCGGTCTGCGCTTGGGCTTGGCCATACATGAATCGAGAACCGATGTGAGGATAAGCAACAACTTGATATCCCTCCCGATATGACCGCCCTCCCAGGCTCGCCACTGCCGTGATTGATCGGTGAGACTCCTGGGTCCCTGCTGGTGCTTTCACCGCAAATTTGAAAACGGCTCGCTCGCCTTCACGCTTCAAGTCAAAGGTGGAGGACGCCGGAGCAACCAACCAGTTATCCGGTTTCTCAAGCGCAAGAGACCCTTGTACACCGCGCTTCTGATTGTTAGTTACCGACACAGTCATTTCGCGCTCGACGGCGTTTGCAGACTTCGGATAGACCAGAATGTCAGGCGAGACATTGATGGAGACGGGCGGCGCCACCTTGAGATCGCGCCGAATCTCGCCTACTGCTCGATCGGCGTACCGATACTCAACCTCCTGACTGGCTTTCACCGGCTCGCCGGCAACAGTGAAGTCCGCGATACCGATCAACGCGGATGGCGCGATCGGCTCGATCCCGGTGGCGCCCTTTGCCGGCTTATCGACGGTAAACATGTCGCCGCTCCGCGCTGCATTCAACCAGTAAGGCCGGGTTGGCTCGACATCGGCTCCAACAGTCACGGTGTACTCTGATTGTGAAAGAAGTCTGCCGTCAGTCTCGGTTGTCTTGTCGCTCTTCTTCACCACTGTCCAGCCCGGAGCTGGCGTCAAGCCAAACCCAACAAGCTTTGCGTCGGCGTTAGCGTAGATGCTCAGAGTTATCGTAAAGGTCTGACCTGGAGTTACGATTTCATCATCGGCGAGACAGTCGATAACAACGCCCTCGGATTTCAACAGCACGTCGACGAAGTCCGCTTCCTTTTGTGCAAGTAAGTAGTCAGTTTCGGCACGCTCGGTTGGGCTCTGTTTAGAGACCCCCGTTTCGAGGTAACCACGGATTTGTCGCAGCTTTTTTACACCTCGGGCAATAATCTCAGTTACCAAACGCGGCTGCAGTGGGTTGAACTTTGCCCCTGCTTCGTTCGCCGCGTTTTGTACTTCAGCCAACTGACTCCGCAACCATTCAGATGCGGATCCGGCATAAGCCGCGATTCCACCCAGCGACGTATCGATGTCTTCGAAGATGTCTTTCTCATTCTTGATCGCCCCAACTTTCGAGTCGATCAATCTCAATCTCGAATATCGCGGCCCTCTGGCTTCGATGGTTCCCTGGTCCTGAGATCGGTGCTGGCTTCGTCCCCTCGCAGCAAGTTCATAATAGCTGCACCCAAGCAGCGGATCGTATTCGCCGGTGTTCAGCGAGAGTGTTGCAAGCGAAGGTAAGAACTCGCGAGGACTTGCAGCGCCATCAAACGAACGCAGGTACAGCTTCTTTACTTGCCACGGCCTTAAGCCCTCGTTTATCTGCTCCGGGTAACGCGAGGAATCTGCCGCGGCGCGATAGGCTTCCTGGGTCAGCAAGCCCGCGCTCTGATGGTGACCGTGCCCGTCGTTGGGCGTACCACTCCAGGCCGAGACGATAACCAGCGGCCTGAAGGTCCGGATCACTCGAACCATATCCGCAAGCACGGCGTCACGATCCCATTTTGAGAGTGTCTCGGTTCGTGACTTGCTGAAGCCAAAATCGAACGCGCGGGTGAAGAATTGCCGGGCTCCGTCAATTCTCCGGGCGGCAAGCAGTTCCTCGGTTCTTATTACGCCAAGCGCCTCGTAGAGCTCGGGACCGATTACATTCTGTCCTCCGTCCCCCCGAGTTAGCGACAAATACGCAGTGCGCGCCTGCCGTCCTCGCGCGAGATACGCGAGCAATCCGCTGTCCTCATCATCCGGATGGGCTCCAGTATGAAGCACGCTGCCGATCACTCCGAGTCGTTTTATCGCCTGACCCAAGGCCATCGAGCCGCGATCTTCAGACGGGCGCGTATCTGCAAACGAGCTAACCGCAAACGGCGTCACCTGGCCTGCAATCAGGATCAGCAGAACCAGCGCCGATGAAAGACACTTACGAATTGGGATCGAGGTCAATTTGAGCCTCCGAGGGGATGGAATCCACTGACGGTTGTGCAAGTCTAGGCTACGGTGAGAGGCCGCGCGCTTCTTGTCTTCATTGCCGCGTCGATGATTCGCCCAGCTGCTTCTCGTTTTGAAAGCAACGGCAATTCAACGACGCCATCCAGAGACACAATCGTGATTTGATTTGTGTCGACGTCGAAGCCTGAGCCGGACGCGGAGACATCGTTTGCGACAATCAGGTCCGCGCCTTTCTCCTTAAGTTTCTTTGTCGCGTTCTCGATAACGTGCTCGGTTTCAGCGGCGAACCCTACTACAACGCGATCAGCGCTGTCGCGAGCCACCGCGGCGAGTATGTCATCGGTCGGCTCCAGATTGAGCACAAGCGAGTGGCCGTTCTTCTTTATTTTTTGCTGTTGAACGCTCGTAGGTCGATAATCGGCGACTGCCGCCGCCATTACGACAATCGTCGCGGAAGACAGATTGTTCTTTACCGCTTCATACATCTCCGCCGCGGAACGGACTGAGATTCTTCGCGCCCCCTGAGGAGCCGCGATAGCCACGGGCCCGGTTATCAGTGTAACCTCCGCGCCCCGCGCAAGCGCCTCTTCGGCAACCGCAAAACCCATCTTCCCCGAAGATCGGTTGCTCAAGAAACGAATCGGATCGATCGCTTCCTGGGTAGGGCCCGCGGTTATGAGGACCTTTTCGCCGCGCAAATCCTGAACAGCCCCCGCCTCATTGAGAGTGGTGGCAGTCGATCCGGCCCCGATAACTTCAGAGGCACGGTGAACGATTTCCGCAGGATCGGCAAGGCGGCCCGCACCCACCGTCTTGCAGGCCAGATAGCCTTCTTCGGGGTCAACAAAGTGGACCCCGCGATCTCGCAGCCGGCGGACATTCTCGCGAGTGGCAGGGTGCGCCCACATCTCAACGTTCATCGCCGGCGCGACTATAACTGGCGCGGTTGTGGAGATGTAGAGGGTTGACAGAAAGTCGTCGGCGATTCCGTTGGCAAACTTAGCTAGCGTGTTAGCTGTTGCCGGTGCCACAAGCAGTAGATCGATCGTCTGAGCCAACTGGATATGCTTGATCTCGGGATCATCAGTCGGCGCGAACATATCGGTGATGACCGGAAATCCAGAGATCGACTGAAAGGTCAGCGGAGTCACGAACTCGGTCGCATGCCGAGTCATAACAACTCTGACTCCAGCGCCGCGCTTTTGTAGTCCGCGTAGAACTTCCACGGCCTTATAAGCGGCGATGCATCCGGTAACACCCAGCGCGACCATCATCTATGATTCACCTGCGTTCTGGTTTCTAGTTTCTGGTCTGTAGTTTCTGGTCGACGATGTTGCGCAAC
>Ga0075428_100005747_pt1 | contig 13780 bp, 12 predicted proteins | sample RhiMetdeltSRZDD2_FD_75291 | JGI IMG/M metagenome (GOLD analysis project Ga0075428, IMG submission 75291) | Populus rhizosphere microbial communities from Tennessee, USA - Rhizosphere MetaG P. deltoides SRZDD2 | ecosystem: Host-associated > Plants > Roots > Rhizosphere > Soil | place: USA...
GTCTTTCCGGTGCCGGTCTCGGCGCAGGCGATGACGTCGTAACCCGAGAGCGCCAGCGGAATGACGCCGCTCTGAACCGGCCGCGTTTCCGACCAGCCGAGATCGCGGATCCCGCTCAGCAGCCGCGGGTCGAGCGACAGGCGATCGAATGGGATGGGCGATCCGTCGAAGGCTGACGACTCGATCGGCGGCGCCGCCACGTCACCAGGCGCGTCCGACGATGCCTGGCGAACGCCATGTCGTCGTGAAGGCGCCCGCCGCCGGCGCGGGCGCGACCCGGCGGGATGCTTCACGCCGGAATCTTGAGGAGCACGAGTTCTATCTCGCACGGAAGGTGATGATTCCTCTCACCGGATCGTAAGGAGACACGCCAACGGTCACGCGATCGCCGGGTACGACTTTGATTCGGAAGCGGCGCATGCGGCCGCTCAACTGGGCGAGCACTTCGTGGCCCGCGTCGCACTGCACGCGGTACAGGCCTCCCGAGTGAACGGCGACCACGGTCCCTTGCATGTCTATCAGATCGTCTTTGCTCAATAGCTCATCCTTTCAGCGCGCGGCGTAGCAACGAGTGTGCCATACCGCGAGGTTGTGAGCAACCCGTTGGATTCCCTAGACTTTTCAACGAGGGCGCAGGTGAGGCCGGAAGACGGCTTGAATGATTTGCACCCCGACGGCGATTGTATATGGGCGAATCGCAAGTACTCAGAGGGTCCGGACGGCTTCCTCGACCTTCGAGGCCAGCGCGGCGTAGTCGTCGCCCCGCAGCCGAAGTGGCGCACCGAACGTCACCAGCACCCTTCCCGGTCGAGCCATTCGCCACGTCTGATGCAGGACGCGATCGGCGCCGTCGATCCGCACCGGCACTACTGGCAGCTCGAGCCGCGACCCGATCATGCCGATGCCGCCGCGAAAGGGACGGATGTTGCCGGTCTCTGAACGCATGCCTTCGGGGAAGATCACGATCGACCAGCCTTCGCCCGTCAGCTCCCCGATGTACTGGAGGGTTTGCCGGGCGCCCGCCTCGCGTTGTGGCAGCGGGAACGCGTTGAAGTAGAACGCGGCCAGGTAGTAGAGGAGTGATTCCTTGAACCGGGCCCGCCGCGAGTATTCCCTGGGGAAGAAGTGCGCCTTGAAGAATTCCTTCTGCATCGCCGGCGCCGCACGGCTGCGCCAGCGTCCCGGCAGCGCAGCGAGGATCACCGGCACGTCCAAATGGCTCTGGTGGTTGGATGCGAACACGACGGGACCCTCGAGGTCGCGCAGGTGCTCGAGCCCGGCGACGCGCAAGTGCGCGAAGACGCGGGCGATCGGCAGAATCCAGATCGCCAGCGACAGGCGTCGAACGAGCGACACCGGGCCGCTGCGGTTCCAGGTTGGAAAGTCGACCGGCTCTTCGACGGCGTCGGGCGCGACCGGCGCCTCGACGAGCTTGCGCAGCTCGCCGATGTTGGCCACCTCTGAGAAGCGTCCTTCGTCGATTCGCGTCTGAAAGCGATCTTCGAGCGCCACCATCAGCTCGACGCGCTCGAGAGAGCTCAGACCGAGCTCTTCAAGCGTGGTTCCCCCGCTCACGTCCCGGCCGCGCGCGAATCGGGCGACCAGCGCCTCGAGCGAGTCGCCCTGTGGTGCGGCGGCCGGGGGCTTGCCGGATGCGACCCACTCGCGAATCTGCCCGCGTTTGAGCTTTCGCGTGCCTTCGGTTCTCGGCAGGTCGGCGCCGGGCCACACCGACGCGGTGCGGACTCTCTGATGGTCCAGCAGTTGCGCGTTTGCGGCGCGCACGACGGCGGCCGATTCGGCGCCGGGCTCGAGCAGCAGCACCGCATGCACTCGTTCCTCGGCTCCCTCGGCGACGCCGACGACGGCCGAGTCGCGCACGCCGTCGAGCGCGTTCAGCACCCGCTCCACGTCCTCGGGGAACACGTTCAACCCCTCGGGCGTCACGATCATCTCTTTCTTGCGTCCCTTGATGAAGACCCGTCCCGCGTCGTCGCGCTCGCCGATGTCGCCCGTGTGCAGCCAGCCGTCCTTGTCGATGGGGCTGTCCATCGGTGCCTGTGCCTCGCCGGTCGCCGAAACGAAGTAGCCGGACGTGACGTTCTCGCCGCGCACGAGAATCTCTCCGTCGTCGGCGATTCGAATCTCCACGCCGCCGATGGCGGTGCCCACCGACCCTTTGCTTGTCCTGAACGGGTGGTTCAAGGTGACGATCGGTGCGGTCTCCGTCAGGCCATAGCCCTGTATGACCGCGAACCCCATACGTCGCCAGAACTCCTCGAGATCCGGCGGCAGGGGCGCGGCGCCGACGACGAAGGCCCAGAACTTCAGTCCGAGGGTCGAGTGGACCCTGCGGTAGCGCCACCAGCGGCCCGGGATCGAGATGCCCTGTGGGGGCGGCTCGGCGGACTCGGGGAACGCGCGCAGCACGTGCTCGCGCAGCACGTCGAGGATCTTCGGCACGCAGACGAGCACCGAGACGCGGCGCGTCCTCACCAGCCGGACGATGTCGTGCGGATTGAGGCTGTGCGTGAAGATCACCGTCCCGCGAATCATCGGCGGGATGTTCGTAGCCATCGACTGGCCGAACATGTGGCTGAGGGGGAGCAGGTTGACGAGCCTGATCGGGTGAAAGAACCGGATGTACTTCCGATACTCCATCACCCCGCGCTCGACGGGGACTGTGTTGGCCATCACGTTGCGATGGCGGATGACGACGCCTTTGGGTTCCGCGGTGGCCCCCGACGTGAAGATGATCTGGATGACGTCGTCGCGCGAGTGGGCAACGGCCGGCATCGGTCCATCGGCGCGCCAGTCCAGGTCGGCAAAGCGCCAGACCTCGTATCGGCCCGCGGCGGCGTCCTCCGTCGCTGGCGTGCCGGCGCCGGCTGCCGACGGCGGCGTCTGATCCAGTCGGACCTCCTCGCCCGTGAGCACCACGCGCGCCGCCACGAGGCGGCGCACCTTGTCGACGAACGACGCCGACGAGCGGTAGTCGATCGGCACCACGATGACGCCGGCGAGCAGGCACCCCCAGTAGCAGGCGATCCATTCCGGCCTGTTCTCGCCCCAGAACACCACCTTGTCGCCCTGACGCAGGCCAGCGGCGGCGAGCCGTGCCGCGAAGCCCCTGGCGGCCCGACCGACGTCGGCGTAGGTGTGCGTCCGGCGCCGGTACCCGTCGTCGAAGACGAGAAAGTCGGCGCGGATCGCGGTGAGGTCGGCGAAGAAGTCGATCAGCGTGTCGCGCTGCATCGGTGGACTATGATCACAGAAGACCGGGGTTTGCAGACGGATCGGCAGAAAGAGGATCAATAGAAAGAATAGTGAAGGTCGACATCGAATACTGAACCACTGACTTTCGAGGACTGATGTCTCAGCCCGCCGCTGCCGTCGGAGCCCTGTATGACACGCTGCTGCAGTCGGCGCTGCGGCAGTTCTTCGACCGTGCGGCGCTCGACACCGAGCCGACGCCGTCGCCAGCGCCCGACGGACGGCTGGCGATCGAGCCGTCGGCAAATCCGGCTGCGCTCATCATCAAGTGGTTCGGGACCCGCTACACCCTGCGCGTTCCCGGACGGTGGCTGTTCACGTCCCATGAGGTGCGGCTCGCCCAGGCGATCGGGGCCGTGCTGGCGGCCCGCTATCGTGCCATTCTGAACCCCCAGGTCATCGCCGAGCGCGGCGACCTGTTCCGCGGCGCGATCGAGGATCGCTACGTGGGCGCCTTTCTCGACCCAAAGCCCTACACCATCGAGTCGCGCGAGGCCCGCGCCGATCGCATCGCGTCCATCATCGAGCTGCTGCGCGTGGCCGCGCTCTCGGCCTACGAAAACCGTCCGATTACGACCGGCGTGCTGCTGCTCAGCACCGCCGACGATCCGCTGCGTTCGGGCAAGACGCCCCGTGCCAATGCCCCCGCGTACGCGCAGTCGCTGACCGCAATCAAGAGCTTCTACCGTCTGGCCGATGGCGTGAACACCGTGTTTCTCGCCAACGCGGAAGGACGGCTGCTCGATATCATCGACGTGGAGCGCTGGAGCGCCTCCGCCGCCGAACAGCGGCTGGCGATCGCGGGCGCGCGCGCCTACCATCCGCACGCGCGGGCCACAGCCCATCACGGGCACGTCTGCGCCGTGTTGACGCCTTCCCGCGAGATCAAGGTCTTCGCCGATGGCGCCGAGGTATTTGCCTTTCGCGGCGCCGCCTGGCATCTGCTCGACCTGCAGGCGAAGTCGCGCCTGTGGACCGACGCGGTTGGCAACGACACGCTGGCGACGCATCTGTTCCAGACCGCCCTCGACCTGGCCAACGCGCGCGAAGGCGCGCTCTTCGTGGTGCTGCGCGATCCGGAGAGCCTCGTGTCGCTGGTCGCGCCCGGCGATCGCCTCGACGTGCCGATGCCGCCAGGAACGGCCGACACGCCGTCGCGGCGCGATCTCCTGCACCTGCTCGAACGCCGACTGGCTACGGAGCTCGACCCGAATGTCCTCGCGGCGCTGGCATCGCTCGACGGCGCGACCGTCGTCGACAGGGCCGGCCGGCTGCTGGCGGGCGGCGCCATCCTCCGGCATCCGGTGATCGACGAGGCGCAGCAACGCGGAGTCGTCGAGGGCGCTCGCACGACGGCGGCACTTGCGGCAAGCCGGTTCGGGCCGGTGCTCAAGGTCAGCGAGGACGGCGTGATCACGTTCTTCGACCGCGAGCGCGTCTGGGACATATGAGGAAATGGGAATTGACGAATTGACGGATTGACGGATTGACGGATTGACGGATTGACGGATTGACGGATTGACGGATTGACGGATTTTGGCCGGTCAGATTGACGATGCGGCAGCTTCGGACGAGGTGCCGATTCCCTGCGTTTCAGGAAAGTCATGCAAATTCGTCAATCCGTAAATTCGTCAATTCGTAAATTCTGCATTGACTACAATGTCGTCCGCCTCGCATGCGGATCTTCCTGACCGGCGCGACTGGATACATCGGCTCGGCGGTCCTCGACGCGCTGCTTCGCTACGGCCACGACGTCACCGCTCTCATACGCCATCCTGAGAAGGCCGAACGCGTCACGCAGCGCGGCGCCAAGGCCGTCGTCGGCGACCTGTCGAAGCCGGTCTCATACGAGGCGGTCGCCGAGTCGTGCGAGACGATCGTCCACACGGCTTTCGAGCGCTCGAAGCAGGGGCGTGATGTCGATCGGCGCGCGATCGACACGCTTGCGGGCGTCGGCAGCCGTCGCGCGGCAGCCGGTCTGCCCGCAGCATTGCTGTATACGTCGGGGATCTGGATTCTCGGTCCCACCCAGGGCCAGGCCACCGAGGAACACGCCCTGCGGCCGACATCGCTTGCCGCCTGGCGTCCCGATCATGAGCAGGCCGTTCTCGACGTCGGAGGCGACGGCCGAATCCGCACGGTCGTCGTGAGACCAGGAATCGTCTACGGCGGCGCTCGCGGTATCGTGGGCGATCTGCTGAAGGACGCGTTGAACGGACTGGTACGCGTCGTCGGCGACGGGCAGAACCACTGGCCCTGCGTGTACGACCGCGATCTCGCGGACCTGTACGCGCGTCTGGCGGGTCACCCGGAGGCTTCGGGGATTTTTCACGCGACCGACGAAGCCGACGAGCGGGTGAGCGATATCGTGGAAGCCATCGCCCGCCACGCCAAGATGCGTCCCGACGTCAGGCATGTCCCGCTGGCGGAGGCGCGCGCCAAGATGGGGCCGTATGCCGACGCGCTGGCGCTCGATCAGATCGTCCGCAGCCCGCGGGCGAAGGCGCTCGGCTGGTCGCCGTCGCTGCATTCGGTTTCCGGGAACATGGCACGACTGCTCGAGGAGTACCGCGCGGCCCGCGAGGCGGCCTGACGGGAAACCCGCCAGCTACGAATCGTCGAACTCGCGCCGATCCTCGTCGTCCGCGCCAGGCAGGAACTCGAAGAAGGCGTCGAGGCTCCGGTCGAGCGCCCGGCGCAGCTGAGGGATGGTGCCGTCGATGGTGTGGAGCGTCAGGCCGGCGGTCTCACCGTCGCTGAGCTGAAGCCTTACGTCATCCGTCCGCGTGAGGGTGCCTTCCGGGACGAGGCGGAGTCCGTAGACCAACGTGTAGCGCGCCATCGCCTCACTATAGCCGCTACCCCCTTTTCCCGTCCCGTGTGTCCCGCCTCCGTCGCTTCGTGGCAACGGCGCGGCAAGCTGATTCCTGTTACCGGCCGGTATCCCTGCGTCGTGTCACATCTCGTGCGGCCGCGCGTATGTGGCTCCTGCGTTCGATGCGGCCACCGCCGGCGTTATAGCTGATAGACGGGCGCCCTAACGGGAGGCCGTCGATGGGCGCACCAGCCGGGCAGCCGGCCTGGCGCGCACCAGGACTCAGCTCACGCCGACGCACGTGAGAGGGGCGGGACGCCAGCGCGCGGCAACGCGCTGGCGCTCCTGATTGCAACCGCAGGTATTGGCTGCGGGCTCGTTCTCCGCACGGCAGCGCGGACGGTCGGCCCGCCAGGGAGGGCTGAGCAATGGTCGGCGCACCGGCTGTCATCGCATGCGCGCTGGCGCTCCTCGGCAGAAGCGCCGATAGCATGCCGCCCATCACGCTGATCGAGGCTCCTCCGCCACACATCTCGGCCAATGCCGAGGCCTTCGTGTGGTCGGGGGAGGCGATGATTTACGTGATCACCTCCGCCCCTGCGTTCCGTGACGCCCGCTGCTGGAGGCGAGGGTCGCTCATGAAACTGGCCAGCGTGCTCATGCACGAAGAGTGGCACGTCCGGCACGGAGGCGACGAGGGCGGTGCTTACAACGCCCAACTCCTCGCGCTCCTGCAATTCGGCGCGAAGGTCGATTCGCCGGTGTACAGGGGGGTCGTCCGCGCGATGAGATCCGTGGAAGCCGCGAATCGGCGCGTGGCGGTGAACGGCCCGCAGCCGGCCGCCGTGCTCGACCCGCTGATCTCTGCGATGGACCAGGAGCTCGAAGCGCCGTGGTTCGTCAGGCCTGGCCGATGATCACGCGCGCTTCGGCGAGCGCCTCGTCGAGCGTGCAAACGTCGCCGTCGAGCTGTTTCTCGTAGACGCGCCTCAGCACCTCACCGACGCGAGGCCCGGGCGCGAGGCCCATCGCCAGGAGGTGACGGCCCAGGAGGAGGGGTGAGGGCGCCTCGTGCTCGACACCGAGCGCCCTCGCCCGCTCGAGGAACCAGTCCATCGCCGAACAGTCGAACGCGCCGGTGCGACCGAGACAGTCGGCGCGGGCGACACGGGCCAGCAGCTCGAGGTCGACCTTCTGTGCGAGCCGGCGGAACGCGCCGTCGCCGACGTTGCCGGCCTTGTGAAACATCCCAGGCTTCAGGTGGTGCGCGACCAGCCCGACCACCTGCTCGCGCACCGGGAAGCCATCGATGGTGTGCACGTTGAGGTGATCGAGCAGCCGCAGCGCCGGCTCGACGCCAGCCTGTTCGTGATCGAGCGAACGGATTCGCCCGTCGATCACGGCGGTCGTGGCCGGCTTGCCGAGATCGTGCGCCACCGCGCCGAGCATCACGGTCACCAGACGCGGCCGATCGAGGTCGCCGTTCAACGCCCGCGCCTGGTCCACGACCATCAGCGTGTGCGTCCACACGTCGCCTTCGGGATGCCACTCCGGCTCCTGTTCGCAGCCGACGAGCGCGTGCAGCTCCGGAAAGCTGCGCGCGATGACCCCCAATTCCAGCGCCACCGCCAGCCCGAGCGACGGCCGGGCGGCCTGCAGCAGCAGCTTCTCGATCTCCCCCCACACGCGCTCGGCGGGCAGGTCGGCGAGCGGGATGGTGCGGCACAGCGCCGCCGTGTCGTCGTCGAGCCCGAACTCGAAGCGAGCGGCGAACTGAACGGCCCGCAGCACGCGAAGGCTGTCGTCGCCGAAGGTCGCGCCATCGACAGCACGCAGCACACGCCGCACGAGATCGCCGCGACCGTCGAACGGGTCCTCGAATGCCCCGGTCAGCGGGTCCCAGGAGATGGCGTTGACGGTGAAGTCCCTCCGCCGCGCGGCCTCGGCTACGGACATGAAGGGGTCGCCGCGAACCTCGAAGCCTTTGTGGCCCGTGCCCCGCTTCGACTCCCGGCGCGGGAGCGCCACGTCGACCTCGCCAGGCGAGGCACCGATCAGCTTGAACACGGGGAAGCTTTGTCCGACCCGCTCGACGCGCCCAAACCGGGCGAGCAGCGAGCGGAGCCGGTCCTCCGGAATGCCGAACACCTCGAGGTCGAGATCCTTGGACGGACGGCCGAGCAGCCGGTCGCGGACCCAGCCGCCCACCACGAGTGCCCGTCCGCCGGCTTGGTGGACCGCTGACGCCACGTCGTGAGCGCAGGGCATGGCCCCGCTTCGATCTGAGGGATCGAGCGCGCTCAGTCGGAGTGGGTTGGATTGGGAAGCCAAGACGCGCAGTTGTACAACGGATTGCTGGATGTCCGGCCGCGTCCTGGCGGGCCTTCGTGCTTACGCCACGCGGCGTGGCTGCGCCAGGGGCGCGCGGAGCCGCCCGGTGATTTGACCAGCCGGTTTCGGTGTCGTGGGGGCCATCGACCAGCCGGGCGATTCATGTCCGCACGTCACGCACTTGAGGGACACGCGCCGCCGCTCGAAGTGAAGCAGCATGTCGTGGCCGTGCAGGCCGCAGCTGAACTGCTTGAAGAGTGTCGGCGCACGCGCGGCAAGCGCGAGCAGCCGGCGAACAGACGACGCAGCCTCGTGTTGCGTAAAGGCACCCATGACTTTGACTCCGCAGTCTCTGAACAGTTTGACGCCGCGCGACGGGCGGACGTTCCAGCCGCTCGCTTCAGCAAAGTTCAAATCCAGTGCCACGGGTGGCCATGCCGTTCGGCGCGGCAGTCAGGGCAGTTGGCAGGACGCAGGGTGCCGGAGTTCCGGCCGGGAGGTCGGCCGGGGGAAGAGTAATGGCTGCCCCCAGCGCGTCGAGGGCGTATTCGGGGTCGCCGGAAGTGCACACTTCAGCGCTCGCCGAGAATTCCGCGGAGGACGAAGCCGACGTTGGCCGGCCGCTCACCGAGCCGGCGCATGAAATACGGGAACCATTCGCGGCCGAACGGCACGTAGACCCTAACGCGGTACCCGCGCTCGACGAGCGAGGCCTGAAGGTCGCGCCGGATCCCGTACAGCATCTGGAACTCGAAGCGCTCGGTTGAAATGCTTCGCGTCGCGGCGTAGGCGCACGTTTCCTCCAGGAGTTGCTCCTCGTGCGTGGCGATGGCGGGGTAGCTGCCGTCGTCGAGCAGCATCCGCATCAGCCGGCGGAACGAGTCGTCCACCTCGTTCTTCTGCTGGAAGGCGACCGTGCCCGGTTCCTTGTAGGCGCCCTTGACGAGCCGTACGCGGGCGCCGAGATCGTTCATCCGCCGCACGTCCCCCTCGGTTCGCAGGAGATACGCCTGCAGCGCCACGCCGATGTTCCGGTGCTGCTGCTGCCAGAGCGTGTAGAAGACATCGAGCGTGACGTCGGTATAGCGTGAGTTCTCCATGTCGAACCGCACGAAGAACCCCTGCCGCTCCGCCGGTTCGAGGATGCGGCGCAGGTTGTCGACGCAGGTGGCCCGGTCGACGTCGACGCCGAGCTGCGTCAGTTTCAGCGACAGGTTCCGCTCGATTCCGGCGCCGACAATCACGTCGATCAGTCGGAGGTACTCCGCTGTGGCAGCGGTGGCCGCCTCGCGCGTGCGGACGCTCTCGCCGAGGTAGTCGAGCGTCAGCAGCAGCCGCTTCCGCTGCAGCTCGCGCGCGACGCCGACAGCTTCGTCGATCGTCTCGCCTGCGATGAAGCGGCGTGCGAACCCATGAGGAGCCGCGAGCCCGTAGCGCGAGGCCAGCCGTTTGAGCCCCGAGCTCTTGGAGAGCGCGTAGAAGATGGCCTTTGGCCCCGAGTAGAGCACCGGCTACGTCGGACCTCCGACCTCCTTGCAGATCGCGTCCGTGAACTGCAGCGTGCTGGCGGTGCCGCCCAGATCACGGGTGCGAGTGCCACCGGCCAGAACGCGTCCGAGCGCGGCCACGATGCGGTCGGCCGTGTCGCCCTCACCGATGTGGCGCAGCATGAGCACGGCCGACAGCAGCAGTGCCATCGGGTTGGCGACGTTCTTGCCCGCGATGTCGGGGGCGCTGCCGTGCACCGCCTCGAAGACGGCGATCTGCGTGCCGAGGTTGGCCGAAGGCACGACGCCGAGGCCGCCCACCAGCCCCGCACAAAGATCCGACACGATATCGCCGTACAGGTTGGGCATGACCAGGGCGTCGAACTGGTTCGGATTCATCACCAGCTGCATGCAGGCGTTGTCGACGATGCGGTCGTCGCAGACGATGCCCGGATACTCTTCCGCGACCTTGCGCACGCTCCGCAGGAAGAGGCCGTCGCTCATCTTCATGATGTTGGCCTTGTGTACCGCCGTCACCCGCTTGCGCCCGTGCTTGACGGCGTACTCGAAGGCGAAGCGCGCCACCCGTACCGACGCGTCTTCAGTGATGATCTTCAGGCTCTCGACCACGCCGGGTACGACCTCGTGCTCGAGGCCTGCGTAGAGGTCCTCGGTGTTCTCCCGCACGATGATGAGATCGATGCCCGAGTACCTGGACGGAATGTTGGGAAGGTTCGATACCGGCCGGAGGTTGGCGAAGAGGTCGAGCGCCTTGCGCAATCCGACGTTCACGCTCATGAAGCCGCCGCCGACAGGCGTGGCGACAGGCCCTTTGAGCGCCACCTTGTTGCGGATGACCGACTCGAGGAGCGATGACGGGAGCGTCTCCCCGTGGCGTTCGAGGGCCATGACGCCCGCAAGGTGCGACTCCCACTCGGCCTCGAAGCCGGCGGCCTCGAGGATCTTGACGACGGCGGCCGTGACTTCGGGACCGATGCCGTCGCCGGGGATGAGGGTAATGGTTCGCGTCAATGTGTCTCCTGCTTCCTCCTACGTCCTACTTCCTGCGTCCTGCGTCCTCCCGAGCTTCCCACAACAACAGCACCAGCGCACCGGCGACATTGATCATCATCAATCGCGTGGAGAGGCGATGGAGCGCATCGAAGCGCAGCCGCCTGCGATCGTCGGCGGGCAGCTGTGATGGCAGAATCGTGCGGAGCGCCGGCGGTGGCCGGGCGCCGGTCGAGCTCGCGGTGTTCGCCAGCTCACGCTGGATGCCGTCGATTTCCCCGAGCACTGCCACGCCCGAGTAGATCGCCACGACGAGCATCGCGGCGATCACGGCCATTCTAATTGCCAGGTGTCTCGGGCGCGGGCCGAGCACCGCCATGGCGCCGAGCGCCGCGAGCATCACGGCGCCTGAGGCGTAGGCGACATAGTGAAAGCGCGCGATGATGTCGCCGAACGCGGCGCCCGCGAGCGCTCGTCCGGCCTCCGGCTCATGCATCGGCAGCACCTGGAAGATCGAGGGGGCGGCGATGGCGCCGAGCACGATCATGCCCCCGGTCCACACGGCCAGCGCGAGCACGTATGCGTACCTCAGCACGAGCATGCGCTCATTATAATGAGCAGCAGGGAGGTTTCCTCGTGCCCGTCACCGCTTCTTCGCGCATTCCGGCGTTGAAGAACATCGCGACCCGCCTCCGCATCGAGTCCGTCCGTGCGACAACCGAAGCCGGCAGCGGACACCCCAGCACGTGCTGCTCCGCAGCGGAGATCATGGCCGCGATCTTCTTCGCCGAGATGCGATACGACCCCGCGCATCCCGAGCAGCCAGACAACGATCGGTTCGTGCTGTCGAAAGGGCATGCCGCGCCAATCCTGTACGCCGCGTGGGCGGAGGCAGGCATCATCGACCGCGCGAGCCTGCTCACGCTCCGGCGGATCGACTCGGATCTCGAAGGTCACCCGACGCCGCGACTGCCGTGGGTCGACGTGGCCACCGGCTCGCTCGGACAGGGCATCTGTGCCGCCGTCGGCATCGCGCTCAACGCGCGGCGGATCTCGTCCGACTACCGCACGTACGTTCTGCTCGGCGATGGCGAGACCTCCGAAGGGTCGGTGTGGGAGGCGGCGGAAGTGGCCTCGCTGCAGCGGCTCGACTCGATCTGCGCCATCACGGACGTCAATGCGCTCGGTCAAAGCCAGCCCACGCCCTGGCGGCACGACCTCGACGCGCTCGCCGCACGGTGGCGCGCGTTTGGCTGGCACGCGCGAATCGTAGACGGCCATGACCTGCCGGCGATCCTCGAGGCGCTCGACGAGGCCCGGGGCACGAAGAGCCGGCCGACGATGCTCCTGGCGAGGACGGTGAAGGGGAAGGGCATCTCGTTCATCGAGGGAAAGAACGGCTGGCACGGCAAGGTGCTCAAGAAAGGCGACGAGGTGGACAAGGCGCTGCGCGAGCTGGAGTCGCAGCTCGTGCCGGAGGAGGCGCCTCTCCCCGCGGTTCCCCGGCCGAAACAGGTGCCGCGTCCACCGGCGGTCGACGCGCCGCCAGCCGCGCCGCCATACGGCCGCGGCGAGCACGTGGCGACCCGCGAGGCGTTCGGCGATGCCGTTGCCCGCCTTGGCGCCGCCGACATCCGGATCGCGGTCTTGGACGCCGACGTCAAGAACTCCACGTTCACCGAGAAGTTCGAGCAGCAGCATCCCGATCGCTTCTACGAGAACTTCATCGCCGAGCAGGTCATGATCGGCGCCGCGATGGGGCTGGCCGCCCGGGGCGCGATCCCTTTTCCGGCGACGTTCGGCGCGTTCCTCTCGCGGGCGTACGACTTCATCCGGATGGCCGCCATCAGCCATCTCAACATCAAGATGGTCGGATCGCACGTCGGCGTTTCCATCGGCGAGGACGGCCCATCGCAGATGGCGCTCGAAGACCTGGCGATGATGCGCGCGCAGCCCAACGTGACGGTGCTCTATCCCTGCGACGCGGTGAGCACCGAACGGCTTCTTGCGCTCATGGCGTACCACCCTGGGCCGGCGTATCTGCGGACCTCGCGGCCCAAGACTCCGGTCATCTACGGGCCCGATGACGTGTTCCGCATCGGCGGGTCGAACGTGCTTCGCCGGAGCGCCGCCGACGTGGCGACGGTCGTCGGCGCGGGAGTCACGCTGTTCGAGGCGCTTCAGGCCTACGACACGCTCCGTCAAGACGGCATCAGCATCCGCGTGGTCGATCTCTATTCGATTCAGCCAGTTGATGGCGATTCACTGGTGGGCTGCGCACGCGAGACCCATGGCCGCCTCATTACCGTCGAAGACCACTACGCCGCCGGGGGGATAGGCGACGCCGTTGCGGCTGCCGTCGCCGACGAGGGCGCCACCGTCCATCGACTGGCGGTTCGCGACGTCCCGCGCAGCGGCAAGCCGGAGGAGCTCCTGGATCGCTTTGGCATCTCGGCGCGGCACATCGTCGACGCCGTCAAGCAGGTAGCCGTCTAAACGTCGAGCTTTGCCCTATAATCTGCGCCGATGGCGCTCGACGTCGGGGCTCGTCTCAAACCGCACAAGATCCTCAGCATCGTTCTCCTGGCGCCGATCCGGGCTCAGGATCCCACCGACGGCCGCCGACTCGCTTCCCGGTGGCGATACCACACGCAAGCTGTTCAGTCGAGGCTTCCCGATCGTTTATTCGTATATGCGTCGAGGTGCCGGACGCGCTGGCGAAGCCGCGTTCCCCAGTTCCGATCCGGACGCCCACGGTCGCGCTCGCGGTGAACCGGGCGAAGGCGCTGCCTGAATAGAGGTCACGGCCGCGGGGCAAAGGTCGAAGGTCATGTCACTTGATGTTGGTGCGCGTCTCGGACCG